>Ga0310810_10002094_pt1 | contig 21219 bp, 14 predicted proteins | sample NCmetagenome_FD_207641 | JGI IMG/M metagenome (GOLD analysis project Ga0310810, IMG submission 207641) | Soil microbial communities from experimental microcosm in Duke University, North Carolina, United States - NC | ecosystem: Engineered > Artificial ecosystem > Soil microcosm > Unclassified ...
GTAGCTGCCATAGGTCGTGCGGAGGCCCGTATCGATCAACGCCGTCAGGTCCTGCGTCGTCAGTTCGTGGCGCTTGAAGGGTGCGTGAACGACTGTCCAGAAGTCTTCGCCGGCGGCAAACCGCGTGAGGAGCACGTCAACAGCCGAACGGACGGGAGTCTCGACAGGCGTGGTCGCAGCCGTGGTCTCCACCGGCTTTACTTCCGCAGTCGAAACGCTGTTGCGAAGCACGTTCGTCCGCACTTCGAACGGAAGGTCGCTGGCGTCGATCGCATGATTGTGGTCGGCGAGCACCATCCGCTCGGCCATGTTTCTCAACTCTCGTACGTTGCCGGGCCATCCGTATTCCCGCAACGCGATTTCGGCCGATTCGGTCAGCCGCGGAACAGTGGTACGGTGCGCGTCACTCGCCCGCTGCAGGTAATACTCGAGCAGCGCAACGACATCATCCGGTCGCTCGCGGAGCGGCGCGACGCGGATTTCGATGACATTCAGGCGGTAGTACAGGTCCTGGCGAAATGCGCCCGACTCGATTTGCGAGCGGAGGTCGCGATTGGTCGCCGTAATCAGACGGACGTTGCTCGGCGGCGCCGGTTTTTCGGAGCCGACGGGATGAATCTCGCCATTTTCGGTGAATCGCAGCAGCGTCGCCTGCATGCGGAGGCTCATCTCTCCCAGTTCGTCCAGGAACAGCGTCCCGCCATTGGCCTGGCGGATCAGCCCCGGCTTGTCGCGATACGCACCGGTGAAGCTGCCGCGCGTGTGTCCGAACAATTCTGACTCGAGCAACGTCTCCGGAATCCCGCTGCAATTGATCGCGACGAACGGTCGCAACCGTCGAGCGCTTTGCTCGTGAATGGATCGCGCGACGACTTCTTTGCCCGCGCCTGTCTCGCCGAGGATCATCACCTTCGCATCGCTGCGCGCGGCGGTCGCAATCTGCTGCCGTAAGGACATCGTGACCGCGCTGTTCCCAAGAAGGACCGTTTCGGAAGTCTGCATGGCGTCAGACAACAGCAACGCAAACGCCACATCGAACCAACATGGGTAGATGCTTCTGCCGCCACGACTTACGGATTGCGACTCGGGGTGTGCGGACGCTTCACACGGTCTTAGAACGGCACACCATGATTGGTCGCGATTCTAAGAGTTTCGAAAAATCCCAGAAGATCTATGGACGTCCGATGAAGCCGTGCGCAGGTGTCGAATTCGAACAGGGATTCCGCAATGAAACACTGGGCGCGACCAGTCGCGTGCACACCAGGAAGTAACATTTCACCTTCCTACGCATGGCGCTCCTCGCCGGCACCCGGCTTGGTCCATGCGAGATCGTCGCACCCCTCGGAGCGGGAAGGTCAACCTCGCCTGATCGTCACGCCGGCACGCGTCGTTTACCAAAGTAGGCGCACGACACGCGCAGGTTGTTACAACAACGTCGAGCGCCGGCGCTCGAACGTTGTATGAGGTATTCTTCAAACACCCCGAAAACGGCTCTCTGGTCATGAACTGCCCGTATTGCTCCGCTCCTGGTGTAGCCTCCTCGGGGCAATGCACTGCCTGCGGGCGGTCGATTCCGCAGGGCGGCGTGACCGTGGCGGTGCTGACACCGCCTCCGAATACGGTCATTGCCCTGACTCGACCCTCCGGCAGCACCCTCGATGACGACACGCCAACGGAGGGGACGATCGCCGCGCCCCTGGCGGAGCAACGGAGCGCCTCCGGACCGTTGCAAGTCGGGCAGGCGTTCGGGTCCCGGTATCACATCATTCGCGTTCTTGGGGTCGGCGGCATGGGCGCGGTCTACCACGCCTGGGACGCCGAGCTCGGCATGTCCGTGGCGTTGAAGGTCATCCGCCCGGAGACGTCGATCGACCCGGCCGCCGCGCAGGAAATGGAGCGGCGGTTCAAGCAGGAGCTCGTGCTTGCGCGCCAGGTCACGCACAAGAACGTGGTGCGGATTCACGACCTGGGCGAACTCAATGGCATCAAGTACATCACGATGCCGTACCTGGAGGGCGCGGACCTCGCGAGCAGGCTGAAAGAGCGCGGCACGCTTCCGGTACCGGAGGCCCTGTCGATCGCGCGCGATGTGGCCGCCGGGCTTGCGGCTGCGCACGAAGCGGGCATCGTGCACCGCGACCTCAAGCCGGCCAACATCATGGTGCTCAGCGACCATGCGGTGATCATGGACTTCGGCATCGCTCGATCGTCGGGAAGCATTGCCGCTGCGGCGGCGCCATCTGCTCCCGCGGTCGCGCCCGCGGTCGCCTGGCAGTCCACCGCCGCAACGATGGCGACGGTTGCGGGCGCCATCCTCGGCACCGTTCACTACATGGCGCCCGAACAGGCGCGGGGCGAGGTCGTCGATCAACGCGCGGACGTGTATGCGTTCGGCCTGATCTTGTCGGACATGCTGGTAGGTGTCCGCAAGGGCGAGAACGCGATCGCCGATTTGAAGCGGCGGATGGAAGCCGCTCCACCGTCGCTGCGAACGACGGCGCCCGCCATTCCCGCGGCTCTCGATCAACTGATCACGCGTTGCCTGCAGCCGGATCTGGCGGCACGGTTCCAGACGTCGGCCGAGCTGGTCGACGCGCTGAACGCGCTGGATGCGAACGGCGAGCTGCGCCCGATTAAACGTGTCGTCCGGCTGCCGGTGGTGGTTGGCGTTGTCGCGCTGTTGCTCGCCATTTCCGGAGGCGTGTGGTGGTATCAGCGCTCGCTGATTCCGCCGCCCGAACACGCACCCGTGTCCGTGCTCATCGCCGATTTCGAGAACACGACAGGTGACACTGGTTTCGATCACGCGCTCGAGCCGACGTTGCGACTGGCGCTGGAAGGCGCCAGCTTTGTCAGTGCCTACGACAGAACGATCATCAACCGCATCGGAGTCCAGGCCCCGCAGAAGCTGGACGAGCGCGCGGCACAGGAAATCGCGGTCAAGCAGGCCGTCGGTGTCGTCGTGGCCGGTTCTGTCGCGAAGGCGGGTGGCGGATACACCGTGGCGGTCCGCGCGATTCAACCTGTTACGGGTAAGGTGATCACGACCGCCCGGGCGGATACCGGCGACAAGAATCAGGTGTCGGCCGTCGCCTCCCGCCTCGCGACGTCCATCCGCCGGGCGCTCGGCGACGACACCTCCGATTCCGCGCAGCGCTTTGCGATGGAAACGTTGACCTCCGGCTCGCTCGAGGCGGTACGGGACTACGCGGCCGCGCAGGAGGCACTCTCGAACAACCGCAACGAAGAGGCGCGGCAGAGTTTCCGCCAGGCACTCGATCGCGACTCGAATTTCGGCGCCGCCTACTCGGGTCTCGCGATCGCCTCGCGGAACATGGGGCTGCAGCAGGACGCCGAAAAGTACGCGAACGAAGCGGTTCGCCGTCTGGATCGGATGACGGAGCGCGAACGGTACCGTGCGCGCGGCCTGTTGTACTACCTGACGAGTGATTACCCCGCGTGCGTCAAGGAGTACGGTGACCTCCTGACCCGATACGCCGCCGACGTCGCCGCCCGCAACAATCTCGCGCTCTGCTTCACCTACCTTCGTCAGATGCCGCGGGCGCTCGCCGAGATGCGCCGTGTCGTCACGATCTTGCCGAAGCGCGCGCTCTATCACTTGAACGTGGCGCTCTACGCAGCCTACGGCGGCGACTTTCAGACCGCCGAACCCGAAGCTCGGACGGCCGAAGAGATGGGCAGTCCGCTCGGACCGGTGGCCATCGCTTTCGCGCAACTCGGCCGGGGACAGGTTGCACAGGCAGTGGAGAGTTATCAGCGGCTCGCGATGGCCGGCGGCCTTGGTCCTTCGCGCGCCGCATCCGGTCTCGGTGATCTCGCCGTGTACGAAGGGCGTTTCTCTGACGCTGTTCGCATTCTGGAGGCGGGAGCAGCCGCAGACGTGAGAGCCATGAACGCGGACCGGGCGGCTGCCAAGCTCGTCGAGGCCGCGTACGCGCACCTGCTTCGTGGACAGATGGCCGCCGCCAACGCCGCCGCGGAGAGAGCGTTGAAGAACAGCGACACGCTGAAAATTGAATTCTTCGCCGGCCGTGTCTTTGCGATGACGGGCTCGGCCGCACGTGCGCGCGCCATGGCTGCGAAGCTCGCATCGGCAGTGCCGGCCGAGCCTCAGGCGATGGCAAAAATCATCGAGGGAGATATCGCTCTCGCGGCCGGGGAGGCGCCTCGTGCGATTGCCCTCCTCACCGAGGCCAACACGACGCTCGATACGTGGATCGGCAGGTTCGATCTCGGACGCGCGAACCTTGCGGCCGGCCAGCTGCTCCAGGCCGATTCGGAATTCGACCGGTGCATCACGCGCCAGGGAGAGGCGCTGTCGCTCTTCCTCGATGAAGAGCCCACGTTCGGCTATTTTCCGGCTGCTCTCTATTACCGGGGCCGTGTCCGAGAAGCGCTCGGCAGCGACGGGTTCGCGGATTCGTACAACGCCTATCTCGCCATCCGCGGCAACGCCGGCGAGGATCCGCTTCTCGCGGATGCTCGCCGACGCGTAGCACACGTCAAGTAAAACTCACTTGAAGAAGATCGTTCCCGGGTTCGACATGCCGGTCATGTCCAGGACCGACCGATCGGACGGAGAGTACACGTGGGCTGTTACGACGTACGTGTAGGTGACGTTCTTCTTGGCTGACGTGTCGTAGAACGTCGTCGTAGGCGCGACCACGGTCCCCGCGAGAACGCGCTGCGTGGTGATCGTGGTTCCCTCGGATCTCCAGATGTCGTAGCTATAGACGGTGCCGACGTGCGGCGCGGTCCAGTTGACGACGATCGCCTGCGGTTGCTTGCTGATGGTGAGCGACTGCAAGTGCGGCGCATCTGTCGCCGACTGGTAGTCAAGTTCGGGCGGTGCGCCGTTGTCACCCTGTCCGTTGTCGCCCTGGCCATTGTCCCCCTGGCCGTTATCGCCCTGGCCGTTGTCCCCCTGACCGTTGTCGCCCTGGCCGTTGTCGCCTTGGCCGTTGTCCCCCTGGCCGTTATCGCCCTGACCCTGGTCGAGCGACAACGGTCCCACGGCATCCACGACCCCGTGGGTCGCCACGTTGCGGCGGCTTCCGACCTGCCGCAGATCGAGCTGATTCCAGTCCGTTGGCGCGGCGGTGAGAGCACCCTTTGCCCCGTTGAACGTCACGTCCTGAGAAACGCTGGTGTCGGTCGTGCCGTTCATGTTCCAGTCGAGGGGGGCGGTTCGCGTGGAACCAACGACGCGCACCATGCCATTGCCGTCGGTCCAGTCCGAGTACTCCTGCGGCGACAGGAACGAGCCGTCACAGTGTCTCCGCAGACCGGTGATTTCGAGCCCGGCGATGAGCGGCGAGTTGCGGTTCGTGTGCCACGCCGTGGCGTAATTCATCGTGCCAAGGCCCGTCGACTCGTTCAGGCTCGTTTCGTTGAGAACTGGAAGCGGCTGCCGGGAATAGTCGATGACCGCAGCCGGCGGCAGCAAGCCCGTAACCGGAATGTCTTTCGTGACGACGACCAGTCCCCGTACCTGAAACAGGTAGTTCATCACGCTCTCGTAGTTCGGTTGGCAGTTCTGGACCGTGAGCAGGTTGTTGCTCAGATACGTCGGGCCATGGCGCAGCCCGAAGTTGTGTCCGAGCTCGTGCATCAGCGTCGCCGCCTGCTCGAAGTCGCTGCCCACGAAGTTGTCCCAGAATCCGAGCGTGACCATCAGGTCGCCGCCGCCGCTCCCGCCGCCGTCCCCGGTGCCCGATACGCCGACCGGTACCGGCGTCAAGGGATTGCCGAGCACGCGCTCGTCTGCCGGCGTGTTCGGATCGTCGAGTCGCTGGGTGCCGAGCGCGTGGGCAAACAACGCGTAGTGGAAGATGTCCTTGCGATTGCGATCGAACCGTCTCGAACAGGTGAGCGGCGCGTTCGTACAGTCGCTCTCATTGGCAGCGGTCGTCGGATCGTCGAGCGGCTGGTCGCGCAGATACCGGAACCCCGTCTTCCACCCGACGACGCCTCGGTACGCGGGAAACGCGCACTGGAAATTGTTGGCCGCAGTCGGCACGCACGCGGTTTCGACGATGGATTCTCCTCCGCGCGCGAGGCAGTCGGCGTCGAACGTGTGATCCGACGCGTCAGGCGGAAGCGTGCACGCAGTTCCATTCGCGTGTTTGAACGGGATGATGTACGGCGCGGCGGGGTTGGTCGCGATGCTGTCCTGATGATGGTTTCCAACATCGAAATAAATGGAGATGCCCGTCGTGCCGTCCAGGTTCACCGTCGGGGCGCGCTTGAATGCATCGCCGACCATCGCCAGCGCGGCCGCGCTCGGCAGATGGTCGTGGGGCGATACGCTGGCCTGGAACGGGTTGTCGTAGGTTTGGTTCAGCACGGTGCGGCCGATCTCCACGAACACGTCCTGCTTGTTCGGACGGGCACCCATCGCGTAGAGGTTCGGAAGCGCGACCCCATTCGGATCCAGCAGAGATCCCGATGTCTCCTGGGACTCCCAGCTGTCGACGATGCCGTCGTCGTCGGCATCCTTGACGGTCGTGTTCAGGACGACCGCCGTGTCGTTGAGGCAGTCATACGGCGTCGCATTGCCGTGGGTAATCGAGACGTCCGCCTGTTGTCCGTACGACGTTGTTGCCGAGAGTCCCATCAGAGTACTGACGTCGAAGGTGGGGCCGTCCCAACCTCGATCGGAACCTGGACTGGCGACACCGACGAATGGGTTGCTCGCGATCAGCTGGTTGTTGAACAACAACTGCTCCGTGGTGTTCTTGGCGCCGCTGCCAACAATCGTGGTCAACGTGGCTGCGGCATTCGGGGGTGCGAGGTAGAAGCCTTTGATCGTCGCCGTGCTCGTGACGCCAGGCGCCTGAAGATCGAGCCCGTCATAGATGACGACGGATGTCAGAGGTGGACGCTGTACGCCGTTAGCGGGCGACACATCGTCCCGCGTGTCCTTGTAGATGACGACGAGTGAAGCGCCCGCCGTCTGCGGCACCTGATTTCCCGTGCCTGCCTCGGGCAGCACGACGGTGTGTGCGTGACGCGCATCCGTAACATCGGGAAAGTGCGCTGCCAGATCCGCCGAGTTGGCGAGACGTTTTCGATAGCCCGGCTTAGTGGGGTCAGTCCCGATGGGCAGGAACCTGAGCACATCGGTGCGGAAGGTGGCCATCGTGTAGACCGCACCCGAACCGCCGCCGGAGCTCCAGCAGGGTGCGTAGTTGGCCGACAACGCACGCGATCCAATCTGCTTCGTGACTGCACTGATGTCGAAGTTGTGGAACTTCGCACCCGTGACGGTGGAGCTCTGGTTCCCGGACGCGATCGTTTCCCAGTACAGAAACGCGCCGACGAGATCGGCGTCTTGCGGTACGCCGCTGAGTGGAATCGTCGCCGTGGCGAACCCATTTCCGCCGCTTGCCGGTGGGAAGTCGACGCTACCCGTGACCGATCCGCCGGTCACGAAGTAATTTTTGAAAAAGTGCAGACCGCTCGGGGGGGCTTGCGCATGGCCGATTTGCGCGGCTGTCGAAAAGAGTGCGAGCAGAAGGGTCGCGACCGCAGTCCGCCGGCCGGCCCGCAAACGATACGCTGGCTGATGCATGGGATTAGGTGAATTCTTGAACGCGCGTCGCGTCAGAGCAATAAGAAACATCGATTACTAAAATGGCAGAATGCGGTCCACAAATGTCCCGGTCTGAAATGACAACCATGTAACGTCTCTGAAACGAATCCGACGTTGCGTCGCCTTCGAACGTTTCGTATGCTGCGCTATTCCTGCTGAGAACCATCGATGGCGACATTCAACGAAGAAGATCTGCTTCACACGATGATTGGCGTGGGACGCCGAACCGAGGACGCCCCGGCGCTTGCGGATCTCGGTGATTACCTCGTCTTCGTCGAAGGAACCGACGCAGGAAAGCTCGTGGAAATCGGCGAGGATCCGCTGTCCATCGGCCGCGACGCCCGTCAGACGATTGTGTTCGCGGGCGATTCGGAGGTCTCACGGCTCCACGCGCGCGTGCTCCGGCGCGACAACGAGATCGTGGCGGAGGATGCCGGATCCACCAATGGGACCTTCGTCGGATCGCAGCGGCTCACCGGCCCGACGGTTCTACGCGAGGGCGCCGTGGTGCGGGTCGGACGTCAGCTTCTCAAGTACGAGCGGCGAAGCCGACGCGACGTGGAACGGGCGAGCGAACTGAATCGCGACCTGCTGAAAGCCAGCAATTATGTGTTGTCGCTGCTTCCGCCGCCGATTCAGAGGGGACCGGTGCGCGTGGCCTGGAAGTTCGTGCCATCCGCGCACCTCGGGGGAGACGCGTTCGGGTACTACTGGCTGACACCCGATACGTTCGTGTTTTATCTGGTGGACGTGTCGGGGCACGGCGTCGGCTCGGCGATGCATTCGGTGGCCGTCATGAACATCCTGCGCCAACGGGCGCTGCCCGGCGTGGATTTCAACGATCCCGCGCAGGTGCTCTCCAGTCTGAACGACAGGTTTCAGATGGATGCGTACAACGGGATGTACTTCACGATGTGGTACGGCGTGTATCACGCTGTGACCCGCACGCTGGTACACGGATCCGGCGGTCATCACCCGATTTACATCGTCAATGCGATGCGTGAGTCCGCCCAGCCTGTTGGCACCTCCGACATCATCATCGGGGCGGTGCCGGAGCAGGCATTTCACTCGCAGACGACGCTCATTCCTGCAGGAAGCTCGCTCTACCTGTTCAGCGACGGGGTGTATGAGGTCGCAACAAAGGAAGGCGACGTTCAGTCGTTGTCCGATTTGGTCCCGCTGCTCGCGCAGCCGCAACATGACGGCGTCACCGAACCCGAGCGGTTGCACCGCGCGATCAGCGAAGTGGCAGCAACGCCGGGAGAGCTCGACGACGACTTTTCATTGATCGTTCTTACCTTCGAGTAGCCAGCCATCGCGTGACAACACAGCATTGTTTGCGGTTTCCACCGACACGGGCGGGGTTCGACGCGGCGAATCAGGAATTGGCGGCTTTGCTCGATGCCCGGCCAATCACAGACGACTCGCGCCACGACATCCAGCTGATCTTCGATGAAGTCGTCATCAACATCATGCGCTACGGCGGTGCGCACAGCGACGTCAACGTGCGGATTGCGTTCGGTGACGGCGAGGTGACGCTCGCATTCGAGGACGACGGCAGACCGTTCGATCCGTGCGTGCACCCGGAACCGCCACACCCGACGTGCCTTGAAGAGGCGCCGACAGGGGGACGGGGAATCATGCTCGTTCGGCGGCTGTCGTCCCGAATGGAGTATCAGCTTACGCCGGCGAAGCGGAACCTGCTGACCGTATCTGTGCCGCTTCGCTGAGCATTTCTGCGCCGCCGACTCTGTTTGCGCCGGTCGGGCGTAGTATGGGGACGTTTGGAGGTCCCCATGAAGCACGTCCTTTCATTCATTCTGATTGCCTTCGTTCTCACGTCCCCGACGTTCGCTCAGACCAAACCAAAAGCTGCACCGAAGTCGACAACAACGGCTGCCAAGACGACAACGCCGGCCAAGGCGACCAGCAGCAAAGCCGACCTTGCCACGTTGCTCGACCTGAACACCGCGTCGAAGGCGGATCTCACTGCGCTGCCCGGCATCGGCGACGCCTATGCTCAGAAAATCATCGATGGCAGGCCGTACACGCGGAAGGATCAGCTGCTGACGAAGAAGATTCTGCCGCAGGCGACCTACGACAAAATCAAAGACAACGTGATTGCCAGACAGGGGAAGGGCTGATCTGAACATGGCGCCTGGGAGGGCCGCGGCGCGGTCCCCTCCCTCCCACGCGCCTCGATTGCACCGATGAGGGTCTAGACGACAGCCGGGGCTTTGCCGAGCTGCGCCATCATGCCGGCGACGTCGATGTAGTGTGTCGCGCGCTTGATCTTGGTGCCGTCCGTCTCGATGACCACGACGGCTCGAATTTCCACGCTCTTGTTCGTGGCCGCAGTTCCCATCAGTGAGCCACGATTGGTACCTCGCCAGACGATCTCCGCGACCCCTTTGTTGCCCTCGACGATCTTGTTCGTGATCGTGCCGCGGGCATCCGGAAAGGCTTCCTTCCAGGCGCGTGCGTTCGCGGTCGCTTCTTTCACGGTCAATCGCCGGCCGGTGCCGACTTCCTCCGAATAGCCGGTGCTGGCGAAATCCGTTTCGGCTTCTTCGTACCGTCCTCGATTGAACAGGTCCACAAATCGATCGAGTAACTCGTTTACCTGTGCCATGTGTCCCTCCCTTCGTCTTCGGACGCGGACGAAGCCATAACGGCCGGGAGTCTACGTGGCCCTTATGAGATCAAAGCGAACGAATGTCGCGATTACACCCGAGTGGAAAAACTGCTGCTGCAGATCAGGTTGTCTTGTGGCCGTTGACCAATTCGCGATGTCAAGCCGCGTTCGTGCGTCGAGGCACCGAGGCTTCGCGAACGTAGGACACGTCGGGCCGATACCCGAGCCACCGACCTATTGGGGTCAGTATCGTGAACAGCATCCGCTGTATGCCCCAAGACGGCGTCGTTCCGCGAATCACATCGCGGTACTCGGAAAACGTCGCGGCGAGCTGGAGCGGATTGACGGGCAGGCCGCGCTTGTTGGTTTTGCCCGTGCGTGCCAGTGCAAAGAACGTGGTGATGAATTCAGCGAACCGACCGGCCGGCCGGAATTCCAGCAGTACGCGCAGATCGTGTGCGCCGCTGTTCCACCACGCGTGCGGCGTTCCGCGCGGTATGGTGATGTCTTCACCGGCGGCGTAGCGCCGCTCCTCTCCACGCACGCGGAGCGTGATCTCGCCACTCGCGATCTGGAAGCGCTCCTCCTGATGAGGATGGATGTGTTCGCCTGTCACGAAGCCGCCCGGCCGCACCACCATGTCGATGCGCAACAGCTCACCGGCTGTTTCGTGGCGCGTGCGCAGGAACGTCATTTTCTCGCCTGTCACCGGGTTTTCGATCACATCGCCGACTCTCACCATGGACGGAACTCCCTCTCAAAGGGAAACGCGTCAAATGCGAGTCGGCGCCGCAAACCGCCGAACACTCTGTGGACGAACGCCTATCGACCTGCAGGCCGCGCTGCTGACGGCTGCCGCGTGAACTTCTGTGGACCCGATATGTGGATTTCCACCAGGTCCGTCGTGCCATTGTCGTTGACGACGAATTGATAAGCGATTCCCAGGCCCTCGAAGAGCGTCTGCGTGCGCGGGACCAGCGGTCGGATCTCGCCCCCGTCGACCGCGGCGGAACCGATGATCTTGGCGACCAACTGACCGCCGGATAGCGTCACTTCGATAGTGCGTTTGGTTCCCCCGTATAAACCGGTGTAGACACCCACATAGCGCGCCAGCACGTCGGGCGCAACGGTTACCGCGCCGTCGGAGATGCTGCCGGTCCAGTGGTCGCTCGTGATCTCGCAGACCGACTCGAGCATCTCCGTATCGGGCACCAGTGCCAGATCCGCCGTATAACCCCACGGCTTTACGTATGCGCCCGGGTCGGTAAAGGTCACGTCGACGTGCAGATGGCCGAAGTCCGGACGACGGAAGCGCTCCGTCACATGCAGCGCCTCCGTATGCCCCTGCCCATAGCGGCTCAGCCACGTCTTGTCGTTGAATCCCGCGCTCTCCACGACCAGCGTGTCACCATCCCAATGCCCCGCAGAGACGCCCATCCAGCTCGGCGCAGGGTTGGCCTCCAGCTCACGGCCGTCGGTGTGAATCACGCGATACGTGAGGTCGTCGTTGAGGATCGCGATCATCGCCGGCGTCTGCAGGATGCGTTTCCACCCCGCAGCCCTGTCAGCCTCGGGACCGCTCGGCAGACACTGATATGACGGACGCTTCTTCCAGTACTCCTGCTCGCGTTGACGGACCAGGTCATTGATCCACGGCTGCGCGTTGGCGGGATCGGCGAGTGTTTCGGGCACCGGTCCATTCCAGATACCCGTCAGATCGATCTTGCCGTCAGGTCCGCGTGGCGCGGGCGCCTTGAGATTCGGCTTGCCGTCGGGTGTACGCGGAATGCCAGGCGTCTTCCGATCCAGCCACTGGGCTCCGGCCGGGATCGTTCCCATGATCAGAACGAGCGCCACGAGAAACGGCCTCATATCGCCCTCCGATTCCGGCGGGAAATAGTCCCGCCGTTCGACGCGGGATGGTAACACGCGCTGCCACCCAATCAATCCGGCGTGTTGTCAGCCCGACTGTGCTGCACAGCCACGGATGGGGCGAAGACTTCACAACCACCACAACGACCATCGGGCTACGCTGCTAAGGTCGTATATGACCACGTTGCCATCGCCCTGCATGACCAGATAGGCGCCGTTGAACCCGTTGGTTCTCGTATCGAATCGCGCCTGGTCATTGGCATCGTAGACAACGAAGTTCCCATCCGCCTGCATCACCGCCATGCCAGGTTCGTGTTGTGCGAGGTGGAAGTCGCGAACAGTCGCGCCGTTCACGTCATAGACGCGCAACGCACCGCTATCGGCTTCGTACGTCAGCCGATACAAACCGTTGTCTGACCACAGGGAATCGCCCGGTAGAAGCGCGCGTTGGTGTACCAGCGCACCCGGATTGTCCGGCCAAGGCAGGTTCACATCCCAGAACCCGCACCCATCGTAGGGTGGGCGGGACGGATTCGCCATCGCAAAGAACCAGACGGGCTGCCAATCTCCGGAGATCGTCGCGTTGCCGAAATTGTGAGCCGTGAAGTTCGCGGTAATGGTGTGGCAAGAAAATCCGTCGCTGCCGGCGGGCGCGGACGGATCGTTATCGTGAATATCGCCCCCGCCAATGCCATCAATCGCGAGATTGACGACCGCGCCTCGTATGACGTTGTCGTAGATCTCTCCCGCGTGCGCAGTGAAAGCAGCTGGATTCCACGGATTCCACCACGGTTCGTCACCGACCATGAGGCCAAATGCCATCTGGTTTGGCGCAGCGACGATCGTGTTGTATCGATATGTGCTCCCTGAATGGTCCGCCGCCGGACCAAAGGTCCCCACGTTCAGGCCGGCAAACGCGTGCTTCGACACGTTCGCGATGACATTGTTCTCCACGACACAACCGAACCCGCCGCCGACGATGAGATCGACATCGGTGTTGTCGATGAACGTGTTCTCGTGAATGAAGCCTCCATCGCAGTTCCATACCGTCAGACCGTCCGCCCATCCTCCCCACCCTTCCCGCATGTCGCGGCCGTTGTCCATGAACGTGCTGGCGAAGATCTCGAATTTCTGACCGGCGACCTCCATCGCCGATTGGCAGACGGCGTTCATGAAGAGGACACGGTTGACTCTCCATCCGTAACCTTTGAGGCGAACGTTGCCGAGTTCGCGGTTGGTCGAACACTCGCCGGTCTGATTCAGCCGACCGGCAAGGTTCCCGTCGAACACGAGATCTTCGAGGGAGTAGTCGTACCGCGGGTCCGTTCCCCAGTAGTCGTCGACCAAAAGAATGTGTCCCTGAAGGTTCGGACCGGCTCGCAAGATTGGGCGCTGATCTCCCGAAGTCTCCCCTCTAAGAACGGTTCCGTCGATCACGATTTCAAGCGTCGTGTCGATTTCGTAGAGACCTCCGTCCTGAAGGACGACCGTGCCACCAAGGTCCAGACACCCTTGGATGTCCGCGGCCGGTGCGCCGCTCGGAATCGGTTCGCTGCAAGTCACTTGCGCCCAGGACGGGGTCGGGCAAGCGGCGAAGAGCACAAAGACGAGAGCCAACGCTGACGTAATGCGCATACCCCTCTCTTTCGCGTGGCAACGATCTGTAGTGCGCGAGGCGAGTGCCGCGTTGGAGGGGGATGTCAACAACGACGACGCGCGGATTGTAAGGGTTCCGGTCGTCAGGAGACTGCGAAGTTCACGGATTATTTTTCGCCGTACGCGCTCGGACGCGCCTGTCGGTTCGCGGTTGGCTCACCCGCTGCCTTCGCCGCGCGGGATGTTCGCGTTGTGGCACTCCCTGAGGGATTCATCGAAGACTGTTGACCATTGGCGAGGTGATCGGACCAAATTGTTCCCGCTCTGTAATTCAATCTGCGGCCGTGCAAAGGAGAGCGTGATGCCCAATGTCAAGCGACGCGGAGCGGCTGCCCTGGCTATCGTGCTCCTCGCGGCACCGGTCGCAGGCGCGCAATCCGCACTGGCCCGTGACACGCCGCGATTCGTTGGAACATGGCGACTCGTCTCGGACACGCAGACGGGCATCATGATCTACGACGGCCTCGGCAACATGGCTGCGCAGGTGATGCCGAACCGCGCGCGGCGGAAGTACGCCGCTGCCGAACCGACGCCGGACGAGGCCAAGGACGCCATCACCGGATACCTCGCCTACTTCGGCACCTACTCGGTCGACGAACAAGCCCGCATCATCACCCACCATCGCAACGCGAACATCAACCCCGGTCAGGTTGGCGATGACGTCGTGCGGGCGTACGTCTTCGAGTCCAACGATCGGCTCGTCCTTACTCCTGCGGGGAGCACGAACAAGATCGTGTGGGAGCGGGCTCGATGAGCGCTGAATGCGGTTCGTCCTCTCCCGATGACGCGACCGGCATTCGCGTTTTTTCACTCGCGAAATACAGACTCAAATCGCCAAGCTCAGCTGGCAGAACCCTTGCCCCGGGAGGGTGCGACGGCATTATGCTGTCCCAGTTATAGGAGGTCCGATGATTCGTTCGAGGATCTTCGTCGCAGCCGCGCTCATGCTGGTCGTGTGCGTCTCGTCGGGGTATGCGCAGCACCGTGGCGGGGGCCGCGCGCGTGGAGGCGCCGTCGTCGTGGGGCGCGCCGTACCGCGCGGTGGAGTTCGCGTCGCACCCCGTGTCTACTCCGCGCCGCGCGCCTACGCGGCGCCGATTCGGTTCTATCAGCCGTACTACTCGTTCAGACCGCGCGTGAGTCTCGGTTTTGGACTGTGGCTCGGTTACCCGGTGCGTTACACCTCGTACTACGGCTACTACAATCCGTTCTACTACTCCCCGTACTACTATCCGTACGCACCCCCGTATCAATCGTACTGGTATCCATCACCGTATCCGGCGTACCCGCCTCCGGCATATCCGCCGCCGGCGACGTATCCACAAGGCGCGTATCCGCCGTCAGCGTACCCGCCGTCATCAGCGCAGCCGGCGTATCCGCAGTCCGGATATCCACCACAGGGATCGATTAGCCCGTCGCAGCCGAATACCGGCGGTATGAGCTTCGAGATTCAACCGGCGAACGCACAAATCTATGTGGACGGTCGGTATGTCGGCACGGTGGGGCAGTTCTCACCATTGTCGCAGCCGCTCGGATTGACGGCCGGGCGTCATCACATCCAGATCACCGCACCGGGCTATCGACCGACGGAGTTCGACGCCGACATCGTGGCCGGCGAGGTTATTCCCTACCAGGGCACGCTCGAACGTTAGGAACAGGAGCGGGTCATCTCGCTGACTTGATCCGCTCCACGTCCTTCTCGTTGTCGCAGATGTTCTCGATGAACTCCGTGTCGGGAAGGAGCTTGAACCACAGCGGCTCGCTGGTCCATGTCTTCGTGAAGGTCTTCGGATCGTCGACGGTGACGCGCAGTTCCAGCGAGCCGAAGTTCGGACGCCGAAATCGTTCCGTGAGGTGAAGGGTCTGGGTTGTGAGCAATCCTGGACCGGCGCCCAGCACGGCGCGATCGTTCAGTCCCTTCGTCTCGATGACAAGCTCGTCCCGGTCCCATCTGCCGATCGAATATCCCATCCATGCTGGTTGCATGTCCTCCGGAAATCCTCTTCCGTCGGTGAACACCTGCTGAAAGCGGACAAATTCTTCGAAGAGGACGAGCGTGAGGCCCGGGGAATGCACGATCTTGAAAGGCGTCGGCACGAACAGGCCGTCAACGACGCTGTGCGGGAGGCAGTATGTGGATGGCGTCAGGTCCCCTCGCCGACGCCGTTCATCGGCTGCAGCGGCAGCTGCGGGGAGCAGCGGGAGGGGCGCTCCGTCTGCGGGCACCATCACCAAGGATCGATCTTCACCGATCGTTTGCCCCTCCGGCGATCTCTCGGGATCCGTGTGAGCGGGATCCTCGTACCAGATACCTGAGAAGTCGGTCTTGCCGTCGCGCAGCCGCGGGGCCGGCGCATGCAGGTTGGGTGCGCCGTCTTTCGTCCGCGGCGTGTTCGGCAGCTTGATGGTGACCCATTGCGCCTGCGCGAGCGCCGCCGCGCAGAGCACCGCCGGTCCGACGAGAAACAACTGTCGCAGCATGATTCGGCCGCCTTTTGCGAACGCCGGATTATAGCCACGAATCCCCACAGCACTTGAACGCGTGCCGCGACGGCGCCGTTTACAACTCTTTGTCGTAGACGATCGTATTGGTGAACGCTTTCCCCTTCGCGTCCCGCCCGCTCACGACCTGCGTCATCGTCATGCCGTCGGCTGAAATCGTGATGGTGCTTGGCGTCTCGGATGTCTTGCCGTCCACGATGAAGTAGACGTCCTCGGTTCGCGGATCCGCTGCCGTGACGGTGACCATACGAATCGACTGCGCGCCGACAGCTGCCTCCGGGTACGGCTTGCCGTCACGACGGTAGACGAGATAGGCGCGTGTGCTGCCCTGCGGGATGGTGACATCGGTCGTCATGAAGATCGTTCCGCCGCCGCGGTCCTCATACGTTCGCGTGAAGCTGGTGGGAGCTCCGCCGGATTCGTATTTCGACTTTCCGGGATTCAACTTCCACGCACCGATGAACGGGTCCTTCGTGCTGGTCGCGGCAGACGTGCGTGGCGGCGGTGGAGGCGTCCGGGAAACCGCGGCCGGCTTCGCGGGCCGCGAGGGAGTCTGCGGCGTTGCGGTTACGCTTGCCGAGAAAATGACGAACGCGATCAGGAGTATCAAGCCATGTCGTGAGTTGCGCATGAGTCGTCTCCGTGGAATGGGGGCACTCCTCCCAGCGTAGACCCAAACGCGACTCGCTACGGTTGACCTGGACAGGATTTACCAGCCCAGGTTCATATCAATGCGCGTTGCGACGCGGTCTTGCCGGTCGTTACTTCACCGAGTACTTCGTGAACGCTCCGCCCGCCTGATCGAAGGAGTTCGGCCCCTCCGCCGCGTACACGTTGCCGTCGCCGTCAACCGCCACGCCTTCGCCGGCCGCGCCCTGATACACGCGATCCTCACGCGGGAACGGCGGGATGAACGCGACGACGCGGTCCTCGTCCACCGGACCGACGCGCACGCCGTCGCTCCAGTTCGGATGGTTCAGAGGTCCTGACTCGGAGTCGATCACATACAGCATGTCGCCCTTGATGAAGATCCCGCTCGGGCGGCTGAACATGTAGCGCGACTCGAGGTACTTTCCGTCCTGATCGAAGATCTCCAGGCGGTGGTTGCCGCGATCGGCCACCCACAGGCGACCCTTCGAGTCGAATGCGAGCGCATGCGGCGTGCGGAACTCGCCGTGCCGGAGGCCAATCGTTCCCCACGATTTGATGAACTTGCCGTCGGGCGAGAACTTGCTGATCCGGCTCGTCGCGCCGTTCTTGAGGCCTTCGGCAATCGCGGCGGCGGTTGTCATCCCCTGAGCATCGTGTCCGTCAGCCACAAAGATGCTGCCGTCCGGTCCGACGATGACGTCATTCGGCTGGTTGAACTGACCGTCGGCATTACCGCGCTTGCCGGCGGTGCCGAGGCTGAGCAGCTTCTCGCCCTTCGGACTGAACTTGTGCACCTGGTGTCCCTTGGTGCCCGCTTTGTTGCCGGAGAAATCGGCCACCCAGACGTTACCGTCCTTGTCGACCGAGATGCCATGCGGCGTCACCATCACACCCTTGCCGAAATTCGCGAGGACCGCGCCCGTGTTGCGATCGAACTTGAAGATCGGATCGACCGCGTTGCTGTCGCAGTCGACGGCGCCGCCACCCGCGCCGGCCGCGGCGGGGGCGCCGCAGCGCTCGTAGGCCCAGATGTTGCCGTCGCGCGGATCGATGTCGATACCGGCAGTCGTGCCCCATTTGCGGCCCGCAGGCAACTGGCCCCAGTTGCGGCTGACATTCGGCGCGGGATTCGGCAGGCCCTGGCCGGTGATCGGATTGCCTGCGGAAGCGGCTGCCGCCGGAGCCGCCGTAGCGGTGGCACGCTCACCCGACCCTCCGCCGCCGCACGCTGCCAGGAGAAGCGCCGCGCTGGCACAAACAACGAGGCGTAAGATTTTTGACGTCGACATGTGCCTCCTCAATGTTCGAGAGACCGGCGCGACCGCCGGTCGTTGGTGGTGCAAGTAGAACGGACGAGTGGGCCACAACGCAACTGAAACCGGCAGCCGCCGGTGGCGTGCGGAGGCGACGATGACGATGATCGCGCGGGCGGGTTCGGGCATGACACGTGTGACGGCGGTCGCGACGGTTTTCGCCAATGAACCAGGCAACGCCGTGTTTCCCGAAGGCGAGGTTCCGCCCCCGGCGATCGCGTCGAATACAAACGTGATGTCTTTCGCCTGATCGTCACGGGCCCAAGTCAGCGGTAGACGCTGGTGTTGGCGCTGCTCCGCACGTGACACACGCTTGTCATAATGGTTCCGTGATGACGTTGCTCGAGCGTGATGGCGAGCTGGCGGCCGTCGAGACGCTGGTGCAGCGCGGCAGCGGGATTCTCATAGTTGAAGGGCGTGCGGGTATTGGCAAGACATCGCTCGTGGAAGTCGCCTGCCAGCGAGCACGAGAACTTGACCGCGAGATCCTGCGTGCGCGCGGGTCTGAACTCGAAGCGGACTTCGCGTTCGGCGTGGTGCGCCAGTTGTTTGAGCGAAGGCTGGCGAGCGCGACCGCGGATGAGCGCGAGATGTTGCTCGTCGGGCCCGCAGCCGCGGCACAGCCGCTGCTGTGCGGCCGGCTCCTCGAAGCGTCGCCCGATGACACCGTGTTTGCCGTCGTGCACGGCTTGTACTGGCTGGCTGCCAATCTCTCGACCATCAAACCGCTGTTGCTCGCCGTCGATGACGCGCACTGTGCGGACGATTCGTCGTTACGCTGGTTGACGTATCTCGGTGCGCGGCTGGATGGACTGGCGTTGGCGATGATTGTCACGCTGCGGCCTGGGAAGGCGACGTCGATGGGCAGGTCATTGCTTTCGCTGCGCGCGCAGGCGACTACCGTCGTGCGCCCTGCGCTGCTGAGCGAAGATGCTGTCCGCGTGATGGTCCGGGCTGCCACCGGCGACGCCGCGAGCGACGAGCTGTGCGTGGCGTTGAGGGCCGCGAGCGGCGGCAATCCGCTGTATGTGACCGAGTTGCTGCGTGCGATTACCCTCCGCGACCGGCCGTGGGCCGCGCTCGATCTGTCCCGGCTCCTGTCGAGCGGGTGGGAAGGGATCGCCAGGCAGGTGATCGGCCGTGCAAGTGGGCTGGACCCGCGCGCGTTGCAGCTGGCGCAGACTCTCGCTGTTCTCGGAGACGGCTGCATGCTGCGACACGCGGCAATGATCGCGGGCGTGGAGATGAGGGATGTCGTGCGCCTGGCGGCCGGTCTCGTGCGTTGCGAGATTCTGGAGACCGACGACCCTCCACGCTTCATTCACCCGGTGGTTCGCGATGCGCTGGAGGCGTCGCTTGGCACTGACGAGCGCCACGCCGCCCACCGCTCAGCGGCCATGCTTCTCCACGCCGACGGCGCTCCGGCGGGACAGGTCGCGGCCCATCTCATTGGCGTGCCGCCGGCGGGGGATGACTGGGTGCTCGCACGTTTGCGAGAGGCCGCGCGGATGGAGATGACGACCGGGGCACCGCGCGCTGCGGCCGCGCTCCTCGACCGCGCGCTCGTCGAGCCGCCGCCATCCGAGGAGCGAATCAGTGTCCTTCGCGAGGCGGCTCAGGCAGAGGCGGGTGCGGGGCGGGCGTCGGCGTTGGTGCGGCTGAAGCAGGCGCTGGAACTCGCCGCCGATCCGCGCGAACGCGCCGAGATCGCACTCGAGATCGCCGAGGCGTACGCGGCGCTGTTCCGATGGGTGGACGCCGTCGATGTCATCGAGGTCGCGCGCGCGGAACTCGGCGCATGCGACGAGGCGTTCGCGAGCCGCCTCGAGGCCGAGCTCGTCATCTGCGGCCTTCACGACGCGCGTTGCGCGTCCCGTGTCGGGTCCGTGCTCGAGCGTATGTCCCCGCGATTAGTGACTGGAAAATCGGCGGAAGCGCTCGCCGTGGCGCGCGGCATGGCGATGATTCTGGCCGGCAGGCCCGCAGACGAAGCGGCCGGTCTCTTGGAGGAGGTGCTGGCACGTGCAGAGGTGCGCGTGCAGAACTGGGATACGAGGGCCGCATTGTTGTGGAGTCTGGTCGTCGCCGAGCGTTTCGAAGCCGTCGAGACCGCGCTGGCACCTATGATCGCCGAGGTGTCTCGTTCCGGCAGCGCGCGAGGATTCGTCGCCACCTACAGCACGCTGGGCCTGCTCAAGCTGCGGCTCGGTGCGCTTCCCGAGGCGGATTCCGCCGCCCGCCTCGCGCTCAGCGTGCTTCAGGAGCGCGACTTCGCGCCGGGGCTCCCGTTTGCCGCAACTGTCCTGGCTGATGTCGCGGTCGAAGCGGGGGAGCTGGACGATGCCGAGGCGCTGCTCGCACTCCTTCCACAGGAAGGGTGGCCAGGCGTCGCGACTGTCTTGATTCCTGCAGCTCGTGGACGACTTCGGCTTGCGCAGGGTCGACCCGTCGAGGCCCTCGCCGAGTTCCAGCGGTGCGCCGCGATGTTCGATCCCGACGTGTGGGGCATGGAGATGCGAGATGTCGGATATCTGCATGCGCGCGCGGGCGCAGCCCAGGCGCTGCTGCGTCTCGGGGACCGCGCCCGTGCCCGCGATATGGCGCAGTCCGAGCTGGCAGACGTGAAGGTGTTCGGAACATCGCGTGCGCTCGGTATTGCTCTGCGCGTCGTTGGACTCGCCGAAGGCGGCACGCAAGGGATCAAGTGGCTCGTTGAATCTGTCGCAGTCCTCCGCAACTCACCAGCGCTTCTCGAGCTGGCGCACTCCCTGGTCGAATTGGGGGCAGCGCTGCGCCGGAGCGGCGCGCGAGCTTCGGCGCGCGAGCCGCTGGCCGAAGGGCTCGACCTCGCGGCTCGTTGCGGTGCCCGGCCACTATGCGCGCATGCGCGGGAAGAGCTGAGGGCGACCGGCGCCCGCCCGCGACGAGAATGGCGCACTGGCCTGGAAGCGCTGACCCCAGGCGAGCTGCGCGTT
>Ga0310810_10002095_pt1 | contig 21218 bp, 21 predicted proteins | sample NCmetagenome_FD_207641 | JGI IMG/M metagenome (GOLD analysis project Ga0310810, IMG submission 207641) | Soil microbial communities from experimental microcosm in Duke University, North Carolina, United States - NC | ecosystem: Engineered > Artificial ecosystem > Soil microcosm > Unclassified ...
GCTTTCAATTTGCTCCGTCGCGATGTCGTTCTCGGTGACGAGCTTCAGCATCAAGTCGATGGTCGGATGAGTCAGCACGCCACAGGGATAGGGTTTGATCGATACGCCGGGCTCGACGATGGTCCACACTTTGCCGAAGTCCTGAGAAATTTTTTCCGCGCTGACGCCGCCGCCCTGGACGGCGAAAAACCCCCAGGGCCCGTCGAGCGCGTCGGGATCGGCCGTGAAACCGCGCGCGGCGAGAAGGGCCGCTGTAACGCCGTTCTCCGCCGCGCGGCCGACGTGGAGCGGCTTGGTCATCGTCCCGAAGTTGCAGCGGATGCCGGCGGCAAAGCTCGCGGCGATGCCAAACCCGCTGCGCAGTTTGTCATCCTTCAAGCCGAGCAATTTGGCGGCGGCGGCGTAGGCGCCGAAAGTGCCGACGGTGGCGCTCGAATGCATGCCGTGCAAATAGTGCTGCGGCAGCATCCATTCAGAAATTTTACACTCGACTTCGAAGCCGGTAAGAAAGGCGAGCATGAAAGACTTGCCGTCGATGCCGCCGATTTTCTGCGCCATAACCAGCGCGCTCGACAGCGGCGGGATGGTCGGATGAGTCAAAAGACCATACACGTGCGCTGGGTCTACGCTTACCTGACTGTCGTCCCAATCGTGCGCGTGGCCGGCAGTGCCGAGAACTCGCGCCGCCAACGGTGCCGGGACTTTGGTTGTGCCGCGGCTCAATAACAATGCGTCGGGTCGGCCGCCGTTCTCCGCCGCGTCTTCGACGAGGATCTCGACCGTGTGTTCCTCGGATCCTGCCACGAATAAACCCAGGCCGTCGAGTAGACAGCGGGTGCCGATGCGAATGGCTTCCGCAGGGATGGCGTCGAAGGTAACCCGCTCGACAAACGCAGCCGCGGCGGCGGTGGTCTTCGCGACCTGCGGTATGGTGGCAAACGGGTTGGTCTCCGCCATTTTCTAATTTCCTCGCGCGATCTCGCCAAACATTGAACCTTTTTTAGGGTTTTTACCACCCACGGATGAGAACCGAGAGACGAAGGAGGGTGGATCATGAATCGCGCGCGTCTCTGGCATTGTTTCGATTTGCTGATGCTGGCGGCGCTGCTCTTGGGAGCGGCGATCGGCTGCGGACCCGTTCATCGCGACGAGTTCGACGGGACACGCGATCGCGTAACTCGGTCGCGCCCAGTGCAGCTCGGCTTGAACGCTGACGACGCGAACGCCGATTTCTTCGGCCATTTCGAACGGTCGCGCTAATAGTCCGGCGAAACGCCGGTGATTCACTGCGGCGATGCTAAAGAAGGATTCGAGAACGCGACGGTTTAGTCGACTACCTCGGAAACGTAATAGTCGAGATAACGTCGGTTGGCGTTGACCTGCTCGCGGGTTTGGGTCATCTGCTCACACTCTTCCCGACTGTGAGTTTTCACGGAGCCGAAAGGTGCGCACATGATCTGAATTTTCGCCGAGCGCACCAGATCGAGACCGAGCCGAAGCAGGTTGTCCAGATTGCTCGAGACCACGGTGCCGCCGTGCCCGCGCAGCAGCACGGCATTGTGATCGCCGAGGGTAGCAGCGACCTTGTCGCCGAGCTGCCGGTTGCGGATCAGCAGCGGCGAATCGTAGATCGGCGTGCCGCGGTAAAAGTGCACGGCGCAGTTGGCGATCACTTTGATACCCTCGCCGGCAGCCGCGACCGCAACCAACTCATCGGGATGATAATGCAAGATGCACTGGACGTCGGCTCTCGCCTTGTAAATCGAGGTGTGCATGGCGGTTTCGCCGTTGGGGTCGCCGTAGCCTTCGAGCTTGGCGCCGTCGGCGTCGATGATGATCAGATCGCGCAGCGCAATTTTTCCCGGTGGCATGTGCGGCGTGCTAACGATCCGGCCATCCGAGAGACGCGCAGTGAGGTGGCCGTAGCCGTCGAGCACGCGCTGTTTCTGCAGCACTTTGCATATCATCAGCATTTTTTCTTTGACCGCTTCCACATCTTCGTGCATGGAAAACTCCTCGACTAAAATTGAAACGCAGGCCAGATGTAGCACGGCAGGGCGCCGCCACGCCACCGGCGAACGGGAAAATCGGCGAGTCCAGCCGAAGCGGTTTTGGGCGTGTCCTGCAAACGCCTTTATCGCTTATTCTATTGTAACGGAGGCCTTTGCGGGGGAACTCTTCGCCTCAACACATAATCGATGGACAAAATGCAACGGCTTTTCGTGCCCGCCGATGCCTTATGATACGAAAGTGTGTCTTCGATGAAAGCGGTGCCGGCGGCGCCTAAAATCGCCTCAATCCGCGCGCCATAGGTTTTTTGCGCGGTGTGGTCGTCCAGAACGATTCGTATCAACTTCTTCGTTGATTTGACATTGTGGGTGCCTTCAATGACTACGTGTGGGCCGCTCTCGATGTCGACGTCCGTCAAATAGACGAACACGGTTGCCGATTTTACGTCGTTGACGTCATAGTGAAACGAGTGATTGTCGTATTGTATAGGCTCACCGTAGGCGGAGGAAGCCAATCGGCGGCCCGCGACGTCAACATGGGACGACCACTTAATTTGAGTCAACCACAGTATCGGCTCAGAACCGAAGTAGCGGCGGACGATCTCAACAATTGTTTGGTTGCACGCGACGCGCGCAATCGCCGCGCATTCCTGATGTGGATTCCAATATTGGATTCGTTTTTCTTTTTCGCAATACTCTAAGATTTCCTGGACGCAAGTTTGCGAAATTTTGCCGAGATGCGCATAACCCTTGCGTTCTAGATCGCTCAGCGCTTGCCTTTCGTTCAAAGTGTTTAGGAGCGGCGAGCTATCGGTGATCATGGGCGTAGGGGAAGGGCCGAAATGATACCGAAGCAGGAACGAACGCAAAGGTCCAACCAGCATGGCGGCTCGAAGGCTCTGAAAGAATCTTAGAAGCCGACGGCTTCTATGAATGCTCAATCGGCACGCATAATAAAAGGATTCGTACTTGCGGAAGTTCGCATGAACGGCTGCGAAAGTCTTGCGAATTCGTGTTGGTGACTCGGCACCTTGCGGGGCAAACATCTGTTAGTCGGTTTGGCTAAGCTTGTTAGGAAACCGGTTCCAATAAACCCTAGAAGGATTATTACTCGAAACAAAGGCCCGAGAAGAAATTGCTGTTAAAGTGACAGGTTGGGGCTGAGGCGCTTTATTCCCCCAGGCGCATATAACGCGCCCAAAGACGGCCGACGAAAAACGGCCTCATGTATGACGGTGATCTAGTTATGTTCCATGAACCTGTGGAACAAGCTTGCCATCTCCCCGGCTTTTTCGTCCCATTCTTCGCGCGGGCTCAGCGGCTCGTCGTAGTGCTTGGGAAACAAGATATGCACTTCGCTGTGCGGCAGGAGGCGGCCGAGATTTTCGCCGGTCATTCGGCCGTGGGTTTGGTCGTTGCCGGGAACAATGCAGGCGGGAACTTTGATCGATCGAAGCTCGTGTTCGGTGGCGCCAATCACCGGCAGGTCGGCGCCCTTGAGAAAATATTCGCGCCAGTGCGACATGACTTCGATGAAGCGCGCCGGCGCCATGCTCATCAACGCCCGGCGGTTTTCCGGCCGCGCTTCGATCCGTTCTTTCCAGTGCTCCATCTCGCACACCGCCGCCATGCCGCCTTTCTCGGCGGCCTTGATGTATTGGCCGTAGTATTCTTCGGCCAGACGCTCGCAGGCAAAGCGCCCGCCGGTGACGCGCCAGAGGAGCAAACCGCGCACGGATTGAGGATGGCGCAGCGCGAACAGCAGCGACGTGCGGCAGCCGGACGAGCTGCCGCCGACGACGGCGGGCAGGGCGCCAAGCTGCGTGAGCAGCTCATGGATGTCGTCCGCCCAGATTTCGTACTCGGATTCTTTGCCGTCGATGACCACGTCGGAGGCGCCGCAATTGCGTCGGTCGAAAATGACGACGCGGTGGCCGAGGTCGGCGAGCGCCTTGGCCTGGGTTTCGATGCCGCTGATGTCGCGGCGCCCGCCGGGAGACAGCGCCACCCATAGTCCGTGATCACCGAGAACTTTGTAGTTGATGTGAACGCCGCGTACTTGTGCGAGGGGCATGGCTTCCTCCACGGCTTTGCTGCTGCATTTTGCGACTCGCTTTTTGTCTAGCACAATCAGCTCGGAGAGCACAATTGGCGTTGCGGCGAGACGGCGCAGGTGGAGATCGATCGATGTGGCACTGCAGGCCTACGCGCACGGCGCTAAGATCGCGCGCTTCGCATCCACGGGACGCTTGCCGCTCTTCGCGCTTGCCAGCGCGCCGAAGATGGCGAAAGAGATTCGAAACCTAAAAGCTTTGGAAAATCACACCGTCGGCATCTCCGCCTTGGGCAACGCAGATCACATTCTGGTTTTATATCTCATGCGCCGCGCCGGGGCCGATCCGAGTCGAGTGCGCTTCGCGACCATGGGCACGAATCTCCTCGACGCCCTGCATCTTGGGCAGATCGACGCCGGCATGGTGCAGGAGCCGGCGCTGTCGCTGGTCACCACTGCGGGCGGCGGTGTCATCGCCAACGCCATGGATATTGAAGAAGCCAACCGCTACCTGGGCGGTGCCTATGAGTTCATGGGGGTGGCAGTGCGGGTCGAAGAGCGTGAGCGGCGGCGGGACGAGATGGCGCGGCTCGCGCGGGCGCTCGCCAAAGGTCTGCGCGACACGCGAGCGATTCCGGTCAAAGAAGCGGTGGCCGCTTTGCCCAAGGAGCTGATTGCCGGCGCCAATCGCGATCGGCTGGCAACGATTCTTGAGCGTTACCGGCGCTCGCTTTATCCCGACAATGTAAAAATAGATCTCGCCGCGACCAGGCGGGTCGCCGATGCGCACAAAGCGGCCGGCCTGCTGGCGCCGTCGACGGACTACAAGCAACTGCTCGATCTCTCGATCGTCGGAAGTTAAGTGCTGCGCGTCGTCGATCTGGCGGTGGGTTATGATCAAGAACCCGCCATTGAAAAAATAAACCTCGAAGTCGCCGCCGGCAGTTTCGTCAGCCTCGTCGGTCCGTCCGGCTCGGGCAAGACGAGCATCCTGCGCGCCGTGAGCGGACTGCTCGTCCCCCGCGCCGGTCGAGTGGAATTCAACGGCAGCAGCGACGCGCTGGGTTTCCTGTTTCAAGACGATGCGCTTCTGCCCTGGCGAAGCGCGCGCGAGAACGTCGCTCTCGGCCTGCGCATTCGAAAAAACTCGAAGCTGCAGGCCGAAAGCGAAGCGGACGCGTGGCTTCGGCACCTCGGCCTCGACGGATTCGGCGGGCGTTTTCCGCATGAGCTTTCCGGCGGCCAGCGCAAGCGGGTCGCCATCGCTCAGATCCTCGCAGTAAAACCGAAGCTGTTGCTGATGGACGAGCCGTTCGCATCGCTCGATGCGATCGTCCGTACGCGCATCACCCAGGAGTTGTTGAACTGGGTGGAGCGCGAGCACCTGAGCGTGCTCTTGGTAACCCATGACCTGGAAGAAGCCCTGACGGTCTCGGATCGGATTTATCTCCTGTCCGAGGGCCCGCGCGCTCACGTGGTCCAATCCTACGACGTGCCGATTCCCCGGCCGCGCGACACCTTCGCGAGCCGCAAGCACGCGGAATTTCATCCGCTGCTCGAACGACTCTGGCGAGACATGTCGGCGGCGATGAATCTGTCGGAGGTCGTGGCGGCGCGATGAGCTATTTGAAAAAAACTGCAGTGCGGCGCGCCATCGCCCTGACGATTCTTATTCTGCTCTGGGAGGTCCTGTCGCGCGCCGGCGTGATCAATCCATTCTATGCGCCCGCGCCCAGCGAAGTTTTGCGGGTGGTGATCACGCTCTTTGTCGAGCGCACCATCTTCACTCATCTCGAGGCAACGTTTTTCGCTTCCCTTGTCGGACTGGTGGCCGGTCTTGCACTGGGAGTTCTACTCGGTTTCGCCGCGGCGTTGATGCCCTGGGTCGCCGACGTGCTCGAACCGATCATGCTGCTGTTGAACGCCATTCCCCGGGTGATTCTCGCGCCGCTGTTCGTCATCTGGGCTCGGCATCGAAATTAAATCCAAGATCGCGCTCGCGGTCGTGCTCGTCGCGGTGCTGATATTTTTCGCCGTTTACAACGGCATCAAAGACGTGAATCAGCTCCTGGTCGACCGCGTGCGTACTCTCGGCGGCGGGCGCGTGGGTATTGCTGCGCGAAGTCTACATTCCTTCGGTCACCGCCTGGGTGCTCGGTAGCCTCAAAGTCGCGGTCGGCTTCGCTTTCACCGGCGCCTGCGTCGGCGAATTCGTTGCGGCGACCCGCGGTCTCGGTTATCTGCTGCAGTTCGCCCAGAGCACCTACAACGCGGCGCTGACCATGGGGTTGATTTTTCTTATCATGGCGTTCGTGTTGCTGCTGTTTTTCTGCGCCGAAGCGGTGGAGCGCCGCCTGCTGCGCTGGCGCTACCGCGGCCGCGCGAAGGCGACCTAGCGGTCGATGCGCCGCAGGTTGGCGGCGAATTTTGCGACGACAAGAACGGCGACGGAGCCGATGCAGCCACCGAGAACCAGCGCAGTCGGCGCGCCGAAAAAACTGGCGGTGGCACCGAGTTGCGCGTGTCCGGCGTAGGTGCCCGCCGACATGAACACCTGATCGAAACTCTTCACGCGACCGCGCATGGCATCGGGCGTGGTGAGTTGCACGAGCGTATCGCGCAAGGTCTCTCCCACCGCGTCGACCAGTCCGAGAAGAAAAACGATGAAGAGCGACAACGCCAGCGAGCGCGACAAGGCAAAACAGATCAGACCGGCGGTGTAGACAAGCGTCACGCCGATGATCAGCCGGCCTTTGCGCCGTGGATTTCCCGCTGCGAGAACAAGTCCCGATCCCGCGAGCGCGCCGAAGGCCGGCACGCCCAAAAGCGCACCGAGGCCGGTGGGCCCCGCGCCAAGAATGTCACGCGCGAAGACCGGCATCATCGAGCGATAGGCGCCGAAGAATTGCACGCAGGTGTCCATGCCCATCAGACTGAGAATCACCGAGTTCTCACGAATGAAGTTAAAACCGGCGCGCACGCTTTGCAGCACCGATTCCTTCTGAGTCGTTGTCGGCTTTACCTGCCGGCGCATGAACGCCAGGCACAGGATCACGGCAAGAAAACTCGCCGCGTCGATGTAATACGCCGGAGCGATGCCGAGGGTGCCGATCACGATGCCGCCGACGAAAGGGCCGCCCAGGGTGGCGATCTGTCGCCAGGTGATGTTGAGCGCATAGGCTGATGCGAGTTGGTCGGCGGAAACGAGCGCGGGAATCATCGCGGTGCGCGCCGGTGCGTCGAAAATGCCCACCGCGCCGGCCAGAAACGTGACTGCGTAGATGTGCCAGACTTGAATCTGTCCGGCGGACGTCAGCAGGGCGAGCACGAGCGAAAGCAGGGCAGCGAGACTCTGAGTGACGATCAAAAGTTTACGTCGGTCGATGCGATCGGCAAGCACGCCGCCGGGCAGAGACAGAATCATCACCGGCAATGCGCGAAACAGGCCCGTCAGGCCAAGTTGAAAGGGCGAGTTGGTAATTTCGTAAACCTGCCACGCGATCGCCACCGCTGAAATCTGGGTGCCGACCGCCGAGAACAGCAAACTCAGCCAGAACAAGCCGAAGTCGCGTTGCTTCAAGACTTGCCAGGGAGTGACCTGCGGTGCCATGTGAATGGTCGAGAGCGGCTAAATTGCTTGCCTGGTGTCTCTGTGCGATGCGATCGAGCTAACCTTCTTTGACGACTTTTTCCAAAGGTGCGTGATCGCGGAAGATTTCGGGCTTGCCGAAGAATTCTTTCGGCACCGGACGACGGGCGGAAAGCTCTTTGAGGACGACTTCCAATCCTTGATCCGAAACGTAGGGCGCTGATTTGAAAATCCTCGCATAGACTTCAACGGTCTTCTTGATGAATGCAGCGTCGGTTTCGCGGTGCCATTTTGCCACCACCCGCTCGACAAAGGCAGAGTCTTTTTTGACCACACGAATGGCTTCGACGTAGGCCTTGAGAAAGCGCTCGACCATGGCCGGGTTGTTCTTGATCAGTGTTCGGCTCGTCGCAACACAGGACGACGGGTAGATGAAGTTCGGCGTCGAAAGATCGACCAGCAGCGGCCAACCCGATTGAATCAGGCCGTAGGTATTTCGAAACGGCAGCGCCGCGGCGGCCACGCGGCCGCTGCGCATGGCCGTGACGATCTCGGCACCGCCGCCGAGTTGCAGAATTGTCATGTCCTTTTCCGGATCCAGGCCGAGCGCCCGGAGAGCGATGCGCAGGTAGAAATGGGTCGTGGAGCCCAGTCGGGTCACCGCGCTGTTTTTGCCTTTCAAGCTGGCTGGATTCTTAAACTCAGGCCGCGCGACGAAATATACCACATCGGTATCGGCCGGACAGGCGATCAGCGCCACATCGCCGCCTTCGATACGCGCCGCGACCACGGATTCCGCGCCGGCGCCGGAAAACTGCACGGTGCCGCTCATGATCATGGTCGTGATCAGCGCACCGCCCCGGATATGAATCGGCTCGACGTTAAAACCGTACTTGGCGAAAAGGCCGCTGTCCTTGCCGACGAGTATGGGCAAGTGCTGCAGCGACGTCGTTACCCCGTAAGGCACGCGCATCAGCTCTTGCGCCGACAACCGCATCGGCGCCAACGCGACGAGCATAGCCGCGATGAGAACGGATGCGCGGCGCGGTGATCTTAGTTTCATCCCGTCAGGAACTTTTGAAATATTTATTCTCGACCGCCTTGGCGTCGAAGGATACGAACTCATTGATGCCGGGTCGCCGCACTTGCGGCGTTTCGCCGTTGTCGAAGAGCGCCACGGCGCCGCTGGCGGCCTTCAGTCCAACCAGCCCCGGCGCGTGGGCTTCGATCACGACGGCCTCTTTGTCCGATCGATTCCACGCCCAATGAACCTTGTTTGCCGGGATCCTCTGAAAGTCGCCCTGCTTGCAGTAAAAGCCCTGCTCTTCGACGAAGAACCAGATCTCGCCCTCCTGGATGTAGTTGATCTGCTCGGATTCGTGAACGTGCGGGGTCGTATGATAGCCGGGCGCGCGCGAGGCGATCATCAGGCTGCATTCGTTGCCGTAGCCTTTGACCGAAGTCATAGAGCCTTCGCCTTCAGCGCCGGTGCGAACGCCTTTGCGCTCGGGAACATCTTGGCTTTTTACATGAAGCGGCATGGCGCGTTTTCTTTCAACGCATGGAAAATTTCTGCGCGACTGTTTTTGATTCCTAGCCGATAGCACAAAAAGCGCGGCGCTAATAGGCTTGACAGCCTCGGCGGATTGCCATTAGAAGGGCGCAGCCAGTCGGAGGTCGAGAATGACGATTTGGACGATAATTGCGGTGCTCGCATCTTTGTTTTTGTCTGCCAAGGAATCTTTCGGGCAAAAATCTTTGCCGACGGTGCGCATCGGCATCGAGGCGCCGGCGGGAACCAACAGCCACTATTACGTGACCAAGCAACTGGGGCTGTTTCAGAAACACGGCGTGAATATCGAATTGATTTCCTTTCCCGGTGGCACCGTGGGACTTCAGGCGCTGCTCGCCGGGGACATTCAGTTCGCCAGCGCCGACGGCACCGCGGGTCTGCAAGCCAATCTGCGCGGCGGCAACATTTATTTTGTCGCCGGCATGATCAACACATTTCCGTTTAGCATTTTGTCCAAACCGGAGATTCGTGCGCCGGCGGATCTCCGCGGCAAAAAAATCGTGATCAGCCGCTATGGCTCGTCATCCGACACGGCGGTGCGGGTGGCGGTGGAAAAATACGGCCTCAAACCGGATAAGGACGTGATCATTCTTCAGGGCGGCGGCCAGACCGAGCGCTTCGCCGCGCTTCGCGCCGGCGCTGTGGACGCCGCGATCGTGAGCCCGCCGCTGAATCTCGCTGGCAAGCAGATGGGATACAACGAAGTGATCGATCTCTCCCAGTCCGGGATTCCTTATTCGCACCAGCAGATCGTTGCGATTAAAGACTACCTTGATCGCAACCCCGACGCGGTCCTGCGAACCTTGCGCGCGCTGATCGAAGGGCTCGCCGCATGGAAGGATCCGGCAAAAAAGAGCGTGATCATGGGTTACATAGCGAAATATTTGCGTATCGATGCCGAGAAAAGCAAAGATCAGATTGAAGAAACCTATCGGTACTACGGCAACACGTTTCCCACGAAACCTTACGCGACCGCGGAGGGTCTGGAGTTCACCGCGCAGATCTTGAAAAAGAACCGGCCGGAAGCGAAAAGTCTTCAGGCGAAAGATTATTTGAACAATCGCTTCGTGGCGGAGCTGGAGAAGGAGGGGTTTCTGGCAAAGGTGTTTGGTGGCAAATAGCGGAAAATGGTTAGGAGTCAGGCATGAGGGGTAAGGGGTCTCGGATTCCTCATCTCTAACGCCTCACTCTTTACCCCTTACCTTTACTTTCTTTCAATTCAGTACGGTCCGCCGGCGCGCTTGCGCGCGGCGTGAAATGATTCGGCGGCTTTGCGGGTCACTTCCTCGGTGTCCAGCGCGGTCAGCTCGCCGTGGTGCTTTAGAATACGGCCGTCGATCACCACGGTGTCGACGTTATGAGGCTGTGCCTGCTGCACCAGCAGCAGGGCGGGGTTGATGAACGGCGCGACGTTGATGTCGTTGGTGCGCACCAGGATCAAGTCGGCGCGCTTGCCTGGCGTGAGTGATCCCGTGCGGTCGGCAATGCCGAGATCGCGGGCGCCGTCGATGGTGGCCAATTCCAAAATTCTTCGTGGCTGCACTTCCATTACGTCCATGGAACGCAGGTGATTGAGCTGGAGCATGAGGCGCATGATGCCGAACATGTCGGCATTGCCACCCACTGTGGTGGTGTCCACGGATAAGCTGCACTGGACACCGCGTTTGAGCAGATCGCCCAGGTACGGCAGGCCGGAAGCCAGCCGCGACGCAGTGAACGGCGCGATGCTGTTATGGGTTTTCGTTTCGGCCATCATGCCGCGCTCTTCCGGCGTGGCGTTGTAGGTGTGAATGAGCTGTACGTCGGGCCCGAGCAGTTTGTCTTTGTACAGAGTCTCGATGCGGTGAAATTTTTTGACCTCGGCGAGCGAACGGTTGGAGTGCTGTGTGATCGGCAAACCCATGGCGCGCGCGTTTTCCCACTCGGTGCGATAGGTCGTCGGCGGCGTGTCGCCGGGCCCGCGTGATGCGAATCCCAGGGTCAGCAAGCCGTCATTCGAAGCGCCGAACCACTCGCGCTTGACTCGCGCGATGTCGGCAAAGTCGGCAGTCTGCTCGGGTTTGAGCTGCAGGTTTCGGCTGTAGCCGTAGGAAAAGCGCGCTCGGATGCCGCAGTCGGTGAGCGCGCGCAGGTCCGCGTCAGCGTACGCGCCGGAAATGATGTTATGCGACCAGTCGTGAATCGTCGTGAGCCCGGAATGAATTGCCTCAGTAATGCCGAGGCGCGCGCTGTTGTAGGCATCCTCCGGCGTCATCACCGGACCGAGGCGGCTCATCACCGGAAAATAATCGAAGTCGCCGTCGGCGACCACGCCTCGCGCGAAGCTGCCCCACAAATGAAAATGCGTGTCGATAAAGCCCGGCATCGCGATGCGATGGTGACCTTCGATTTCTTCGGCTCCGGGCGCGTTGAGATTGGGGCCGACGGCAACCAGCGCGCCGTTGCGCACGTGGACGTCGCCTTCCGGAACGTCGCCGAGCTTGGGATCCATCGTGACCAGATAGGCGCGGCGCACGACGAATTCGCCGCGCTCCGGCAGCTTGCCGGAGGTTCGCGCCGAAGCACGCGAACTATGCGCGGAACCAGCCGCGCACCCGGAAAGCCCCAGCGCGCCCGCAGCGGCCACAGCCTCGATGAAATTTCGTCGACTCAAGGTGTTTTCTTTGGGCATGGTTGTCTCCTTGAAAACGCGCACTGTGAAGCACTCCGTTTCGCTGAAAGACACTAGTAAAGCGGCGCGTGCGGCGTCAAGGAATTTTGTTGGTCAAAATTTGGCTGAGGTAATAAGAATGAAAAATGCGATCGAGGTGTTATTAGAGAAGCACTGTTGAGGCAAGCCTGCGACGAGCGGCGATTAGCTGGCAGTGCGCCGAATAATTCGTTCTTCCATGAAGAGATGCGGGGAGGAGTGATTTTTACGTTCGTTCGCGCCACATGTACCAGACAGGCGTGCCGATGAGGTCTTCTTCGTGCTGAACTTTGAAGCCGAATTTTTCGTAGAACCGGACGTTCACGGCCTTGTCGGTCTCGAGGTATCCGGCAATCTTGTTTTGCTCCAGGTATTCGATGTAGTGCTCCATCAGGGCGCTCCCCACGCCTTGTCCCTGGAGCTCGGGTGCGACGGCGATGGGACCGAGGTGAACGTGGGGTCTGTCTGGGTCGAGGCGGCACCAGCGTGCGAACCAGGCGATCACTTTCGGCGCGGCGTCGCCGAGAGGTTTGAGCAAAGTCGCCATGACCCCCGGCACTTCTTCCGGCGCGGGCAGGCAATACGGTGATTCGTTGAAGTGAACGTAGCCGCAGATCTCGTCGTTCACCCGAGCGATGCGGGCTTGGCCCGTAAACATGTTGCGAAGCCCGATACGGAAGAACAAACGGTTTTGATCGAGGCGATCGGCGCCGAAGGCGGCGATGTGAAGCGGGCTTGTGACGAACGCGGCCGCGAGTATGGATTGCACCCGGTCTAGATCTTTGTGGCGGTAACTTTCGACTGCAACGTCCATCGTTGGTTTTTTGCGCCGATCACGCGCTCATGACGCCGGCGCCGAGGATTTTTCGCAAAATGCAAAAATAGCGAGTATGCCCTCGGTCATGTTAGCCGGCATCGAAAATTCTTCTCTCAACGCGGTTGAAGCGGCGTGCTGTTCAATTGAATAGCGCAACGGGCGGGGGTTGCAAGCCTGGGCAGCACACGGCTGGTTAAAACCGTTTTCCTGGGAAAACATTTTCCGATAAAGGAATCGTCTATGAGTTCTAGAGTTTTTTGCGGATTGCTTTGCCTGCTTGCTTTGAGTTTCGTCGCTTCGGCCGACGGACAAACGACCAAGCTCGTGGTAGCCTACGCATCGCCGGCCGCGACTTTTTGTCCGGGCTTTATCGCCAAACGCGAAGGGTTGTTCGCGCGCTACGGCCTCGATGTCGAACTGGTGCTCATGCAAGGCGCGTCGGCTTACATGCCGGCGCTGGCCAACGGCAACATTCAAGTGCTTTATGGTGGCGGCACGGCCGTTTCACGGGCGATTGCCATTGGCGGCTTCGACCTCGTGGTGATCGCCACGGAAACGCGCTACGTGCCGCTGCGGCTGATGGTGATTAGCTCGATTCAGACGCCGGCGCAGCTCAAGGGCAAAAAGCTCGGCGCCGGCCAGGCGGGCCTCGATGAATACGCGACGATTCTCTACTTGGAAAAAATCGGGCTGGTGCCCAATAAAGACGTGCAGCTTGTCTATCTTGCCGGCGGTGTGCCGAGCCGCGCCGCGGCGATGAAGCAAGGATTGATCGACGGTGTCACGGTCAATCCGCCCAACGAATACGACCTGGAAAAAGCTGGTTATCGCGAGCTCGCCAACTTCCTTGATTTCAAAATGCCTTACGCCGGCGTGCCGCACACGGTGAACCGCGCCTTTCGCGACAAGAACCGCAAAGTCGTCGAAGACTACATGACCGCCATGGTGGAAGGGATGCAGATCTTCCGCACCAATCGGGAAAAGGCCTACCGCGCGATCTTCGAGCTGACCCGGCAGAAAGATCCGGTGCTGCTCGAGCGAACCTACGATTCCTACGCCAAGCAATACGATGCCATCGGCGGCGTTCCGCTGCCGTGGGATTCGGGCATCGAAAGCATGATCACCGGCTTCCACGAGCGCTTCAATCCGCAAGGCATCAAAAACCGCGATGCCAAACCCTTCGTTGATCCGTCCTTCGTGCAGAAAGCCGCGGAGCGACTGAAGCTCAATAGAAAGTGAAAATTGAGAATGCCGGCAGGCGGCTTCTGGTAAAACCTGTTAATGTGAACTTATGGAAACGGCGGCGAACAGGCGAGAAATTCTGCAGGAGATTCTAGATCGGGAAGACGACCTCTGGATTGTCATGAAACCTTCGCGCAGAAACCCGGCGGATCCTGACGAGCTGTGCGTGTTTCAGAATCCGGCGCGGTGGAAAGAGGCACAGGTTAATATTCCGCACGCATGGTTTTTGAATAACGAAATCGAAAAGATCGAGAGCACCGTGGCGGATGCAATCGCGCGCGCCGAGCAGGGTTACCGCTTTACGGATGGATAACGCACGGCAGTGAGCCTTTGCCGACATGCTCCACCTCGGAATGCTTCGACAAGCTCAGCATGAACGGGAAAAACTTGAGCTGCCTGTAAGTGACCGTTCGGACTAAGCTCCGTCGAAGGCCTCCGAAAAAATCTTTCCCATCGCCCCTGGCGTTCGTCATAGAATCTCGTCATGTCTTTGCGCCGTCGACATTGAACACGGCGATCACGGGTCCATGGTCGCTGGTTCCGACTTCACGGTAGGCCATGCATTGACTGGCTTTCGCCGCGAGCGCTTCGCTTGCCAGAACGTAATCGAGGCGCCAACCAATGTTGCGTTCGCGCAGCTTTCGCCAGGGCGCCCACCAGGTGAAGAGATTTTCATTGTCCGGGTCGAGCGCTCGGCCTACGTCCACCAGACCGCAGCCGAGGATGCGCTCGAAGATCGCTCTTTCCTCGGGCCGCTGCCCGACCAGCGCGGGGTTGCGCTCTTTCGGGTGGACGTCGCGCTCGGTGCGCGTGATATTGAGGTCGCCGCACAGAACGAGTTGCTGCCCGCGGGCGTGGGTTTCGCTGACGAAGGCCTCCATCTGACGCAAGAATTCCATCTTCGCGGGAAAATCCTTGCCGCCGTTGGGCACGTAGACGGAAATGAAAATCAAATTGCCAAGCTGCGCGGTGACGATGCGCGTCTCGAAATCGAAGCTCGGATGGCTGAAAAGCGGTTCCTCGCCGAAGGCGTCGCGCCGGATGTGCAGCCCGACGCCGGAGTAGGCGCGCTCGCCGTGCCAGTAGCAGCGGTACCCCTGCAACTCGCAAAGCGCGGCCGGCACTTGCGTCACGGTGGATTTCAGCTCCTGAAGACAAATTACGTCCGGCCGCTCGCGCGCGACCCATTCGACGACCTGGTCGCCGCGCGCGCGAATGCCGTTGACGTTCCAGGTGGCGATTTTCAGCATGGGTGAATTATAGGGAAGCGACAGTGAAAAGTAAAAAACGGGTTCGGGGAAAGACGCGGGCGTGTTCGTGGTCGTGAGGCTACGGAACATGCGAAATGCGCGATGGTCATCCCTCAATCGTGATTAGAAGAGCTTTTCCACGCGGAGGCCGATCAGTCGGATGGCTTTTCCGCGCGGGTTTTCGCGCGCGTCGAAGAAAGGCTGGATCAGCGCGAGTGCTTGCGCCTTGAGCCGGGCGAGGCCGTCATCCTCGACGGGAATCGATTCCTTGACGCTGCGCGAACGATTGCTCGTCTGAAAGTCTGAAAAACGCACGGTGATGGTCACCGTGTGAAAGCCGGTGAATTCCTTGGCGCTGAGCTTGGCCAGGATCCGCTCAGCCATACGGCCGAGGCGGGCGATGACGGCTGCCTGGTCGCGTGTATCCTCCTCGAAGGTTTCCTGCTCGCCCAGGGATTTGCGGGTCCATTCGTTCGACACTTCGGATTCGTCGATGCCGCGGACTTTTTCAAACAGGCGTCCGCCCGCTTTGCCGAACCACTTTACGAGTGTCGATTCGGGAACTGCGCGCAGGGCTTCGACGGTGCGCAAGTTTCGCTCGTGGAGAAAGCGTTCGGACTTAGGGCCGATCCCGGGAATGACGCGAATCGGCATCGGACTGAGAAAATCTAAGACCTGGGCCGGCTCGATGACGGTCAGTCCGTCGGGTTTCTGCCTCGCCGAGGCGATTTTGGCGATGAGCTTGTTGGGTCCGATGCCGACCGAGCAACCGAGTCCTTCGCGCTCGTGAACCTCGGCTTTGAGACGTGTCATGTGCTCCACCGCCGCAGCAAAAGTCCCGCGTGAGGATACGTCGAGATGCGCTTCGTCGACGCTCATCTGCTCGAACGCATCGGCATAGCTTTGCAGAATTTGCATGATGCGCGCGGAGACTTCGCGGTAGAGCGCCATGTTCTGTAGGATAAATATCGTTGCCGGCTCGCCGCTCCGGCGCGCCGCCTCGGCCAGCCGCCAGGCGCGCGATATCGGCAAGGCCGAATGAATGCCGAATCGGCGCGCGTGATAATTGGCCGTGGTGACCACGCCGCGGCCGCGGCCTTCCTTCGGGTCCGCGCCGACGACCACCGGGAAATTTTTAAGCGATGGATTGACACGTTCCTCCACTGCGGCATAGAACGCGTCCATGTCGACGTGAACGATGATGCGCATGGCGACGGATTGTTTCATGTTAGTTCTGATTTTGCGATCCACCCGCAAACGAGCGCGTTTTTGAAAGGCGCCGCATGTTTCAACTGATCAACGGAACCATCGAATGCGGTCAATGCCGCCACGAAATTCGCCATGGTGATGAATTTGTCTGCTCCACCTGCGGCACGAGCCTTTGTGAGAGTTGTCTGCTGGATCATGAGGAGGAGTGCGGACTCTCGCTGGAACCGCCGCCAATTCTAGCCAAGAGAAGTTTGTAGCGCTTGGTGGCCGTCGCAATTGCCGATCGACGGCGGGCGTGCTAAGAAAATTGCGCGGCGCGAACTAAACGCAGCCGGCTATTTGATTGCGCAAGATGTTTCGCCGCGTCGATCTTCCACCGGAAATTTCCGGCAAACTGCTGCTGCACAGCATGCCGGGCCGCTTTGAAGCACTCGAGAGCGTCTGGGATCATCTCAAAAGCGAAGCGGTCCGCGCCATCGTGTGCTTGAACGAGAACTTTGAAATCCAGGAAAAATCTTCGCGCTATGCGCAGGCGCTCAAAGTCGGCGCCGTGCCATGCGCGGTGCTCGCTTTCGAGATTCGCGAGGGCGGCGCGCCCGAGGACCGGGCAGCTTTCTGGCTGTTAGCCAACGAGGTGGCGCATCGGTTGCGCGCCGGCGAGGCGGTGTTGATCCATTGCGCGGGTGGCGTCGGGCGCACGGCGATGCTTGCCGTCTCCGTCCTGCTGGCGTTGGGCGAGCCAATCGGTGAAGCGGAGGGCGCGATCTCGCGCGCCGGCTCGATCGTGGAAACCATCACGCAGATGGAAATGCTCGCCTGGTGCGCGACCCAGGCGGCCGGCGCCAAATAGAACAATTCCACTGCCGCTTTTTCTTCAAACCATCGACATTTGTCGACTCCAAGGTTCTAGCACAGGAATCGGTTGCGCTCCTCACGGCGAGGATTTAACATACGTTTTCTTTAGCGGAGTGCGGATTGAATTTGCCGGTGCTGGGAGGGTCTAGCCGCCCAGATCGGCCTTTCGCCAACATTCCGAGACAATTCTTTGCGGGAGGCCCGGGCAGTTGAAGCAGCGCGAACTCGGCTTGATTGAAGGATTTCTGATGTGTTTGTGGGACTCGGAAACCGTGCGCGCGCAGAGCGCGCGGTGGAAAAGGAGTCTGTTGTTGTTCAGCAGCGGCGTTTGTCTGGAGGTCGCCCTATTGCCGCCTTTCGGTGCCTGGATGGGTTACGAAATGATCTGGCATTCCTGGCTGCTGACCGGATTTTTCGCGCCGCTCGGCCTTCTCGGTCTTTACGCCTGCAAGTTCGGCAATGAGAGTCTAGTGGAGTGGCTGCTAATTCTGCCCAAATTGGACCTGGGCTGACACGGCGGATTTTTTGCTTTACCCTTTGCACTTCTCTCGCCGAGCAGTTACGAAGACTTCATGCCGGTGGCGCAGTTTTTATCTCGACTCACCTTCGCTCGCTTGCAAAAATTAATTTTCGCGCTAGCTCTGCTGCTCTGGTCGGCGGCCTCCGCCGAAGCCAAGAGGGTGGCGATGGCGGTGGCGACCTTCAGCCAGTCGGTACTGCCGATGGTGGTAGCCCAGGAACAAGGTTACTACCGTGAGGAAGATCTCGACGTCGAATTGATTCTCATGACCGCGGCGGTGGCGAACATGGCGCTCCTCGGCGGCAACGTCGATTTCATCTCGAGCGGGCCGAGCGCGGTCGGCGCCATCGCGCGCGGCGCGCCGCTCAAGTTTGTCTTTCTCTGTTTCAATCGGCCCATGCACTGGCTCTATGCGCGGCCGGAAATCAGGGACGTCAAAGCGCTCAAGGGAAAAAAGATCGGCGTCAGCGCCATCGGAGCCAGCACGCAGTTTCTCGTTCAGGAAATTTTGAAGCGGCACGGCCTGGACCCGGTGCACGACGCGACGATTCTCGGGGTTGGAACCACCGCGAATCGCTTCGCGGCGCTGCTAGGCGGTACCGTCGACGCGACCAACCTGACTCCGCCCTTCAATTTCAAGGCGCAGGAAGCGGGTCTGCGCGAGCTGGTCGCTTTCGTAAAGGAAGATTACCTGACGGAGCCGGCGGGCGCGATCGTGGTCCCGGAAAATCTCTTGCGCTCGGATCCGGTGCTCGTGGAAAAGCTCATCCGCGGTACCCTGAAAGGGCTGCTTCACATACGGCAAGATCGTGCCGGCACGATTCCAATCTTGGCGCGGTTGATGAAGATTCCGCTCGACATGGCCGCCAAGATTTACGACCTGGTTCTGCCGGGGCTTACGGTGGACGGAAGCATCGATGCGGGTTTGCAAAAAAAAGTGCTCGACTTTATCTTTAAAGTGCAGTCGATCAAAGACCCCGTGGCACCAGAGAAAATCTACGACTTTGCGCCGGTGCGAAAAATTCGCGCCGAGCTCGAGGCGAAGAAATGGCAGCCGCTTCCGTGATGACCTCAACTGAGTCCGACTGAAAATTTCATTGCTCGCTATTTTCGCCCGTGTTAAACATCGCCCGTGCCGATTAATTCCTCTGGTGCGTTTGCAAGCCGTAGCGAGTCTCCTTGGCGCGCCTGCCAAAATCCTCGAGTTTCTTCCAGCTACGCATTCCGCCCTTAAGGACCTCGGGCTTGAAGCTTCGGTCCTATCTGATCCTGCTTGTCATTACGGCTGTGCTGCCGGTGGTAGTCTTCGGCGGCTATTTGTCCTAGCGATCCTATAAAGAGCAGCAGGAGATGCTGGCCAGGGCATGATCGAGCGTTGCCGCGCGATCTCCGCTGCCCTCGATCGAGAATTTCTCGTTTCGATCCAAAGCTTGAAAGTTCTCCCCGGTTCTTTGCATCTTCGCAAAGGCAACTTTTCGGATTTCTACAATGATATGCAGGGCGCTCTGGCCGGCTATCAGCGCACTTGGCAAAATCTCACTCTGGTCGATGTTTCCGGCCAACAGTTGATCAATCTCCGACGGCCCTTCGGCACGCCTCTACCGAAAACCGGCAATCCCGAAGCTCTCGAAGAGGCGCGCGCGAAGCGGGACGCGGTGATCGCTAACATTTCTGCCGGACCCGTTACCGGTGCCCCGGGTATCGTAGTACACGTGCCGGTTATCCTGGACGGCGAAGTGAAATATTTTCTCAACGCGGTTTTTTATCCGGCGCCGCTGACGGATTTGCTCGTCCAGCAAAAGTTGCCGGGCGGTTGGATCGCTACGATTATCGACCACAACTACAATATCGCCGCGCGTACACGCGAGATTGCAAAGTTCATCGGCAAGCCCGCCCAGCGCGGCTTTTTCCGCTCAGGCCCGGCGCTTCCAGGAAGCTTCCTGGCTCGGAACAACGCTCGAAGGCACGCCGGTGTTCGCGGCGTTGCACCGCTCGGATCTCACCGGCTGGACGGTCGGCATCGCCGTTCCCAGGGCGGAGGCGGACGCCCCGCTTCAGCGTGCGCTTTTCGCCACCGCCGCGGGCGGGATGGCATTTCTCCTGATCGCCTTGGGCTTCGCGGCCGCGCTCGGGCGGCGCGTTGCAACGCCGGTCGCTGCGCTGTCGGATGCGGCTCAGAAACTCGGCGGAGGTGAGGCAGTTATCATGCCGCAGTCGCCGATCGTCGAAGTCAACAATCTAGCAGAAGCGCTGGGCGACGCTGCGCGTCGCCGCATTCAGGCTGAAGAGCAGCTGCGTTACCAGCTTCAATTGAGGGAAAACATTACAGAGAAGGCCGCCGACGCGATTTTCGTCTTTGATGGCGCGGGGCATGTGACTTCGATCAATCCGGAAGCGATAAAGACCTTTGGCTTTCAGAACCAGGAGTTAATCGGTAAGAACTTGCACGACGTTCTGCATCAGCGCCATCCCGACGGGCGACCTTTTGCTCGCGAGGACTGCGAGCTCGAGCAGGTTTACGCGACGGGTGAGACGGTGCGCGGCCATGAGGACATATTTTTTCGCAAGGACGGTGCCGCGGTCAGCGTGGAATGCACCAACGCGCCATTGGAAGTCAGCGGTGAAAGGGTCGGAGCCGTTCTTGTGGCGCACGACGTGACCCGGCGCAGAAAAAACGAGGCACGCATTCGCCAACTCAATCGGGTGTACGCGGTACTGAGCCACATCAACCAGGCAATCGTGCGCGTGCGCGATCCGCAGGCGCTGATCAACGAGGCTTGCCGCATCGCTGTTGACAAGGGCGGTTTTCGGCTGGCATGGATCAGCCGGCTCGATACGGAAAGTGGCAAGTTCGGCGTCGGCGCTCAAGCGGGTTTCAGCGACGGCTTTGTCGAGCGCCACGCAGTTCGCGGTGCGGCGCAGTTGTCGCCCGACGTCGCGCAGTCAAGTAAACGCGAAGTTTGCAACGACATCGAGAGCGACCCGCGCGCGGCGGCTTGGCGCGATGAGGCCCTCCGCCGCGGCTTTCGCGCCTATGCCGGCTTTCCGCTGGCCATCGGCGATGAAGTGGTCGGGACGTTCAGTCTTTATTCGACCGAACCGGATCTTTTCAACGCGGAGGAGCTGCTGCTGCTCGATGAGCTGGCGGCCGATATTGGATTGGCTCTCGAGATCCATCGCAAAGAGTCCGAAAAACTTCGCGTCGAGGCGTCACTGACCGAGAGGGAAGAGCGCTTTCGGCAGTTGACCGAGAATATCCGCGAGGTTTTCTGGCTGAGTGCCGCCGATAAGAGCCGGATTTTCTACGTCAGCCCCGCCTATGAAGCGATTTGGGGACGCAGTTCTCAGCGGCTTTACGAATCGCCGCGCGATTGGCTCGATGCCGTTCACCCTGACGATCGCGTCGCTATCG
>Ga0310810_10002096_pt1 | contig 21217 bp, 18 predicted proteins | sample NCmetagenome_FD_207641 | JGI IMG/M metagenome (GOLD analysis project Ga0310810, IMG submission 207641) | Soil microbial communities from experimental microcosm in Duke University, North Carolina, United States - NC | ecosystem: Engineered > Artificial ecosystem > Soil microcosm > Unclassified ...
TTGAGCCGCACCGATGGGTACATCTTCGGCATGATCCGCAACGGGCGCGGCAACATGCCGCCTTACAACCGCATCGAAGAGAAGGATCGCTGGGACGTCGTGAACTACGTGCGTGGCCTGCAGGGTAAGCTGCCCGCCGCAGTTCCCACGGGTCCGCTCGCGGTACCGGGCTTCAACGGTCCGGCGGTGCCTGGCCCGACGACGCTCGGTCCGACGCGTCCCGTACCACACACCGCCGCGGAAATGCAATCGATGAACGGAGGGGTCCAGACACCGGCGCCCGTCACGACTGATACGACGCGTCGATCGGGCACGGACACGACGCGCGCCGGAGCTCGTCGCACGCCGGGCCAGGGGAAAGGGGAATGAGCGCTCACGACGTCCACATTCCGTCGCGCGACGAAGTCGTCCAGGTCATCACGCGGCCGATCCCGAAGCGGCTGGCCACACTGAGTGTCGTGCTGGCGGTCGTCGGGTTCGCGATCTTCCTGATCGGCGCGTTCACGGGCAATGCGCGCGCGTGGCAGGCCTTCCACGTGAACTGGCTGTTCTTCACGACGTTCTCGTCCGCCGGTGTGGCGATATCCGCATCACAGCGTATATCGACAGCGCGCTGGTCCAGACCGACGATCCGGTTCATCGAAGGCTACGTCGCCTGGTTGCCGATCGCGTTCGTGCTGCTGCTGCTCATCGTATTCGTCGGGAAGCGCTCGATCTTTCCGTGGGCTGTGTCGCCGCCGACGATCCATGAGAAGGCCCTGTGGCTCAACCCGATATTCTTCGACCTTCGAGTCATCATCATTTTCGGACTGATCACGTTCCTCAGCCTCTGGTTCGTGTATCGCGCCGTAAGACTCGATGTCGGCGTCACGCCGGAATGGGGTGCCAACTGGGCGAAGGGAATCCGGGATCGGATGCGGTCCGGCTTCGGTGATGAGCGCCGCGAGCTGCACTCGACACACTCGATCATGGGGCGGCTCGCCGTCTTCCTCTGCCTGGTGTTCGGCTACGGATGGGTCGTGCTGTCGTGGGACCTGTCGATGTCGATGGACGTGCACTTTCAGAGCACGATGTACGGGTGGCAGATCTTCATGGGCGGCTGGGTCGTCGCGCTCATGGTCCACTCGATGATCGTGCGCCTGTGGCGCAACTCGCTGGGCGCGGAGGAGCTGATCCAGGAGCGGCACCTGCACGACATCGGGAAGCTGTGCTTCGCGTTCACGTGCTTCTGGGGCTACATCACGTTCGGCCAGTACCTGGTGATTTGGTACGGCAACATGCCGGAGGAAACGCACTGGTTCTTCCTGCGCATGAGCCGTCCGTGGGCAGGACTCACGGTTGCCGTCGGCGTGCTGATGTTCGTGGTGCCGTTCTTCGGCCTCATGGGGAAGTACCCGAAGGTCTGGGCCCCCACGATGACCCTCTTCGCGCTCGCGTCGACGATCGGTCTGTGGCTGCAGCGCTACGTCGAAGTCTACCCGTCGGCCTATCCGGGTTCGCCCGAGGCCGCCGCCGGCGCCGAGGCGGTGGCGGCGGCGATTCCCCTGCCGTTCGGTCTGTACGAGATCGGCGTGACGTTAGGCTTCCTGGGGCTGTGGGGCGTATCCTACCTGGCGTTCATGAACGCGTTCCCGCGCATGCGGGTGTTCATGCTGACGTCGAAGTACCGTGACGAGATCCAGGTGCCCTGCGACCCGAAGACGATGGAGCCACTTCCCGCACACGAATAGGGAATCTAGAGTAGGAATCGGGAATGGCAGAACCCCCGGGATGTCCACTCGCTCGACGCGAGGCATCCCGGGGGTTCTACCATTCCCGATTCCCTAGAGTCCGGCGAGTTGCTGCAACGCCTTCAACGGCGCCGCGCCCGTCAACCGGTTCTCTTCTTTGCCGCCTCTGAACAGGATCGTCGTCGGGATCCCGCGAATGTTGAATGACTGCGCCGTTCGCGGAGCCCGATCGGTGTCGAGCTTCGCCACCAGCAGCTTGCCCTGATTTTCCGCCGCCAGCTGATCCACCGACGGCGCCATGATCTTGCACGGCCCACACCAGTCGGCGTAGAAATCCACCAGGACGGGGATCTCGCTCTCGGTGACCGTACGCGTGAACGTGTCATCGTTGAGCGCGATGGGGCGGTCGATGAGCATCGGTTTGCCGCACTTGCCGCACTTCGGGCGATCACTCGCGCGCTCGGCGACCACGCGGTTCCACGTCTCGCAGAACTGGCACCGCACGGTGATGTGGTGTGCCGTTTCCGGGGTTGTCGCGTCGGGTCGTGCTGTGCTGGTCATCAACTCCCTCACCGGTGGGTGCCTGCATATATTTAGCCGCTGCTCGCTGGCGGCGGTAACGGGGCGTTAGCTCAGCTGGGAGAGCGCCGCATTTGCAATGCGGAGGTCACCGGTTCGATCCCGGTACGCTCCATCCGTCCCTCGCCAACGTTAGGCTGCACACCACACGCGCTCGCGACACTCTAGTCGCGAGCGCGTTCGTGCGATGGTGCACCAGCGAGCCGCCGCCGCGATCGTTCACTTCTGGCCTTTGGTCGCGTTGCCGGATGCGGCGGTTTCTCCCTCCGCCTCGTTCGCGCTTTGGCGCCCGCGATTCGAGCCCGATTTCGATGGCGTTCCCTGAATTGCCTGCTGATTCCCGGAGTTCCGAATCTCGATCTTCCGCGGCTGTGCCAGCGCTGCTTTCGGAATGCGAACCGTCAGAAGACCGTCGGCAAAGTCGGCCTCGATCCGCTGTTCGTCCACGCCCGTCGGCAACTGGAACGATCGCGTAAAGCTTCCGTAGCTCCGCTCCACGACGTGGTATCGTCCCTCCGATCCGTCCGTGGACCCGCTCTGCTTCTCACCTCGGATGGTCAACACGCCGTTCTCCGCCATCACCTCGACGTCGCTCGGCTTGATTCCCGGCAGCTCTACCTCGAGCGCGATCTCCTGGTTGTCCTCGCGAATGTCGACCGCTGGCGCCCAGCCGCTTCGCCTCGAATCGCCGCCAAACGTGTCCTCGAACAGCCGGTCGATCTCTCGGCGCAGGCCGAAGACGGGGCCGGTGAGCGAGCCGCGATTTACCATGGCAACCTCCTTCCAGTCAACGTGAACATTGTCGATCAACGTGAGGTCAATGTCGCAACCTCCGTTCCCACTGGGGCTTGCCGAGCAGAACAGTCGACAATTCGAGGCGCGGTGTGAGCGCCGTCACGACGCGCGATTCGTGACGTCCGGCCATCATCGCCGGTCATCTTGTCCGAGGGGACGCCACGGTCGAGGCCGGCGGCGCGATCCGTCCAACTTTCGAGGACCTTTGGGCCCACCTGCGATTTCCACCGTCAACGCGGAAGTGGTTGCTGCACCGCGCGCGCTCGCGGGAATCGCCGCCGTCGCGGCTCGACTCGCCGCGCGCGAGCCCGAGCACGACCAGCTCGTTGCCGTGGTCGACGCCGTACGCGCCGCCATCAATGCCGACGAATGTGTGCTCTGGTCCTTCAGCCCGGGCGGCCTCGAGAAGCTCGCCTCCTCGGGCCACCAGGGAACGAAGCCCGACGAGGTGAGCGCGCTGCTCGCTGCCGACGTCGCCGAGGCGAACGGCATCATCGTTAGGCCGCTCCTGGCCGATGAGCCGCAGCCGCTCGGCGCCATCTCGTTCCGCCGATCGAGCGTCCTCAGCGCCGAAGACCAGCTCGTCCTGCGTGTCATCGCCGACATGCTCGTGCCTTGGCTCGCCCACGCCGAACGGGCGCGCCAGCTCGAGGTGGAGGTGGCGCTCCGCACACGGCAGAACGACGAGCAGCGTCGTTTCATCGAGCGGATCATCGACTCGCTGCCGGTCGGGCTGTACGTCGTCGACCGCGAATACCGCGTGCAGGCGTGGAATCGAAAGCGCGAGACCGGTATGCAGGGCGTGTCACGCGAGGAAGCGATCGGGAAGAGCATCTTCGAGATCCTGCACCGCCAGCCGGCGGACAGCCTTCGGAAGGAGTTCGACGAGGTCTTCCGCACCGGGCGAATCCAGACCGTTCACATGGAATCGACGGCGAGCGGCGACGCGCGGACGTTCCGCATCTCCAAGATCCCCATGCGTCTCACCGACGCGGGCATCACCCACGTGATCGCGATCGGCGAAGACGTGACCGAGTGGCGAGAGGCGCAGGAACGGTTCGCGCAGGCCGAAAAGCTTGCCGCCATCGGTCAGCTTGCCGCGGGCGTCATGCACGAGATCAATAACCCGCTCGCCACCATCGCGGCTTGCGCCGAAAGCCTCACGCTGCGTCTCGACGACATGCGGGTCGATGGCGTGCGAACGCCGCGGGACGCCAACGAATACCTCGGCATCATTGACGGCGAAGTACATCGCTGCAAGCGCATCATCGATGGCCTCCTCGACTTCAGTCGGCCGAAGCCCGTCACGAAATCGAGTACGGAGATCAACGAGGTCGTCGAGCACACGCTGTTCCTCGTCAAGCATCACGCGCGGTTCAAGCAGATGCGCGTCGAAACGGCGCTCGCGGACAAGCTCGAGCACGTGACGGCGAACCGCGAACAGCTCGTTCAGGTCTTCATGGCGCTGCTGATCAACGCCGTGGACGCGATGGACGAACGGGGAACCATCACCATCAAGACCCGCCACGGCCGCGGCGCGCGTGAGGCCGTCGTCGCCGAAGTGATCGACGAGGGCGTAGGCATCGCGCGCGCCGACACGTCCAAGATTTTCGAGCCGTTCTTCACCACGAAAGCGCCCGGACGCGGCACTGGTCTCGGGCTCTCGATCTGTTACGGAATCATCGCTGACCACGGTGGCCGCATCGAAGTCGATAGCACCCCGGGAGCGGGCAGCACGTTCAGAATTCTCTTGCCGGCCGAGGAGGCCTCGTTATGACCGCGCCCACGATGGGGCCGCGCATCAAAGTCTTGATCGCCGAGGATGAGGAACACCTCGGCGCGATTCTCGAGCAGTTCCTGCTCGGACGCGGCTATCAGGTTACGGTGACACGCGACGGAACGGCGGCATTGGCGGCGCTTCGCAGCGAAGCCTACGACGTCGCACTGCTGGACATCGTCATGCCGGAGATGGACGGCTTGGAGGTCCTGCGCAACATCCGCGAGGACGCGGCGCACCCGGAAGTCATCATCATCACCGGCAACGGCACGATCGAAACCGCGATCACCGCCATCCGGCTTGGGGCGTACGATTACCTCTCGAAGCCGTACCGCATGGCCGAGATCGACGTGCTCGTTAGGCGTGCGTGGGAGCGGCGCCAGCTCGCGCGCGAGAACGCGCTCCTGCACAACCGCCTGTCCCGCGTCGACGGCGTGCCCGAGGTCATCACCCAGTACGCCCCGATGCAGGCGGTGCTGCACCTCGTGAGTCGCGTTGCCAAGAGCGATTCGCCGATCCTCATCTCGGGCGAGTCGGGGACGGGGAAGGAGCTGATCGCCCGCGCGCTTCACCGGCTCTCCGAGCGCGGCGCCGGCCCACTCGTAGACATCAATTGTGAAGCGATCGCTGACGGGCTGATCGAGACCGAGTTGTTTGGCTACGAGAAAGGCGCGTTCGCCGGCGCCGAGGCGCGAAAGGTTGGCTTGTTCGAGCTGGCTGGCGGCGGCACGCTCTTCATGGACGAAATCGGCGGGCTCGAGCCGAAGGTGCAGGGGAAGCTGCTGCGGGCGCTGGAACAGGGCTCGTTTTTCCGCGTCGGCGGGACGCAGAAAGTCGAGGTGAATGCCCGGATCGTCACCGCGACGAACAAGGACCTCGCGGCCGCGGTGAGCGAAGGCCGCTTCCGCAGCGATCTCTTCTATCGTATCAACACGATCAGCATCGTGCTCCCGCCGCTGCGCGAGCGTGCCGTCGACATCCCGCTGCTCGCGAACGCGTTCCTCGCGCATTTCGGTGGCGCGCATCCGCCGCGGTTGTCGGACGAGGCGCTGCGCGCGCTGCAGGACTACCGGTGGCCGGGGAACGTGCGTGAGCTCCGCAACGTGATGGAGCGCGCGGTGCTCCTCGCCAATGGCGGCGTCATTCAGGCGCGAGACCTTCCGCTGCACGCCACCCAGGCGCCGGCGCGCGGCGGCGCCAACGGCGAGGTCGTGTCGCTGGCGGAAGTCGAGCGCCGCCACATCGAGAGCGTCCTCTCGCGGACGAACTGGCACCAGGGCCAGGCCGCGACCGTTCTCGGCATCTCCTCGAAGACGCTCTACCGGAAGATTCGCGAGTACGGGTTTCACCGTCCGCGCGCGGCCAGCGGATAGGAACGGTTCGCGCGTGCGTGCCTAACGTCTAGGCCGCTGGCGCTTCACCCACATTGCCCTTGGGCGGGGGTGGCCACCACGGAACCGCCCAAGGCAATTTTCTCATCCGGGTGAGACGCCCCCCATTACGGTACCCGAATACGCGTCGTAGACTTCCCGCGCTACGCCACGTCTTGCCTCTGCATCGAATTTCTTTCGCCCCGTTTCGGGCTACTGTCTGGAATGAAAGTATTGGTCATCGAGGACGATCCCACCGTAGGCAATTTCGTTCGGCGAGGATTGGAGGAGCAGCGCTGGGGCGTACAACTGGTCGCGGATGGTGAGGAAGGAGAGCGGCTCGCGACGTCGGACGCGTACGACGTCGTGATCCTCGACATGCGACTGCCCGGCAAATCGGGAATGGATGTCCTGAACTCCCTGCGCGCTCGCGGCTTCGAGCGCCCTGTCCTCGTGCTCACCGCGCAGGACGCCGTCGATGCGAAGGTCAATGCGTTGCGAGCTGGCGCCGACGATTACGTCACCAAGCCATTTGCGTTCGAGGAGCTGCTCGCACGCGTGGAGGCGCTCGCTCGCCGCCCCCGCGCCATGGCGTCGCCGATGCTCCACGTGGGCGACCTGGAGCTGAATCGCGATACGCGCGAGGTTCGGCGCACTGGAGAGCTGATCGACCTCACCCCGAAAGAGTACGCCGTCCTCGAATACCTGATGCGGCATCAGGGCCGCGTCATGAGCCGGACATTGATCACCGAGTATGCTTGGGGGTATCACTTCGATCCCGGGACGAACATCGTCGACGTCGTGATCAACCACCTGCGCAAGAAGATCGACGCCAAGCACGACCGAAAGCTGATTACGACAGTCCGGGGAGTCGGCTACGTAATCAAAGGGTGACGCATGGCGACAATTCGCGCGAAGCTCACCGTCGCGTACGCGGGTGCGCTGCTCGGAAGCGTCGCGCTCTACTCGGTCGCGCTGTATGGCGAGCGGAGGTCGAACGCGCGCCGCGAGATCGGGCGTGAGGTTGCCGTGCAGGCCGACCTCGCCCTCCGCGTGCTGCGGTTTGCGGCGACCGCGAACGAACCGGTCACGACAAGCACGAGTCAAGTGATCGGGGCCGGCACGCAGCAGTTCGTTCAAACCTCTGCCCAGATCACGCCGCGAATCGCGGCTATCCTCGACGGGCTGCCCGACTACGTGGTGTTGATGGACTCGGTCGGCAAGGCGCTGTATGTGTCGCCGTCGGTCCGTCTTCTTCAGTCTCGAGATCCGTCGAGCGGAGACTACGACCGGCTGATGCGGGAAGCCGTGAGCCTCACACCCGGCAGACAAGTCTTCCCGGTCCCGGTGGGGAATAGCAGCGTCCTGCTCGTCGCGCTCGCGGAAACCGACCCGTTCACGCGCGTCACCCGCGTTGTTGCCGGACGCGAGGTTGATCTCACCGCGGATTGGGTGCGGGAGTTTCTCGCCACCATTCTTGTCGTCGCACCGCTGATCATTGGTGCCTCGGTGGGCGCGGCCTATCTCATCGCCGGCAGCGCCGTCGAGCCGGTGGGTCGGATGATCAACGAGGTGGAGGCAATATCGGACGGCCGCAGCTTGCATCGACGTCTCCCGGTGGAGACGACTGGTGACGAGCTCGCGAGACTGGGTGCAACGCTCAACGCGATGATTGCGCGTCTCGAGACATCGTTCGCCGCGTTGCGCCGATTCACCGCCGACGCGAGCCACGAGCTCAAAACACCGCTCGCCGTGCTTCGTGCTGACGTCGAGCGTGCGATGCATTCGTCGCCGACGTCCACCGAGCATCTCGTCGCGCTCGAGGAGGCGCTGCAGGAGACCACGCGAATGGCGGACCTCGTGGACAGCCTGCTGACGCTCGCTCGCGCGGACGAGGGCCGCTTCGACCTGCATCGCGAGGCATTCCCGCTCGAGCCGCTCGTTCACGATGTGTTCGAGACGGCGGTCATTCTGGGCGAGCACTCGGGCCTCCGCGTGTCGCTGCCGACCGTCGAAGGTGCGGTCATCCTCGGTGACCGGCTAAGGCTGCGGCAGTTGTTCCTCAACCTCGTCACGAACGCCATCAAGTACACCTCGCGCGGCGGCTCCGTGGAGCTGACGCTGCGCCGCCGCGATGGAGAGGTGCAGTTTGCCGTCCGCGATACCGGCATCGGGATCGCGGCCGCCGACCTGCCATACATCTTCGAGCGCTTCTGGCGTGCAGACCGCGCGCGCTCCAGACTTTCCGAGCGGGGCGGCTTCGGGTTGGGTCTCGCTATCAGCCAGTGGATCGCGCAGGCCCATGGCGGCACGCTCACGGTGCAATCCCGATTGCATCGTGGATCGACGTTCACCGTCTCATTGCCGATTGCTGGCGACGTTGCGGTCGAGGTCCCCGGCGATGCCAAAAACCAGCAGCCCGCGTCGACCGAAATAGGGGCGCCGGCGGACGCATGATCATGCACGAGCATGAGCTCGCGCGTGATTCGCTAATGAAGCGCAGCCGGGACGAGCCGTTCGATCTGCGGTTCCAGCGGTTTGGCCACGAAGCGGTCTAACCACGCCGCAGCGTACATCTTAGGGTGCGTTGCTCACTTCGTTTCGCGTGTGGCAACCCGAGGCATTATGTGACGACCCGCACTAATGAATCGTAATTCCCGTTTCACCGTTTCTTAATCTGTTTTCCATTCCGCTGATAACTCTCTCGGCTAGAATCCCGCCAGTGACTTCGGGTTTCTCGTCCAGCGTTAGGGAGAGTGCATGTTCAACAACCTGCTCGAGTCCAAGCCGAAGAAGGAAAAGCGCGGCGGCGGTACTGTCACGAGCGTTGTCGTTCACTCGATCCTCGTTGGCCTCGCGGTCTACGCGACGGCGAATGCGGCGATCAGGAACGAAAAGCCGAAACAGGAGAAGATCGACTTCGTCGAGACTCCGAAAGACCAGCCGCCGCCAAAGGAGGAGCCGCCTCCGCCGCCGCCACCCGACGTGGTCGTCGCCCCGCCGCCGCCCAAGGGCTTCCAGGTCCTCACTGCGCCGGTCGAGATCCCGGACGTGATTCCGGACATCGACCTGAGCAAGAAGGTCACCGACGAGAGTGACTTCTCAGGCAAGGGCGTCGCCGGTGGTACGTCGAAGGGCGTCGAAGGCGGCAAGGCCGTCGTGCAGAGCGACCAGCCGTACTTCGAGTTCCAGGTCGAAAAGCCGGTCGTTCCCGCACCAGGATCCATCTCGCCCCGGTACCCTGACATGCTGCGTCAGGCCGGCGTCGAGGGCGAAGTCCTCGCGCAGTTCGTGGTCGACACGACGGGCAAGGCGGAGCCGGGCTCGCTCAAGATCCTGAAGTCGTCGCACGACATGTTCATTCAGTCCGTGAAGAACGCGCTGCCGCAAATGAAGTTCATTCCCGCAGAAGTCGGCGGAAAGAAAGTGAAACAGCTCGTTCAACAGCCGTTCACGTTCAGCATTTCGAAGTAAGCTCACCGGGAGACAACCACTATGAATCTGTCGCTGATCGATCTCTGGCACTCGATGGGCTACTTCGCGAAGGGCATCGTGTGGGTCCTCGCGATCATGTCCGTGTACTCGCTCACCATCATGATCCAGAAGTGGTGGGGCCTTCGCAAAGCGCAGCAGGAAACCCGCAAGTTCGCTCCTGAGTTCTCGCAGTTCCTCGAGGAAGACAACCTCACGGAAGCGATCAAGCTCGCCGAAGGCTACAAGAAGTCGCACGTGGCGCGCGTACTCGGTGGCGCGCTCTCTGAGATCAAGCCCCTCATTCTCGATGGCTCCGTGACGGTCGCCGACATCAACTCGGCCGAGCGCGCGGTGGAGCGCGAGATGCTCATGACGATCGTGCAGCTCAAGCGCGGTCTGGGCGTGCTCGCGACGGTCGGTGCAACGGCGCCGTTCGTCGGTCTGCTCGGCACGACGATGGGTATCGTGAACGCGTTCACGGGCATGGCCGCGTCAGGCTCCGGCGGTCTCTCCGCGATCTCGGCCGGTGTCGCCGAAGCTCTTATCACGACGGCGTTCGGTCTTCTCGTCGCCATTCCGGCGGTGTGGGCGTTCAACTACTTCCAGACCAAGATCGACAATCTCACGGCCGAGATGACGTATTCGTCGAAGGAAATGATCGACTACCTCATCAAGGGCGTCTCTGGTGAATTCGGCCGTTCGCGCTTCACGCGCGAGTTCAACACCGCCGCTGGCGGCAACGCGCCGATCTCGCAGTAATCACCTCGCCCTCGAAGGAGGTACACGATGGCGATGTCCATGGGAGGAGGACCCGCAGTCAAGGCTGAGCCTAACGTGACGCCGATGATCGACGTCATGCTCGTCCTCCTCATCATCTTCATGATCGTTATCCCGGCCATCAACTCCGGGTTCAACGCACAGCCCCCGCAGGGTGTCAACCTGAAGCCGCATCCCGAGGAGGATCAGGATCAGGTGCTCGGCATCGATGCGGTGGGTCAGTACTACCTGAACAAGAAACCGATCAAGAACGAAACGCTCTCCAATGAGCTCAAGCGGATCTACGACGCACGCACGGTCGACAAGATCCTCTACGTCAAGGCTGACAAGGGCCTCGAGTACAGCAAGGTCATTGACGCGCTCGACATCGCGGCGGTAGCAGGCGTTCGCGTAACAGGTCTCATTACGGATCAGCGTCCAGGCACGATGTCCACCATTTCGGAGGATAACATCCTGCCTGGTGCTAACAAGAAGGGAGCAGGAGGAAAGCCCTAATGGCCATGTCTACCGGTGGCGGTGGCGGGCTCACCAACGAGCCAAACGTCACGCCAATGATCGACGTGCTCCTCGTGCTGCTCATCATCTTCATGATGGTGATTCCGATGGCACGCAAGGCGATCGACATTCAGCTGCCCGATCCGAACCCGGCCGTCGCGCCGGCGAACGCGGTCTCGCAGCAGATCGTCCTCGAGGTTCTGCCTAACGGTGCTTTCGCCGTGAACAAGGAGCCGCTCACGAAGGACAACCTCACGAAGCGGCTCAAAGAGATCTACGATCCGCGCCCCGACAAGCTGATCTTCATCAAGGGCGACCCGAAGGTGAAATACCAGGACGTGATCTTCGCGATGGACATGGCGCGCCAGGCCGGTGTGAAGGTCATCGGCGTCCCGCCCAAGGACAAGAGCGCAACGCCGCAGTAAGCAGGCTGGCCGGACCAGGCCGCTCGGTCGCCAATACGGCGGAGGGAACCCTTTCGGGTCTCTCCGCCGTATTACTTTCTACCGTGATGCAGCCGCTGCCGAACGACCACCGCGACGAGTCGAGGCCGAAGCGCCCGCCGTACCGACCTCCGATCGGAATACCGATTCGGGAGGAAGGGAAGACCACCGGTGCGGTGATCTCGATCCTGCTGCACATCCTCATCGTCGTCCTGCTGCTCGCCCCGCCTTTCCTCATTGCCAGAGAGATCCAGGCCAACAACGAGGGAGCCGGAGGCCCGGGGCCGGTCGGCGGTGGCGGAGGTGGCACTCGCGGTACGGGTGGCGAGAACGCGCGCGAGCGGCTTCGCTACATGCAGATGGCGCCGCCGCCCGCACCGGTTCAGCCCAAGCTCGAACCGAAGCCGGTCCCTGTCGTTCCGAAGGTCGAGCCGCCAAAGCCGAAGCCGCCCGACCCGGTGCAGCCGGTCCCTGAGATCAAGCCGGAACCGGCGGCCGCCAACGCAAACACCGACCCGAGCAAGGTTACGGGCGTTGGAGGCGGCTCGGGCAACGACGGGACCAACGGAAGTGGAACAGGCACTGGCGGAGGCGTCGGTTCAGGCAACGGAACAGGGAAAGGCTCCGGAAACGGTCCCGGCACGGGCGGCGGCAACGCCGAGATCTTTCCGCCGACGGTCATAATGCTGCCGATCCTGCCGATCCCCGTTCCGGGAAAAGTGCGTCCGTACACGCTCGTCGCATACTTCGACGTCGACACGCTCGGCAACGCGACCCTTTTGAGCTTCAATCCCTCCAAGGACGGCGGCTACAACAAGCGCGTCCGCGAGATGCTGTCGGAGATCCGATTCCGCCCCGCGGTCCGCCCCGATGGCCGTCCCGTTCGTGACACCGCGCAGATCTCAGCCATCGCGCCGTAGCACCCCGAAAAGTCACGTAACTCGGCCTCCCGCCTAAGTCTGGCCATACCGGCCGCGTGTGGATACATTTTGCGCGGCAAACCCGTATCCGATCGTCCCGGCTCGTCCCTCCCGCCGGCGACACGTTCCTTTCCGCGCCGCCTGAGGTCAGTTGATGAGCACTGTGGCCGCCGAGACCACTGCGCCCAAGGCGCAGGCAGAGCCCTCGGGTTTCGTAAAGGCCATGACGTTGACCGACGCGACCATGCTGGTCGCGGGCTCGATGATCGGCTCAGGCATTTTCATCGTCTCCGCCGACATTGCCAGGTCGCTGCCCTCGCCATTCTGGTTGGTCGTTGCGTGGGTGATCACGGGCGTGATCACGTTGCTCGGGGCTCTCGCGTATGGAGAGCTCGCGGCCATGTATCCCAGGGCTGGCGGACAGTACGTCTTTCTCCGCGAATCGATGGGTCCCCTCATGGGCTTCCTCTATGGGTGGACCCTTTTTCTTGTAATTCAGACGGGGACCATCGCCGCGGTGGCGGTGGCCTTCGGTCGCTTCCTCGGTGTTCTCATCCCGGCGATCGGCCCTGATCGCTACGGCTGGTTTCCCCACGTCGACTTCGCGATATCGGGCGGGGTGGCGGAGCTCGGCCTCTCCCCGCAGCGGCTGGTCGCGCTCGTCTCGGTTTGGGTGTTGACCTCGATCAACCTCCGCGGTGTGCGCGAGGGCAAGATCGTCCAGACGACGCTCACGGTCGTGAAAACCAGCGCCCTGGCCGCGCTCGTGCTGCTCGGCCTAACGATTGGCCGGAATGCCGAGGCGATCGCCGCGAACTTCGGGCCCGGGCGATTCGTCGGATCCATTCCGATCGACTCGGCGCTGGTGCTCGCGTTCGGCGCCGCGCTCGTTGGATCGCTCTTCTCGAGTGACGCCTGGAACAACGTCACGTTCGCTGCCGCCGAGGTGAAGAACCCGCAGCGGAACCTCCCGTTGTCGCTGCTGCTGGGCACCGGGCTCGTGACGCTGCTCTACATTCTCGCGAACGTGGCGTATCTGAGCACGCTGCCGCTCGTGGGCTCGGCCGACGGCGCGACGGTGTTTGCGCGCGGCATTCAGCACGCCACACAGGACCGGGTCGGGACGGCAGCCGCCGAAGTGCTCTTCGGCTCGAGCGGTACCATCCTCATGGCGATCGCGATCCTCGTCTCGACCTTCGGCTGTGCCAACGGGCTGATTCTCGCTGGCGCGCGCGTCTACTTCGCCATGGCGAGGGATGGCGTCTTCTTCCGGCGGGTCGGCTCGCTGAACGCGAAAGCGGTGCCCGCCGCGGGGCTCATCGTTCAGTCCGTGTGGGTCTCCTTGCTCTGCCTAACGGGAACGTACGGGCAGCTGCTCAACTACGTGATCTTCGCCGCGCTCGTGTTCTATGTCATGACCACGATCGGATTGTTCATCCTGCGTGCGAAGCGTCCCGATGCCGAGCGCCCGTATCGGGCGGTCGGATATCCGGTGCTGCCCGCGTTGTACATGACGCTGGCGGCGGCTGTGGCAGTAATCCTCTTGATCGCGCCGAAGACGCGAACGGAAGCCCTGTCGGGCCTCGCACTCGTGGTCATCGGCATCCCCGTGTACTTCATCTGGCGCCGCGTGGAAGCGTCGTAGCTCGCGCCAGCGCCCTGCCAGCGCCACCCGTACGCGGGGTGGCGTGCTCGCCTCGAGGCGGCAGATCCCGGTGGTCTCACCGCCATGCTGCCCCGCAAACCCACAGGAGATCGTTAGCGATGAATCGGAAGGAGTCCGTGTTACGAAATCTGGGGCTACGTCTGCTCGCGCTGCTGCTCGCGTTCGTTGCGAGTCCGCTCGTGCGACCGTTGCTCGCTGCGCAGGGTGAACCGGCCCGTCGCGGCGGTGGTGAGGCGAACCTCATCATTCCCGATCTCTCGAGCGTCTCGTTCTTCGGGGTTCCAGGCCACACGTTGCTGATGGCGGGCTTGGTAGTGTGCGCGCTCGGACTGCTCTTCGGCCTCGTGATCTACTCGCGGCTCAAGAACATGGCGGTCCACTCGTCAATGCGCGCGATCTCTGAGCTCATCTACGAGACCTGCAAGACGTACCTCATCACGCAGGGGAAGTTCATTCTCGTCCTCGAGGTGTTCATCGGCATCGTCATCGCGCTGTACTTCGGCGTGCTGGTGAAGTTCTCCCTGGACAAGGTCATCATCATCCTTGTCTTCAGCCTCATCGGGATCGCGGGCAGCTACGGCGTCGCCTGGTTCGGCATCCGCGTCAACACGTTCGCAAACTCGCGAACGGCATTCGCGGCACTGCGCGGCAAACCGTATCCGTGTTACGCCATACCGCTATCGGCTGGCATGAGCATCGGCATGCTGCTCATTTCCGTCGAGCTCGTGCTCATGCTCGCGATCCTGTTGTTCATTCCGGGCGACTACGCAGGTCCGTGCTTTATTGGCTTTGCGATCGGTGAGTCGCTCGGCGCCGCGGCGCTTCGTATTGCCGGCGGTATCTTCACGAAGATCGCCGACATCGGTGCCGATCTCATGAAGATCGTGTTCAACGTGAAGGAGGATGACGCCCGTAACCCCGGCGTGATCGCGGACTGCACGGGCGACAACGCTGGTGACTCCGTCGGTCCGAGCGCCGACGGCTTCGAGACCTATGGCGTCACGGGTGTCGCGCTGATCTCGTTCATTGTCCTCGCCGTACATGACGCGCAGGTGCAGGTCCAACTGCTCGTCTGGATCTTCGTCATGCGCATCATGATGGTCGTCGCAAGCGGCGTCTCGTATCTGATCAACGGGGCCATCGCCAAGGCGCGTTATGAGAACGCCGACAAGATGAACTTCGAGGCGCCGCTCACGTTCCTCGTCTGGCTGACGTCGATCCTCTCTGTCGTCCTCACGTTCATCGTGTCGAAGGCAATGGTCCCGGAACTTGGCGGCGACACCACGCTGTGGTGGAAACTGTCCGCGGTCATCACCTGCGGCACGCTCGCCGGCGCGATCATTCCCGAGTTCGTGAAGGTGTTCACGTCCACGGAATCGCGGCACACCCGCGAGGTCGTGACGTCGTCGCGTGAGGGCGGACCGTCGCTGAATATTCTGTCGGGTCTCGTCGCTGGTAACTTCAGCGCGTTCTGGCTCGGCATGACGATCATGGCGCTCATGGCGATCGCGTACATCGTCAGCACGTTCGGCCTCGGCCAGTTGATGGTGGCGCCCGCCGTGTTCGCGTTCGGGCTTGTGGCGTTCGGCTTCCTGGGCATGGGCCCGGTGACGATCGCGGTGGATTCCTACGGCCCGGTGACGGACAACGCCCAGTCCGTGTTCGAGCTCTCCACGATCGAACAGCTGCCTAACGCGCCAGCCGAGATCAAGAGCCAGCACGGCTTCGCGGTGAACTTCGAGAAGGCGAAGCACTTCCTCGAGGAGAACGACGGCGCCGGCAACACGTTCAAGGCGACGGCGAAGCCCGTGCTGATCGGCACCGCCGTCGTCGGGGCGACCACGATGATTTTCTCGATCATCGTCGCGCTGACCAACGGTCTGACGACCAACCTCGACAAGCTTTCGCTGCTGCATCCCCCGTTCCTGCTTGGCCTCATCACTGGCGGCGCGATCATCTACTGGTTCACCGGCGCTTCCACGCAGGCCGTGACCACCGGCGCGTACCGAGCGGTCGAGTTCATCAAGGCCAACATGAATCTCGAGAGCACCGAGGCGGCGTCAGTCGAAGACTCGAAGAAGGTGGTCGAGATCTGCACGAAGTACGCGCAGAAGGGGATGTTCAACATCTTCCTCACCGTATTCTTCGCCACGCTCGCCTTCGCGTTCGTCGAGCCGTACTACTTCATCGGCTATCTCGTGTCGATCGCGCTGTTCGGTCTCTACCAGGCGATCTTCATGGCGAACGCTGGCGGCGCGTGGGACAATGCGAAGAAGATCGTCGAGGTCGAGTTGAAGGAGAAAGGCTCTGCGCTCCATGCTGCCACGGTCGTCGGCGACACCGTCGGCGACCCGTTCAAGGACACGTCTTCGGTCGCCCTCAATCCGGTCATCAAGTTCACGACGCTGTTCGGGTTGCTGGCAGTGGAACTGGCGGTTTCGCTCACGGAGGAGCGCGGACCGGTGTTAGGCCACATTCTCGCCGGCGTGTTCCTGGTCATCGCGCTCGTGTTCGTGTACCGCTCGTTCTACGGCATGCGTATCGAGTCGAAAGTCGCGGTCTAACCCACTCTTCATACTCCTTCTCTTTCGCGAATGGCGTCGTCTTCCATTTTCGCTCGAAAGTCGATAGCCGACGCCGAACGTGAGGTGTCGCATGCCGGCGGGCTCAAACGCTCGCTCGGCAAGTGGCATCTCACGGCGTTGGGGGTTGGCGCGACGATCGGCGCCGGCATCTTCGCGACGACAGGAACGGCCATCGTCGGTGACTCGGCGCGTCCTGGGGCCGGTCCCGCCATCGTCTTCTCCTTCCTGCTCACAGCGGTCGCGTGCGGCTTCGCCGCGCTGTGCTACGCGGAGTTCGCCGCGATGGTGCCGATCGCCGGGTCGGCCTATACGTACGCCTATACGTCGATCGGCGAGTTCGTCGCCTGGATCATCGGCTGGGACCTGATCGTCGAATACGCCGTCGGAAACATCGGCGTGGCGATCGGATGGTCAGGGCACTTCAAGGAGCTGATGACGCATTTCGGCGTCACCATCCCCGCCTGGCTCGCCACTGACTACCGGTCTGCGCACGACGCGTTCGTCGCGTTAGGTGCCGGCACCAACGACGCGACCACACAGTTCCTCGCATCGGCGTGGTCGAACGCACCGCACATTGGCAGCATCCCGGTGATCTTCAACCTGCCGGCGTTCGCCGTCGTTGCGGTGCTCACCGTCGTTCTCGTCATCGGGATCAAGGAATCCGCGAACTCGAACAACGTGATGGTGCTGCTCAAGATCGGCATCATCATTTTCTTCCTGTGTGTCGGCGCGTTCCTCATCCGTCCGGAGAACTACAACAACCCGGCAACGGGTGGGTTCTCACCGAACGGCTTCAAGGGCATAAGCGCGGCGGCCGCCATCATCTTTTTCAGCTACATCGGATTCGACGCCGTGTCGACGGCGGCCGAGGAGGCGAAGAATCCCGCGCGCGACATGCCGTTCGGGATCATCATGAGTCTCGTGATCTGCACGGTGCTGTACATCCTGCTGTCGATCGTGATGACCGGAATCGCACCGTGGAAGCAGCTGGGCACGCCGGAGCCAATGATCACCGCGCTGCAATACGCGCAGGGCCCGGCCGGCCTCCTCAACTTCTCGCGTTTCATCATTGCGCTCGGTGCCGTGGCGGCGATGGGGAGCGTGCTGCTCGTCTTCCAGCTCGGTCAGCCGCGCATCTTCTTCTCGATGTCGCGGGATGGTCTATTGCCCAAGGCGTTTGCGAAGGTGCATCCGAAATACCGCACGCCGTATGTCGGCACGATCCTCACGGGGCTGTTCGTGGCGACGTTTGCAGCTTTTGCAAACATCGCGGAGGTGGTCGACCTGACCAATATCGGAACGCTGTTCGCGTTCGTACTCGTGTCGGCGGGCGTAATCTTCCTGCGTCGTACCGAGCCGGATCGACCGCGTCCGTTCCGGGTGCCGGGCGTGCCGTACACGCCGATCATCTCGATCCTCGCGTGTTTTTACCTCATGTACCAGCTGCCGGCGATCACGTGGATCCGGTTCGGGATCTGGCTGGCGGTGGGGCTCGTGTTCTACTTCCTGTACGGCTTCAAGCATTCAGTGTTGCGGACTGGCAAGCCGCGCTGATCACAAGGGTCAGAGTCGTTTGAATTCATTGATGGTGTCATTCCGAGCGAAGCGAGGAATCGCAATCATCGGGGTAGAGGGAGTAGCCCTCTACCGGGACGACTGCGGTTCCTCGCTTCGCTCGGCATGACCAACGTTCTCACCGCCTGACGATTCCATGGTCAACTCGATCCGTCGAATTTCGCTGACGCAGTGGATCATCATCTCGATGATCGTCGGCGTGCTTCTCGGGTGGCTCGCGCCAGGCGTCGCCGTCGCGCTCAAGCCGCTGTCGACGATCTTCCTGAACATGATCAAGTCGCTGATCGCGCCGCTGCTCTTCGCCACGCTCGTGGTGGGGATTGCCGGCCACGGCGACGACATGAAGAAGGTCGGCAAGCTCGCGTTCCGCTCGATCGTCTACTTCGAGATCGTGACGACGCTCGCGCTCGCCGTCGGGCTCATTGCCGTGAACCTCGTCCGGCCAGGCGAAGGGGTTGGTCTCGACACGACCGCCCAGGTGTCCGCGACCGTGACGGATCTGTCGCAGCGCCACGTCACCTTCTCGGCTGTGCTCGAGCACATTGTGCCGTCGAGCTTCGTCGATGCGGCCGCGAAGAACGAGGTGCTCCAGGTGGTCTTCTGGTCCATCATCTTCGCCGTGGCGGTCGCGCGCACGCCCGCGGGGGCGAAGAAGACGATGCTCGGGGTGATTGAAAGCCTGAGCGAAGTGATGTTCAAGTTCGTCGGCATCGTCATGGCATTCGCGCCGTTTGGTATCGGTGCCGCGATCGCCGTTACGGTGGGGCAGAGCGGCATCGGCGTTCTGCGTAACCTCGGCATCCTCGTCCTGACGCTGTACGGCGCGCTTGTCGTATTCGTCCTGGCCGTGCTCGTGCCGGTCGCAGTGATCTTCAGAATTCCGGTCGGCGCGTTCTGGAAAACCGTTCGCGAGCCGTGGCTGATCGCGTTCTCGACCGCGTCGTCCGAAGCGGCCCTCCCGCTTGCGATGCAGAAGATGGAGGCGTTCGGCGTCCCGAGGCGCATTGTTGCCTTCGTGATGCCCACAGGCTACTCGTTCAATCTCGATGGGAGCACGCTCTATCTCGCGCTCGCGTCGGTGTTCGTGGCTCAGGCGGCGAACATCGATATGCCGATCGCGCAGCAAATTCTGATGATGTTGACGCTGATGGTCACGAGCAAAGGCGTGGCGGCGGTGCCCCGGGCCTCGCTCGTTATTCTGTCAGGCGCACTCACACAATTCGGACTCCCACTCTCCGGCGTGGCGCTCATTCTCGGCGTCGACGCCGTGATGGACATGGCGCGCACGTCGATCAACCTCGTCGGGAACTGTCTCGCGACGGCGGTCATGGCGCGCTGGGAGGGTGAGCTCAGGGCCCCGGGGACCGTGGCCCTCGAGCCAGCATCGGGACCAGCGATCATGGAGAACGCGCAGTGAATCTGACGACGCTCATGCAGGCGTACGTGTTCGTGCTCGCGGGGTTCGTGGGCTATCTCGTCATCGCGCGCGTGCCGCCCTTGCTGCACACGCCGCTCATGTCGGCGACGAACGCGATTTCCGGCATCTCGCTCGTCGGGTCGCTCGTGGCGGCGGGGGCTGGACGTAGCGTGGTGAGCACGGTGCTCGGCACCGTCGCGGTGACCGCGGCGACGATCAACGTCGTCGGCGGATTCATCATCACGCGGCGGATGCTCGGGATGTTCAAGCGGAGCGATCGCCGTCCGAGCGACGCGCCCAAAGTCTGACCGCCGTCGATGCGTGAAGCCCTCGTCCAGGCGAGCTACCTCCTCGCCTCTATTCTATTCATTCTCAGCCTGAAGAGCCTGAGCCGAGCCGACACCGCCGCCCGCGGTGTCGACCTTGCCGTCGCGGGCATGGCGATCGCGATCGTCGGCACGCTGATGCAGCAGACGATCATCGACTACCGGTGGATCGCGCTGGGGCTCGGCGTCGGCACCGTGGTGGGGATTCCGCTCGGCACGCGCGTGCCGATGACGGCGATGCCACAGCGCATCGCGATCGCACTCACGTTCGGAGCGTCCGCCGCGACGCTCGTCGGCATCGCCGAGTATCACGACCACCGAGAAACGTTGGCGGTAGGCCAGCGCGTCGCCGTCGCGTTCGAGGTGATGCTCGGGTCGCTCACGGTCGCAGGGAGCTTCGTGGCTGCCGGCAAGCTTCAGGAAGTGTTGCCGTCAAAGCCGCTGACGTACCGCGGCCAGAATGCGGTGAACTTCGGACTGATGGCCGTGATGCTGGTGATCCTCGGCGCTGTCATTGCCGGGAAAGGCGGCATGCCGACGTTCTACGCGTTGGTGGCGCTCGCCTTCATCGCTGGCATCTCGCTCGTGCTGCCCATCGGCGGCGCGGACATGCCGGTCGTGGTTGCGCTGCTCAACTCCTATTCGGGGCTCGCGTCGGCCGCGACGGGATTCGCGCTCTCGAACAACGTGCTGCTGGTCTCGGGGGCGCTCGACGGCACGAGCGGTTTCCTTCTCTCGATGCTGATGAGCAAGGCGATGAACCGCTCGTTCACGAACGTACTGTTCGGAGCGTTCGGATCGCAGACGCAAACCGCGGCGGTTGGCGCCAGCTCGGACCTCGTCGCGACGCCGATATCCGCCGAAGACGCCGCGGTGCAGCTCGCCTATGCGAGTAACGTCGTGGTGGTCCCCGGCTACGGCATGGCCGTGGCGCAGGCCCAGCATCAGGTGCGCGAGCTCGCGGAGCTCATCGAGAAGCGGGGCGGAGAAGTGCGCTACGCGATCCACCCCGTCGCCGGTCGCATGCCCGGGCACATGAACGTGCTGCTGGCCGAGGCGAACATCCCGTACGACAAGCTCTACGACATGGACGAGATCAACGGCGACCTGTCCAGAGCGGATGTTGCGCTGATCATTGGCGCGAACGACGTCGTTAACCCGGCGGCGAGAACCGACCCGACGTCACCGATCTACGGGATGCCGATCCTGAACGTCGACGAGGCGAAGAGCGTGATCGTCCTCAAGCGCGGCATGAGCGTGGGCTTCGCCGGCATCGACAACATGCTGT
>Ga0310810_10002097_pt1 | contig 21208 bp, 20 predicted proteins | sample NCmetagenome_FD_207641 | JGI IMG/M metagenome (GOLD analysis project Ga0310810, IMG submission 207641) | Soil microbial communities from experimental microcosm in Duke University, North Carolina, United States - NC | ecosystem: Engineered > Artificial ecosystem > Soil microcosm > Unclassified ...
CAGGTCGGAGGGACCTTGATGATTCGACTCGCGGACGCGGACCTGCTGCCATTCGAATTCACCAACGTGGCGGACACCGTCCAGACCTACGTGAAGGAACTCGAGAGCCTCGCCAAGGCACAGCAGGACGAGGTGCGGGAGACGAACCGACAGGTCGAAGAAGGCGTGTTCAACGCGGTCAACGATCCCAGACGGCCTGTTCAGGCGCCGCGGGTCGAACGCGTGCCGCCGGCGTTGAACTTCGCGCCGCTCGAGAATGCCGCCGATACGTTGACGCAGGCCGCGGTGCGTTATCGAAAGGCCACCGATGCGGCGCGCCCGAACGCCGCGGCGAACCTGCCCGTCATCAGACAGGTCAACACTCGATTGATGCAGGCCGAGCGGCAGTTGATCGATCCGGCGGGACTGCCGCGCCGTCCGTGGTACCGGCATCTGCTGTACGCACCCGGGTTCTACACCGGCTACGCGGTGAAGACAATGCCGGGCGTCCGTGAAGCCATCGAGCAGAAGGAGTACGACGGCGCGGAAACGGAAATCGGACGCGTGGCGAAGGCGCTCGAACGCGAAGCGATGCTGCTCGACGCGGCGTCGGCGCAGCTGGAAACGATCCGTTAGCGTGAGTGTGTAGAGTCCGGCTTCAGCCGGACCATCCGCTTAGTTGGTCGCGACGGTCGCCGGCTCGGTTGCCGACGCGCAATTCAGGAATTTCGACCTCTTCAGCCAGGTGGCGTCGGGATAGTAGGAGAAGATCAGGCCGCCGCCGCGCACGGTGTCGATGACCTGCCGGGCGACCGCTTCGCGCAGCGCCGGACATCCCCAGCTGCGTCCGAGCCGGCCGTTCGTCTTCGCGATGTTCGCGTCGACATACGCCGCTCCATGCATCACGATCGCGCGCTCGCGAGCGTGTGCATTGAAGCCGGGTTCGAGGCCGTCCAGCCGAAGCGAGTAGCCGTTATGGCCGACGTAGGTATCGGCCGTGAGGAACAGGCCGATGCTGCTCTCCTTGCTCTCCATCGCGTCGGAGAACCGCGTGGCCATGTTGTCGCCGCTGTTTCGACCGTGGGCGACGAGTTCGTTGAACAGCAGCTTGCCGCTGCGTAGATCGAACACCCACAAACGCGGGGTTGTCGACGGCAGGGAGTAGTCGATGAGCGTCAACGTCGGGGGCGCCTGGATGTCGCCTGACGCAATGCCGCACGACACGGCGCCCACCGCAAGGTTCAGCACGTCCGTCGACACGCCCGCATGCAATGCCGCCGAGCGATCGATCGCAATGACGCCGCCCGCGCTCGGAGCGGCCGGTTCAATGGCGCGCGCCGCCGCCGGTTGAACGACCGCTTTCGTCGGCCGTGATTCGATTCGGCCCGCGGTCTTGGCGGCGATCGGCACGGCCGCGAAACAGATCAGCATAGCGAGCGCGACGATAACGGGATTTCTGCTCATCAGTTGGCTAGAACGCTCCGGAACCAGAGCGGTTCACCATATTACGGTCCAACTACAGCTCATTCAAGCGGGACGGCACGCGTAATCACGTGCTCACTGCGGATTTTTCCGCGCTGTGACACGACGAAGGCGAAGAATACGGGCTTTTTCAGGAACATCTCCCGGGTCTTGCACTTGCTCTGTTGAGGCAGTGTTCGGGAGGTTTGTCATGCTGCTGCGAGCCCTGGCGATCTGGTGTGGCCTGTTGGTGTTCGCATTCGTCAACGGCGCCGTTCGGACGATGTGGCTGATGCCTGCCTTCGGCGATCCCGCGGCACACGTCATCAGCGCCCTTCTGCTGTCGGTGGTCGTCGCCGTCGTCGCATGGCGCGCGATCGGCTGGCTGCGACCGCACACCGCGAATGAAGCGCTGCTGATTGGCGACGAATGGGTACTGCTGACGATCGCGTTCGAATTTCTTGCCGGCTACTACCTGTTCGGCGCATCGTGGGAAGCGCTGCTTGCGCAATACAACGTGTCGCGAGGCGAGATGTGGGAGCTCGTGCTCGTGACGATGTTCGTGGCGCCGCTGGCGGCGGCGTTCGGACATCATCTCGTCGGCCGTCGTCGCGTCATTTCTTCCACGTATCGGGCGCGCTTCAGGTGATAATCTCCCCGACCGTCTTCTCCCGCGCCCGTCGCGGGTTCCGGCGCGACGAGTCGTTCCGGAGCGCAACGCGCGTAGGCGGAAGGAGCTGACATGGCGAAGAAGACGGCGAGGAAGGCGACCGCGAGGAAAGCGGCGAAAGGGTCGAAGAAGAAGACCAGTGGGCGCAGAGGCACCGCGAACGCTGCGTTCATGCGTCCGGTGGCGCCGGACAACACCCTCGCGGAGGTCGTCGGCTCCAAGCCGATTCCACGCACGGAAGTCACCAAGCGGCTCTGGGCCTACATCAAGAAGAACGGGCTGCAGGACAAGAAGAACAGACGCATGATCAACGCGGACAGCCCGCTGAAGGCGGTGTTCGGCGGCAAGTCATCGGTGAATATGTTCGAAATGACCAAACTGGTAAACAAGCATCTGAAGTAGGGCGAGCAGCGCGAGTGGGGCGGGTAAGGCGAGTGGGGCCAATTGGCTGCCCGCCTGACACCCACCCGCCCCACGCGCCTGACCTGTCCGAGGCGCTTTACCCGCCGCGCGCGCACGCATCTCACCTGTCCCGCCCGCCTCAGGTAATATCGAATTTGAATCATGCAACGCGCGGTTTTCTTAGCCGTGATGCTGTCGTGCTGCGCCGCTTGCGGCGACAGCACGCCGACATCGCCTTCCTCGACCCCCGAGAACGCGACCGAACGCTTCGATGACATCATCAACGTCCGAGAGTCGAAGTTCTACCCGTTTTCCGTCGGCTCGACGGGGACGACCACCATCAATCTGGCAAGCCTCTCACCACTCGACCACCCCGGCGTCGTGAACGCGACGATGGAGATTGGGTGGGGGAAGGCGATCAAGGACGACAGCGGGAACGTTGTGGGATGCGATCTCGCGAAAGTCGTGCAGACCACTCCCGGGCTGACCGCGCAGTTGAGCGACTCGCTGAGCGCCGCGACCGACTATTGCGCAAACATCGCCGACGTCGGCGGCTTGCGCGAATCGGTGAACTTTTCCATACGGGTCTCGCACCCATGACGCCCGATTCGAGATTCGGGACTCGGGGTTCGTGGTTGGTGCTTGGAGTGTGTGCCGCGATCCTCGTTGCTGCCTGCGGCAGCGACAATACGCCGACCACGCCGACCAATACGTCGACGACGAGGACTGAGAACTGGTCCAGTGTGCTCGCGCCGGGTGGAGCGAGCACACGATCGTTCACGGTCAACTCGGCTGGTACGATCGCCGTGACGCTGACAGTGGCCGGGACGACGGTAGGCCTCGGGGTCGGGCTGCCGCGTACGAGCGGTGGCGGCTGTCGACTGGGGGTGGCTGTGAACGCCGTGCCCGGAACGACTCCGCAGATCAGCACGCAGGCGGACGCCGGCCAGTACTGTGTGCAGGTGTACGACCTGGGCACCCTCACCGATCCGACCGGATTCGTGTTGAAGATCGATCATCCGTGACCGCTGTGTACCAAGAGTTCCTCGCCACGTCTCCGGAGTACGCGTCGACCGTCGCGCTCGACGTGCTGCGCGCGCGCGAGTACCGCCGTCTCGACGATCAGCAGCATGTCTATCTCGACTACACCGGTGGCAGCCTGCATGCGGAATCGCAGGTGCTCGAGCATGCGCGGCTCCTGAACGAGCACATCTTCGGCAATCCACACTCGGCAAGTCCGTCGTCCCGCGGCATGACAGAGCTCGTCGAGCAGGCACGCCATGCCGTGCTGGACTGGTTCAATGCGTCGCCCGACGAGTACGTTGCGATCTTCACGGCAAATGCGACCGGCGCGCTCAAGCACGTCGGCGAGTCGTATCCGTTCAGCCAGGGTGTCGGGTTGCTGCTCACCGTTGACAATCACAACTCGGTGAACGGCATTCGGGAGTTCGCGCGCGCGAAAGGCGCACCGGTTGACTATGCGCCGCTCGACGTGCCGGAGCTGCGAATCGATCGCGGCAGCCTCGACGCGATGCTCGCCGCACCGTCGACCGGTCCGGGACTGTTCGCCTTTCCGGCGCAGTCGAACTTCAGCGGGGTCAAGCATCCGCTGGATCTCATCGAGCTCGCCCATGCCCGTGGGTGGGACGTGCTGCTCGACGCCGCCTCGTTCGCGCCGACCAGCCGCCTCGATCTGTCCTCGGTCAAACCGGACTTTGTCAGCATTTCGTTCTACAAGATGTTTGGATACCCGACAGGTGTCGGCTGCCTTCTTGCGCGGAGCCCGGCGCTCGCAGCGATGAAGCGTCCGTGGTTCGCGGGCGGCACCGTCAGCTTTGCGACGGTTGGCGGGCGGGCGTGCATCCTGTCGAAGGGGGAGGCGGGGTTCGAAGACGGCACCCTCAACTACCTGGCTATCCCTGCCGTCGAAACCGGCCTTCGACATCTGCGTGCCGTTGGCATCGAGACCATCAACACCCGTGTCCGCTGCCTGACATCGTGGCTGCTGCAGCGTCTGGTACAGCTCCAGCACAGTAACGGTCACCACATGGTCCGGATTTACGGTCCCACCACGACCGACTCGCGTGGCGGCACGATCGCCATGAACTTCTACGATCCGGAGGGGCACCTGATTGACTACCGCCGTGTCGAGGAGATTGCCGGCGGCGCAGGCATTTCGCTTCGCACCGGCTGCTTCTGCAATCCCGGCGCGGGAGAAACGGCCGAAGGGATTACCGAAGCCGACGTGCGTGCGGCGCTGCAACTCGATTCGAACATGAACCTCGGGCGGTTTCTCGACCTGGTCACCAGCCGCGGCGGCAAGAGTGCGGGGGCGATGCGCGTGTCGTTTGGCATCGTCAGCAACTTCGCCGACGCGAATCGCTTCGTGCAATTCGCCGAGAGCCTGCGCGATCAGACGCGTCTCGCCATCGGCAGCGTGACCTGCGACATCGCCGCTGGCCGCGCCATTCGCGACGGCGCCTGATCACCACTTCGTCTTTCCGCAACATCCGCATCGCGCCCTTCCTGATCCGGCATAGATCACGCATGCAGACGCGCGCGTATGGAGGGTGTGCATGGCTAAGTACGGGAAGAAAGCGGGCGAGAAGGTCGAACGCGCCATGAAGGAGCGCAAGCGCGGGACGCTCAAGAGCGGCCGGTCGGGCAGGCGCGTGACGAGCCGAAAGCAGGCGATTGCCATCGGACTCTCGGAAGCGCGCCGTTCGGGCGCGAAGGTGCCGAAGAGAAAGAGCTCGCGAAAAGGATCGCGCAAGGCTGCGTCGAAGAAGCGTTGAGCGTTAGACTCGACCTCATACATTGTGGGACGAGGTCAGGGCTCGTCCCACGTTTCCGCCAACCGTGACGTTCGTCGCTCCGTACGGCACCTGGGCTTCTCCCATTTCCGCCCAGACTGTTGCTGAACAAGGACTCCGTCTAGGTTTCGTCGCGTGTGACGGCGACGACATTTACTGGCTCGAGGGGCGTCCGCAGGAAGGCGGGCGCAACGTGCTGGTCAGACGTCGCGGTGCCGATGGCAGCGTCGTCGACGTCACGCCGCCGGATCACAACGTCCGCACGCGGGTTCACGAGTATGGAGGCGGGGCCTACATCGTTCGCGATGGCGTAGTGTATTACTCGAATTTCGCCGACCAGCGGATCTACACGCTCCCGGTCATCAGCCGGACGAACCTGGAAGGCTCGTCCCCCCGTCATTCAATGACGGACGCGCCAACCGCGATTACCCCCGAAGGCAAATGGTTTTATGCGGACGCGGCGTTAGACGAGCGCCGGAGCCGTCTGATCTGCGTGCGCGAGGACCACACGCACGAAGGCCGTGAGCCGGTGAACACCCTTGTCTCAATTCCGTTGGACGGCGATGCGAATGCCGGCCATGTACTCGCATCCGGCTACGACTTCTACTCCACGCCGCGATTGAGTCCTGACGGCTCGCAGCTCTGCTGGTTGTCTTGGCGTCATCCCCAAATGCCGTGGGACGGCACCGAGCTCTGGGTGGCGACGATCACCACGGCAGGGACCCTCGACAACGTCGAGCTGGTGGCGGGAGGACCGCACGAATCGATTTTCCAACCCGGCTGGTCGCCTGGCGGCACGCTGTACTTCGCGAGCGACCGCAATGGTTGGTGGTTACTGTACCGATGCGACGTCCGCCAGGAGCCGTTGGAGATACAACCAGTCTTGAAGCAGCCGCCGGACGAGGCGGAATTTGGCCGTCCGCAATGGATGTTTGGATGGGCGACATGGGCATGCCTCGACGAACGCCTCATGGTCGCCGCTTACGTGCGTCGCGGGCGCTGGTCGCTTGCCGCCATCGACGTCGAACGAGGCACGCTGACTGATATCGCGACGCCGTTCGAGCCGCTCGAATGGGTCGCGGTGAGTTCATCGCATGCTGTCTACGTCGGCGCTTCGCCGTCACACGCACCCGCCGTCGTGCGAACCGATTTCGTGACCGGGACCACGGAGATTCTGCGTTCGTCGTCGTCGTTGGCACTCGACCGGCTTCACGTTTCGATACCGGAAGCCGTTGAATTTCCGACAGAAGGCGGGATCACGGCACACGCCTTCTATTACCCACCGTGCAATGCCGAGTACCACGCTGCGCCGTCAGATCGTCCGCCGCTGATCGTGATCAGTCACGGCGGACCGACGACGCAGACCAAGGCGGTGCTCGATCTGCAGGTGCAGTTCTGGACGACCCGCGGCTTTGCCGTTGTCGACGTGAACTACGGCGGGAGCACCGGCTACGGTCGCGAGTATCGCCAGCGTCTGCACGGATACTGGGGAATCGTCGACGTCGATGACAACGTCAACGTGTCACGGTATCTCGTCGAGCAGGGGAGGGCCGATCCAGCCAGACTGATCATCCGAGGCGGAAGCGCGGGTGGATACACAACTCTGGCGGCGCTGACGTTTCATCCTGACGTGTTTCGCGCCGGCGCCAGTTACTACGGTGTCAGCGACGTCGAGGCGCTGGCGAAGGACACGCACAAGTTCGAGTCCCGGTATCTCGACACACTCATTGGGCCGTACCCGGACGCGAAAGAGGTCTATCGCGAGCGTTCGCCGATTCATTTCAGCGATCGCCTCTCGTGCGCGTTGATTCTGTTCCAGGGTCTGGAGGACAAAGTCGTGCCGCCCGACCAGTCCGAGCGCATGGCGCACGCGGTGCGGGCGAAGGGGCTGCCCGTCGCGTATCTCGCCTTCGCAGGAGAGCAGCACGGCTTCCGGCGTGCGGAGACGATCATCCGCTGTCTCGAGGCGGAGCTGTACTTCTACGGAGCCGTGTTCGCCTTCACGCCGGCCGGTTCGGTGGCGCCAATAGAAATCGACAACCTCCGCTAGAGGTTCGAACCCTGATCTAAGATTCGGCTACGTCCAGCAATATGAAGCAGATCACGCTTGCCCTGCTCGTCGCGCTTTGCGCGCTTGCGTCGCCATACGCCCAGACACCACCCGCGCAATCGCGGGTGACCGGAACGATCACGCTTGCGCTTGACGTGCGTGAAACGCCGCGCAAGCTGCTGCACGCCCGTGAGACGCTCGCCGTGACACCTGGTGCGCTCACGCTCGTCTATCCGAAATGGATTCCTGGCGAGCACGCGCCGGACGGACCGATCGACGACCTTGTCGCACTGACGTTCACCTCCGGCGGGAGGTCGATCCCGTGGCGTCGTGATCCCGTCGATCTGTTCGCATTTCATGTCGACGTCCCGCCGGGCGTGACTACGCTCGACGTCTCGTTCGATTTTCTGTCCGCCATCGGGCAGGGCGGCTTCAGCTCGGCCTCGTCGGAAACGGCGCACCTCGGCATCTACTCGTGGAATCAGGTGCTGCTGTACCCGCGCGGGACGCGCACCGACGAGGTGATGATCCGGGCGAGCATGGAGCTCCCCGCCGCGTGGAAATTCGGAACGGCGTTGTCCGTCGCGAACCAGAATGGCGCCAAGGTCGACTTCCAGCCTGTCTCGCTGACCACGCTCGTCGACTCTCCTGTTATCGCAGGCGAGTACTTGCGGGTCGTGCCGCTCGACGGCTCGTCGCGTCCGGTAGAGGCCGCACTGGTCGGCGATACCGCGGCGTCGGTTGAGATTCCGAACGACCTCACGGCTAAGTGGAAGCGGCTGGTCCAGGAAGCGGACGCGATGTTCGGCGCGCGTCATTACAACAACTATCACTTCCTCCTGACGCTGAGCGACCACGTCGCCCATTTTGGACTCGAGCATCACCAGTCGAACGATTCGCGTGTGCCGGAGAACTCCCTGACGCAGCAGAATTCGATCGGCGTGGTCGCGCACGAATACGTGCACTCGTGGAACGGCAAGTACCGGCGCCCCGCGGGCCTTGCCACGCCGGATTTTCAGGAGCCCATGGTCGGAGAGCTGCTGTGGGTGTACGAAGGTCTTACGCAGTACTTGGGGTACGTGCTCGCCGAACGGAGTGGCATCTGGAGCGAGTCGTACTACAAGGAACGGCTCGCCCAGATTGCGGCGTTCCTCGACACCGAGCCCGGACGGCGGTGGCGTCCGCTGGTGGACACGACCACCGCCGCGCAGTTGCTGTACTTCGCGCCGGGACAGTGGACCGGGTACCGCCGCGGCGTCGACTTCTATGACGAAGGGTGGCTGATCTGGCTCGACGTCGACACCGCCATCCGCGAGCTCACGCACGGCCGGAAATCGATCGAGGACTTCTGCCATCTGTTCCATGGCGGCGAGAGCAGTGCCCCCGCCGTCAAGCCCTATACCGTTGACGACGTCGTCGCGGCGCTGAACCAGGTGGCGCCGCACGACTGGAACGCGTTCCTGGGTTCACGCATCTATCAAGTAACGCCGCGTGCGCCGCTTGACGGGATTGCGCGGAGCGGATGGCGACTCGTCTATAACGACACGACGAATGAGTTCATCAAGGGCGGCGACACCGAGCGCGTGGACGCGACATATTCCATCGGACTGAATGTCCACGCCAGCGACGGCATCGTCAACGATGTCACGCTCGATTCCCCTGCCGGGAAGGCGGGCATAGGGCCAGGGATGCAGATCCTCGCCGTCAACGGCCTCCGGTACTCGGCGGACGTTCTTCGGAATGCCATCAAAGGATCGAAGATGGCATCGGGACCGATGTCGATCGAGTTTCAAAATGACGACGTCGTGAAGACGGTATCACTCGATTATCACGGTGGGATTCGGGAGCCGCATTTGGAACGCGACACAAGCAAGCCTGACATGCTGGCGCAGGTTCTCGCCGGCCGCGCGAAGTAACCATGTACGCCTCCGCATTGTGGCTGCATTCGTGGCTCCGGTGGGCCGTGCTGTTGACTGGCCTGGTGGCCTGGTTCCGCGCCATCGCTGGCAAGACCGCAAGACGGCCGTGGACACCGCAGGATGAACTGTGGGGACTGCTGCTGACCATCAGCGTGGATCTTCAGTTCCTCGTCGGCCTGGTCCTCTACCTCTTCCTGAGCCCCATCACCAGGCTCGGTCTCCGGAATTTTGCCGCGGCGATGCAGATCAATGTCGCTCGATTCTTCACGGTCGAGCATGTCATCGGCATGATCGCGGGCATCGCACTGGTGCACATCGCGCGGGTCAAGATTCGGAAAGCCGCGGACGCTGATCGCAAGCACCGGCTGGCGATGGTGCTGTTCGGGATCGCCCTCGTCGTCATGATCATTTCGATTCCATGGCCGGGCATGCCGGTCGCGCGGCCGTTGTTCAGGCCATAAATCGTTCGGGTCGTTCGGAACGTTCGAATCGTTCGGGTCGTTCTTCGTTCGGATCGTTCACGGTCATGTGCAAGATGCTCGAAGTTATCAGCGGCGACATCACAGCTCTGGACGTCGATGCCATCGTCAACGCGGCGAACGAGCGAATGCTTGGTGGCGGCGGCGTCGACGGTGCGATTCATCGCGCCGCCGGGCGCCGGCTGTATGACGCGTGCCTCGCCGTTCCCGAGGTGCGGCCCGGCGTTCGATGTCCCACCGGACACAGTCGCATCACGCCAGGCTTCAATCTGCGAGCGCGGTACGTTATTCATACGGTCGGCCCCGTCTGGCGCGGCGGTGCGCATCGCGAGCCGGCGCTGCTGGCGTCGTGCTATCGCAGTGCGCTCGAGCTCGCGCGCCACCACCACCTGCGGTCGATCGCGTTTCCCGCGATCAGTTGCGGCGTCTATGGCTATCCGCTCGAAGAGGCTGCCGCGATTGCCGTCCGCGAAACACGCGTCACCGTGAGCGACTTCGATCGCATTGTGCTCGTCGCGTTCGACGCCGATGTTCACGCGGTCTTATTGGCGGAAGCGAACGCGACCGGATCGAACGATGCGCATGTTCCAAACCACTCCAACAATTAGAACGATGCGAACGATTTGAACGATCCGAACGACCCGAACGATCCGAACGATTTATATGCAGACCATCTTGACCGACAGACTGGGCCTCCAGTACCCAATCATTCAGGCGCCGATGGCGGGAGGCGGCGACACGCCGGAGCTCGTTGCAGCCGTGTGCGAAGCCGGCGCACTCGGTTCGATTGGCGCGACGTACCTGACGCCGCACCAAATCGTAGAGATGAGCGCGGCCGTCCGAGCCAGAACGCGGCGGCCGTTCGGCATCAACCTGTTCGTGCCGGAGACGCCGTTGCCGGACGACATCCCCGCGGGAACCGCGGTCGCCCGGGTGGCGCCGTATTATGAGGAGCTCGGCCTGGCGCGTCCGGAACCGCCGTCACCGCCGCGGCGCGACTTCGACGCGCAGCTCGATGCCGCTCTGGATGGCGGCGCGTCGGTGTTCAGCTTCACATTCGGGATGCTGCCTGCATCGGCGCGCGACAAGGTCAAGGGGCGCGGCGTGATCCTCGCCGGAACGGCGACGACCGTCGATGAAGCCGTCGCCCTCGAGCGCGCCGGCATCGACCTCGTTGTCGCGCAGGGCAGCGAGGCGGGCGGTCATCGCGGCACCTTTGCGGAGCCGATCGATTCCGCGGCGTTTGACCGCGGCATGATCGGGACGCTCGCGCTCGTGCCGCAGATCGTCGACGCCGTCCGTATTCCCGTCATCGCCTCCGGCGGCATCATGGATGGCCGCGGCATCGCGGCGGTGCTGGCGCTTGGTGCTGTCGGTGCGCAGCTTGGCACCGCATTCCTGACGTGTGAGGAAGCGGGCGTTCCCGACGCCTACAAGCAGGCGCTGCTCGAGGCGCACGAGGACCAGACACGGATCACGCGCGCCTTCTCCGGCCGCCCGGCGCGTGGAATCGTCAATCGATTCATGCGCGAAGTCGAGGTGCCCTGGGCGCCGCAGCAGTCGTCAATCCTGCCATTTCCACTGCAGAACGCGTTGACGCGGCCGCTGCGTACCGCGGCCGCCCAACAGGGACGCGCCGAATTCCTGTCGCTATGGGCCGGCCAGGGTGTGCGGATGGCGCGGCGCATGAAAGCGGCCGACCTGGTCGCCGCACTGGCGGAGGAGACTGACGCGGCGATTGCACGGATGGCCCGGCAGATGCGATGAGAGCACGCCACCACTTGCACCTCTCGCACCCTTCGCACCTATTGCACCCTTCGCACCCATTGCACCCTTTGCACCTATCGCACCGACCCGGATCCGACTCGCACCGACCCGGATCCGACTCGCACCGACCCGGATCCGACTCGCACCGACCCGGATCTATCGCTTGACCCCGTCGTACTCGAGCATCTGCGTGGTCAGATCGAGCGGGTACGAAATCTTCACGTCGGTGATCGTTCCGTCCGCTCCCGTGACCGCCTGCAGTTTTGGCTGCACGAACCCCGTGTATGACGGCAGATTCAGCTTGTCGACGCGAGCGACGACTTCATCCCTTAGCTTCGGATCGAAGTGGACGCCGTAGGTGTCGAACAGCTTCGCGGCGGCCGCGTAATCGCCTTCTGACTTGATGCGCTGCACTTCGGCGAGCAGCTTTCCGACACCGTCGCGAAACGCCTTGGGGTCGACCACCGTCAGATAGGTCTTCCCCTCGCGTGTCCGCTGCTCGATCGCCTTCGTATTGGCCATCAGCCATCGAACGATCATCTGCCGGTTGCGCATGTGATCTTCGGCGATAGTGGTCCCCTCTCGGATGCGGCGCAGCTGCACCAGCGCGTTCCTCGTATAAGCCTCGTACTCGGCGCGGACGATGTTGTCCTGATCGGCAGCGGGGATGACCCCAATGTCCACCAGTTTGGGATCGGCGATGTAGTAGAGACCGACGAGATCCGCGCGCCCTTCCTCCAGCGCCGAGAAGTGCTCCTTGATGGCTTGCTGCGGCGTGCCCTTGAAGCCGGCCGCCTGCTGGCCCGAGGCATGGCCGATCACTTCGTGCATGTCTGTGAGCAGGTTGTCGGCAATCGATCCGTACTTCGCGCCGCGCTCCGCTTCCTCCGGCGTCCATGAAAACTCGGTGCGCATCGTCCCGGGCGTGGACTTGTCGTACGCTTCCACGACATTCGACAACGAGACCGACTTGCTGCCGTACTCCTCGCGGATGCGCTGGTCGTTGGGAAGATTGATGCCGATCGGCGTCACCGGCCCTGAATCGCCGGTCTCGACGATCACGTCGATGGCGTTGGCGACGATCCCTTTGACGTTGGGCTTGTGGTATTTGGCATCGGCAGGTGACTGATCTTCGAACCACTGCGCGTTGCCGCCAATCGTCTTGATGATCTCGGTCTTTTCCGGATTGATGGAGAAGACCAGCGCCTCCCAGCTTCCTTTGATGCCGCGCGGGTCGAGGTACACCTCGATGAACCCGTTGATCGTGTCGACGGGTGACGCTTTGTCCTCGACCCAGGCGATGTCGTACTTGGCGCGGTCGCTGTCCTCACCGGTGCGGTACCACTGCACGAGGGCGCGCAGCGCCTTCTGCATCGGTTCGGTGGCAAACGGCACGGCCGCCTCGAGGTGGCGAACGATCTCGGCAATCTGCTTCGCGTAGTGGCCGTCGATCTTGTAGACCTCTTCGACGAGCCGGCCGTTCGTTTTCACGAGACGCGAATTGAGGCCGTTCTTTTCGGTAAAGCCTTTGAGGTCGGCCATCGTGACGCCGCCCGCATACAGGTTGTTCGCGCTCGCCGTCAGGATGTCCTTCCCCGCAGGAGGCGCTTTCGTGGTCACGCTGGGGTCGACGTTCGGATCGAAGAACATCGGCTGCAGCCGCTTCAGCAGGGCGTCGATCGTTTCGCCGTTCTGTGTCGCGAATGTCGCGCCGGCGGCCTGTGCCGACTTCGCGGCTGCGGCGAACGCCTCGGGTGTCGTCTTGAGGACGAACTTGCGCGCGGTGAGATTGTTGTAGGGTCCGTTGTTGATCCAGAACAGTTTCGTGTATCGCTGAATCTCGGCGAGGGCGGTCGGGTCGATGCCCTGCGGGTGCGCGACGATCTGGTCGAGGACGCCGCGCATGTCGAGCGCCAGCCGGTGCTTCTGATCGATGAAGATGTCGCGGCCCGCGAGCGCGGCCTGATACAGATGCCAGATGAGCGTCTTCTCGCGCAGCGCCAGTTTCTCGAACCCGTCCGCATACAACTGCACGACGGCGGCGTCGTCAACTCGTTCGAGGAGGTACTTGCGTGCGGAGGTATCGGGGGTCGGCGATCGAGGATCGGCAGCTGTTGATCCCGGGTCCCCGGTCCCTGATCCCTCTCGCGGCGACGTGCGTCCACACGCCAGGGCCGCGGCGGCAACGACGAACACGATCAGGAGGCGTTTCATGGCCATAGCTTAAATCCTGATGGCCGCGGGCTGATACGATCGCAGCTCGTGAACACACCGATGCCGTTCGTCGCGGCTGGGTCGGCATTGTTGACGCGCAGCGAGCCGACATGTCGCACGATGCTTCCCGCGGCAACACCGCCGTGCACGCCGGCATCTCGAGGTGAGCGATGCACTATCTGCTGTTCTACGACGTTGTCGACAACTACGCGGAGAAACGGACGCGATTTCGCAAGGACCACATCGCGCACGCGAGGGCTGCTTTTGATCGCGGCGAGCTCATACTTGCCGGCGCCCTCGCGAATCCCGTCGACGGAACTGTCCTTCTGTTCAAAGGTGATTCGCCGGCGTCGGCCGAGGCGTTCGCGAAAGCCGATCCGTATGTGACGAATGGACTCGTGACGAACTGGCGCGTTCGCGAATGGTCTACGGTTATCGGACAGGACGCCGAGGTCGTGTTGCCGCCGGGAATCTAGCGTCTGGTCAGCGGTTACCGGTCGGTGCGACTTGGTTACGGGTCAGTGCGAGCAGGCTTCCGATCGGCGCGGGACTTCTTCGTGCCTGTAGGCTCCGGATCCGGAGCCGTCTGCAAGTGACGAATCATGCGGCTGTACGCCGGATATAAACGGTGAGCCAATTGCCAAATCAGTTCGTATTCATGTGCGGTGACATAACCTTTCAGTTGCGCGGCGCGAAATGAATCGCGTAGCTCATTCAGCGAACGGCGCGAAATTTCGAGAAACCGGGCGAACTCCTTGTGCTTACATCCGAATCCTTCGGCGATGTTGCGGCACACCGAGTTCACGGCGTCTTCCGTTTGCGAGTGAAGCTTCAGATCGCGCGCGAAACACTCTCGCGCAGTCAACTTGAACACCAGGACCCTGATTTGATCGGCGAGTTGCCAGATGATCAAATCCTCGTATCGCTTTGCTCCGCGCATACAGCAGCGACGAGCACGGTCCGTGCCTGCAGGGTTTTCTCAATATGCGCCCAAGCGATGACCGAACCCCGCAATATCTGCCACGCGAAATCAGGGCGTTCCACGCACGTCTTGCGTTCACCTGGCCCTAACTTGCACCGGCCAGGCTCCAACCCGCACCGCCCCGCATCCCACTCGCACCGATCCGAGTCCAGGTTGCACCGACCTCTATCGCACTCGCACCGACCCGCATCCCACTCGCACCGACCCGTGTCCAAGTTGCACCGACCCGTATCCCACTCGCACCAACCCGAATCCAAGTTGCACCGACCCGCATCCCACTCGCACCGCCCCGAAGCCAAGTTGCACCGACCCGCACCCCGCTCGCACCGACCCGAATCCAAGTTGCACCGACCCGTATCCCACTCGCACCGACCCGAATCCAACCCGCACCGCCCCGCATCCCACTCGCACCGACCACATGCCAACGATCTTTAGCCACGCCCTCGCCGCGAGCGCCGCGGGACAGTGGTGGGGCCGCCGATTGCCCGCCGGCTTCTGGACGTGGACGGCGGTCTGCGCCATGTTGCCGGACGTCGACGTGATCGCCTTCTCGTTCGGCGTCCCGTATGACGACATGTTCGGCCACCGCGGCATCACACACTCGGTGTTCTTTGCCGCGATCGCGGGAGCCGTTGTCGCGTTGCACCTCTTGCACCGACCTGACGCCGACTCGCACCGACCTGACGCCGACTCGCACCGACCTGCCGCCGACTCGCACCGACCTGCCGCCGACTCGCACCGACCTGCCGCCGACTCGCACCGACCTGCCGCCGACTCGCACCGAGTGATGCTGCTCGTTCTGTGGTTTGCGGGGGTCACAGCCTCCCACGGCCTGCTGGACGCGCTCACGAACGGCGGTCGCGGCATCGCGTTTTTCGCGCCGTTCAGCGACCACCGGTATTTCTTCCCGTGGCGGCCGATCCAGGTGTCCCCGATCGGCGTCGGTTTTTTCTCGGCGCGGGGACTCCGAGTCCTGGCGAGCGAGGCGGGGTGGATCTGGCTTCCGTCTGCGATAATTGCCGTTTGCGCGCGCCTGATCCGCCGGTGGAGCAGTCCGCCTTCGCCGAACGCCTCGACGAGTTCGCCGTAGCGTTGGGGAAGGCGGCGGGATGTTTCGGGTGCCCGGCATCGCGGGGCGCGCCGCGCAATGGCCAAACGACATGCCCTCACGCTGTGTGTCGCCGCGGCAATCGCCGCCTCGGCTCACTACGCGTACGCGCAGCTGTGGGGCGGCGCGCCGAAGGCTCAGACGGACCAGTTCAAGACCGATCCGGAGGGTTTTACCCGCGCGCGGTTTCCGCCCGCCGAATGGCCAGACCGCGCGTTCACCATTTGCCGGCTTCAGTATTCGAGCGTCCGCTCGGAGCGTGACGGCAGCGGGTGGAAGACGGACTACCCGTTCAGCGAAATCAACCTGCTGATTCGGTTCGCGCAGCTGACGAACACCTCCGTCAGCTTCGATTCGGCGCAGAAACGTCCCAACACGTGGGTTGTGAAGCTGACCGACGCAAAGCTCTACGACTGCCCGTTTCTCATTGCCTCTGACGTCGGCACCATTGGCATCAAGGATGTAGAGGTGCCACCTCTACGGGAGTACCTCCTCAAGGGCGGGTTCCTTTGGGTGGACGATTTCTGGGGCACCGAAGCATGGACGCAGTGGGAGCAGGAAATCGGCAAGGCGTTCCCCCCGGAGGAGTATCCAATAGAGGACGTTTCCGCCGCCGACCCGATCATGCGGGAGATGTTCGACCTGGAAAAGGTGCCGCAGATCACGAACGTGACCTTCTGGCTCAAGAACAACGGAAAAACGTCGGAACGCGACGAGGACAGCGCCCAGGTCCACGTTCGCGCGATTCGGGACCGGCACCGCCGGATCATGGTCCTGATGACGCACAATACAGATGTCGGCGACTCATTCGAGCGGGAGCGCGAGGACAGTGAGTATTCCCGCCTTTTTTCGCCGCCTGGCTACGCACTTGGGATTAACGTATTGCTATATGCGATGACTCAGTGAAGTAAATCCCAAAGCCCAAATCCCAAAGCCCAAACCCCAAGCAGGCAGAGGAGGGCAGGCACGGCGGTCCGGGACCCGTGGCATTCGGGATTTGGGATTTGGGTTTTGGGGTTTTCGGGTGCCAGCCAGACGCTTCCCGTCGAGCGTCTTTATCACTATGATCGCCCCGTCTTAGGAGTGGCCGTGTTCGAAAAGGTCTTTCAGGCACTCTTCTCGTATCGCCCGGTGGTCTTTCAGCAGGGCGATTTCCGCTTCGACCTCACCACGGCCTCGTTCGTGGCCGCCGGCATCGCGGCTCTGATTATGGCGGCCGCCGTCTTCACCTATCGAACGGTTGGTGGGAACGGGCGTCCCCGCGACCGCGTGGTGCTGACAGTCCTTCGAATGGCCGCGCTGGCCCTCGTCGTCTTCTGCCTGTTCCGTCCGACGCTCGTCGTGAAGGCGGCCATTCCTCAGCAGAACGTCGTCGCGGTGCTCATGGACGACTCGCGCAGCATGCAGATTGCCGACTGGGACAACAACCAGCCGCGCGCCGAGTTCCTCCGTCAGCAGCTGGCCGCCAACACAAGTCCGCTCCTGAAGGCATTGTCGGAGCGGTTTCTGGTACGGACGTTCCGCTTTTCATCCACCGCGGCGCGCGTAAATTCCGTCAAAGACCTTTCGTTCGGCGGATCGCAAACGAAGATCGGCGGCGCGCTGGACGGCGTCCGCGAAGAGCTGGCGGGGCTGCCCGTGGCCGGCGTGGTGCTCGTCACCGATGGGGCAGATACCAGCGAAGCGTCACTCACCAATACGTTGCTCAACCTGAAAGCCGAGAAGCTGCCGGTATTCACCGTCGGCGTCGGCAGCGCGAAGCTGCCGCGGGACATCCAGATCGATCGTGTCAGCACGCCGCGATCGGTGCTCAAGGGCGCGTCACTGCTCGTCGATGCCGTGATCACGCAAACCGGCTACTCGGGTCAGACGGTCACACTCGACGTCGAAGACGACGGGCGGATCGTCGGCTCACAGAAGGTGGAGCTGCCCGCCGACGGCAGCCCGGCGGCGGTGCGGGTGCGCGCGACGGCGACCGAACCGGGTCCGCGCGTGTTCACGTTCAAGGTGGCGCCGCAACAGGGCGAGGTCGTGACGCAGAACAACCAGCGCGACTCGCTCGTGGAGGTCCGCGACGTCCGCGAAAAGATTCTGTACTTCGAAGGCGAGCCGCGGTCGGAGATGAAGTTCATCCGGCGCGCCGTGGCCGACGACAAAAACCTGCAGATCGTCACGCTCCAGCGGACAGCCGACAACAAGTTCCTTCGCCTCGACGTCGATACGCCGGATGAATTGCTCGGCGGTTTTCCGAAGACGCGCGACGAGCTGTTTTCGTTCAAAGGGCTGATTCTCGGCAGCATCGAGGCGGCGGCGTTCAGCGCCGACCAGCTGCAGATGATCGCCGACTTCGTCGATCGCCGCGGCGGCGGTCTGTTGATGCTCGGCGGAGCCCGTTCGTTCGGCGAAGGCGGTTACGGCGGGACGCCCGTCGCCGACGCGCTGCCACTCCTTATCGATCCGCGCACGCGCGCCGCCGAGCCGACGACGTTCGCGCGCCTGAAGATCATGCCGACCCGCGCCGGAGAAGCGCACGCGGTCACCCAGATTGCGGGAAGCGAAGAGGCGTCGGCGAAGCGCTGGCCCGAGTTGCCACAAGTTACGACGATCAACGCCCCGCTGCCGCTCAAGCCAGCGGCGACGGTTCTGCTCAACGGCACAGACGAGCGGAACCGCACCGATCCCGCGCTCGTGTGGCAGCCATACGGGCGCGGCAAGAGCATCGCGTTTCTGCCGCAGGACTCCTGGGAGTGGCAGATGCACGCCAGCATTCCGCTCGAGGACATGACGCACGAAAACCTCTGGCGTCAGATGCTGCGGTGGCTGGTGGCCGACGCGCCGGCGCCGGTCGAAGCCCGGACGACGGTCGACCGTGTCGAGCCCGGCGAAGCGGTTACCATCGAGGCCTCGGTCGTCGATCCCACATGGCTCGACGTCAACGACGCACATGTGATGGCACGTGTGACGAGGCCGGGCGGCTCGACGCTCGACGTTCCGCTGCAGTGGACCGGCGAACGTGATGGCCAGTATCGCGGCACCTTCGTCAGTACCGTGCCCGGCGCCTACGAACTCGCCATCGATGCCGATCGCGGCGGTAAACCGATCGGCACCAACACCGCCTACGTGCGCGCCGGCGCCGGCGACAGCGAGTACTTCGATCCGACGATGCACGAAGCGCCGCTGCGGCGGATCGCGGAAGAGACCGGGGGACGGTTCTACACCCCCGCAAACGTGGCCGGGCTGGCGGAGGACGTCAGCTACGCGGGCCGCGGCGTGACATCAGTCGAGGAACGCGAGCTCTGGAACATGCCCATCATCCTGATCATGCTGGTCGGCCTGGTCTGCGCGGAGTGGGGCTATCGTCGCGCCGTCGGTCTTTCCTGATGGTATTGGACCCATGCTGCACGCATTTCTGCTGATCCTCGTTGGCCTGGCTGGCGATCCCGAACACGGCGAGCTGTTCCACAAATGGGGAGGCGAGCTGGCGGAGGCGGCCGGCAAGCTCGGTGTGCCGGCGGATCACGTGGCGTATCTGGTCGATCAGACGCAGGAAGGGGACAAGAACGTCACCGGGAAGGCGACCGTCGAGGAAATCGGCAAAACATTCGACCGCTTTGCGAAGCAGGCCACGGCAGAGGATGCGGTGTACGTCGTGCTGATCGGCCACGGCAGCTATGACGGGAAGACCGCCAAGTTCAACCTGCCGGGTCCGGACATGGGGCCTGCCGACTTCAACGCGCAGTTCAAGAAGCTGCCGACCAAACAGATCGTCTTCGTCGACACGACCAGCGCGAGCGGGCCGTTCATCAACGAGCTGTCCGCGCCGGGCCGCACGATCATCACCGCCACGCGCAACGGCGCGGAAAACTACTCGACGCTGTTCGGTGGATACTTCGTCGACGCGCTGACCGGGGAAGAAGCCGACGCGGACAAGAACCGTAAGGTGTCGATGCTGGAGGCGTTCCAGTTCGCGAAGGCGGCGGTGCAGCGCGCCTACGAGAAGGAAGGGCTGCTGTCGACCGAGCACGCGATGCTCGACGACAACGGCGACAAAGCGGGCAGCGCGGAGCCGACCACCAACGGTCCCGATGGCAAGGTGGCCTCGCTGCTCGCGATTGGGTCCGCGGCCGATGCCGGGGCGCTGCCGACCGACCCGAAGCTGCGCGCGCTCGTCCTCGAGCAGCGTGAGCTGGAGCACCGCGTCGAATCGCTGCGACTGCTCAAGGAGAGCATGGAACCGGCGAAGTACCAGAGTGAGCTCGAAAAACTCGTGACCGATCTTGCGCTGAAGACTCGTGAGATTAGAAGCCTCGAAGGTGCCAAATGAGTGATCGCGTAACGATGAATCCGTATACCAGCGACGTCGTCGATCTCGAGTCGCCGGACGACATCAAGCTTGCGGACAGAATGAGGGCGGGCCGCGAGCAGATTCTCCGCGAGCTGCGCAAGGTCATCGTCGGTCAGGAAGACGTCATCAGTCAGGTGTTGAACACGCTGTTCGTGGGCGGCAACAGCCTGATCGTCGGCGCGCCCGGACTGGCCAAGACGCTGCTCATTCACACCATGGCGCAGGTGCTGCAGCTGAAGTTCTCGCGCATCCAGTTCACCCCGGACCTGATGCCGTCGGACATCACGGGAACCGACCTCGTGCAGGAAGACGCGGCCACGGGGCGCCGCCAGATGGTGTTCGCGCCCGGTCCGATCTTCGCCAACATCGTCCTCGCCGACGAAATCAACCGCACGCCGCCAAAGACGCAGTCGGCGCTGCTCGAAGCGATGCAGGAGCATCGCGTCACCATTCAGGGACGCACCTACAAGCTCGACGAGCCGTTCTATGTGTTCGCGACGCAGAACCCGATCGAGCTCGAAGGAACCTATCCGCTTCCCGAAGCGCAGCTCGATCGGTTCATGTACCACATCATCATCGAGCATCCGCCGTACAACGAGGAGATCGACGTCGTCCGGACCACGACCGCGATTCAAAATCCGCAGCTCGATCGTCCGGTGAGCGGCGAGGATCTGATCAAGTTCAAGGAGCTGGTGCGGAAGGTGCCGGTCGCCGAGCCCGTGCTGCGGCACGCGCTCGACATCGTTCGCGCGACGCGGCCGAAGGCGAAGGACTCACCCGACTTCATCAACAAGTGGGTGGCGTTTGGCGCCAGCGTTCGCGCGGCGCAGTACCTCGTGCTCGGCGGCAAGGCGCGGGCGCTCACGAGCGGCCGCTATCACGTCAGCTTCGATGACATCCGGGCGCTGGCGCATCCGGTGCTGCGTCACCGCATCATCACCAACTTCCACGCGCAGTCGGAAGGGGTGACGACGGATCAGATCACGGATCGGCTGCTCGAGACGGTGCCGATGCCGCGG
>Ga0310810_10002098_pt1 | contig 21207 bp, 21 predicted proteins | sample NCmetagenome_FD_207641 | JGI IMG/M metagenome (GOLD analysis project Ga0310810, IMG submission 207641) | Soil microbial communities from experimental microcosm in Duke University, North Carolina, United States - NC | ecosystem: Engineered > Artificial ecosystem > Soil microcosm > Unclassified ...
CGCCGTCTGCTCCACGGAGACGACCCGGGTGCGAGGCATGTAGTGCACCAGCGGCCGGGTGGCGGCGCGCACCTGATCCGCCGAGAAGATGCCCCGGGGTCCGGCGAGCGGCCGGAACACGGCCCCGGTCATCGCGGCCGCGCCGCCGGCCTCGTAGAGCAGCGGATGGGCCAGCTCGTGCAGCAGGATCTCGTCGCCGGGGCGGCAGTGCACCGCGAAGGCCACCTGGTTGCACATCGTCCCCGACGGGAGGAACAGCGCCGCCTCCTTGCCCAGCAGCTCGGCCACCGCGTCCTGCAGCCGGTTGACGGTCGGATCCTCCTGCAGCTGCTCGTCGCCAACCTCGGCCTCGGCCATCGCGCGGCGCATCGCCGGCGTTGGCCGGGTAACCGTATCGCTGAACAGATCCACCGCGATCATTCGGTCTCCACCCGGCCCGACGAGATCTCCATCCGCTCGATCCGGGTCGCGCTCATCCGGAGCGGCACCAGCGTCGCGGCGATCAGCAGCAGCGCCGCGCCGCCCAGCGCGAGCGCGAGCGTGCCGCCGCTGCCGGGCGGGAGGCCCTGGTGCGCGGCGCGGAGGTGCGCGGCTACGGGAATCGCCTCGATCATGATGACCACCGCCAGCAGGCTCAGACTGGCCATCATGTAGACCACCCCGCCGAAGCTGGTGGGAATCTGGGCCGCGTTCTCGGTGCCGAACTGCGGGTAGTAGACGCCGAAGGCGAGCGCCAGCGCGCAGGCCGCGAGAGTGTACAGCGTGATCGTCCCCACGCTCACCGCCATCATGAACGGACTCACCCGCAGCAGCCCGTTGGTCAGGATGGTGATCGCCAGAGCGAGAAGCAGCAGGGGCGCCGTCCCCATCCAATACTTGCTCCAGAGCATGGCCCGCGGGTCGAGCGGGCTGGAGCGGAGGAGCCACATCTGCCGGCCCTCCAGCGAGAGTCCGGGGAAGACGAACCGCGCCGCCACCGCGGCCAGGACGAATCCCGCGAGCCCCAGGTTGAGGAACGAGATCATCGTCACCAGGGCGAAGGGGATCCGCTCGCCTGAATGGATCGGCAGTGACTTGATGTTGAAGATGTAGATGAGGAGCAGGACCCCGAGCAGAATCAGCTGGCTCCACTGGGTGTTGTCGCGGAAAAAGAGACGGAGATCCTTGAGCACGAACTCGCGCTTGGCCGGCGGCAGCCGGTTGAGGGCCACACCCAAGGGACCGCGGAGCGGCCGCCGCACCTTCCGCTCGCCTCCCTCCTGCGCCTTGGAATAGCCGGACAGGAAGAGTCGGCCGTGCGCGAAGGTGCCGAGCGCGAGGGCGCCCGCCGCCGAGCCCCAGAGCGCAATCACCGGACGCGGGTCGGCCACCCGGAGCAGCCAGTTCATGATCATGGACGTGGCCCACTCGTTCGGCAGGAGCGGGCTGGTCGGCGTCCGCAGCACCACGAGATAGTCCAGGAAATTCTGGAACCCCTCGGGGCGGGCCAGCCGCTCGGGTTGAATCACCCGGAGCAGGATGAGCACGACGCCCAGCCCGCCCAGTCCGATCAGACCGAGCAGCTCCCGGGTGCGCCGCGCAGGAAAGACGTTCACCAGGAGCAGGGTGACGATCACCCCGGCCACCGCGGGCAACACCAGGAAGGGAAGGAGGGCCCCCGCCGCGACCAGCGGAAAGAGCGGCCCTCCGTGGTACACGATCCCGTAGGCGGACAGGATGGGCAGGGCGAGCAGCCCCACCATCCAGGACGAGTGCACCACGGTCTCGCTCAGCTTGGCCAGGTAGATCCGCACGCCCCCCACCGGCGCCGCCACCAGCAGGTCGAGGTCCTTGGCCAGGAAGAAGGTCGAGAGCGCCGTGATGACGTTGGAGAGCAGCAGGATGGTGAGGAACGCCAGCAGGATGACGCTGAGCATCTTGCCCGCGAGGAGGTCGCCGATATCGGCCACCCGCTGGATGTAGCTCAGCACCCGGTAGGCGATGCCGAAGATGCCGGTCCAGAACACCCCGCCGACGAGGGTGAGCAGCAACACCTTGGGCCAGCTTCCGCTCCGCTGCTGCCGGAGCCGGGCGAGCCCGCCGCGCCGCTTCGGGATGAGGAGGGTCCAGAGGCCCGGCTGGGTCGCGCCCGTCGCGGCCACCTCAGCCCTCGAAGACCGAATCGAGCTGATGCTCCCGGAGGCCGCCGGTGAGCTTGAGAAACATGTCCTCCAGCGAGCTGCTGCCGGACGCGGTCTGCTCGCGCAGCTCGGCCAGGGTGCCCTGCGCGGCCACCTTGCCCCGGTAGACGATGGCGATCCGGTCGCACATCACCTCGGCCACCTCCAGGGTATGCGTGCTCATCAGGACGGTGCCGCCCCGGTCCACGAACTGGCGGAACAGATCCTTGAGCAGGCGGGCGCTCTTGGGGTCGAGCCCGACCATGGGCTCATCCACCACGATGAGCTCGGGCCGGTGCACGAACGCGCCGCAGATGATGAGCTTCTGGCGCATGCCGTGACTGTAGTTTTCCGTCAGCTCGCCTTTCCACGGCGTGAGCTCGAACAGCTCCAGCAGCTCGTCGATCCGCCGCTCCACGGTCGCGCCCTGCTGTCCGTACAGCGCGGCGGCGAACCGGAGGAATTCCCCGCCGGTGAGCTTGTCGTAGACGAACGGCCGGTCGGGGATGAAGCCCAGCTTGGCCTTGGCGGCGAGCGGGCGGTCCAGCAGATCGATCCCCGCCACGGTGATGCTGCCGCTGGTCGGCCGCAGGATGCCGGCGATCATGCGCATCGTGGTGGTCTTGCCGGCCCCGTTGGGACCCAGCAGGCCGAACAGCTCGCCCCGGGGCACGTGCAGGGTGATGGCGTCCACCGCGGTGAACTTGCCGTAGCGCTTGGTCAGGTCCGCCAGCCGGATCACGCCGTCCTCCCCACGATGGCCGCCACCAGATCCCGGGTCGTTTCCTTTTCCACCACGATCGCCAGCGCCATCCCCTGCTCCCCTTGATCCTGGGGGAAGGTCTCCGCCAGGATCCGGGCCGCCTCCTCCTCGCTCAACCCGCCCGGTCCGGTACCGACCAGGGGCGCGGCCAAGCGGCGGAGACCCCAGTCTCCCGCGCGTTGCCAGGCGGAGACCAGGGCCCGGCGCACGGTGGCCCGGTCCACCGGCGTCTGTCGATCCCGGATCACGGCATGCAGGACGTACGGAGCGGCCAAATCGCCACCGCCGGTCACGACGGCGGCGCCGGCCTGGAGCGGAGAAGTGACCCGCCGCTGGGCGGCGAAGCGCTCGCCCGCCAGGCGGTCCAGGCGCGAACCTTCTGAGGTAAGTGGCGCGAGCGACTCGTCGGCCGGCCGGACGACGGCGTCCACCGCGAGGAATGCAAGATCGTCCACGATCACGGTGATCACGGCAGAATGGTCATTGGGGGCCCCGTATGGTAGAAGGCGGCTGCCCAAAGAGGAACCCGTTGACCCTCGGCCCGGCCTTCGGGTAGCTTTCGGGGCTATGGCTCAGGAATTCTTGGTGGTGCGGGGCGCTCGCGAGCACAACCTCAAAGACATCTCCGTCTCGATCCCCCGCAATCGACTCACTGTCATCACCGGGCTCTCGGGGTCCGGCAAGTCCTCGCTCGCCTTCGATACCATCTACGCCGAAGGGCAGCGTCGTTACGTCGAGTCCCTGTCGGCCTACGCCCGCCAGTTCCTCGGGTTGATGGAAAAGCCCGACGTGGACGCCATCGAGGGGCTTTCGCCGGCCATCTCGATCGAGCAGAAGACCACCGGGCAGAACCCGCGCTCCACCGTAGGCACCGTCACCGAGATCTACGACTACCTCCGGCTGCTCTGGGCCCGGGTCGGCGTGCCGCATTGTCCCAACGACGGTACCCCGGTGACGCGGCAGAGCGCTGCCCAGATCACGGATACGGTCCTCGGCTGGCCCGAGAGCACCCGGATCGAGGTGCTCGCGCCCATGGTGCGGGGCCGAAAGGGCGAGTTCCGCGACCTGCTCGAAGACGTGCGCAAGCGAGGTTTCGTCCGGGTGCGGGTGGACGGCGGCACCTACGACCTGACCGAGGTGCCGGCCCTGAACCGTCGGCAGAACCACGATATCGCGGTCGTGGTGGACCGCCTGGTGGTCCGTCCGACCGACCGCTCGCGGCTCAACGACTCGATCGAGACCGCGCTCAAGACCGCCGACGGCGTGGTGGAGGTGGTCCGTCACGACGGCGTCGCCCGGTCGGTGATGTTTTCGGAGCGCTTCGCCTGCCCGGTCTGCGGTCTCTCGCTGCCGGAGCTCGAGCCGCGGCAGTTCTCCTTCAATTCGCCCTTCGGCGCCTGTCCCGATTGTCACGGCGTCGGCACCCGGCGCGAAGTCAACGCCGAGCTGATCCTCGGCGATCCCAGCATCAGCGTCCTCGAGGGCGTGGTCCTGCCCTGGGGCGAGCCGACCGGCTACCTGCGGAAGGTCGTCCTGCCCACGCTGGCCCGGGCGTTCAAGTTCGACCTCAACTCCCCCTGGGGCGAGATCGCCGATCCCGCCCGCCACGCCTTGCTGCACGGGGCGGAGGGGCGGTTCCGCTTCCAGGCCGACGGCGGCCGCGGGCGGAGCGACTACGAGACCGAGTGGGAGGGCATCCTCAAGAACGTGGAGCGGCGCTACCGCGAGTCCGCCAGCGACGCGGTGCGGGCCTCGCTCGAGGAGTTCATGGTCGAGCAGCCCTGCCAGACCTGCGGCGGGAAGCGGCTCAAGGCCGAGAGCCTGGCGGTGCTGGTCGAGGGCCGGAGCATCGGCGACGTGGTTGACCTGCCGGTCCTCCGGGCGATCGAGTTCTTCGAGCGGATCCCCCTCCGGAGCAACGGCACCCGGGGCCTCGATGCCGAGATCGCCGGGCCGATCCTCAAGGAGGTGGGCGACCGGCTCCGCTTCCTGCGCGACGTCGGGCTCGATTACCTCACCCTGGGCCGGGGCGCGACTTCACTCTCCGGGGGCGAGACCCAGCGAATCCGCCTGGCCACCCAGATCGGCTCGCGGCTGGTCGGTGTGCTCTACATCCTCGACGAGCCCAGCATCGGCCTCCACCAGCGGGACAACGAGCGCCTGCTCGGGACGCTGCGCGGACTGCGCGACCTGGGCAACACCGTGATCGTGGTGGAGCACGACGCCGAGACCATCGAGGCGGCCGACCACGTGATCGACCTGGGGCCGCGGGCGGGGCGCTTCGGCGGCGAGGTCGTGGCCGAGGGTGACGTGGACGCGATCCGCCGGCACCCGGCCTCGCTCACCGGCCGCTATCTCCGGGGTGAGCTCCGGGTGCCGGTTCCACCGGGGCGGCGGGAGGCTCCGCCCAGGCACCGGCTCCGGATCGTGGGCGCCCGGGCGAACAACCTGCAGAACCTGACGGTGGACATCCCGCTTGGCCTCTTCGTCGCGGTCACCGGAGTGTCGGGGTCGGGCAAGTCCACGCTGGTCACCGACATCCTGTACCAGTCGCTGGCCCGGCAGTTCTACCGGGCCAAGGTCGTCCCCGGCGCGCACACCCGGATCGAGGGGCTGGACAAGATCGACAAGGTGATCGACATCGACCAGAGCCCGATCGGGCGGACGCCACGGTCGAACCCGGCCACCTACACCGGTCTGTTCACCCCGATCCGGGAGCTCTTCACCCAGCTGCCCGACGCCAAGCTGCGGGGGTACGGACCGGGGCGTTTTTCCTTCAATGTGAAGGGCGGACGATGCGAGGCGTGCCAGGGTGACGGCCTGGTGAAGATCGAGATGCACTTCCTGCCCGACGTCTACGTCCCCTGCGAGGTCTGCAAGGGACGCCGCTACAACCGGGAGACGCTCGAGGTGCGGTACAAGGGGCGGAGCATCGCCGACGTGCTCGACCTCACCGTCGCCGACGGCCTCGACTTCTTCGCGAACCAGCGCCGGATCGCGGAGAAGCTCGAGCTGCTCAACGACGTCGGCCTGGGCTACATCCATCTGGGTCAGGCCGCGACCACGCTGTCCGGCGGCGAGGCCCAGCGGGTCAAGCTCGCCACCGAGCTGGCCAAGCGCGATACCGGCCGAACGCTCTACATCCTGGACGAGCCCACCACCGGCCTCCACTTCGAGGACGTGCGGCTCCTGCTCGAGGTGCTGCATCGCCTGGTGGACAAGGGGAACAGCGTCGTGGTGATCGAGCACAACCTCGACGTCATCAAGACCGCCGACTGGATCATCGACCTGGGCCCGGAGGGGGGAGAGCGGGGCGGGCGGGTCGTGGCCCAGGGCACCCCCGAGGAGGTCGCCGAGGTCGAGGACAACCACACCGCCCGCTTCCTGCGGAAGGTCCTGCAGCCCGCCGCTACGACTTAGGCGTAGGCCCGAAGCTCGGCGTCTTGGCGGAGGGGTCGATCACCATCCAGATCCACATCCCGCCTGTCGCGTGTCCGGGCACCCCGCAGATGATGCGGAACTTGCCGCTGTCGGGGACGCTGAACTTCATCACATCCGTGGCTCCCTGAGGCAACCCCTCCACCACCTTGTTGGTGTAGGCGCGCGGGATCGCCGGATTGCCGCCCGAGTTGGGCAGGGGCCCCTCGCCCGATGCTACCTCGGCGCTGTGCGGGGTGCCGTCGTCCTGCACGAAGTTGACGACGATGCTGCTCTTGGGCGGCACCGTGAGGGTACCCTGGCCGTTGCCGAAACCGTTCCAGTCGAAAGGCCCGGCCACCAGCTTGAAGGTCACCGTATTGGACGCGGCGTCGAAGCTCACGAGCTGGCTGTCCGCGGTGTCGGCCGGAACCGCCGGTGTCTGGGCGGCGAGGGTGGTCTGGCGGACCGCGACGTCCGGGCGCTCCTGTTTGGAGCAGCCGACCACCAAGGTCGCCATGCCCAGGGCGTAAGGCAGAGCCCACACTGCGGTTCGGGTCGGAACGGAGAAAGACATGGATATGCTCCTCAGTCGGGTGGCCGGTTGAAACCGAAGGGGCCATTTGCACGAAGTATGCGCGAATCCCCGGTCGGTCTGCCGGACTATAATTCCCGCGGAAGTTGGCCCCATCCCGGGCCCCGCCGCAACGTCATCCGTCACCTTCTGACCCGGACATCCCGTGCCTCGTTCCTCCCCGTTGCTGACCGCCGTGCTTGCCCTCGCGACCGCCGCGCTGCCGGTCTCGGCCCAGCAGGGCGATCCGTCCCTGCTCACCATCCGGCGGATCTACGCCTCGGGCGAGTTCGCCGCCGAGCCGTTCGGGCCGGCCCGCTGGCTGGAGGACGGAACGGCCTACACCACGCTGGAGCCGTCGGCGGACGGGACGGGGGCGGACCTGGTCCGCTACGACGTGGAGAAGGGGACCCGCGAGGTAATGGTGGCGGCCCGGCAACTGGTGCCGTCGGGCGAGAACGAGCCCCTGGAGGTGGAGGACTACGGCTGGTCTCCCGACGGCACCATGCTGCTGGTCTTCACCAACACCAGGCCGGTCTGGCGGCTCAACACCCGGGGCGACTACTGGGTCTTCGACCGGGGCAGCAGCAAGCTCCGGAAGCTGGGCGGCCCGGACGCCAAGCCGTCCACCCTCATGTTCGCCAAGTTCGATCCGGCCGGCCGCCGGGTCGCGTATGTGCGGGAGAACAACCTCTACGTCGAGGACCTCGCCAGCGGGAGGATTACCCCGCTGACGACCGACGGCTCGCGCACGCTGATCAACGGCACCTTCGACTGGGTCTATGAAGAAGAGCTGATGAACTACTACGCCGACGGCTGGCGGTGGAGCCCGGACGGGCGCTCCATCGCCTACTGGCAGCTCAACGCCGACTCGGTGAAGAATTTCGACCTGATCAACAACACCGACTCGCTGTACTCGAAGGTCGTCGCGGTGCAGTACCCGAAGGTGGGAGAGACCAACTCCGCCGCGCGGGTCGGGGTCGTGAGCGCGTCGGGCGGCCCCACCCGCTGGATCGAGCTCCAGGGCGACCCCCGCAACCACTACATCCCCCGGATGGAGTGGGCGGCGAACTCCGACGAGGTAGTCCTCCAACGCCTCAACCGGCTGCAGAACGAGGACCAGGTCATCCTGGGCGATGCCCGCACCGGCCAGGCGCGGACGGTATTCACCGAGCGGGACAGCACCTGGGTGGAGGTGGTGGACGACTTCGTGTGGCTGGACGGCGGGAAGAGCTTCACCTGGGTGAGCGAGCGGGACGGATGGAAGCACGTGTACGTGGTCTCCCGCGACGGCCGGAGCAGCCGGCTGGTCACCAAGGGCGACTACGACGTGCTCCAGGTCAAGGGGATCGACCCTAAGGGCGGATGGCTGTACTACATCGCCTCACCCGACAACCCGGTGCAGCGGTACCTCTTCCGGGTCCGCCTCGACGGGAAGGGCAGGCCCGAGCGCCTCAGCCCGGCCCGTGAGCTGGGCAGCCACACCTACGACATGGCGCCCAACTACAAGTACGCCATCGAGACCTACTCCAGCCTCGGCAACCCGCCGATCACCCGCCTGGTCCGGCTGCCCAACCATCGGCCGGTGCGCACCCTGGTGGACAACCAGGAGCTACGCGCGCGGGTCACCGCGCTCAAGCGCCCCACGATCGAGTGGCTCACCATCCCGGCGGAAGACGGGTCCAAGCTCCCGGGTGTGCTGCTCAAGCCGGCGGACTTCGACTCCACCCGGAAGTACCCGCTCCTCTTCTTCGTATACGGCGGGCCGGGGACCACCGAGGTAGAGGACGACTGGGGCGGGTACTACCTCTGGCACACGATGCTGACCCAGAAGGGCTACCTGGTCGCCACCGTGGACAACCGGGGCACCCCCGCGCCGCTCGGGCGAAAGTTCCGGAAGGCGATCTACGGCCAGCTCGGCGTGCTCGAGACCCACGACCAGGCCGCGGCCGCGCGGATGCTGCGGGAGCGGTCCTACGTGGACCCCGCCCGGATCGGGATCTGGGGTTGGAGCTACGGCGGGTTCATGAGCCTCAATGCGCTGTTCCAGCATCCTGAGCTCTACCGGACGGCGGTGGCCGTCTCGCCGGTGACGCACTGGCGGCTGTACGACAACGTGTACACCGAGCGCTTCAACGGACTCATCACGGAGAACAAGGCCGGGTACGATCGCGGCTCGCCGCTCAGCTACGTAGACGGCATGCGGGGCAACCTGCTGCTGGTGCACGGCGGGGGTGACGACAACGTGCATTACCAGAACAGCGAGATGCTGATCAATGCCCTCGTCGCCGCCGGCAAGCCGTTCGAGATGATGGAGTACCCCAACCGGACCCACTGCATCTGCCAGGGCAAGGGCACCCAGGCCCACCTGTTCGACCTGATCACCCGCTTCCTGGACCGGGACCTGCTCGGGGCCCCGACGCCCGCGGCCACGGCGGAGCGCGCCACCGGCCAGTAACCGCCGTCGGACGCGGCGCGCGGCCGGTCCCTCCGCATGGCGACGCGGGGGGACCGGCCGTAGATTTTGAGACCCACCCATGTCGGAGGTCCGCATGACCTACGAAGACATCGTTTCCCTCCTGGGGTACGCCGGCGGGCACGAGCAGGTGGTCCGGATCACGACCACCGCCCGCACCGAGGTGGTCGGGATCCCGATGAGTGTCGATACCCACATCACGGCCCATGAGGTGTACCTGCGGCCGGCTGACAGCGACGACACCGAGATCGCCGTGTCCCTCGGCGCGATCGAGGCGGTCGAGCTGATCTGATCCGCCCGTTTCGCCCTGAAACACGCCGGCGTCCCGCCCCGTAGGGACGGGCGCGTAGTCGTCTGTGGCCGAGGCACCCGACATATGGATATGGAAGGCATACTCGCCATCACGTTCATTTTCGGCGGCGGAACGCTGTTCCTGCTGTCGGTGAGCCCGGTCGGACGGGCCATCGCGGAGCGGATCCGCGCTCACGGGGCCGTTCCGACCCATGATCCGGAGCTGCTGGCCGAAGTGGACCAGCTCCGGCGCGAGGTCTCCGAGCTGCAGGAGCGGATGGACTTTACGGAGCGCATCCTGCTACAGAACCAGGAGCGAGCCCAGGTCGCCAAGGGGAGTGAGTCGTGATTTTCCAGGCTCCCACGCCGCCCGTGCCGCCCACGCCGCCCCCGTTCGATCCGAACCTGGTCTTCGCCCACGGGGGCATCGATCCCGGTATCGTGGCCATCGTGGTGTTCGCCCTGATCGCCATCACGGTCATTCTCTGGCCCGTGATGCGGGCACTGGCCCGGCGGCTCGAAGGCAAGAGTGCCGATCCCGCGCTCCGCGAGGAGGTCGAGCGCCTGCAGCACCGGTTGGAGGATATGGACGCGTTACACGGGCGGGTGGCCGAGCTCGAGGAGCGTCTTGATTTCGCCGAGCGGCTGTTGACACGGGGTCAGGAAGGCAGCCCCGAGCTCGGGCGGTCGAGGGGCCCGTGATGCTCCTGGCCCAGGTCCCGGCGCCGCCCGCCCCGCCGGGCCAGCAAGTGTCGGTCACGGGCTCCCTGGAAGGTTGGGATGCCGTGGCCCTGCTGCTGGTGTTGGGGGCGATCGTCGTGGTCATCCTGTGGCCGCTGATCCGCGCCTGGGCCCGCCGGATCGAGCAGGGCGGCGTCGCCGCCGAGACCGAGGCGGAGCTCGAGACCCTGCGCGAAAGGGTCCGGGTGCTGGAGGAGATGCAGCCGCGCATGACGGAGCTGGAGGATCGGGTGGAATTCGCCGAGCGGGTGCTGGTTCGGGGTCAGGAGTCGCCCGAGCCGGACCGCCTGCCGGGCGGCTGATCCATGGGCCCCTTCGACGCCATCGCCTTTGTGGCGCTGTGTGTGGGGCTGGTGAAGATCTTCACCAGCCCGGTGGCCAAGGCGCTGGCGGACCGGGTGCGCGGCCGGACCGGCGCGGAGGCGGATCCGGCGCTGCTGGCGGAGATGGACCAGCTGCGGGAGCGGCTGGCCGAGGTGGAGGAGCGGTTAGATTTTGCCGAGCGGCTGCTCGCCCGAGGCGGACAGCCCGATCAGATCCCCGGGGGAATTCAGCGATGATCACCAAGGACGACATCCAGTCGTTTCTCGACCGGCTCGAGGCCGGCAGCCTGACGGTCATGGAGATCGAGCCCAATCTCTGGCTCGCCCGCACCCCCGACGACGCCGAGGTCGTGATCCACTACGCGCCGCCGGTGGTCATCCTCCGGGTCCGCGTGATGGAGCTCCCCGCCAGCGAGCCGCGGCGCAGCGAGCTCTTCCGCCAGCTCCTGGAGTACAATGCCCGGGAGCTGGTGCACGGCTCCTACGGGCTGGAGGGCGACCACGTGGTGCTGACCGACACGCTGGAGCTGGAGAACCTCGACTTCAGCGAGTTCGAGGCGAGCTTCGACTCGATGACGCTCGCCCTGGCCTCGCATCTCGGCGCCCTTGCGCCGTACCGGGAAAGGTGACCGTCCATGGGAATCTTTGATCGCTTCTCGACGCTGCTCCGGTCGAACATCAACGACCTGATCTCGCGGGCCGAGAATCCGGAAAAGATGCTCAACCAGCTGATCGTGGACATGAAGGGTCAGCTGGCCAAGGCCAAGCAGCAGGTGGCCTCGGCGATCGCCGACGAAAAGAAGCTCCAGTCCGACGCCGAGGCGATGAAGAAGCAGGCCGAGGATTGGGAGCGTCGCGCCATGCTGGCGGTGCAGGAGGGGCGAGACGACCTGGCCAAGCAGGCGCTGGGGCGCTACAACGAGCAGCTCCAAGGCGCCCAACAGCTGCACGAGACCTGGCTCAAGCACAAGGCCGAAACCGAGGCGCTCAAGCTCTCGCTCCGCCAGCTCAACGACAAAATCGAAGAGGCCAAGCGGAAAAAGAACATCCTGGTGGCCCGGGCCAAGCGAGCGGAGGCCCAGCAGCGGATCCAGGAGACGATGTCCGGGATGTCGGACAAGAGCGCCTTCGAGTCGTTCGAGCGGATGGCCGAGAAGATCGAGGCCCACGAGCGCAAGGCGATCGCGGCGGCCGAGATCAACGAGGAGTTCTCGGGCGATCATCTGGCCCGGCAGTTCGAGTCGTTGGAATACAAGGGAAGCTCGGACCAGCAGCTGCTGGAGCTCAAGCAACGCATGGGCCTGCTGCCGGCGTCCGGTGGCGGGCAGACCCGCCAGCTCGGCGCTGGAGCGGCCGGCGGCGACGTCCACGATGCCGAGCTGATCGAAGAGGGGGACGAGGGCACCACTCGCTGATGGCGGAGGCGCAGGAGGATCGGCGGCGAGCGTTCCCGCTCGGGCGGGTGCTGCTCGCCGTCGGCGCGATCGCCCTGGTCGTCCGCACGATCGACGTCCTGCTGGTGATCTTCCTGGCCGTCATCCTCGGGGTATATCTGGAGGCCGTGGCCGACCAGCTGGAGCGCCGGCTGGAGATGCCGCGGGCTGCGGGGCTCGCCCTCGCGCTGGTGGTCACCCTCGGCGCGGCGGTGGGGGTAGTGGTGCTCATCGCCCCCGCGGTGAGCGAGCAGGTCCGCGACTTCCTCGCCAATCTTCCCCAATACCTCAGCGACCTCGACCGTAATCTCACCGGCCTGCTTCGCCGGGTACCCCTCCTGGGGCGCAGCGTCACGGAGCAGGGACCGGCGGGGCTCCTCGCCAGCAGCCTCAACGACCTCCTCGACTTTCTCCGCGGCGCCGCGGTTCCCTATCTCCGTGGCGGCGTCGAGTTCCTCATCGAGGGGATCAGCGTCCTGGTCATGGCGATCTATCTGGCGCGCACGCCCGGGGTCTACGCGGACGGATTGGTGGCGCTGGTGCCGCCCGACCGCCGTTCGCTGGCCCGGTCCATCCTGGCCGATCTCCGGACCACGCTGCGGGCCTGGGTCGTGGGACAGATCGTCGCGATGGTTTTGCTCGCCGCGCTCACGACCCTGGGACTGTGGGTCCTGGGGATCCCGTACTTTCTCGCCTTCGGCGTCTTCGCCGGGGTAGCCGCGATCGTGCCGTTCTTCGGGGTGCTGTTCTCGACGCTTCTGCCGACGCTGTTCGCCCTCGGCGCACTCGGGCTGGGGAAGGCGCTCGGCGCCGCTGCCGTGGGCGTCGGGGTGCACCTCATCGAGGCGAACTTCGTGGCGCCGCTGGTGATGGAGCGGCAGGTGAACATTCCGCCCGTGGTCACCATCGCCGGCGTGCTCCTTATCGGCAAGCTGTTCGGCCTGGCGGGCCTCGTGATCGCGGTGCCCATCTTGGCGTCCATCATGGTGCTCATTCGGCACATCCTCCTGGGCGAGATTTACGGAGACCCGCTCGAGCAGGTGACTTCTGGCGGCACTCGTCCGGCCGCGGCCGAGCCCACCGTTACCGCCAGACCCGAATCCCCCTGAGCCCATGACTTCTCCGCGTCACCTCATCATTGCCGACGGCGACTTCGGCCCCATGACATCCAAGACCGCCAATTCCGTAATCCGGTATCAGCCGGAACGGGTGGTGGGGGTCCTCGACCGGCGTCTCGCCGGGAGGACGGTCGAGTCGGTTCTCGGGTTCGGCGGCGCGATACCCGTGGTGGGGTCCATCGAAGACGGACTTGGCCTCGGCCCGGATGCGGTGCTCATCGGCATCGCGCCGCTGGGCGGCCAGCTCCCCGACGAGTGGCGCGCCTGGCTCGTCCAGGCGCTCGACCGCGGCTGCGATCTGTGGAACGGCCTGCACACCTTTCTCGCCGACGACCCCCTGCTCGCGGCCAAGGCCGCGGCGAACGGGCGGCGGATCCACGACCTTCGCCGGCCGCCCGCCGGCCTCCCCATTGCCTCGGGGAAGGCCAAGGCGGTCGAGCCGTTCGTGATCCTCACCGTGGGAACCGACTGCAACGTCGGCAAGATGACGGCCCAGCTCCAGCTCAGCCGGCAGCTCAACGAGCGGGGCGTGCGCACCCGCTTCGTGGCGACGGGCCAGACCGGGATCGTGATCGAAGGCTGGGGGATCGCAGTGGACGCGGTGGTGGCCGACTTCATCGCCGGCGCGGCGGAGCAACTGGTGCTGGAGGGGAGCCGGCATGCCGACGTCGTCCTGGTGGAAGGGCAGGGAAGCATCAACCATCCGGGCTACTCCTCCGTGACCCTGGGACTCCTGCACGGCTCCTGTCCCGATGCATTGATCCTCTGCCACCAGAGCAGCCGGGTGTACATCGGCGACTACCGCGAGGAGTCGTGGCTCCGGATCCCTCCGCTCGTCGACTACGTCCGGTGGTACGAGGAGATTGCCGCCGCGGTTCACCCCACCAAGGTCATCGGCGTCTCCCTCAACACCTACGACCTGAGCGATTCGGACGCCCGGCTGGCCTGTGAGCGGGCACGCCAGGAGACCGGGCTTCCCACCACCGATCCGGTGCGGTTCGGCAGCGCGCCGCTGGTCGACGCGATCGAGCGCGCGCGGGCGCGGTACCGCGCCACCCGCGGGTAGCGTTGTCGTGACCTCCTGGGAGCCGGCACTCCGGCGCTGGACCGAAGCCGGCCTGGTGGACGCCGAATCCGCGGGGAGGATTCGGCGGTGGGAACAGGACCGCCTCGGGTCGCCCGGCATCCGATGGCCGGCCCGGCTGGCGCTCGCCCTGGGCGGGCTGATGGTGGGCGCCGGCATCCTGCTCTTCGTCGCGGCCCACTGGGATGCGCTCTCTCCCGGGTCGCGCTTCGCGGTGGTGCTGTTGCTGGTCGCCGGCTTTCACCTGGCAGGGGCTGCGGCGGCGAGCTCGCCCGCCTTCGCGGCCACGCTCCACGCCTGCGGCACGGTGGGGCTGGGCGCCGGGATCTTTCTGACCGGGCAGATCTTCCATCTGCAGGCACATTGGCCCGGTGGGGTTCTGCTCTGGACCGTCGGCGCGTGGGCCGGCTGGGCGCTGCTGCGCCAGTGGCCGCAGGGCGCGCTGGCGGCGGTGCTGACGCCGGCGTGGCTCGCGGGGGAATGGATCGCGCGGTCGGGTCACCTCGGCTCCGGCGTAGCCGGCGCCGGGCTCGTCCTGTTCGCCATGGCATATGTCGGCAGCGACCCGGGTGATGGCCCCATCGCCGTGCCTCGATCCATGCGCCGGGCCCTGGTCTGGATCGGCGGCGTGGCGTTGATCCCGACGGCCCTCTGGCTGGCCAGCGCCGAATGGTGGGCATACCACCCCACCGCAGGCCGCGGCGCGGCGGGAGTTCTCGCCTGGGCGATCGCTCTCGTCCTTCCGCTGGGAATCGCGGTGGCGCTCCGGGGAGTCGGAGCCCTGCCGATGGCGCCGATCACGCTCTGGGTGGCCCTCGGCCCATGGCTGATCCACCAGCGCGGCGTTGCCCCGTACCTGTGGGCCACCGGCCTCGCCGGGCTCCTGCTCTGGTGGGGGCTCCGCGACCGTCGCGGCACCCCGGTCAATCTCGGTATGGCCGGGTTCGCTCTCACGGTGCTGGTCTTCTACTTCTCCGACGTCATGGACCGGCTGGGCCGCTCCGCCAGCCTCATCGGGATGGGCCTGCTCCTGTTGGTCGGAGGCTACCTCCTCGAGCGAGCTCGCCGGCGGCTGCTCGGCCGGTTCCGGGAAACGGCGCCATGAACGCCCGAAGCGCCGGGGTGACCCTCGCCATCGTGCAGCTCCTGCTGGTGACCGGGATCGGCCTCAAGTACGCCACCGATCGGGCGCGGCTGCCGTCCGGCTGGGCGCGGACCGTGCCGTTCGATCCCAGCCTCCCGATCCGCGGCCGCTACGTCCGCCTTCGGCTTCAGGTCCCGCTGTCGGCGGCGGGCCCTACGGCCGGAACGGTGGCCCGGGTCCGCCTCGCCGCTGCGGCCGGCCGGGTCTATGCGGTCGTGGACAGCGCAGCCGCGCTCGAGGCGGCTCTCGACACGGCGAACGGCGCGCCGGTCGCCCGGCTGAGCGACCCGATCGCCTTCTTCATCCCGGAGCACGTGCCCGATCCGTCCGTGCGCGCGCGGGACGAGGAGCTCTGGGCCGAGATCACGTTGCCGACGAGCGGGCCGCCGAGGCCGATCCGGCTGGGCGTGCGTCGCGGCGGGGCCCTCCAGCCACTCGACCTTCGCTGAATTCGGCCGCCGCCGGCGGCACGGCGGTTCGCCTGGTCCAATGTCGCGGCCATAGCATGCCGCATGTTCGCCGGCTCTCCACTCCCGCTGCATCCCAGGTCGTCGCTCGCGTCGGTCGTGCGTGAGGCAACTCCGGGAGAGCGGCTCGGCGCCTGGGTACGCGGGATCGGTCCCCGAGTACGGCGCGGCCGCGCCGCCGGCGCCCATCTCGCCCTCTCGGGCGACCTCGGCGCCCTCCTCCGCCGGTGCGACCGCGTGGCGGTCCGGCACGGCGCCGAGCCGGTCGTGCTCCCCGCCGACGAGCTGATCGGCCTCAGGGTGCTCGAGATCGTCCTGGGCCTTCCGTACCTGCCGGCGGCGGAACGGCTGCAGGCCCTGTATCCGAACCTGCGCAACGACGGCGGGGTGCTCGCCGTGCCGGTCGGGGCGGACCTGCCGGAGGAGGTGCTGGGCCGCTGCGCTCAGGGACGGATTCCGGTCGCCGCGAGCCGCATTCGCTATCGCCCCATGGAGCGTTGACGCCGTCACGCAGGGGTCTCTAGGTTAGGGCCATGCTCCGGCGCCATCTCCATGTCGTCCCTTAAGCTCGCGGCCCTCGCCACGCTCGGCGAGCTGCTCGAGCGCCTCGCCGAAGCCCTCCAGGTCGACGGCGAGACACTCGTGCGCGCCGGCGCGCGCATTCTCGGCATCTGGCTGCTGGCCTGGCTGGCTTTCCGGGTGGTCGCGCTCGCCGCCCGCCGGATCGAGCTCGAAGTGGACGACGGCGACGACTCGGTCACCACCCTCCGGGAGCGCCGGGGCCAGACCATCTCCCAGCTCCTCCGGAGCGTGGGGCGGCTGCTGGTGATCTCGATCGCCCTGCTCCTCACCTTCAATGTCTTCATCGACATCGGCCCGATCCTCGCGGGCGCCGGCATCCTGGGCCTCGCCGTGTCGTTCGGGGCCCAGAGCCTGGTCAAGGACTTCCTCTCGGGCTTCTTCATCCTGTTCGAGAACCAGTTCGCCATCGGGGACGTGATCGAGGCCGGAGGGAAGAGCGGGACGGTGGAGAAGATGACCCTCCGGGTGGTCATCCTGCGCGATATCAAGGGCACGATCCACATCGTGCCCAACAGCGAGATCAAGGTGGTCAGCAACATGACCCGGGGCTGGTCCCGGGCGGTGGTGGACGTCGGGATCACCTACGAAGAGGACATCGACCGCGCCCTGGCCGTGGTCCGGGACGAAGCGGCCCAATTCTCCACCGACAAGAACTGGGGCGCCCAGCTCGATGGGCCGCTCGAAGTGCCCGGGATCGAGTCCCTGGGCGACAGCGCGGTGGTGATCCGGACCTTGATCAAGACCCAGCCCGGATCGCAGTGGACCGTGGCGCGAGAATTCCGCCGCCGGCTCAAGAAGCGGCTGGACCGCGAGGGGATCTCGATCCCGTACCCGCAGCGGCGGGTCCACGTCCAGGTCCAGGGCGGACCGGCGTCGCCCGAGGTGGTGGCCACCGGCGGCGCGGCCGGCGGATGAGTCTCGCCCTCCACAATACCCTCACCCGCCGGACCGACCCGCTCGTCCCGCTCGCCCCGGGCAAGGTGTCGCTGTACACCTGCGGGCCTACCGTCTACAACTACGCCCACATCGGGAATTTCCGGACCTTCCTCTTCGAGGACCTCCTGCGGCGCTGGCTCGAGGCGAGCGGGTACGAGGTCTTCCATATCATGAACCTGACCGACGTGGACGACCGGACGATCGCCGCGGCCGGAGGCCGCGGGGTCTCGCTCCGGGAGCACGTCGATCCGTTCGCCCGGGCGTTCGAGGAAGACCGGGACTGGCTCCGGATCCTGCCAGCGCACGCGCAGCCGCGGGCGACCGAATTCATTCCCGCCATGATCCGGCTGATCGAGGGACTGCTGGCCAAAGGTGTGGCCTACCGCGGGGAGGACGGCTCGGTCTACTTCGCCATCGCGCGGTTCCCGCGGTACGGCCGGCTGAGCCAGCTCGACCGCCGCGAGCTCCGGGCCGGTGCCAGCGAGCGGGTGAGCGCGGACGAATACGCCAAGGAGGACGCCCGCGATTTCGTGCTGTGGAAGGCGGCCCGCCCCGAGGACGAGGCGGTGGGGGCGGCCTGGGACGCCCCCTTCGGCCGGGGACGGCCGGGCTGGCACGTCGAGTGCTCGGCCATGGCGCTCGAGCTGCTCCAGCGGCACTGGAATACCGACGTCCTGGACATTCACGCCGGCGGCGTGGACCTGATCTTTCCCCACCATGAGGACGAGATCGCGCAGAGCTGCGCGTACACGGGCCGGGCGGAGTTCGCCCGGCACTGGGTGCACGGGGAGTTCCTCCGGATCGACGGCACGAAGATGTCCAAGCGCTATGGCAACATCCTGACCGTGCGCGACCTGCGGGAGCAGGCGGTGGAGCCGGGCGCCGTGCGGCTCCTTCTCTTCGGCACTCACTACCGCCAGGTGCTCGAGTGGAGCGACGAGGCGTTGGCGGCGGCCCGCGAAGGCTCGGCCCGGCTGGGCGCGTTTCGCGACCGCCTCGAGCGCGCGGCCGGCAGCGCCGACGCGCCCGCGGCTCAGGCCCTGGCCGACCGGTTCCGGGTGGACTTCGCCGCGGCGCTGGACGACGACCTCAACGCGCCCCGCGCCATCGCCGCGCTGTTCGAGCTGGTTCGGGAGGGCAATCGGCTGCTGGATGAGGGCATCGGCGCCGGTCCGGCCCTGGCCGCCGCCTGGGAGCTGGCCGATCGCGTGCTCGCCGTGGCCCCGGGCAGCCGCACGCTGACCGTGGGCCCCGAGGCGCTTCCCGTCGAGCAGGAAGACGGCATTCCGGTGTGTCCACCCGAGGTTCCGCCCGGCGATCCGCAGGGCGAGGAAGCCTGGGCACTGCGCTGGGCCGCCGTCCGTCTCGCGGAGAAACGTGGGCGCAACTACGGTGAGGCCGATCGTATCCGCGAGCTCCTCCGCCGCGCCGGCTGGGAGATTCGTGATCGGCGGGACGGCCAGATCGAAGTGCTCCGCAGTCGCGGTTCCATCTGAATCATCGGGGCCACCGGGCCCCTCGCTACGCAACGATCCTACCGTCTCGAGTGTCTATCCCCCGACGCACGGTCGCATGCGGCCCTGAAACGGTCGTTGCCCTCGACCGTAGGGCAAGGAGGACCGAGCGGGGGAGAAGCGCTCGTGTGGGATCGTCGCCGTTTCATCGTGGCAGGCTCCGGCCTCCTCCTCTCGACCGCGGGGCCCCGCTTTGCCTGGTCTCTCCAGGCGAACCGGGGGACGCTGCCTCTCGCGCGATTCGATCCCGATTGGCTGCCGGACGCGCGCATCCTGGAATTGCTTCCCCGTCTTCTCGAGCTGGCCGAGGTTCCCGGCCTCGCGCTGGGCGGGGTGCACGACGGACGAGTCTGGACCCAGGGCTTCGGCCGGGCGAGTCTCAGCCCGCTCGCCGTGGTGTCGTCCGACACCGTGTTCGAGGCGGTGTCCTTGGGGAAGCCGCTCTGCGCCTATGCCGCACTGCAGCTGGTCGATGCCGGGCGGCTGGACCTGGACCGGCCGGTCTACCAGTACGTCTCCTCGCCGGAAGCGGACAACCCGCTGATGCGGCGCGTCACCACCCGACACATCCTGAGCCACACGACCGGACTCCCCAACTGGCGGGAGCAGCCGGGACCGCTGCTGCCGGAAAGCGAGCCGGGCACGCGCTTCACCTACTCGGGCGAAGGGTACTTCTACCTGCAGCGGGTGCTGGAGCGCATCACCGGCGTGCCCTTCGCCCGGCTCATGCGGGAGCGGGTGCTCGAGCCGCTGGGGATGCGCACGAGCAGTTACGTCTGGGAGGCTCGGTTCGAGGGACGGAAGGCCGCGGGCCGAGATGCGGACGGCAACGAGATCGACGTGTACGGCGCGCTGGGCCGGCAGGCGGACCAGGTCGCGCGGAAGTGGGCGAAGCCGGTCGAGGACTGGTTGTACGAGGATGCGGCCCGGGCCGTGCCGCTGATCAATCCCGCTTGGCCGGCGCTGCCGCTCTACATGATTCCGAGCGCGGCCGGCTCCCTGCTCACCACCGCCGACGACTATGTCCGGTTCCTGTTGCGGCTGGTCGCTCACACTCCGGATCCGGGTCTGGATCTCTCCCCGGCCATGCTGCAGGCGATGGGCACGCCCCAGGTGGACCTCAACCGGGTGCTCTCCTGGGGATTGGGCTGGGGTCTCCAGCAGGACGAGCATGGCCAGGTGCTGTGGCACTGGGGCGCAAACAACAGCTTCCGCAACTTCGTCCTGGCCGACCGGGTGCGCGGGCGAGCCCTCGTGGCCCTGACCAACGGGGAAAGCGGCCCGAAGGTGTACGAGCGGGTCATCGCGGCCCTGACCGGGTACGATCAGGCGGCATTCCTCTGGCTCTAGCGCCTCGGCGGATGCGCTAGCCCATTGACGCGACGCAACTTGGGCTCTATGATCCGGCGCTGGTTCCTTGGCGTCAGCTGACGTAGCTCAACCGGCAGAGCACCTGTTTTGTAAACAGGCGGTTAGGGGTTCGACTCCCCTCGTCAGCTCGTGGTGGGCCGGTCTTTGGAATCTCCGCAACCCCGCGTGGTCCCGGCGGGGTTTTGCGTCCCGGGGGCCTTGCACAAGTTCTTGCGTACCACTAAAATAGTGGTCTGTCCTTTTTTGCGTTGTCTGCGCCGGTACCCACCGCCGGGATGGGCGGAGTCAGAGGTCGAGGCGCAGCGGCCGAGGTGGACTTCGATGATCACAGGACCCCGCTTCTTGCTGGCGGGGTTCTGTCTCAGTGAGGGTGCCGTGTGGGCTCGGTGGGGTGACCGAGTGGCTAATGGTAGCAGACTGTAAATCTGCCGGGCTTACGCCCTACGTAGGTTCGAATCCTACCCCCACCATGAAGGGCGCGGGTGTAGCTCAGTTGGTAGAGCATCAGCCTTCCAAGCTGAGGGTCGCGGGTTCGAGTCCCGTCGCCCGCTTGATGGCGGTAGCAGGCAGGTCGCTCGCGTAGCTCAGTTGGTAGAGCGCATCCTTGGTAAGGATGAGGTCCGCGGTTCAATCCCGCGCGCGAGCTTGGAAGTAGGGCGCGGATCGAGCGAGCCAGCCCCAACGAGGCATTCAACCGGACACGGATCCAGGACCAATGGCCAAAGCCAAATTCGAGCGGACGAAGCCGCATGTGAACGTGGGGACGATCGGGCACGTCGACCATGGGAAGACGACGTTGACGGCGGCGATCACG
>Ga0310810_10002099_pt1 | contig 21189 bp, 19 predicted proteins | sample NCmetagenome_FD_207641 | JGI IMG/M metagenome (GOLD analysis project Ga0310810, IMG submission 207641) | Soil microbial communities from experimental microcosm in Duke University, North Carolina, United States - NC | ecosystem: Engineered > Artificial ecosystem > Soil microcosm > Unclassified ...
GGCCCTCGTCCGGGCGCTCGATCAGCTCGGCCCGGATCTTGATCGGGCGTTTGTCATCCGGGTCGTCATGATAGCTTTCCCAGGCATTGATGAGGAGCTTGGCGAGCGAGTCCTCGAACACCTCGACGTTCGTCTCGAACAGCGCTTCGCCGGCGGCGTTCTCCACGGTGACCGGCTGGTCGATCTTGTATTCGATCTGAAAGCGACGGATGCCGCTGTCGATCATCCGCTGCAGGCTCACGCGAATGAGCGGCGGCTTGTTCTTGACCACGAGGCCGGTCAGCTGCTTGACGATCGAAACGATCCGGTTGACCGCGTCTTCGAGATGCTGGGCGTTCTTTCGGACGAGCTCGGGCTTCTCGTTGTAGGCCTTGATCAGGTCAACGTACCCGATCACCACGCCGAGGAGATTATTCAAGTTGTGCGCGATGCCCTGCGTGACGGCACCGATGGTGGCGGCGCGGCGCGATTCGCCGAGCCGGCGTTGCAGGTCGACCAACTCGCGGTTGATGGCCACGAAGCGAAGCTGGGTCTGCACGCGGGCGAGGGTCTCGTCGAGGTCGATGGGCTTCGTGATGTAGTCGACGGCACCGACGCCGAGGCCCTCGATCTTGCCCTCCTTCGAGGTGCGGGCGGTGATGAAGATGATCGGGATCGTCTTGGTTTCCGCGTCGCTTTGGAGCCGCTGGCAGACCTCGATGCCGTCCATCTCCGGCATCATCACATCCAGCAGGATGAGGTCGGGCTTGTCGGCGGCGACCAGATCCAGCGCTTCCCGCCCGGAATAGGCGGTGACGACGGTCATGCCCTCGCGCTCCAGTTTACGTTTGAGCAACTGGACGTTGATTGGCTGGTCGTCGACGACGAGGATCTTCGGTGTAGCCATACAAGTCAGTGCGAGCGAAGTGGATTTGCCGGGCACTGGCAAGTGCAGTTAAGCCCCAGGCGGAGATTAGTGTCCATCACCCGATAGGTTCTGCCGCCGGGCTTTGACCGTGTTCTTCATCAACATGGCCACGGTCATCGGACCGACCCCGCCGGGCACGGGGGTGATCTTGCGGCAAAGGGGCGAAACGGACGCGAAATGGACGTCCCCGGTCAGCCGGTAGCCGGTCTTGCGGGACGGGTCGGCGACGCGGTTCATGCCGACATCGATCACCACGGCGCCCGGCTTCACCATGTCGGCGGTGACGAACTCGGCCTTGCCGATGGCGGCGATGAGCACGTCCGCCTGGCGGGTGATGGCGGGGAGATTCGCGGTCTGCGAATGGCACACGGTGACGGTCGCGTTGGCCCACTCGGTGCGCTGCATGGCCAGCAGGGCGACCGGCTTGCCGACGATGAGGCTGCGGCCCAGGACGACGACGTGCTGGCCCGCGAGCTTCACGCCGGAGCGCTTGAGTAGTTCCATGATTCCCGCCGGCGTGCAGGCGACAAATCCGGTCGAGTCCTCCTGGGCGACCTTGCCGAGATTGAGCACGTGAAAGCCGTCGACGTCCTTGTGCGCCGCGATGCGGCGAAAGACCGCGACCTCGTTGAGACCCTTCGGCAGCGGCGACTGGACGAGGATGCCATCGACCGACGGATCGTCGTTCAAGCTGTCGACCAGCTGGAACAACTCGTCCTGCGAGATGGTCACGGGCCGCAGGATGAGCCGGCTCTCGATGCCGATCTCGGCGGAAGTTTTCTGCTTCTTGGTGACGTACGAGACCGACGCCGGGTCCTCGCCCACGCGCACGAGGGCGATGCAAGGGCGGCGGCCGGGCAGGGCGGCGACCTCGGCCTTGAGCTCGGCGATGATCTGGGCGGCGATCTGGTTTCCGTCGATCAGTTCCATGGGCAGGGAATCACTTCACCTGCATGGACTCGGCGGCGATGACCAGGTCCTTCCCGTCGACGGTGTTGCGGACCGTGCCGGTGATCGTGACTTCGCGCTCGAGCAAGGCATCGATCCGGTCGGTCATCACCAGGCGCTTGGTGTCCACATAGGCGAAGCGGCGGCCGGCGTTGTCGATGAGCTGGTAATCGTACGGCGGGTTCGGGTTGATGAACGCGCGCCGGGCGCTCACGAGCCGGCCGGCGAAGAGCCGCGGCATCTCGGCGGTATCGCCGGTGAGCGGCACGGGCCGGCCCGGGGCGGCCGCGTTGGCGGCGGGCGCCGGCGTGGGGACGACCGCGGGCAGGGGTTTGACCTCGGCGGGCGTGTTGGCGGTAGCACCCACGGCGATGAATCCCTGCAACCGCTTCTCGAGGCGGATTTGCGTCCAGTCGCCGCGGAGCCCGGTGATGGTGGTCTTGTCCTCCTTGCCGGCCACGGTCAGGACCGGCGCGTCCTTGCGGGGCGCGGCATGGATGTTGGCGCCGGCGCGGACCTCGAGGCCCTTGGTCATGTCGCGGTTCAGCACGTAGGCTTCGAACGGGCCCTCGACCTCGACGCGCTGCCAGCCGGCGGGCGCCTCGCCAGCCGGTTTCACGAGCGTTCCGGCCTTGAGCCGGGCGATGACGGGCGACTTGGGGTCGGTCTGGAGAAACACGGCGGTGTCGGTGGCGAGGGTCTGGGCGCCGAGGCGCGTCGCCAGCAGGGCGACCGCGGCCAGGGTGGCGAGGCGGATGGGTAGAGGCTTAATTTTCATCGGATGAGGGGCGTGGCGCCTCACGGTAAGGCACCGGAGGGACCGCGAACAAGGATTCGATTTCCTTCGTAGAAAGTTGTTTCACTCCGCGCAAAGGAATTCCTTTGAGCCGCAGCGCGCCGATCTGGTAGCGGCGCAGGCGCCGAACCTCGAAGCCGAGGGCGGTGAAAAGCTGCCGGATCTCGCGCTTCTTGCCATGGTGCATGTGCACGTCGAGTTCCGGCGAACTCTTGTCGGGCCGCGGGTTGACGAGATTGGCGCGCTCGACCTTCAGGCGCTCGCCCTCGATCGAGACCCCGCGCAACAACTGGCGCAACCGGCCCGCGGGGAAGGGCTGCTCGAGCGAGACGTAATAGCGTTTCACCACGAGGTTCGAAGGATGCATGAGCCGGTGCGCGAGATCGCCGTCGCTCGTGAGGATGACCAGGCCTTCGCTGTCCTTGTCGAGGCGGCCGGCGCAGAAGAGGCGCAGCCGCGCCCATTCGCGGGGCAGGAGATCGAAGATCGTCTGTTCGGCATGCGGGTCGCTGTTGCTGCAGACGACCCCGCGGGGCTTGTGCAGCACCAGCGCGAGCTTGGGCTGGGCCGTCGCCCGCACGGCGCGGCCGCGCACCGTGACCTTGTCGACGCCGGGTTCGACCCGCTGGCCGAGCTCGGCGCGGCGGCCGTTGACGTAGACTTCGCCCGCGGCAATCATCGCCTCCGCCGCGCGCCGGGAGCACACGCCGGCATCGGCGATGAATTTGTGGAGGCGGACGGGATCCATCTTTGGCCCGCTGCATGGCAGGGGCCGCCGGATGGCGCAACGAGATTCACGTTGGCGAAAACGGCGCGGTCATGCATGGTGCCGGCGAGCACCGACCAACCGCAGATGCATCCCGCCGCCCTGCCGCCCAACCCGTACACCAAGGACAATCCGCTTCCCGCCACGCTGCTGGAGAATCGCGTGTTGAACAAGGACGGCTCCAGCAAGGACACCCGGCATCTGGTCATCGACATCGCCGGCAGCGGGCTCACCTACAAGGTTGGCGATTCGCTCGGCGTGTTTGCCGCGAATCGTCCCCAGCTCGTCGAGGAGATCATCGCGCTGCTGGGTGCGACCGGCAACGAGCCCGTGAACGTCCCGCGGCTGGCGGCGCCCGTGAGCCTGCGCGAGGCCCTGACCACCAAGCTCTCGCTCGCCGGCCCCGGTCGCAAGGTGCTCGAGGCGTTCGCCGCCCGGGCGGGCGCGCCCGCGGAAAAGACACGGCTGGAAGCGCTGCTCGCGCCCGCGGCCGACGAATCCCGCGAGACATTCCTCGGCCAACGGGAGTTCATCGACCTGCTCGAGGAGTTTCCCAGCGTGAAGCTGAGTCCGCAGGACCTGGTCGACCAAATGCGCCGCCTGATGCCGCGCCTGTACTCGATCGCCTCCTCGCCGGTGCTCTACCCGGGCCAGGTGCACCTCACGGTGGCGCCGGTGCGGTACGAATCCAATGGCCGTCGACGTTACGGCGTTTGCTCGACGTTCCTGGCTGACCGGGTGACCCGCCGCAAGACGCAGATCCCGGTGTTCGTCGCCCCCTCGCATTTCGGCCTGCCGGTGGACCCGACCCGCGACATCATCATGGTGGGGCCGGGCACCGGCATCGCGCCCTTCCGCGCCTTCGTGCAGGAGCGGATCGCGACCAGCGCCCCCGGGCGGAACTGGCTGTTCTTCGGCGACCAGCACGCGGCGACCGACTATCTCTACGGCGATGAATGGACGCGGCTCCTCGCGGCGGGAAAGTTGGCGCGCATCGACCTGGCGTTTTCGCGCGACCAGGCGAAAAAGGTGTATGTCCAGGATCGCATGCGCGAAAACGCGTCGGAACTGTGGGCCTGGCTGAAAGCCGGCGCGGCTTTCTACGTGTGCGGCGACGCGCACCGGATGGCCAAGGACGTGGACACCTCCCTGCACGAGGTGATCGCCGCGCAGGGCGGGCTGGGTCCGGCGCAGGCGGCGGAATACGTGAAGGAGATGAAAAAGGAGCGGCGGTACCAGCGCGACGTCTACTGAGGGGCGGGGAGAATTTTCGCGCTTGCGGGAGGCGCTTCTTCTGGTCCGATATCGCCCCCCACCCATGAGCCTTACCTTCACGAATCGCACTGCCTTGGTCACCGGGGCCGGCCGCGGCATCGGCAAAGCCATCGCCGAGGACCTGGCCCGCCACGGCGTCCAGGTCATCTGCGTGAGCAAGTCCGAGGACAGTTGTGGCGCCACCGCCGCGGCGATTGTCGCGGCCGGCGGCCGGGCGAAAGCGCGGGCGGTGGATGTCGCGGATGGCGAGGCGGTCGCCAAGGCGAGCGCCGAACTGCTGGCGGAATTCGGCCAGATCGACATTCTCGTCAACAATGCCGGCATCACCAAGGACGGCCTGTTGTTCCGGATGTCCGAGGCGGATTGGAGTGCGGTCATCGCGACGAACCTGACCAGCTGCTATCACTGGACCAAGCACCTGGGCCGGTCGATGACCCAGAAGCGTTGGGGCCGCATCGTGAACATCACCTCGGTCGTCGGCCTGATGGGCAATGCGGGGCAGGCCAACTACTGCGCGGCGAAAGCCGGCTTGATCGGCTTCACCAAATCCATCGCCAAGGAGTTCGCGGCGCGCAACGTCACGTCGAACGCCATCGCCCCGGGCTTCATCAAGACGGACATGACGGCGGCGCTCCCGCCGGAAGCGGCCGAGAAAATCACCGCACTTATTCCCCTGAAACGGCTTGGGGACGCCGCCGACATCGCGCATATGGCCACTTTTCTGTGCTCGGAAGAGGCGGGATACGTTACCGGGCAAGTTTTTACGGTTGACGGCGGCATGGTGATGTGATGCCTGTTCAACAAAATTCCCGACCCATTTCCACTCTCATGGCTGAACAGAAAACCATCGACCAGCGCGTCAAAGAAATCATCGTTAACCAACTGAATGTTAACGAGGAGCAGATCACTCCCCAGGCGTCCTTCCTCGACGACCTCGGCGCTGACTCGCTCGACACCGTCGAGCTTATCATGGCTTTCGAAGAGGAGTTCAAAGATGAGATCAAGGGCGAGATTCCGGAGGCCGATGCGGAAAAGCTCCAGACCGTCGGTGACGTGACCGCCTATATCGAGGCGAAGGCGGGCAAGAAATAATTTTGGCTTTGGCGAAAAGCGTTCTACCGTTCGGCCGCGAAAGGGCCCGGTAGAGCGCTTTTTTGTTTCGCGCATCCATGGAAACTGTCTCTCCCCACAAACGCGTTGTCGTGACCGGCATGGGCGTCATCGCCTCCTTGGGCCACAACGTGGCGGATTTCTGGACGGCCCTCCTGGCCGGCAAATGCGGGGTCGACCGGGTCTCGCTGTTCGATGCCCGCGACTACACCTGCCAGATAGGCGCGGAGGTGCGGGGCTGGGATCCGACGCAGCACATGGACCCGAAGGAGGTCCGGCGCAACGACCGCTACACCCACTTCGGTTTTTGCGCCGCCCGGCAGGCCATTGCGGACGCCCGGCTCGAGATGCCCAAGGAGGATCCCGATCGCGTCGGCGTGATCATCGGCTCCGGCATCGGGGGCATGTGGACGATCGAGAACCAGCACAAGGTCCTGCTTGAGCGCGGGCCCCGAAAGGTTTCGCCGTTCATGATTCCGGCGCTGATCAGCAACATGTGCGGCGGCCTGGTGGCCATCGAACTCGGGGCGCGCGGGCCCAACTTCGGCGTGGTCAGCGCCTGCTCCACCGCCACGCATGCGATCGGCGAATCGCTGCGGATGATTCGCGGCGGCGAGGCCGATGTGATGGTTTGCGGCGGCGCCGAGGCCGCGATCACCCCGCTGGCGTACGCGGGCTTCTGCTCGATGAAGGCGATGAGCACGAACAATGAGAATCCGGCCAAGGCCAGCCGGCCGTTCGACCTCAATCGCGACGGGTTCATCATGGGCGAGGGCGCGGGCATTCTCGTGATCGAAAGCCTCGAGCACGCACTGGCGCGCGGCGCGCGCATCTATTGCGAACTCGCCGGGTATTCGGCCACGTGCGACGCCTACCACATCACCTCGCCGGATCCCGAAGGGCACGGCCTGTCCCTCTCCATGAGCCGCGCGCTCGCCGACGCCCGGATGACACCGGCCGACATCGACTACATCAACGCCCATGGCACGTCGACGCCCTACAACGACAAGTTTGAGACGCTGGCGATCAAGCATGTGTTCGGCGAACATGCCCGGAAGGTTTTGATCAGCTCGACCAAGTCGATGACCGGTCACCTCTTGGGCGCCGCCGGCAGCGTGGAGGCCATCATTTCCGTGAAGACGATCGAGACCGGCGAGGTGCCGCCCACGATCAACCTGGAGACCCCGGATCCGGATTGCGATCTCGACTACGTGCCGAACGTCAAGCGGTCGGCCACGATCAACAGCGTCCTGACGGACAATCTTGGCTTTGGCGGACACAACGCCTCGCTCGTGTTTCGCCGGCTTTAAGCGCGGCATTGCGCTTTGTGCCGCGGGCGGCGTGTTTAGCGCGGCGCTCGTCACCTGGGGCGGTTGCGCGAAGGTTCCTCCGGCATCCGAGGATCACGCCACGCCCGGCAAGGTCTGGGCCGCGATCCAGCCTCTGGCGTCGCGCTACCGGATGGATCCGGCTTTCATTTACGCGATCGTGGCGGCCGAGTCGGGCTTTGACGCTCGGGCGCGCGACGGCGAGGCGCGCGGCCTGATGCAGTTGAAACCGGGGGCCTGGCGGCAGGTCAGTGCCGAGGCTTATGAGCCCGCCGTGTGGGACTGGCGAAAAAACCTCGCGACCGGTATCGATTACCTCGCTTGGTGCCGCAGTCACCTGCACAAAAAGAGAAAGTTCTCATACCCCCTGTTGCTGGGCGCATTCCACTATGGCATGGACTTCGTGCAGGCTAGCGGATTCGAGCCCGAACGCATTCCGGTCCCCGAGAACCCGATCTATCGCAAACTGTGGGCGGGGGAGCTCGCGCCGGTGCCGCCGCCCGAGTAAGGCAGCGGGGGCGACGGGGTGGTGCGCATTCGCGTCGGGGGTTGTTTTCAGGTGGACAGCGCGGTCGAGCGGCGGGGAACGGCGCGGCACGAGAACGTCATCAAATTCCCCGTTGACGCGACCTTGGACCGCTCTTTTATCTCGCCCTTCCTTTGATGGGGCTCGGTAGCTCAGTTGGTAGAGCAGAGGACTGAAAATCCTTGTGTCGCCGGTTCGATTCCGGCCTGAGCCACCACTTTCCGACTGAAAGTGCTGGGGCCGCGGGTGCCGCGGCAGGGACTGCGGACGCGCGTGGTCCGAGGGAGGGAGCGTGCCATTGCCAGAGCGATTTTGCCTCGTCCCGGCGACCCGAAACGGGAATAAACGCGCCAGTCCCGGTCTCTTATCGAGCAACATGTCGAGCGACATATTCAGCCAGCTGGTGGATGCGCATTACACGCCGCTCTACCGCTTTGCCCTGAGCCTGACGAAGAATTCGTCGGACGCAGGCGACCTGACGCAGCAGACATTCTTCATCTGGGCGAAACAGGGCCATGCGCTTCGCGAAACCGCGAAGGCAAAATCCTGGCTGTTCACGACGCTCTACCGGGAGTTCCTGCGCGGCCGCCGGCGGGCCGAACGGGTGACCGCGCTGGAAGACCTCGGACCGGCTGAAGCCGACCCTCCGGCGCCGGCCGTCGACGTCCTGACTGGCATGGACGCGAACCTGGTGGTGGAGGCATTGCAGGAGGTGGATGAAGTCTATCGCGGCCCGCTGACCCTCTTCTACCTGCAGGATTTTTCGTACAAGGAGATCGCCGAGACCATCGAGGTGCCGATCGGCACCGTGATGTCGAGGCTCTCGCGCGGGAAGGCCCAGCTGCGGTCGGCCCTCGCGCGGAAGGAAGACGGTGCGCGCAACAAAGTCGTCTCATTTCAAACCCACACAGCAAGGAAACTGCCATGAATAACACGGAGGCAAAATTCATCCTCCAAGGCTACCGTCCCAGCGGGGCGGATGCCGCGGACGCCACTTTTGCCGCGGCGCTCGACCAGGCCAGGCGGGATCCCGGCCTGCAGGATTGGTTTAGCCGCGAACAAGCCTTTGACGCGGCAATGAGCGCAAAACTGGCAGAAATCGCCGTCCCCGCCGGGCTCCGCGAGGCGATCCTGGCCGGCGGACGCGTGACGGTGTCGGAACATCGTACCCGTTGGTGGCAGCATCCGGCGCTTATGGCCGCAGCGGCCTGCCTCGCGGTGGCCGCAGTCGCGACGCTGGCGCTCTTCTCGCATCCGGCAGAGGCGGCGGACGACTTTTCCACGCTGGCGCTCAGGGACACGCTTTATAACAAGGCGCACGGGGGGCATGGCGTCGAAGCGGGAGCGTTGCAGGCATTCCTAATGAGTCCGAAAATGCGGGTGGGAGAAAGCCTGCCAGTCGACTATGCTGCCTTGCGCCGGTCCGGCTGCCGTACGTTGAACCTGGACGGGAGGGAGGTCCTGGAGATCTGTTTCAGGCGCGATGGCACCTGGTTTCACTGCTATATCGCTCAACGCACTGACTTTCCGGAGATCCGTCCGGGCTCTTCTCCTGCTTTGTCGGAAGTGAAAGGTGCGGGGGTCGCTGCGTGGTCCGACAGCGCGCACCTTTACGTGGTGGTGACGAAATCCGGGGAATCCGCCATCGGTAAGCTATTGTAGACAAATCAATAGCTGCGTACGTGGGCGCATCTGAAGACCGCTGACGTGACGGTAAACATTCGTCGGGCAGCTGCTTAGGTGGAGTGGTGGTCGTTCTGGCGGTTTTCGGATCTGCGGTGGCCATTTTTGCGAATATGTTTTTTGGGCAATAACGGCGCGCAAAAGGGGCGGTTTTTACGGGTAAAAAGTTTGTTTTAGTAAAAGCCGGGACACGGAGGCGCGAGTGATTTTTACGGGATAAAATCCAGCTTGTCGCGGTCGGTGAAGTGGCCTTCCTCGCGGCCACCTACGTTATGAAAAGTAAGTTCACCAAGCTCCTCCTTGCGGCGTCCATGCTCGTTTTTACAATTCACGCCACGGCTTCCGACCGGTGGGAGACATTGCGTGCCATCCATTGGGTGGAAAACCCGACCGACCAGACGAGTCTGGGCCGATTCGGCGAACTGGGGCCGTATCAGTTCCGACCGGCCACTTGGCGCATGCACACGAAGAAACCCTTTAGCATGGCGGCCGATCGAGCCGCGGCCGACGAAGTTGCCGTGATGCACTACGAATGGATCAAGCGCACACTGGAACAGTCCGGCGTCGATCCGAACACCTTTAACATCGCCTTGGCCTGGAATTGTGGGGTCGAGGCCGTGGTGGGCGGACGGGTGCCGGACGTGAGTTACACCTACGCCGAACGCGTGACAAACTTGGTGGCGACCTTGAAAGCCCGCCTGGAGCCGATGGCCGCGGAGGCGAAGCCGCAGCCACCGCACGCGCTCGATCTCAATCTCGACGACCAGAGGGGAGAACTCAGGTTTCGTGTGATCCAGGAGGCACCCCGCTTCGTGCTGGCCGGCTGACGCGCGTCAAGGGCCGGCTCGGCGGGTTTGAACCCCAAAAATTCGGAATGCGAAACGCCGCCTGCTTCGGGCGGCGTTTCATTTGGCCGGCTGGCGAACGCTATTCGAAGAGCGAGGACTGCTTGGGTTGGCGCGCCGGCGTACGCGTCGCGTCGGCGTCGGCGGCGGAATTCAGATGCCGCGGCGGCCGGGCGACGCGGGAAGCGAGCGCGGCCTCGCGGTCAGCCACGATGCGCTCGCACATCTTCTCGATGTGCAGGTGCAGCCAGTTCGCGGTCGGGCTGCCCTCGGTGTAGTCGGCGGGACCGTAATGGTCGATGCGACCGGAATGTCGCAATCGATCGTTCTGCTCAAACTCGGCCCGCACCGCGGGATTGTAGACGGCATACGTCTTGCCGCCGCCTTTCTTGACCACGGAAAAGCTCGGGATGTCGCTCGGGCCGTCGGCGATGTAGATCATGTTCTGCAGGGGAATCCGCCGGTCTTCCGGCGCGACCTTGGCGTTGACGTCGATGGCCGCATTCTTGTTCGTGCCCTTGTTGATCTCGAAAATGGCACGAGTCTTCGTGGTGTTGTCGATCATCATGCCGATCTGGGCGATTTCGGCCGCCGCTTCGATCGCGAACTCCTTTTGCGCCAGGAAACCCGGGGGCAGTGGATTCTCAATGAACTCGCAGCCCCAGACGCCATCCAGCTGCGCGGCGATGGCACTGCCGCGGATCATTTCCGCCAAGCCGGTGCTGACCACGTAATGCTCGAGCTGGAGGTCGTGCTTCGCATATTCGGGCTTGGTGCGGACCCAATTGCGCGAAACTTCGAAGAACTTCGGCAAGCCGGGATGGAATTTAATGTCGGCGCCGCATTCGCGCAGGACTTTGTTGTTCAATCCGGCCATCCGACCGGCCAGCACGTAGGTCAGCAGGTGATTCAGATAGGCGATCTCGGGCGCAATCGCATAGCCGCGCCTGCGGTAATTCTCCACCAAGGAATTGGTTTCGGCCCAAAACGTCGCCTCATCCACCCCGTAACGCCGGAAAAGCGGCGCCTGCATATATTCCGGGATCAGGGTCTTGTCAAAATCCCAGACGCAGGCGATGATGTTCTGTGTGAAAAGGGTCGAGGCCATCACGTATCGATGCTGGTAGACGACGCTTGCCGCCGTGAGTTTGGCCTTTGATAAAGCCGCGCTCGTCGGCTTAAGCAATTCGCAATTTCCCCCGCACCCGCTTGGCAACACTTCCCGACATCACTCCCTTCCAACGGCGCCTCGAAGAACTCGACGCGCAGATGGCGGAGCCTTCGTTCTACGGCAACCCGCGGAAAGCGACCGAGATTTCGCGCGAGCAGCAGGGCTTGCGGCGCCTGGTGGACGACTACCGGGCCTTTGAGCGGCTCGGGCGTGAAATCGCCGAGCACACCACGTTGGCCAAGGATGTGGCGGCGGAGCCGGACCTGCGGGCGCTCGCGGCCCAGGAACTGCCGGGACTTGAAGAGCGCCGGGAGTCGCTTCGGCAGGCGGTGTTGATGGCCATGATCCCGCCGGAGCCGGCCGATTCGCGCAACACGGTGCTGGAAATCCGGGCCGGCACCGGGGGCGACGAGGCGAGCTTGTTTGCCGCGGAACTTTTTCGTCTCTATGCGAAGTATGCCGAGGGGCGCGGCTGGAAAGTGCAACCGCTGAGTTCGAGCGGTTCCGATCGCGGGGGCTTCAAGGAAGTCATCTTCCTGATCACCGGCGACCAGGTGTACCGGCAGCTGAAATTTGAAAGCGGCGTGCACCGGGTGCAGCGCGTGCCGGTGACCGAGGCCAATGGCCGCATCCACACGTCCACCGTGACGGTCGCGGTCCTGCCGGAGGCCGAGGAAGTGGACGTTCACCTCGACCCGCAGGACTTGGAGATCACGGTGCAACGGGCCAGCGGGCCGGGCGGGCAGGGGGTGAACACCACCGACTCCGCGGTGCGGATCGTGCACAAGCCGAGCGGCCTGACGGTCTATTGCGCCGACGACCGCTCGCAGGTGAAGAACAAGGCGCGGGCGCTCGCGGTCCTGCGTTCGCGCCTGCTGAAGCAAAAGGAAGACGAGGAGCACGCGCGCTATGCGGCGCGGCGCCGCAGCCAGATCGGCACCGGCGACCGGAGCGAGCGAATCCGGACCTACAACTTTCCGCAGAATCGCGTCACGGACCATCGCATCGGCCTGACCCTCTACAGCCTGCCGGCGATCATGGAAGGAGCGATCGATCCGGTGATCGAAGCGCTGCAGCGCGCGGCGTTCGAGGAAAAGCTGGCCGAGCTCACGGGCCAGCCGCCGCCCGAGCGGCGCGGGCCGGGCCGGGACGAGGATTGAGCATGCTGACCATCCTCGAGGTCCTCAAGCGCACGACCGAATTCCTGGACAAGCATGGCGTGGAGTCGGCGCGCCTGAACGCCGAGCACTTGCTCGGGCACGCCCTCGGCCTGCCGCGCATGCAGCTTTACCTGCAGTTTGAACGACCCTTGACCGAAGCGGAGCTGGAACGCGTCCGGCCCTTGGTAAAGAGGCGCAGCGGGCATGAGCCCCTGCAGTATGTTCTCGGCGAGACGGAATTCTGCGGACTCAAGTTGAAGGTGGACCGCCGGGCCTTGATCCCGCGACCCGAGACGGAAATGCTGATCGAGCTGATCAAGGAGCAGGTGGCGACGCCGCCCGCCGCGGTCCTTGATCTTGGCACCGGAAGCGGGGCCATTGCCCTGGCGCTGGCGACCGCCTACCCGACAGCGGCGATCACCGCGGTGGATCGGAGCGACGAGGCCCTGGCCCTGGCCGGGGAAAATGCGGCCCTCGTCGGCTGCTCGGCCCGCGTGTGCCTGCTGCGCTCCGATTGGTGCTCCCAGCTGGATCCGGCGGCCAAGTTCGAGCTGATCGCCGCCAATCCGCCGTATTTGTCACGAACGGAATTCGAGGCCACCGCGCCCGAAGTGAAGAACCATGAACCACCGTCCGCGCTCGTTGCGGGCGCGGATGGCCGACAGGATCTGGCCGCGATTCTGGATCAGGCCCGCCGCCACCTGGCGCCCGGCGGACTTCTGGCGTGCGAAACCGGGGAAACCCAGCACGCGGCCTTGCGCCAGCTCGCGACTGACCTGGGCTACGGGCGCACCGAATCCCGCCAGGACCTCGCCGGTCGGGACCGTTTCCTGCTAGCCTTTGTTTAGCGGGGAGCCCGCCGTGATGGGAGCCCGCCCATCCGCCCAGTACTGCGGGTCCTGATTGAGGCGCATGGCGTCAGTGACCACGCGCAGGGTCTCGCGGAGGTAGACGTCGAACTTGTTTTGGGCGTCGGCATCGGGCGAAGCATCGGTATCGCCGTCGTCCACGGTCGCGGCGGCTTCCTTCGGACCCGCCGCCTCGGCCTTGAGCACGGAGTCGAGCTTCACTTCATGCGAGGCGAAGTTGCCCTTGGCCAGTTGATCCCGCTCGGCATCCATCTTCTTCTTGAAATCGTCGTCGGCCTGCTTGAGGGCTTCCCGCTGCTGGAGATTCAGCGAAATCGTCTTCTGCTCCTGCCGCGCCTTGAACCAGTCGATGTTTTCGCGGAGATAGGCGAACTCGTTGAGCTTGTCCTGTCGTTCGCGGCTCGCCTCCTGCAGCGGCTTGACGAACGTCGGAGCGAGGGCATGCCCGTCGAAGGTGGTCGGCTTGATCTCATCCCAGACCAAGGCATGCGGGAGGTCGGACTCTCCGATCGGCAGATAGTCATCGATCGAGGGCAGCGCGATGTCGGGCACGACGCCCTTCTTCTGGGTCGAGGAGCCATTCGGGAGATAGAATTTCTGGACCGTGAGCTTGGCCGCGCCGGTGTTCTCGACGTTCTGGCTGAGGCGGGGAAGGTAATTCTTCATCTCCAGCACGGCCTGGACGGTCCCCTTGCCGTGCGTCGTGCTGTCGCCGACGATCACGGCGCGTCCATAGTTTTGCAGGGCGCCGGCGAAGATCTCCGAGGCCGACGCGCTGAACCGTGAGGTGAGGACGGCCAGCGGACCATCATAGGCCACGGCGCTGTTCGTGTCGCTGTCGACGGTCAGGCGGCCGAGCGAATCGCGCACCTGCACCACCGGCCCCTGGGGAATGAACAGGCCGGTGAGATCCACCGCCTCGGACAGCAGTCCGCCGCCATTGCGGCGCAGGTCGATGACCAGGGCCTGGATGCCCTGCTTCTTGAGCTTGCCGATCAGCTCCGCGACGTCCTGCGTCGCGGTGCTCTTGACCTCATCCTCTTTCGAGTCGTCGGACGGCCCGTAAAACGAATTCAGCGCAATCACGCCAACCGGCACCGTCTTGTTGTCGGCCGCGGGCACATCGTAGATCATCGCGGTGGCCCGGGCGGAATTGAGCTTGATCACATCCCGGGTGATGACGACTTGCCTTGTCTTCGTCGCGTCAATCGCATCGTGCGGGAGGATGGTGAGCGTCACCTTGGAATTCTTGTCCCCGCGGATCATGTCGACGATGCGGCGGAGCTTCATGCCGATGACATCGATGTTTTCCGCTCCGTCCTGCTGGACGGCGACGATCTTGTCGTTCACGTGGATCTGGCCGCTCCGGTAGGCGGGGCCGCCGGGCACCACTTCGCGGACGACACAATTGCCGTCATCCTCGATGCTGAGCACCGCCCCGATGCCGACGAGCGAGAGCTTCATCTGGATGCTGAAATCCTGCAGCGTGTCGGCGGAGAAATAGGCGGAATGCGGATCATACATCCGCGTCAGGCTGGACAGGAACATTTCCTGAATATCGGCGGCCTCGATGTCGTTGAGGTTTTTCAGCATGCGCTCGTACCGTTTGCGCACGGTGGCCTTCGCGTCGGCGATGGACTTCTTGCCGAGAAGATCCTGCAGCAGCTCGAACTTGATGCGGCGCCGCCACAGCTCGTCGGCTTCGGCGGCGGTGTCCGGGAAATTGCTCTTGCTGCGGTCGGGAGTGTAGTTCTCCGCCGCCGTGAAATCGAAATTCTGGTTCAGCGCGTTAAAGAGCCAGGTCGTGCGGGCTTTGACGCGCTGCTCGTAGGCCTTGTAGATGTCGAAGGCGATGTCGATGTTACCCAGGTAAGCGAGATCGGTCTCGACGCGGGCGCCATATTGGCGCCGGTAGGTTTGTTCGTCGGACGAAGTGAAGAACAGCCGCTGCGGGTCCAGTTCGGCCATGTAATCGGAAATCAGCTGCGGGTAATCGGCCGGGGTCACCGCATCCTTGTTGTAATGAAAATACTCCAGCATCTGGACCAGCGTGCGGGTCTCGAGCCGCATGACCGGGGTGGTCTTGAACTCTTGGTCGTTGGTCGCGGCGAAGGCCGGGAGAAAGAGGACCAGCGACAGAACGGCGGCCCTGGGGAATGCGCGTGGCAGAAGATTCACGTTGGGTTGGTTGAAACTGTTAGCGATAAGTCGTCTAAAAACGAGTTTTGTTTCCCCGAAACGACCATGCGCAGGAAATGGGGTCCGGCTCGGCGGAAATCAACGGAGATCAGCGGGTTCGTCGCAGCCGTGCGACCTGGTTCAATGACGGCTGAGCAGATCCTTTGCCTCGTCCAGCGTGCGCTTTTCTTCCGGCGTCAACGCGCCGAATCCTTGGCTATTGATCTTATCGAGAATGAGATCCACCTGGGCGCGTAGATTGTGCCGCGGACGCCCCGGCATGAGCTTCGCTGGAGCCGGCTTGGTTTGGGAACGCCGCAGGCGACGCACCCATCCGGGAAGCCCGAAGCTGGCGGCGCGGTCCCAGCCGTTGTTCGCATGGAAGAATTTGAAGTAAATCCAACCGGCGAGCATCCCCCCGAGGTGAGCTGAGGCGCTGTAGTCAAAGGGCGCCACGGCCCCGGGCAGCTCGTAAAATACCAAGCCGAAAGCATCGATGACCAACAGCCCGTAGACGAGATACTGGAAGCGGAGGGTGACCGGAATCAGGAGAAACCCGATCTCTTGATTGGGATAAAGGCAGGCCAGAACCACAAACAATCCGAGGATCCCCGCCCCCGCACCGATGTGCAGGCCCCCATGAAACCAGTGGACGGCAGTCCACGTGAGCGCACCGGTGATGATTGAAAACAGATAAAGCCCGGCGAACCGGCGCCCGCCGAGAATCGGTTCCAGTTCCCGCCCGATGAAGATCAGCCCGAGGACCGTGAAAAGTATGTCGAACGGCTGGCTGGTGGAGTGCAACAGCGCATACGTAACCAGCGTCCAAACATGGCCCGCCGCCAAGCCCCGCACGCTGAGCGGCAACTCGTCGAGCACGGGGGCGCCGAAGCGAAACCAAGGCGATCCGAGGACCAGCTGCATCACGAAGGCCGCGACCGTGACGGCCACCAGCCAGATCAGCGCCGAAGTGGTTCGGCGCTGGTAGTCGTCACGCATGTACGAACGGTCGGCAAGCATCGGGGGAAAAGCTAGGTCAGATGACCGCAAATACAAGCCGCCAGCATGGGAAAAGCCACCCGAGGCGACTTCTTGACAGCTAGGGGATTTCCCGTTGAGTCCGACCCAAATGGCCAACAAAGCAGAAAAGTGGAACGACAACGCCGCGGGAAAGTTTTATGTCGATCAACAGTGCATCGACTGCGACCTTTGCCGGGAAACGGCGCCGGCGTTCTTCAAGCGTCACGAAGAGGGCGGCTATTCGTTTGTCCACACCCAGCCTTCCTCCGACGAGGAAATCCAGCTCTGCATCGAGGCGCTCGAGGGCTGCCCGGTCGAGGCAATCGGACAGGACGGCGACACCTGAATTATCTGGCGCCCTTCCACGGGCGATTTTTTTGCACGGACTTGTTAAGGTCAATGTGACAATACGCTAACCCACGCACCACATGGTTCCAGTTTCCACACTCTTCAACCGGATGCTGCTCGTTGTCGGCACCACGCTCCCCGCAGCTTTGTGGGCGGCCGATGATGCGCCCTACGAGCTGCCGAAATACACGACTTACTCCAGCCAAGTGGCGAATCAGACGCCGGTCGCCTCCTACGCTGCGCCGGTCTCGGGCCTGAGATTCGAGCCGCACGTCGACGTGCAGAGTCGGAATTTCGCCGAAGCGCAGGCCGACGTGACCATTCGCGGAGGCATCTTTGAAAATACGGGATTCAAACTTGGCGCCATCTCGCTCTACGACCCGCAGACCGGGCACTATTTTGCCGAGATCCCAGTCGCACCGGCGATGCTCGAGTCGCCCCGAGTCCTGACCGGCCTGGAGAATGCCATGGTCGGGCTCAACGCCGGCGTCGGTTCCATCGCGTCGGCTTGGCGGCCAATAGAGCAGCGGGGTGAGCTGTCGATGGCGGTCGGCAACCACGACACCGAGCGGGTGGGCTTGTACCAGGGTTTGGTCGGCGGCGACTTGTGGGGCCAAACCATGGCCGCCGATGTGGAGCTCTCGCAGTCGAAATCGGACGGATCCGTGCCGTTCGGCGACCATGACTTTCAGCGCGCATCCGGCCGGTTGCAGTGGCGCGGAGCGCATTCCCAGACCGACCTGTTTGCCGGGGTGCAACACAAATTCTTCGGCTGGCCGGACCTTTACACCCCGTTCGGGGTGAACGAAACCGAGGACCTGCGCACCGGGCTTTTTCTGCTCGATCATCGTCAATGGACCTCCCCGGACGAATACTGGGAGCTTGGCGCCGCCTACCGGCGCAACGACGACGACTACGAGTTCAATCGTGCCGTCCCCGGCCAGTTCAATCCCTACCAGCACACCACCCACACGCAGTCGTTTTCGCTCCAAGGCCGGCGAGCCCTGCCGGTGATTCCCGAGGGTTACCTCGACTACGGCGTGCAAGTAATGCGGGATGGCCTGCAGTCCACCGCGCTTACCTTCGGGCGGTTCAATACTCGCAACTACCTGAAGCTGTCCTTGCTGCCCGAAGGCCGGTTTGCGTCTCCCGCGGGGGATGTCGTGGTCAAGGCCGGCGCGACCTACGACGACACGAACCGCGACCAGTCTGCGGTCTCGCCGGTGGTGGGCTTTGAACTCAACGGGCGCTCGGGCATCCGCTGGCACGGTGAATATTCTGAATCCACCCAGGTGCCGACCTATACCGCGCTCAACTCCGCGCCCTCTTCGGGTTTGTTTCGCGGGAACGCCCTGCTGGGGCGGGAAACGAGCCGCAACCTTGAGTTCGGGGCCGCCCGCCGCGTGGGAGAGTGGAGCGTGTCCGGAACCGCGTTCTACCGGTGGGACGATAACCTCGTGGACTGGACGTTCACGCGGGCGGTGCCGGCCGCGCGGAAGGCCCATGCAGTCGACACGGGTACGGCCGGGTTCGAATTCCTGGCGTCGCGCCATACGGCCCGGTCGGATGTGATCATTGGCTACACGCTGCTGGACAAGACCGCGGATTACGGCTCGGCCGCGGTCGACGCGAGTTTCTATGCGCTCAACTATGCGCGGCACCGGCTGACCGCGGCCGTGGTGTTGCGTTTGGGCGCTGGTTTCGAACTGCGCAGCGACAACGAGTTTCGGATTCAGGAGAAGAACCTGTTGCGCGTCGCGGGTGGCGACCATGCCGTCCTGTCATCGTTGGGACTCTACTACCTGCCGCCCCGCATGCGGGGCCTGGAGCTTTCGCTGTTGGTCGACAACCTCTGGGACAGCGCTTTCCAGGACGTGCCCGCCGTACCGGCGGCGCGCCGGCTCTATTCGCTCGGAGCGGCTTACCGCTGGTGACGGGGTAATTAATTTGACAGGCCTCGCGTGCGCACGGTCATTACGCGCCCGATGGAACCCGCCTTTTTGGACCGTTCGTTTGCCATTCGCTGGTCGCAACTCAACCCCGACCAAGTCGAGCCGTCGCTCGAAGGGGCCCTCGCGGCCGCCGCGCGCTCGCTTGACGACATCAATGCCGTCGATCCGGCACAGGCCACTTATCAAAACACCTTCCTCGCGCTGGAGGAAACGACCGACCTCCTGAACGAAACCTGGGCCAAGGTGGTGCACCTGACCGCCGTCGCCGACTCGCCGGCGCTGCGGGTCGCGTACAACCGGATGCTGCCCAAGGTGACGGCGTTCTATACGCGGATCCCGCTCAATCGCGATCTGTGGGTCCGCCTGAAGGCGGCCGCGGGGCAGCCCGCTTCGCAGGCGCTGCAGGGCGTGGCGCGCCGGTTCGTCGATGAGACCCTGGCCGATTTTCGGCAGCAGGGCGCGGAGTTGGCGCCCGAGAAACAGCGGCGCCTCGAGGCGCTCCAGTCGGAACTGGCCGGGCTGACGCAGAAATTTTCCGAAAACGTCCTCGACGCCACCAATGGCTGGGAGCTGGTCGTGCGGGACGAGGGCCGATTGGCAGGCATTCCCTCGCACGCCCGCGAAGCGGCCCGCTTGCACGCGCAAAAGAAGGGCCTCGGCACGCCGGATTCCCCCGCCTGGCGGTTCACGCTTCACGCGCCCTCCCAGGAGCCGGTGATGCTGCACGCCGAGGATGCGAACCTCCGGCGCGAAATGTGGCAGGCGACCTGCGCCGTCGGGATCGCGCCGCCGCAGGACAACCGCGACCTGGTCCGGCGCATTGTCGCGCTGCGGCAGGAGCGGGCGGAGTTACTGGGCTTCGCGAATTTCGCCGATTCCATCCTGAATCGGCGGATGGCGAAGTCCGGCGACCGCGCCTTGGCGTTTGTCGAGGACTTGCACGGCCGCGTGGCGGCGGCGTTCGCGCGCGAAACACGGGAACTCGCGGAATTCAAGGCGGCGCGGACCGGCGCGGGCGTGGCGCCGCTGGCGCCATGGGAAGTTGGGTTTTGGGCGGAAAAGCTGAGGAAGGAGCGCTATGACTTCGACGATGAGCAGCTCCGGCCGTACTTCCCGCTGGCGAAGGTAATCGAGGGCATGTTCGAAACGGCCCGGCGCCTCTTCGGCGTCACGGTGAAGGCAGCGCCGGCCGGCTACGAGACCTGGCACCCGGAGGTGAAGCTTTACGAGCTGCGGGACGAACAGGGGCGGCATCTGGGCTCGTTCTATACGGACTGGCATCCCCGCGAATCAAAGCGCGGCGGCGCCTGGATGAACCACCTGATCACTGGCGGGCCTCAGCCCGATGGCGTTCGCCGGCCACACCTCGGTTTGTTGTGTGGCAACCTGACAGCGCCGATGGGCGATCGTCCGGCGCTCCTGAACCATCGGGAGGTTGAAACAGTATTTCACGAGTTCGGGCACCTGCTCCACCACCTGCTCGGCGAGGTCGAGATCAAGTCGCTGAACGGCACAAACGTCGCCTGGGACTTCGTTGAGTTGCCGTCCCAGATCATGGAAAACTGGTGCTGGGAGCGCACGAGTCTCGACCTGTTTGCGCGCCACCACGAGACCGGCGCGCCGATTCCGGAGGACCTGTTCCAGCGGATGCGCGCGGCGCGAAATTTCCGCAGTGCGAGCGCGACGATGCGCCAGCTCGCCTTTGCCCGCCTGGACCTCGAACTGCACCTCAACGGGGACCGTGCCGTGGGTGATCTGGGCGAACATCTGCGCCGGGTCCTGCGCGACTACCTGATGCCGACCGAGCCGCCGGCGCCCACGGTCGAGAACCGGTTCACGCACCTGTTCGCGGACCCCGTCGGCTACGCCGCGGCCTACTACTCCTACAAGTGGGCCGAGGTGCTGGACGCGGACGCGTTCACGCGATTTCAGCGCGAAGGCATCTTCAGCCGGCAGGTGGGAGCCGATTTCGTCCGCCATATCCTCAGCCGCGGAAACTCCGCCGAGCCGATGCACCTGTTTGTCGGTTTCATGGGCCGGGAGCCCGATCTGAATGCTCTTTTACGGCGCGCCGGCCTGGCCTGATTATACGCGGCGCAGGCGTTTCCATCGGGCGCCTTTTCGCTGGAAATCGCGGGCCGGTTGGCAAATTTTCCTGCACCAACCCATATTCGCCATGATGCTCTGGATCATCCTCATTGCCGTCCCCATGTTGTTCGGCCTCTACGCGCAAATGCGCGTGCACAGCGCCTACGGCAAGAACGTGCAAATACCGTCCCGCGGCCACATCACCGGCCGGGAAGCGGC
>Ga0310810_10002100_pt1 | contig 21186 bp, 14 predicted proteins | sample NCmetagenome_FD_207641 | JGI IMG/M metagenome (GOLD analysis project Ga0310810, IMG submission 207641) | Soil microbial communities from experimental microcosm in Duke University, North Carolina, United States - NC | ecosystem: Engineered > Artificial ecosystem > Soil microcosm > Unclassified ...
CGTCGTTGTCCCCTCGACGAACATCGACGTGACCGCCACGTCGAGCCCGCGCTCAGCACCGGGCGTACCGCCTGCGAGCCTGGCGATCGGCGTGGGACGTGACGCGACGCACCTCGTCGATCGGCGTGCGCTGAGTGCCGCCTACTTCCTCGTGACACCAGGCTTCTTCACGGCGATCGATGCGCAGCTCCTCTCCGGGCGCGACGTCGCCGCGAGCGATATCTCTTCGTCGCCATGGGTCGCCATCGTCAACGAAAGCGCGGCGAATCGCTTCTGGCCCGGACAGAACCCGGTTGGGCGCCGGTTCACGATGCCGGGGATCCCCGACGAGCAACCGCGTGAGGTGATCGGCGTCGTCCGCGATATTCCATTGACGCTCCAGGGTGAATTCAGGCCGGTGGTCTACACGTCATATTTGCAGCAGCCGCTGCGCCACCCACGACCTGTGAACATGTTCGGCCAGATGATGTTCATGGTCCGCGCAACGGGAGACCCGATGGGCCTGCTCCCGGCCGCTCGCCGCATCGTCGCCGGCATCGATCCGGACCGGCCGTTGTCGAATGTCAAAACGATGGAGCAGCACCTGGCGTCGGTGATGCCGCTACGGGGCTACTTCACGTTCGCGATCACGGCCTTCGCCCTGACCGCAACGCTGCTCGCCGCCATCGGCATCTATGGTGTGCTCGCGTACTCGGTGTCTCAGCGCGTGCGCGAGATTGGGATCCGCTTCGCACTCGGTGCGGCAACCTACGAGGTGGTGATGCTCGTGGGCCGGCGGGCGCTGATGATCCTCTCGCTCGGCCTGGCCGCCGGCCTGATCGTGTCGCTGATGTTGACTCGCCTGCTGCAGTCGCAGTTGTGGAATGTCGAGCCCACCGACCCGGTGACGTTTGCGACCGTCACGATCCTGCTCGCTGTCGTCGCGCTGATCGCGGCGATCATTCCGATCCGGCGCGCTGCCGGCGTGAATCCCACGATCGCGCTGCGGCGTGAGTGATCGTCAGTTCTGCTGCTTCGAGTAGTTGACGAGCGTCTGATCCTTGCAGTTGTCCTTTGTGAAGGGCTGGTCAGCGATGCCGACCGTGTCGTTACCCGTGTACTGCCCCTTCAAATAGTCAGGATCCTCGGCGGTGTAGGTGCGCGTCAGCTTCACCGTCTTCGGATCGATCGTGAAGCGCTCGACGACATGCAACTTATCGCCGTGACGCACCGGCGCATTGAGTACGCCAGGCAGGAAACCTACGGTATCGACGATGAGTACGTCGCCGTCCCAGCGGCCGATCGAGTGTCCGGCGCGCGTCGGCTTCACATTCGCCGGATGCGTCTTCATGTTCATGTAGACCGTGCGCCGCAGGTCCATCTGGCCATACTGAATGACGATGGTGTCCTTGTTCTGGGTGATGCGATTGACCGGACCATCGAACGTCCAGTCGAAGAGGATGCTGGTCGTCTCGCAACGGAAGCGCGGATTGTCGTCGCGTACGAACTTGGCCGCCGCCTGCTCGCCCATCGCCGTCAACTCGGTTCCGCCGTAGAGACGCGGGCCCGCCGGCGGACCGCCTCCCCGGCGCTCACCCCCGCCACCCCCTCGACGCTCGCCCGGCTTGACCGTCTCCAGTTGGCTGAGAGGCACGAGTCCCCCGCCGGTGCCACGCGGGTCGGCCATCACGACCTGTTCGGGCGCCCAGTCGCCGGAGATGTTCGGCTCACCACTGGCGCGACGCGCATCGCGTGGCTTCACAGCGGTCGGCAGGGCACCGCGTACTTCCTGCACAACTCCGCTGGTTGCCTTCACATACTGACCGTAGCGGTCCATGTGACTGCCGTTCTCGAAGCGGATGGTGTTCAAGTAGCACGAGTTCGGATCGGCGCGATCGGGAGCGGCTTCGATGGTGACTTTCGCGTTGACAGGAAAGAGCTCTTTCGTCCATCCAGAACGACGAAGCGTATGGGCCGAACGCATCTCGCAGCGATACTTCGACACGCGACCGTTGGCGTCGGTGACCTCGAAGTAGAGCCACGAGTGTGGATTGACGAAATCAATGCGCGTGAGCTTGCCCGTGAAGGTGACCGACTTGCCCAACTCGAACGTGCCGGGCCCGTGATGGGCGAACGCAGGGACAGCACACAACACGGCCACCACAAGAAACGCGGGCAATCGGCTCATCTCATCCCCTCCGGGACTCGTCGATGCGAGACGGCGAGAACTCGCCGTGCGTTTCGTATTGTAGGCTGAAGGCGGACCGAGCTCTTCGGGGCGCCTTTCGGGGGAGTGAAAGGAGTGCCCCGCGTCGATGCTCACGCCACCGGGTGTGGCTTATTCCGAGGTGCGCTGAGCGCGGCTTTGATAGCTCGTGTGCATGACGCCGGGATCGCTTGTCTGAAAGGATTCCCTGGCCTCACGATACGCAGCTTCTCCGTGCTCGCGCGCGTGGTGAATCGCGTTGCCGGCGCGGTCCCAACCGCTCGCCACCGCGGACTTCATCCGCTCGGACTGGTTCCGCCAGACCTCGCGTCCTCGCTCCATGGCGTCGTGGCCAAGCTCGTTCCCGCGACGCTTCAAATACGCGCGCGTGTCACGTCCATTGGCCGGCGCCATGATCAGCGCGACCGCCGCGCCGACCGTCGCACCGAGCGCGGCTCCGCACACAAACGCGGCAATCGATCCCATCGCGTTGCGTTCTGGATCCATTCCTTCACTGTAGTTGTTCATGGCAATCCCTCCACCTTCGCCGACGCCACCTCACGCCTGGAAGCCGCCCACGCGGATTCCAGACGCAGGTTGCGTGCGTCGTGCGAAGCCCTTGTCACACGGCACGTCTGCCGGTAATCAGCTGCACGAGTACGGCGACGACGGCGAGTACCAGCAATATGTGGATGAATCCACCAAGCGTGTACGAGCTGACGACGCCCAGCAGCCACAGCAGCAACAACACGACGAACAGTGTCCACAGCATGGTCATTCTCACATCGGTCGAACTCTGACGCGCAGGGTAAGGAGTTGGGCGCGTACGGAACAGGCGACCATCCGGTCCGCACTGCGTCAGTCAGCACGTGTCATGCCATGCCACGGCCGGGGCACTCGACCGCGACAACTTACGTATTTCTCGTGATTTGCTTGTAAGAGTTGCAGCTTCTGCAGCACATCCTGCAAACCTCATCTACGCCGTAGGCATTGAGATCAGCAGTGGATCGTGGTCTCCACGAAGGAAGGAGGGCACGAAACGTGCTCATACGTCAGCCATGGTGATGATTGAATGCAGGGAGGCACGTTCATGAGAGGACTCTTCGCTCTGGGCATCGTTCTTCTGCTCGTGGGGCTCGCAGTGCTCGCGTGGCCGGCGATTCCCTACACCGAACGGAAGAAGGCTGTGGATATCGGCCCTATCGAGGTGCAGACCGAAACGGAGAAGCATGTCTTCGTGCCGCCGCTCGTGGGTATCGCGGTCGCGGCATCCGGTATCGCACTGATCGCTCTTGGTCGCCGCAATGCGTAACGGATCTTCCCCCGTCGTGCATCGCCGCATTCGAGCCGCGATGCGCGCGACTCGCCGGCATACGAGTCAGAGTGACGCGGCCGAGGGTCGTGGGAAGATCCTGGTCGTCGAACACGACCTCGTGACCCGCGAAGCGCTCGCGATGATGTTGAAGTACTACGGCTATGACGTGACCGTCGCGGGTGACGGACGAGAGGCGACACGTCTGCTTGGCGAGGTCACACCGGACCTCGTGGTGATGGACTGGCGGACGCCCGGCCTCTCGGGTCTCTCGTTGTGCCTGGCGTTGCGCCGGCGCTGGCCGATGATTCCGATCGTCGTGGTCACGTCGAGCGACGAAGTCTGCGAGGATGATCAGCCAGCCAACGCGTGGCTGCACAAACCCATCGATCCACCGCTCCTGAATGAGGTCATTCACAACGAGCTGGCACCTGTGCGCAGCGCATGAAAGAACTCCTATGACGCGTGCCTGGAAGATCGTGCTCGGCGTTCTCATTGCCGTGGGCATCGCGGTTGGGCTTGGGGTCGTCGTCCTTCGCAGTCAATGGGCGGCACACCGAACGGGCGAGGAGATCACTCGCATCATCGAGGCTCGGCTCGACGCGGAGGCGCACATCGAGGATGTCTCGGTGACGCTCTTTCCCCGTCTCGCGATCGAGGGACACGGGTTGACGCTCGTGCGCAACGGAGACGAGCACCGTCTTCCCTTCATTCGTGTCGACCACTTTCACGCCTCGGGGTCGGTTGTTGACGTGCTGAAGCGCACGATCGATATCGTCGAAGTGGAAGGGTTCCAGGTGGACGTGGCTCGCGGGCCGAAGCCGAAGGGATCTGGCGTGAAGGGCGCGCGCGACCTGGAAATCAACGAGATCAGGGCCACGCGCGGATTGCTGCGGATCGTGCCCGACGATCCCAAGAAGCTGCCGCTCAATTTCGATCTGGACACGGTCACGTTCCGCAACTTCAGCTTCGACCATGCCGGACAGTACGAGGCGCAGCTGACGAACCCGAAGCCGAAAGGACTGATCAAGAGCGCCGGCTCGTTCGGTCCGTGGAATACCTACGCGCCTCGCTCGTCTCCGCTCTCGGGCGACTATGAGTTCATCGACGCGCAGCTGGACACGATTAAAGGTATTGGTGGCACGCTGAACTCAAAAGGTTCGTTCGATGGCGTGCTCGAGCGCATCAAGGTCAAGGGCACGACGACCGCCCCTGACTTCCAGCTCAATCTCGCCAAGCAGCCGGTGCCTCTCGACTCCAGGTTCATCGCCATCGTCGATGGCACAAACGGCGACGTCGTTCTCGAAGAGGTTGACGCCACGCTGGGGCGATCGCACATCCTCGCGAAGGGCTCGATCGCGGGTGCTCCGGGCGCCAAGGGGCGAACGATCGACCTCAACGTGAGCGCCAACGGTCCATTCGAGGATTTTCTGCGGCTCGCCGTCAAGGCACCGAAGCCGGTCATGCGTGGCGGTATCGTCATGAAGACGGCGCTCGTGATTCCCCCTGGCGACGTTGACGTCGTGGAGAAGCTTCAACTGAAAGGCTCGTTCCAGATTCGGCGCGGCCAGTTCACATCCGACACCGTTCAGGACAAGGTGGACGAACTCAGTCGCCGCGGGCGCGGCGAGCCACAGAACGACCAGGTCAGCAACGTGACCTCCGACTTCGGCGGGGACTTCAGCCTGCGCAACGGCCGCCTCGACCTCCCGAAGTTTCAGTTCGCGGTTGAAGGGGCCCGCGTCGCACTCGGGGGGAACTATGGACTTCCCAGCCAGCGACTCGACTTCGAGGGCTCGCTCATTCTCGACGCGCCGCTTTCGAAGACCACGACAGGGATCAAGTCACTGCTCCTGAAGGTCGTGGACCCGTTGTTCCGCAAAGATGGCGCAGGCGCCGTGATACCGATCGTCGTCGCCGGGACCGTCGATCAGCCCTCGTTCGGTCTCGACAAGGGCCGCATCATCGGCCACTGATCAGATCCGCGCACTTCTCCCCTATCGCCACGCATCCGGCATGCGTCGGCGCCTTCACGACCTTCGGCATAATCGACGCGTCCGCCACGCGCAGTCCACTGACGCCACGCACGTGCAGACGTGAGTCGACAACCGCTTCGGTGTCGCTATCAGGGCCCATACGACACGTCCCGGCAAGGTGGTAAATCGTGTCCGCCTTCTGACGAATGAAGGCTTCCAGATCGCCTCGCGACGTCACGCTTGCTCCAGGCTCGACCTCCTCGGCCCGAACGCCGTCATAGGCGCGCGAATTGCCGAACCGTCGCGTGAGATGGACACCTTCGACGAGGGCCGCCACATCCGCCGCAGCCTGAAGGTAGTTGGCGCGAATCACTGGCAGCGCGAACGGATCCGGCGACCGCAGCGTCACGGAGCCGCGCGACTGCGGGCCCACGAGCGACACTGTGAGACTCACGAGCTCGTCGGGCAGATCGACTCCACGCCCGACGTAGAACTGAAGATCAGGCACTGTCGAGGCGCTCGATGACGTAAACAGGCCGGCTGTAACAGTGGAACCAGGCAGCGTCGCGCGTCCCTTCCATCGCACTGAGAGCTTCAGATGATCCTGCAGGTTCCGTCCGACCCCAGGAACATCGGCGACGACGTCGATGCCATGCGCGCGGAGATGTTCCGCGCTCCCGATTCCAGAAAGCATGAGCAGTCGTGGCGAGTCGATGGCGCCGGCGCAGAGCACGACCTCGCGCGCCGCGTGCGCGCGCAGTCGCTCGGTGCTGCCATCGCGCACGTACTCGACGCCCACCGCGCGGTCTTTCTCGATGAGCAGGCGCGTCACGCGAGCGCGGGAATGGATCTCGAGATTCGGCCGAGACATCGCGGGAGCCAGGAACGCCGCGGCTGCGCTATGCCGTCGTCCGTTCAGGATGTTTCGCTGATAGAACCCCGCGACGCCGGCAGGATCGGGCACGTTGAAGTCATGCGCGGCATCGGCTGGAAAGCCCTGCTCGACGGCCGCGGCAAGGAATGCGTCGTGACTCGCGTGCGCATCGCGGCAGCGACTGACCGCGAGAGCCCCATCAGCGCCGCGGTAGGCTGACGCACCGCCGTCGTTCCGTTCCGATCGTTTGAAGAGCGGCAACAGGTCGTCGTAGCCCCATCCTGGATTCCCGAGCGCTCGCCATGCGTCGAAGCAGCGCCGGTCGCCGCGCGTGTGGACCATCGCGTTGATCGCACTCGATCCCCCGAAGACGCGCCCGCGTGGCATCGGCATACAGCGCTCCGCAAGCGCCGGCTCCGGCTCGGTCGTGTAGTTCCAGTCGTACTGCGATCCCATGAGCGAGGACCATCGTCCCGGCGTCGTGATTGCCGGATCACCCTCCCCGGAATCGCCTGCCTCGATCAACAGCACGCGGACAGACGGGTCCGCAGACAGACGATTGACGACCACGCATCCGGACGATCCGGCGCCGATAACGATGTAGTCGGGAGTGTGATTCAACGGGCGTTGTGTAGGCCGGGTCTTGCTCTTTAGACCCGGCGGGTCCCTGGAGCAGGACCCGCCCTACGAGCGTATCTATTGACCGGTATCGCACGCCTCGGTGATGCAGATGGACTCGAGGGTGCGGCCTTCGGGCGGTGTCGGCAGTCCCTGCGCGGTCATGAGCTTGCGCAAGAGGAGCCCCGCCTCCGGGTGCGGAATCGCCGACTGCACGCCGACACGCACCAGCCCATCGGCGTAGTCGACGGCCTGCCAGGTGTGAACCGCGAGCTTGCCGCCGCGATTGTCGGTGTTGCCGTAGTCGCGCACATCGAGCTTCGCGCCGTGGTCAACGAGAAGCTGGATGACGTCGGCTCGTCCCTTGTGCGCGGCGCCGTGCAGCGCCGTGCGACCCGTGTCTGCCTGGGCATTCGGGTCAAGACCGAGTTCCAACAGAATCTTGACCGCGTCGAGCGTCGCCTGATGCGACCACTCGTACGTGATGCCTTCGACCCAGCCGATCCCCGCCGCGACATGGAGCGCCGTGACGCCGAGCGTTGTCGCAATCTTCGGGTCGGCACCCTTCGCCAGCAGCAGCTTCATCAGCGTGATATCGCCGGACTGCGCCGCGCGGAAAAACGCCGTCGCGCCGTTCTCATCGAGCCACTGGTTGGTGAAGACCGTCCGCGTCTCGGTGCTGTCCTTGACGCGGGCGTTCACGTCAGCGCCCTTGTCGAGCAGCAACGTGATGAACTCGAGGTGATCCATGTCGCCCTTGCGGACCGGGTAATCACCGTTCTCGATGTTGCGATTGTCGGTCGCCAGATACAGCGGCACCCATGCGCCCTTGTTCGCCAGGTTCGGGTTCGCACCGTGATCGAGCAGGTACGCGCCGAGCTTGTAGTAGCGGTTCTGGGTCGCAACGAGCAGCGGGCTCCAGCCGTAACCCGAGGTCTGATTGATGTCCGCGCCGGCGGCAAGCAAGACCTTGACTGACTCGAGATCGTTGGCGCGCGTGGCGTAGATCAACGGCGTCAACGCACCGCCGTCGTTGGGAGCCGGCGTTCGCCGTGCGAAGCCCACCGCCGCTGCGGCGGCGTCGTCGAGTTGATCGTCTCCAGCGGCCCCAGTCGGCGTGCCGCCATTGCCGCGCCCGGCCCCTCTGCCCCGTCCGCCTCCGGCGTTCGCCGCTGCACCGCCAGCGCGACCACCGGCGCCTGCCGGCACTTCTCCCGCCGCCTCTCGAATCTGACGCAGGTCGAGCGCGTTGCCTGCCGCAACCGCGGCGCCCTGCGCGGCGACCGCCTTGCGAGGATCGTTCGCCTTGCCGAGCGCCGGGCCGCGGCCACGCTGTGCCGGGTTCGAACGCGCGGCGATATTCGCCCCTCGATCGATCAGGAACTTCACCGCTGCGGCATGACCTTCATCGGCCGCCCACATCAACGGCGTGGTGCCGCGCTGCGTTTCGCGCGCATTCACATCCGCGCCACGGTCGATGAGCACCTTCATGGCCGCGATGTTGCCGGTGCGCGAGGCGGTCATCAGCGGCGTGCGTCCGAGCGGAAGCTTCTCGTTGGGATCGGCGCCGGCGGTGAGCAACGCCTCGATCGTGGCGGCATCACCATTGACGCTGGCGATCCACAGCGGCGTCGAACCTTCGCGATTGGCCGCCTTCGGGTTCGCGCCTGCTTTGAGCAGGATGTCCACCAGTTCCTTGTTGCTCTTGAAGACTGCCCAGTGCAGGGCTGTCGCGCCATCCGCCTGTGGCGCGTTCACGTCGGACTTCTGTGCGATGAGGGCACGAACCGCTGTGATGTCACCGCGCGCGGCCGCGTCAGCGACATCGCTCTTTCCCGCCGCCCCGCTCTGAACCACGAAGGGCACGAAGAACACGAAAGCCAGAACGCCAAGAAAGCCGAGAGCCTTCGTGGTCTCCGTGGTCTTCGTGGTTCGCATCTTGGGAGTTGGGAGTTGGGCGTTGGGATTTCTCACAGCGCCTCCAACCGGCCTGTACTGTCGCCGATGCTGTCCTGGTGGATGTCGTACTTGTCGAGAATGCTCAGGAGCAGGTTGCCCGTCGGCACCGTCTTCGACGGATACGCGAGGTGGCGACCGCCTTTGAGCTTGCCGTTGAGACCGCCAACGAGGACGTGCGGCACGTCGTAGTGCACGTGCTGATTCGAGTTCCCCATGTTGCTGCCGTAGAGAATCATCGACTGATCGAGCAGCGTCCCGTCGCCGTCCCGCGTCTTCGACAGTCTGTCGGCGAGGTGCGCGATCATCTTCACGTGATAGACGTTGATTTTCGCGAGCTCGGCGATACGGCGCGGATCCTCACCGTGATGCGACACGCCGTGGAAGCCAGCCGTCGGCGCCTCGCTCTCCGGATACGTGCGGCCCGTCAGATCGCGAGCGAAGAGCAGTGTGCCGACACGAGTGATGTCAGCTTCGAACGCGAGCGCGAGCAGGTCGAATTGCAGCTTGATGTGCTCGTCGAATGATTGCGGCACTCCCACGGGCACGCTCACATTTTCGGGCACGACGTTGGAGGCTTTCATCGCGATCTGCAGCCGTCGCTCGATCTCGTCGACATTCTGCGCGTACTCGTCGATGCGCTGACGATCCGAGGCGCTGACGTCCTTGCGCAGACGGGCCAGGCTTCCGGTGAGTGAATCGAGGATGCTCTGGTCGCGCTTCCTCCGGGCGGCCCGCAGTTCCGCAGTGCTTCCGTCTCCAAACATCCGCTCGAACACGACCTGCGGATTCAACTCCATCGGGAGCGGCGACGTCGGCGACGACCACGAGATGGTGTTCGTGTACGTACAGCTGTAGCCCTCGCCGCAGTTGCTCGAGTTGGCCCCCGGATCCTCGACCGCGAGCTGCATCGACGGCATCAGGTTTTCCTGGCCGATCTTCTGCGCGATGATCTGATCGATCGTGGTCCCGTTATAGACGTCAGCACCGGCCGTCTTCTTCGGCTTGTTGGCGCACAGGAACGCAGACGCCACCCAGTGGTCGGCACCTGTGACACCCGGAGGCGGCTCTGCCGATCGGGAATGCAGCCCGCTCAGGATCACGGTCTGATTGCGAAACGGCTCGAGCGGCGTCCAGTTGAACGGCAGATCCCCGTCGAGGGCGCCTTCCGTTTTCGGCACCCAATAGCCCGGCGCCATTCCATGCGGCACGAAGCAGCCGACGAATCGCGGCTTCGGTGCGGCGGCTGTCTGGGCGAGCGCAGTCGCCGCGGGCACCATCGCATCGAGGAATGGCAATGACAGTACGGCCCCTGCCCCGCGCAGGACCGTTCTCCGGGAGATGTGCTTTTTGGTAATGAACATATGATGTCGGGCCTCGAAATCACGGTCCGGCTCGAGCCGGACACTACGTCTAACGAGCGGCGCGCTGCTCGGCGCGATCGGCTGCCTTCTGATTCATCTGGAACACATCGCTCTTCACGATTCCCATGACGAGCGTCGAGAAGCGGTACTTGTTGGCGGCCGCATCGCGCGCGATCGCGCGAACCATCGGCATGTCCTGATACTCCACGCCGCGGCCGAGTGCATACGTCATCAGCTTCTCGGTCACGACGCGCACGAACTGATCCGAATACTTCATGAGCGCGCCGCGCAGCGTGATGACGCCATCGACCTTCGTCCCGTCAGGCAGCACACCGGTCGCATCGATCGGCACCCCCTCGTCGAGCGTTCGCCACGCACCCACCGCATCGAAGTTCTCGAGCGCGATCCCCATCGGCTCGAAAATCTGGTGACACGAGGCGCACGTCGGGCTGATGCGATGCATCTCCAACGACTGCTTCATCGTCGGTGGCTTGGTATTGCCGGTGGTATCGACGACGCGCTCCTTGAAGGCGGGCACGTCTGGCGGGGGCTGCGGCGGCTCGACGCCGAGGAACGTCTGCAGGAACCACTTGCCGCGCGTGACCGGTGACGTGCGCGCCGCCGCAGACGTCACCGTCATGAGCGCACCCTTACCAAGCAGGCCGCGGCGCATGTCCAGTTCCGCCGGGAACGTGACACGACGGAACTGCGGGCCGTAGATGTTCGGGATCCCGTAGTGCTTCGCCAGTCGCTCGTTCACGAACGTGTCGTTCGCGTTCAGCAGGTCGACGACGCTCCGGTCTTCCTGGATGACGCTGGCGAAGAACAGTTCCACTTCGCGCTGGAACGCGATGCGCAGGTTGTCGTCGAAGTCAGGGAACAGATTCACGACCGGCTCGGCGGTCCGCAGCGCGCGCACGCCAAGCCACTGCCCGGTGAAGTTGGCGACCAGCGCCTGCGACTTCGGATCCCGCAGCATGCGACGTACCTGCTGTTCGAGCACCGCGGGATCCTTCAGCTGCCCCTTTACGGCAATGTCGATCAGCTCATCGTCCGGGATGCTGCTCCAGAGGAAGAACGAGAGACGTGAGGCGAGCGCGAGGTCGCTGATCCGATAGCTCTTGCCCGGGGCGAGATTGGCCGGCTCCGGCTCGCCGCGATAGACGAACTCGGGATCGGCGAGGATGCGCTGCAGCGCCGATTCGATGCCGTTGTCGAAGCTGCCGCCTTCCTCGCGGCCAGCCTTGTAGAACTCCAGCAGCCCGTTCACATCTGCCGAACTGACAGGCCGACGGAACGCATGCCTGGCGAGCGTCGAGACGACCGTTCGCGCGCAGGCGGACTCCTCACGCGCCGTCTTCGGCGCGCAGACGAAGATCTTGCGGCGGCTCGCCGTCTCCGCCGCGCCCTTCGCATCGAACGGCCCTTCGATGATCACCTGACCGACGTGCGGATAGAACTGGAAACCCGGGATCTCTCCGGGCGTGTTCATCGTCCGCTGGAACGGACGGTTCAACTCCGTGCCGGGCAGATCGTTGGTGGCGATGAATGTCACGCCGACGGTGTGCAGACCGGCGGTGACGGGAACGCGCGGCGTCGACTTGCCGTTGCCCGTCGTGTTCTTGATCTCTTTGTCCCAGTCGAACAGCTTCACTCGTTCGCCATCGATGGTGACTTCGAGCTGTTCGCCCGTGATCTGACCGAGAACCGCCTGGAAGTAGCCGGTGACGCCCTTGACGTTGAACGAATAGAGGCCGTCAGCCGGAAACTGATACTTGATCAGCATCCCGCCGCGCGTGCCGAACGGAAGGCCTTCGATGTGATAGTTCTGCGCCGTGTCGGCCGGGACGTCGAACACCGCCTGCGTCGCCGCGCTCACGTCGCCAATCGCGAGACGACTGATCTTTCCCGAGGCCGACAGATACGCTTCCATCAACGCGGGCGACATCGTCAGTGCGCCTGCGATGTTGTCGAACCCGCGCGTCGAGTCGTCCGGCGGCAGGAACTTCGTCGCGTCAACTTCGAGCGACAGCAGATCACGAATGGCGTTGGCGTACTCCGTTCGGTTCAACCGGTGCAGCCCGGGTGCCGGCAGGTGCTGCGACGCGCTGGCGTCGAGCTCCTTCTCGACGAACCCGAGGAAGGACTCCATCGTTGCCGCGTCCGGCCGCCGCGAGTTGGTCGGCGGCATCAGGCCAGCGCGAACCTTGCGCACGACCTTTTCCGCCAGCTCGCTGTGCTCCGCCAGGCGCGAGAAATCCAATTGGTCCTTGTCCAGGACCAGGCCCCCGGTCTTGAGCCGGGCGTTGTGGCACGTCACGCAATACTGATCCACCAATGCGCGCGACTTCGCCGCCTCTTCCGCGCTGGTGGGCGCCACAGACTTGGCGGGCGTTGGGGCCTTCGGGGCTGCTTGTGCTCGTGCAACCGGAGTCGCCGCGGGCCTGGCAGTGGACGTCGGCTGGCTGGTTTGTCCCACCACCACAGCTACCGATAACGCTGCCACGCAGCCGGCCATCAGGATTCTCGTCATCAAGCGTTCTTCCCCCACGCCTTAAATACGCGCACGTACTAATAGTGTCAACCGGTCTTTCACCGGAGTCCAGCATAGATTCTGCCAAAAACCGGCCCGTTTTCGCGAGAGTGCACGGACGACCCCGTTCGCATCGCTCAGTTGACACTTCGGGCGGGCGCGTCCGTCTCGCGCGTGTATACTTCCCGCCGAAGGCCCACGTTGACTCTTCATTTACGGCTTTCCTGTCCCCGAGGTATCCCACTCCATTCATACCGTCGAACTCTGACCAGCGGCCCACACATACCCGTACGCGCTCTTATGCGAACCATCACCTTCCCGGTTTCCCTGGATACACCCGAACGGAGGAGGAAACTCGATGCGTACACTCGCGAGGCGATCGGTGGCGGCCCTCTTGGTGACCCTGCTTCTCCCCGCGGCTGCGTTGGCGCAGGCCGCAATCACAGGCGTGGTCCGGGATACCTCAGGCGCGGTCCTGCCAGGTGTCACGGTTGAAGCTGCAAGTCCCGTCCTGATCGAGCGCACGCGCTCGGTGGTCAGCGACGACACCGGTCAATATCGCATCGTCGATCTTCGCCCCGGCAATTACGCGCTGACGTTTACGCTCCCCGGGTTCAACACCGTCAAGCGCGAGGGCATCGAGCTCAGCGGCGACTTCGTCGCCACGGTCAGCGTCGAGTTGCGCGTCGGCGCGCTGGAAGAGACGGTCACGGTGACCGGCGAATCGCCAACCGTTGACGTTCAGAGCACACGCGTACAGAACATCATCGACAAGGAAGTGCTGGCGGCGATTCCGTCTTCACGCGGTGCGACTGGCATTCAGGCACTGGTGCCCGGAATGAGCGGCAACGGCGACGCGGGCGGCATCACGGGCGGAAGCGGCGGAATGGCCGGCTTCATTCACGGGGCGCGCGCCTCCGATTCGCGGACGCTCCACGACGGCATCAACACCGGATGGGCCGGCGCCAACTCGAATGCGGCCGTGTCGAACGTGGCCGGCTCGCAGGAGACCGTGCTGACGGTTTCGGGCGGACTGGGTGAAGCCGAAACCGCGGGCGCGGTCCTGAACATCATCCCGCGCGACGGCGGTAACCAGTTTTCCAGCACGATCTTCTTCTCTGGCGCCACTGGCAGCCTGCAGAGCAGCAACTACACTGACGACCTCAAAGCGGCGGGGCTGCGGTCGCCCGCAGAGCTCAAGAAGGTCTACGACTTCAACCCGATGGGCGGCGGCCGCATCATCCGCGACAAATTGTGGTTCTACGGGACGTATCGCGAGGTTGTCGCCGAGAACACCATTCCTGGCATTTTCTTCAACAAGAACGCCGGCGATCCAACCAAGTGGCTCGTCGACTTCGACACCAGCCGTCCATCCTTCGGCGATAGCGTGACCCGAAACGCGATCGGGCGACTCACGTGGCAGGTGACACCGCGCAACAAGGTGAGTTTCAGCCACTCCCAGCAATACGACAGACAGAACAAGGAAGGGGGCGGCACCGCCACGCGAACACCTGAAGCGCAGGGCCTGAGACTCTATACACCCGGGTTCATTCAGACGGCCACCTGGGCCTCACCGATCACCAACCGGGTGCTGGCCGAGGCCGGCTGGGGCAACTACTTCTCCGTCTACGCCAACCTCGCACCACGGGTCGATGGCACTCATAACCCGGATCTGATCTCGATCCTCGAACAGTGTTCCGCCGGCTGTGCGAACAATGGCGGCATCGCCGGGCTGATCTATCGTTACAACCTCCCACTGCAGCAGGGATTCGAGCACCATCAGATCGGCACCCTCGCGCAAACGCGCGCGTCGCTCTCGTACATCCCGGGCTCGCACAATCTGAAGTTCGGCTTTCAAGGCAACGTGAGCCATCCGAGCCAGTCGTACTTCAACACGACGCCGTTCATCCAGTACAGGTTCAACAACGGCATCCCGAACCAGTTGACCCAGACCGGCGTGTTCCCAGGAACAGTCAAGCTGCAGCGCAACATCCTGATGACGTCTCTGTACGCGCAGGACACATACACCCGCGATCGACTGACGCTCCAGGGCGGCATTCGTTACGACGGTATCGGGACTGGCTACCCTGACACGGGCGCCGGAGGCCCCGATTACCTGCTCATGCCGACGCCGTTGTTCTGGGCCGCCGGAACGACCGACGAAGTCCACTGGAAGGACATCACGCCGCGCATCGGCGCAGCGTATGACCTCTTCGGCAACGGCCGAACCGCCATCAAGTTCAACATCGGCAAGTACGTGACGGCGCTCACCGCAAGTAACAGCGACCTCGATCAGCATCCTCTGATCCGCACCACGCTGCAGACGACCCGGACGTGGAATGACACGAACACCTTCCCGGCCGGCGACCCGCGCAACGGAAACTTCAAGCCGGACTGCGACCTGGTCAGCCCGAACGCCAACGGCGAGTGCGGACGCATGGACAACCAGAACTTCGGCAAAGAAGTGTTCACGAAAGTCTTCGACCCGGAGCTCATTAACGGCTGGGGCAAGCGCACGTACAACTGGGAGATGGGTGTGTCGGTGCAACAGGAGTTGATTCCGCGCGTGGGCTTGACGGTTGGTTACGTCCGCCGCTGGTTCGGCAACTTCTACACCGCCGACAACACATTGGCGAGCGCGGCGGACTACACGCCGTTCAGCATCCCGGTTCCAAATGACCCGCGGCTCCCGGGCGGCGGTGGCGGAACGGTGTCTGGCCTGTACAACCTCGTGCCAGGCAAGGTCGGGCAGGAAGTGATGTACCAGCAACTCACCTCGAACTTCGGCGATCAGATCGAACGCTGGCAGGGGATCGATATCAACGTCAATGCACGGCTACGGAATGGCATCACGGTCCAGGGCGGCACGAGCACGGGCGCTCGATTCCAGGACAGCTGTGATGTCCGTGCGGTTCTGCCGGAGACGTTCTCCTGGGACAACACGGTGGCAGTACAGACAACGCGCGTCACTACGCTGGCCGGCTCGACGTCGACGTCGGGGCTTCAGAACTACTCGTGTCGCGTCGACGAACCGATGCGGACGTCGTTCCGCGGGCTGGCGACGTACACGATTCCGAAGGTCGAGGTGCAGGTGAGCGGAACGTGGCGGAGCGATCCAGGAGACGAACTGCGCGCGGACTACGTCGTGACCAACGCGATCGCGCAGCCGTCACTGGGCCGTCCTCTCTCATCAGGCAACGTCACTGTGAACCTTGTGCCGCGCGGCACGCTCTATGGCGAACGTATCAACAATATCGATTTGCGGCTCGCCAAGATTCTCAGGTTTGGACAGACACGCACGCAGGTGGGCATCGATCTCTACAACATCCTGAACAACGATGCCGTGACGACGTACAACAACGGATACTCACCGACCGGCGCGTGGCTCACGCCCACGGCGATTCTCCCGGCGCGCTACGTGCGCTTCAATCTGCAACTCGACTTCTAAAACGTCAATTCCCAATTCCCAACTTCCAACTCCCAACTTCCAAGTTGGGAGTTGGGAGTTCGAGGTTGGGAGTTGTCTCCAACGGCGTATACTCCAGCCGTCTCGGTGAATATCGATCCCTTTCTCGCGTGGGTGGAGTCAACCGCACTCAGTCAGTGGATCATCGGCTCGCCGTCGATGTTTGCGTTCCCTGGCATCCTCACCCTGCACGCGATCGGAATGGGCTTCGCGGTCGGCATCAGCGCTGCGATCGACTTACGCATCCTGGGGGCAGCACCCAACGTCCCTCTCAGAGAGTTGCGACGATTCCTGCCGATTCTGTGGGGAGGGTTCTGGCTGAATGCCGTGTCGGGAGTCCTGCTGCTGATCGGCTATCCAACGAAAGCGCTCACCAACCCGGTGTTCTATCTGAAGCTGACGCTGATCGCTGCAGCGATGGTGCTGCTCGTTCGCATCAGCCGGCGCATCTTTGCGACAGGTAGCGGCGGGTCTTCAGACCCGCCGAGCCCGGCGGACCGGCCTGTCTCTTCGCAACTCCGCAACCTCGCGATCGCATCGCTCGTGTGCTGGGCCGGCGCGATCACGGCTGGTCGCTTGCTCGCGTACACCTACCATCGCCTGACGCAGCTGCACTGACCATGCACGACTTTCAGATCTGGCTCGTGACGACCATCGGTGGGCGATCCGCCATTGCGGACGTCATGCGAACGGCGTGGGCGTGGCCGCTCGCCGAGAGCCTGCACTTCCTTGGCCTGTGCCTGTTGATCGGCGCGGTCGGCAGCTTCGACTTGCGCCTGCTCGGCGTGGGGAGGCGCATCCCGATCGCCGCCATGCATCGGTTCATTCCGTGGGGGCTGCTGGGATTCGCGATCAACATTGCGACGGGCACGCTCTTCATCCTCACCGAGCCGGATCAGTACATCTACAACCCGTCGTTCCACTTCAAGCTGATGTTCATGACGATCGGGGGCCTCAACGCGGCGACCTTCTACCTCACGTCCTATCGTCGCGTCTTCGCCCCCGATGCCCCGCTCGATGCCCCGCGACGCGCGAAGGTGATCGCGGCCATCTCGCTCTGCGCCTGGATCGGCGTGATCACGGGCGGCCGCCTCCTTACCTTCTATCGCCCGTCGGCGTGCGAGGGACAGCAGACGGCGCTACTACTCACCTGTTCTCCGTAGTCGGACGTGCAGTAGTGCCCGGCACCTGCTGAGGATCTATTACACCGTTGCATGCTTTCCCTACACGATTCCGCGGACGAGCTCTACTGGATCGGGTAAATTACGCGGTACGGGAATAGCACTGCGCGGACGATCTGAACCGTATGGAAGTAGCGGTCGCGGATTCTTTCGTCCAGGCAGCTCAGCCTTTTGTGGACGGATTTGGTGAACGTCGCGTCATCGTCGATGCGCGCGGAGAGCGCGTCGATGTCCTGCGCCTGAACGCGGCGCTGAGCGGTACCCCTGCGTTCGAAGCCTCACTGCGGGAACGTGCCGGTCGAATCGCCGGGTTCCGTCACGACGCGTTCGCCCGCGTGCGGAGCATCGAGGTCGATCGCCAAAGCGGCTCGCTGACGATCCTGTCCGACCATGTCCGCGGTGCGCGGCTGGCGACACTCCTGGCATGCGCGGAACGGCGGTCCCTGGCGGTCGATCTGCCGGCGGCGACCTCTGTCATCCGACAACTGGTACTCGCGGCGGCCGCATGGCGCGACCAGATGCCCGACGCCGTTCACGGCGCGATCAGCCCCGATCGGATTATGGTGACGCCGGAAGGCCGGGTGATCCTGGTCGAACAGGTGCTCGGCTCTGCGATCGAACAATTGCGCTATTCCCGCCAGCGTTACTGGGAAGAACTTGGTGTGGCGCTCCCGGTCACCTTCAACGTTGCCATCAACGCCCGCGCCGACATCCTCCAGGTTGGCACGGTCGCTCTGGCGCTGATACTCGGACGCCGGCTGAACGCCGATGACCGACCCGATCAGGTCCAACCCACCGCGCTCGATCGCGTTCCACTCACGGTCAGGCGTTGGGTGATGAAGGCGCTGCAAGCCGACCCCCTTGGTTCGTTCACCTCGGTGACGGACGCGCGGGCGGCGCTCGACGATGCGTTCGGAGAGCCTAGCCCCGCGGAACAAGATGGCCTGCTCCTGTTCATGGCGCGATGCCTCGCGCTCGAGGTCGATACGCAGCCCTTCTCCGCTGATGATGACGCCCGCGCGGCAAATGGGCCCATCCCGGCCGCAGTCGACGATGTGCCTGACGTCGATCTCGGTACGCGGATCGAAGCGCTGAAAGCATTCCTCGCGCGACGCGCGACGACGCGAAACGATGCCGCAGTCGTAACGCCGCCAACGCCAACGGCCGTTGCGACAGCGCCACCCCCTGCTTCTCCGTCACAACCGGCGCCGGGCCCCGCAACGCAGACGGCTGCGACGGCACCTCGCGATCTGCCGCTTCAGGCATCCTCGCTGCTGGCGGTCGCGACCGAAGCCCCTCCCGTCTCGACTTCGACGCCTGAGGTCGCCACACGGCCGACCCGCGAGCAACGCTTTCGAGCGCTGGTCTCGTCACCGTTGCCGGAGGATTGGACGCGGCGACTCTGGATTGGTGCGGCCGCTGCACTGGCGATCATCATTGCCACTGTCCTCGTCGTTTCAGGCCTCTCGCCCTGGTCACGCGGCCCGGCGCTGGGATCCGTCTCGATCGATACGCGCCCTGCTGGTGCGGCCGTCACCATCGACGGTCAGCCGAGAGGCGTTACGCCGCTCGCGCTCGACCTGGCGGCCGGCGATCACGTCATTGAAGTGGTCAGTGAGAACGATCGGCGGCGGATACCGGTGACCATTCGTGCCGGCAGTCAGATCTCGCAGTTTCTCGAGATGACCGGAGCGAGTGCGGCAGCCGCAACGGCGAGCGCCAGCGAATTGCGCATCCGGACCGAGCCACTCGGAGCTGCGGTGACGGTCGATGGCCGCTACGTTGGACGATCGCCCGTGAGCGTCAGCGATCTCACACCGGGGCCGCATACCGTCGTGATGAAGCACGATGCCGGCACTGCAACCGAGCAGGTGCTGATCGAACAAGGTAAGGCAGCCTCGTTGTTCGTTCCGCTCGCCGTTCGTCCGACCACCGGCGTCGGCGCCGCCGGGTGGATCGCCGTGGTAGGTGCGGCAGCGGACGTGCAGTTGTTCGAGAACGGGAAGCTCCTCGGCAGCAATCGAATCGATCGCATCATGCTTCCGGTCGGCCGCCACGACATCGAGATCGTCAATGAATCGCTCGGGTATCAGGAGCGACGGACGGTCCAGATCGCCGCGGGTCAGGTATCGTCGGTCGCACTCAAGTGGCCAACTGGCGGGCTGTCGATCAATGCGGTGCCATGGGCGCAGGCGTTCGTTGACGAGTCACCCGTGGGCGAGACGCCCATCGCCAATATTCAGGTCGCCATCGGCCAGCACGAGATCACATTCCGCCATCCGCAATTCGGGGAACGCCGCCAGTTCGTGACGGTCACAGCCGGACAGACAGCCAGGGTCGGCATCGATCTCCGCGCGAAGTGACCCGCACGCCGCACGCTAGTGCGCGGGCGGTGTGTATTCGAGAATAAACAAGCCCGTTCCAGCGCGATCGGACGCGTACGCCAGACCACGATGATCGATGTCCACATCGTTGATCTGGATAGCGACGGGCTGTTCCTTATCCATCGGATGTGAACGCTCGTTCGTCTTCGGGATGTAGTAGCCCAGCTCCTGCAGGCGATACGGATCCGACAGGTCCACCACTCGAATGCCCGCATTGAAATAGGCGAGCCACGCGATCTTGTTCTCGAAGCGGTTCAAGCGGCCGTTGACGGTCTCCGCTGACTGATGCGGGCCGAAGCGCCCGCCTTTCGAACAGAAGTTGCCGACCGGCACCTGCCACACCGACACGGGGAACGGTTTCGTTTCGTTCGTGATGTCGAGCATGTACGAACCCGCACGCACGCCATTGGTGCAGGGCGCCATATCCGCGGCGCCGGCGGCTTCGTCAACCACGAACGCATATTTCCGTGGGAGAGCGGACGGACCAAAGTTCGGAACCTTGTCGTACACGATCGGCGACACGGTATGCGGGCCGCGATGCGGCGGGTTCAGGTCGAGCGACCAGATCAGTCGCGGCTTCGCGGGATCGGCGATGTCGAACTCGGCCGTCCATCCCGAGTTGCGATACGCCACGTAGAGCCGCTTGTTCACTTCGTCAACGACCGGGTGATGTGCGTATTGCCCCTCATACCCGGGCTCGCCCTCTTTCTGACTCGGAAGCCACGCACGTCCCACGAACTTCGGCTCACGTGGATTCTTGAGATCGAAGATCTGGATGACGACGTTGCGGAAGCCGGGTTCGCCGGACGCAGCGTAGAAGAGGCCCGTGTCCTGGGACCACCAGCCTTTGTGCGCGCGCATGATGAACGTGCCGCCACATCCCGGCCCGCACGACCCTGGCGGCGTTCCCGTGATCTCGGAGACCAGCGAGATCTTCGACGGATCGCTCCCGCGCGTCGTGATGTCGAAGATCTGGTACTTGAGATCTTTCCCGGTCTCACCCTCGGTGAGTACTTCGGAGTTGCGAATGAGATAGTCGTGGCCCGAGCCATCGAACTTGTAGTCGTAGACGACGGACACGCCGCGTGAATTGCGGTTCGACTCGTTGGGAATGTGCCACACCAATTTCGGGTTGGCCGGATCGTCGACGTTGAGGATCGACGTCCCGTTCCATTCCTCCTTCCCCGTGATCGGATTCATCTTGGGCTTGCCGTCCCAGAAGCTCTCGTGATGACCGACGTAGACCCAACTTCCGTTGGCGGGATCGGACAACGTGGTCACGACGAGCGACTCACGGCCCTGCAGGTCGTTGTAGCCCACCAGGCGGACGTTCTGTG
>Ga0310810_10002101_pt1 | contig 21186 bp, 21 predicted proteins | sample NCmetagenome_FD_207641 | JGI IMG/M metagenome (GOLD analysis project Ga0310810, IMG submission 207641) | Soil microbial communities from experimental microcosm in Duke University, North Carolina, United States - NC | ecosystem: Engineered > Artificial ecosystem > Soil microcosm > Unclassified ...
GGTGCTGGCCGAGACCATCGCGTCCGGCGAGCTCTCCGCGCTCGCCAAGCCCGGCCTGGAACCGGCCGCACACCGGCCGGTGCAGCTCGAAGGCCTCGCGATCTCGGACGGCATCGGCCTGGGTCACGTGGTGCTGCACGAGCCGCGTGTCGTCATCACCAAGCTGATTGCCGACGATCCGCAGAGGGAATTGCAGCGCCTCGATGCGGCCCTTAACACGCTGCGCGCGGACCTCGACGTGATGCTGGAGCGCCGCGATGTCGCGGACGCCGGCGAGCACCGCGAGGTGCTCGAAGCCTACCGCATGTTCGCGAACGATCGCGGCTGGACGCACAAGATGCATGAGGCGGTCACGACCGGCCTCACGGCAGAGGCCGCGGTCGAGCGCGTGCAGTCCGACAACCGCGCCCGCATGCTGCGCCAGACCGACCCTTACCTGCGCGAGCGCCTGCACGACCTCGACGATCTGGCGAACCGGCTGATGCGGCAACTGGTCGGGCGCGACCACGCGCCGTCGCGCGAGCAGCTTCCCGACAATGCCATCATTGTGGCGCGCGCGATGGGGCCGGCGGCACTGCTCGATTACGACCGCAAGAAGTTGCGCGGCCTCGTGCTCGAGGAAGGCGGGCCGACCTCGCATGTCGCGATCGTGGCGCGCGCGCTCGGGATCGCGTCGGTCGGCCAGATCGACAATGCAACCGGCATCGTCGATCCGGGCGACGCCATCATCGTCGACGGCGCGATGGGTCATGTGTACGTGCGCCCCACGGCGGACGTGGAGAAGAACTATGCAGACCGCGTTCGCCTGCGTGCGCGCCGGCAGGCGCAATATGCCGAGCTGCGCAACAAGCCTTGCGTCACCAAGGACGGCGAAAAGGTCACGCTGCTGGTGAATGCCGGCCTGCTGGTCGACCTGCCGCATATCGCCGAAACCGGTGCCGCAGGAATTGGCCTCTTCCGAACCGAACTCCAGTTCATGGTGGCGGCCGAGCTTCCGCGCGCCGCCGAACAGCTCCGGCTTTACCGGCAAGTCCTCGATGCGGCGGAAGATCGTCCCGTCACCTTCCGCACGCTCGACATCGGCGGCGACAAGGTGCTGCCGTACATGCGGTTTGAGGAAGAGGAGGAGAATCCAGCTTTGGGCTGGCGCGCGATCCGGCTCGGGCTGGATCGGCCGGGCCTGTTGCGCACGCAGATCCGCGCGCTGCTCGATGCTGCGGCGGAGCGCGAGTTGCGCATCATGTTCCCGATGGTCACGACGGTGGACGAATTCGATCAGGCAAAGGCCTTGGTCGAAAAGGAGCTCACCCACCTGCGCCGCCACGGCCACACGCTTCCCGAACGCGTGCATGTCGGCGTGATGGTCGAGGTGCCGGCGCTCCTCTACCAGCTCGACGAGCTGCTCAAGCGCGTCGACTTCCTGTCCGTTGGCTCCAACGACCTGATGCAGTTCATGTTCGCGGCCGATCGCAGCAATACGCGGCTCGCCAATCGCTTCGATCCGGTCTCGCCGCCGCTGCTGCGTGCTTTGAAAGAGATCGTCGACAAGGGACGCGCCGCGAACAAGCCAGTCACGCTCTGCGGCGAGCTTGCCTCGCAGCCAATCGGAGCACTGGCACTGGTCGCGATCGGCTACCGCTCGATGTCGCTCGCGGCCTCGGCCGTCGGTCCCGTGAAGGCGATGCTGCTCGATCTCGATGCCAGGAAGGCGGCCGCCGCAATTCAGCCGCTGCTTGCCGGGGACGGCTCTCGGGAACCGCTGCGGAAGAAGCTCGAAACCTTTGCGGCGACTGAAGGATTGCAGCTTTAGCCTTGGCCGGGAGGGCCTAACTGGCCCCAAATCGAGGGTTTCGGGACTGGCTTTTGCTGCGTTGCACGCCTATATTTGGGGAGCGTCGCCCGGCGACGCGCACCAAAGCCACTCCAATCCGAAGATACCGCCAAATGACCAGCGCCGCTGCACGTAAAACCATTGTCAAAAAGCCGGTTCCGGCCCCCCAGAAGCCTCAGCTCGTCCAGAACGAGACTCCGGCGGCCCCGGTCCTCAGTTTCGCATTCGACTACAGCCTGGAGGCGGAACTTTTCCCGACCCATAACCGCAAATACAAGCGTGCGGCCTTCGGGTACCGCCGCTTTGCGACCGCCGCCGAGGCCATCAAGTTCGCGGTCGAGCAGCTTCCCCCGGATGCGCTGGCGGGCGCCTATCTGGAGGTGCGCGAGCAGCGCTTCGACCGGAACGGCATCCGTCAGCTTTACGACAACGAGACGTTCCCATTGCAGCGGCGCAAGGCAGCGTCCTAGATCGCTCGGCCGCCCGTTCCGGGCGGCGCCTTCAGTCGGCTTTGGCGGACCGCGCCGATTCCGGATAAAGGTCTGCGCCGCGCAGATCCATATCCTCGCATGCCCGTCACGCTGCCCCAGACCAAGCTCGATGCACTGGTAAGCCGTCTCGGCACGGTCGAGTCCGACCTCGCGACGGGTCCTGACCGCGACACCTACGTGAAGCTCTCGCGCGAGTTCTCCGAACTCCAGCCGGTGGTCGAGGCGATCAAGTCCTATCAGGGCGTCGCGCACGAGATCGCCGATCTCGAGTCCATGCTCGCCGACGCCGCGACTGATCCCGAGATGCGTGCGCTCGCCGAAACCGAAAAGCCCTCGCTGGAAGAACGACGCGAGGCGCTCGCACACAAGATCCGCCTCGCGCTCATCCCCAAGGATGCGATGGATGAGCGCAACGTCATCCTGGAAATCCGCGCCGGCACCGGCGGCGACGAAGCCTCGCTGTTCGCCGGCGACCTGTTCCGAATGTATGAGCGCTTCGCCGCCAGGAACGGATGGAAGGTCGAGATCGCCTCCGCCTCCGATGGCTCAATGGGTGGCTACAAGGAAATCATCGCCGAGGTGAAGGGCCGCGGCGCATTCGCGAAGCTCAAGTTCGAATCGGGTGTGCACCGCGTGCAGCGCGTGCCGGACACGGAAGGCTCCGGCCGCATCCACACCTCCACTGCGACGGTCGCAGTGCTGCCGGAGGCCGAAGAAGTCGATCTTTCGATCAACGAAGCCGACCTGCGCATCGACACGCTGCGCTCCGGCGGTGCGGGCGGCCAGCACGTCAACAAGACCGAGTCCGCCGTGCGCATCACGCACCTGCCGACCGGCATCGTGGTGATGATGCAGGAAGACCGCTCGCAGCATCGCAATCGCGCGAAGGCCATGGCGGTGCTGCGCTCGCGGCTCTACGACCATGAACGCCAGAAGCTCGATTCTGCGCGCGCCGCGGCGCGCCGTGGACAGGTCGGCACCGGCGACCGCTCGGAGCGCATCCGCACCTACAATTACCCGCAGGGGCGCGTGAGCGATCACCGCATCAATCTAACCCTCTACAAGCTGCCGCAAATCCTCGAGGGCGAGGCGCTGGGCGAGATCGTCGATGCGCTGGTGCAGGAGCATCAGGCCGAGCTGCTCGCCGCGGAAGACGCGTGATCGACCCGAGTGGCGCGACCGTCGGACAGGCGCGCCGGGCGCTCACCGAGAAATTCCGCGCCGCCGGGATCGAGTCACCCGAACTCGATGCCCGCATCCTGGTCGGGCACGCGCTTGCGCTCGATCATGCGGGCCTCGTGGCGGCGGAGAACAAGGCGCTCTCGACCGCGACTGCATCGCGGATTGATGCGCTCGCGGCGCGCCGGCTTGCGCATGAGCCGGTCGCGCGCATCACCGGCGAGAAAGAGTTCTGGGGTCTCTCATTCAACGTAACGCCGGCCGTGCTGGTGCCGCGCCCCGAGACCGAAAGCGTGGTCGAACTCGCGCTCTCGCTTCTCGATCGCGCCGCGCCGCTGCGGATCGCCGACCTCGGCACCGGGTCCGGCGCGATCCTGCTCGCCCTGCTCTCCGAACTGACCCAGGCGCGCGGCATCGGAATCGACATTTCTGCGGATGCGCTCGATTTCGCGCGTGCCAACGCGGAGAAACTTGGCCTCGCGGATCGCGCAGAGTTTGCTCATTGTGATTTTGCGGCGCTTGAAGGTGCGTTCGATCTTGTCGTCTCGAACCCGCCCTATGTGGCGAGCGCGGACATTGCGGCGCTCCTGCCGGAGGTGCGTGAGTACGATCCGCGCGTGGCGCTCGACGGCGGCGCGGACGGGCTTGCTGCCTATCGAGCGATCGCGGCTGCAGCTCCGCATTTGCTCGCGCCCGCAGGGTGCCTGGTGGTCGAGATCGGCGCCGATCAGGAGCGTTCTGTCAGCGGACTATTCATGCAGGGCGGCCTTGCAATAACAGCGGTGCGCCACGACCTATCGGGCATACCCAGAGCGCTTTCGGCGACAGTACGTTAGTTACAAATTGGAACAGTTGCGGGAGCCTCCCGTAAGGCCAAAAAACCGCTTGGAATGTCGCAAAAGACCCATTAGGGTCGATTGAGGAATCGATCCCGTATTGGGTTGGCGCATCGCCAAAGAGGCCCGGAGCGAAGCTCCGTGAGGCGGCGGTGCAGATAGGGCGAATGAGGAATTTCCGCTTCAGGGAAACGACGCTTCGCAAACATCGGGATTCGAAAGTTTTCACCGGTTGAGCGCACGCCGGGCTTGGTAGCCCGTACGGCGCGTGACAGAGGGTGAACGTGCCGCGGCAGGGCCGTGGCGATTGGATGTTCTAGGGAAGCGATCATCGTCGCGGCGTGCGGCGTGATGGGGCTGCGACGGCAGCCGCTATGGGTTTTTTGGTGCCGGCATTGTGCCGGGAGGGCTGAGAAAAGTCGCCGCCGGGTCAGAGCCGCGGCATATCAGGAGTCGTTGAACAGCAAGCCATGAGAAACGGTCAACAGCATCATCACAAGCGTATGCGCGGGCGCAATAATAATCAGCAGCACCACAACCGGCGCAATCAAAATCCCCTGACGCGCGTTTACGAATCGAACGGCCCTGACGTGAAGATTCGCGGGACCGCCAACCATGTGGCGGAGAAATATCTCCAACTCGCGCGTGATGCCCAGACCTCCGGCGATCCGGTCTCGGCCGAGAACTATTTCCAGCACGCCGAGCATTATTTCCGGTTGATCGCAGCGGCGCAGGAGCAGTTCCGTCAGCAGAACCCGAATTTCCAGCCGCGCCCTGAGAGCGGCAACGACCAGCAATTCCAGCCGCGCCCGGACGAGCAATTTGACGAGGGCGACGAGGACGGTCGACAGTTCGAGCAGCCGTTCGGCACGGGCGAGCAGCCCTATCTGCCGCAGAATGCACAACCCTTCGTTCAGCGCGAGAATTATCAACCGCGCGAGCAGCGTGATAACCAGCCGCAACCGCAGCCGCGCACGCAGCAGGCGGAGCCCGGCAATGAGGGGGGTCTTCCGGCCTTCATCACGGGCGGCGCGCCTCAGCAGGCCCAACCGCAAGGTCAGAACGGATATGAGAATGGCGGCAGCCAGCCGGACCGTTTCCCGCTGCATCGCCGCCGCCGCCGTCATCGCGGTCCGCGTGAAAACACGCCGGGCCAGGGCCGGGGCGAACGCCCGGACGACAACGGCTAGTCTTGTTTGGACATGATCTTGTCTGAAAACCGGTATCCACTTTTCGGGATCATGCCCTAGCCACTTCGCGCCGCGCCCGGCGCCGAGGGCGCCAGCACGGGCTCGAGCGCCGGCACCAATCTGCGCCGCTCGCGCCGCGCCGGTATCGCGCGATAGACCTGCTTGGTCGCTTCCACGATGTGCACGCCCGCAAACGGCGCGGAGAGTGTCGCGCCGGTGCGCTCCCAGGCGACCGCCGAGCGCAAAAACCAGTTGCGCGCGATCGGCGGGACGTAGAGCGCCTCACCCCACCCGGTCGGCGTGAACCACGTCTCGCGCAACAACGCGGTGATCTGCGAGCGCGAGTAGGGCCGGCCATGGCCGAACGGCGTCGTGTCGGTGCGCGCCCATACGCCGCGGCGATTTGGAATCACCGCCAACAATCGCCCGCCGGCCGCGAGCACGCGCCACGCTTCGCGCAGCATCGCCTCCGCGTCGTGCGACATCTCCAGCGCATGCATCAGCAGCAACCGGTCAACCGCCGCATCGGCGAGCGGCAGATCGAGCTCCTCGACGAGTGCGGTCAGCGTCGGGCGCGCCGACGGCCATTTCACCACGCCTTGCGCGGCCGGCATGAAGGCGAGACAGCGCTCGGCCTCCTCGCGGAACAGCCCGAGATAAGGCGTTGCGTATCCGATCCCGGCGACGCGCAACCCCCGCGTATCGGTCCAGCGCGAGCGGATGCCGCGGCTCACGAACCGGCGTGCAACCGTGCCCAAGGGCTGAGCATAGAAGTTGCGCAGGTCGACGACGTCGAGAAACAGGGCGAATGCTCCGCGTGGTCCTTGTGGAATTGGCGTATCGTCAACGGGGCGTTTCAAGATTCCTAGATTTACGCCCTTAAAAGCCGTGCTAGCTTGCCGCCGCCCCGCAGGAGTAGCAAGCAACCATGCCCGCCGAAACCCACCTGTTCCTGTGCCTGAAGGATAATTACGGCGTGCTGCTGCACGATCCCACGACGGGTGCCACGGCAGCCATCGATGCGCCGGAAGCCGCGCCCGTCGATAAAGCTCTTGCCGACACGGGCTGGCGCCTGACCGATATCCTAGTGACGCACCATCATCGCGATCACACCGCAGGCATTCCGGCGCTGAAGCAGAAGTATGGGTGCCGCGTCGTCGCGCCGCGCAATGAAGCTTCCAAAATACAGAACATCGACGTGACGGTGCGCGAAGGCGACATCGTGCAGGTCGGCTCGCTGGTCGGACGCGTGCTCGAGACGCCGGGCCATACCGCCGGGCACATCAGCTACTGGTTCAAGCAGGACAAGCTCGCCTTCGTCGGCGACACGCTCTTCTCGGTCGGCTGCGGCCGCGTCATCGAAGGCACGATGGAGATGATGTGGGCCTCATTGCTCAAGATCCGCAATCTCCCGGCCGACACCGAGGTGTTCTGCGGTCACGAATACACCGCCGCCAACGTGAACTTCGCGCTCACCATCGAGCCCAAGAACCTCGCGCTGCGCACGCGCGCCGAGGAAGTCGTGAGGCTCGTCGAGCAGAAGAAGCCGACGATCCCAACGACGATCCAGCAGGAGAAATCCTACAATCCGTTCCTGCGCGCCGATCTGCATTCGGTCGCTGGCGCGATCGGGATGGAGGGCGTTCCGCCCGCGCAAGTGTTCGGGGCGATCCGTTCGCGCAAGGACAAATTCTAGGGGCGCCGCCCCATCATCGCATGCCGCCGCCTTGCTTCGTATTGCCGCCGTCGCTCAACGTCTCCATGAAAGCGATCAGGTCCTGCCGCTCTTGATCGCTCAGGTCGATAGGCATCATCAGCGGCGAACGGCTCGGGCGGTCGAGGCCACCCTTCTCGTAGTGCTTCATGACATCGACCAAGGTTGCTTGCGATCCATTGTGCATGTAGGGCGGACGCAAGGCCACGGAGCGAAGCGTCGGTGTCTTGAAAGCGAACTGCATCAGTTCGTCGTCCTTCGCGACGCGGCCGCGCCCCGGGTCGGTGGTCGTGGTGCCGACGTCGTGAAACTTGTCGTCGGTGAAGCGCCATCCGCTGTGGCATGCAAAACAATTGGTCTTGCCGTTGAACAGCACGAAGCCACGCCTGGCGGCTTCCGAGATTGCCCGCTCGTCGCCTTCGATCCAGCGGTCGAACGGCGCAATGCCCGGCTCGAGCGTACGCTCGAAGGCAGCAATCGCCTTCACGATGGAATCGATGGTGATGGGCGTGCCCGGCAGCGCCGCATTGAACTTCGCCGAATAGACAGGGTCCGTTTTGATGCGTTCGACAATGGCCTCGACCTTGACCGGCGTTTCCGTCTCGCGCATCGACATGGAGCCGGTCTCGATCGAAGCTTTGGCCTGTGCTTCCAGGGTAGCGCTTCGTCCATCCCACCCGACGGGCGCGTCTGCCGCATAACCGATGCCGATCAATGGCTGAGACTTGCGTGAGGTGAGCTTGCCGGAGTCGTTAATGCTGCGCGCATCCTTCACGACCCACCCGAGCTCAGGGAAGTGGCAGCTGGCACATGACGTCTTTCCCGAGGCTGAAATCTGCGGCGCAAAGAAAAGATCGTGGCCGAGATCGACCAAACGCTGATTTTCGACGGGCGGCGACGCGGGCCGGCGGTACTCCTTCTTCATCGCGTCCAGTTCGGAGGGTGACGCTGGGGTCTGCGCTTGCGCGGTGAATGCCAGCGTGAGCAAGCCAAGCCAGAACAGCCGCATTGCGTGTCTCCTTTGCGCTCGCTTGCGGCGCTCTTTAAGCTCGTAGCGCGCACGAGCGACAACACAATTCGGCGTGACCGCAGATTGCACGGAAACCCGCATGCGCATGCACTCAGCCCCGGATGTCATCCGTCTGCTCGACTTGAAGCCACACCCTGAAGGCGGACACTTCCGCGAGACGTTCCGCGATGCGCATGCCGACGCGAACGGGCGTGCCGCTTCCACCGCAATCTATTTTCTGCTTGCGAAGGGCGAGCGCTCGCACTGGCATCGGATCGATGCCGCCGAAGTCTGGCACTACCATGCCGGTGCGCCGCTGGTGCTCGAGATGACGGACGGCAACGGCCCGGTGCGGCGCATGAAGCTCGGGCCAGATATCACGATGAGCGAGCGGCCGCAGGGCATCGTGCCGGCAGGCCATTGGCAGGCGGCAGAAAGCCTCGGCGAATGGACGCTCGTCGGCTGCACCGTCGCACCCGGATTCGAGTTTGCCAAATTCGAGATGGCGCCGAAGGATTGGACGCCGGGTTCTTAACGCTTGCCGAACAGCATTTCTTTGGCCGCGAGCACGCCGCCGCCGGCAACCAGCAAAGCCGCAATGGCCAGACTGAAGCTCGCGGCCGCATAGCCCGCAAGCACGAGAAACAGCGTCGAGAGCAGCGGCGCGAGATACGAGCCGACACCGAGCACGCGGATGTCGCCGCGCTTCATGCCGATGTCCCAGACATAGAACGCGGCGCCGACCGGACCGATGCCGAGCGCCACGACCGCAAGCCACTGGCTCATGTTCTCAGGCCAATGCGTTTGCTCGAACAGGAGATGCGAGAGCGCGGCGAGCGCCGACGTCACGAGGCAAAATCCCGCCACCGCATCGCTCGGCACGTCGGCAAAGCGGCGCGAGAGAACCGAATAGGTCGCCCACACGAAGGCCGCGACGAACGCCGCCGCGAAGCCGGGGAGATAGGCGCCCGTCAGCGTGACGCCGCGGCCGGCGAACAGCACCGCAGTGCCGCAAGCCGCAATAAGCGCGCCCGCAACATGGTGTAGCCGCAGCCCCTTGCCCGGCAGCGTTGCCGAGAGCAGCACGATCAGCACTGGCCAGAGATAGCTGACAAGCTGCGCCTCGGCGGGCGGCGCGAGGCGCAGCGCCAGGAAATAGAGCGCGTGGTAGCCGAACAGGCCGCCAACGCCGAGCGCCCAGACCTGCCATGGCTGCTTCAGTGCACGCGCCGCGCCCGGCCGGAACAGCCACGTGATTGCGCCAAGCGCTCCACCAATCGCGAAGGTCATCGCGGCGAGCTGAAACGGCGGAACGGTGCCGGATGCAACGGTGAGCAGGGACAGCAGCGACCACATCAGGATCGCCGAAAAGCCGATGAGGGTGGCGCGCGCCGTCATGCGGCGGATGCGAAGCTATTCGGCCGCGAGCGGGCGGGCGCTCTCGACATAGCCCTCGCGCGTCTGCGGCAGTTTCCAGCCGAGCATGCGCGAAGCGACGAGCGTGCGGAGCACCTGCGCGGTGCCGCCGCCGATCGTGAACATGCGCACATCGCGCGCCATTCTTTCGAGAGGAAGATCGCGCGAGTAGCCGCGCGCGCCGTACATCTGCAGCGCATCGTTGACGATGCGGATCGCGGCTTCGCTGGCGAAGATCTTCGCCTGGGCGGCGAGCATCGGATCGGGAAACGCGGAAGCCTCGCCGCGCGAGCGTGCTGCCTGATACAGCATCAGCCGCGAGGCAGTGAGCTGCGTTGCCATGTCGGCGAGCATCCATTGCAGGCCCTGGAATTCGCCGATTGGCCGGCCGAACTGTTCGCGCTCTTTCACCCATTCGGTCGCGAGTTCGAGCGCGCCCGCAGCGATTCCCATCGCAACGGTGCCGGCGCCGACGCGCTGCGAATTGTAAGCGTTCATCAGATCGGCAAAGCCGCGCCGGAATCCGGATGGCGGCAGCAACGCCATGCTCGCCGGTATTTCGAGATTCTCGAACGTGAGCTCGCCCTCCGGCATGCCGCGCAGTCCCATGGTCTTCTCGCGCCGCACGACACGCAGGCCTTTGGCCGCGTTTTCGTTTTCTTGGCGCACCGCGAGGAAACCACCGATGCCGAGGTCCGCGCCCTTCTCGTCGAAGACGCGCGCAAAAATGAGATGCAGCTTTGAGACGCCGCCGCCGGTGATCCAGTGCTTGCGGCCATTGATGAGGTATTTATCGCCGCGCCTGTCGGCACGCGTGGTCATCGCCATGGCGTCGGAGCCCGCGTCCGGCTCCGTGATGCAGATCGCGGGCTTATCGCCGGACAACACGAGCGAAGCCGCGAGCTTCTTTTGCTCTTCGTTGCCGTAAGCCATCACGGTCGAGATCGCGCCCATGTTGGTCTCGACCACGATGCGCGCGGTCACGGTGCAGCACTTCGCCATCTCCTCGATGACTAGCACCGCATCGAGGTAGGAGCGCCCCTGCCCGCCATGCTTCACAGGAATCGTCATGCCGACAAACTTCGCTTCCGTCAGCGCCTCGACGATGTCCCAGGGATACTCCTCGCTTGCGTCGATCTCGGCGGCACGCGGGCGCGCGACATCGCGCGCAAAATCGCGGGCGCGCGCTTGCAGCGCGAGTTCGTCAGCGGTCAGCCCGAGCGTATCCATGAGCACGCCCCGCCAGACGCGGGATCAGATCATCACCTGCCCGCCGTTCGCGGAGAGCGTCGAACCGGTGATCAGGCCTGCGTCATCGGAGGCAAGGAACACGACACAGCGCGCGATCTCTTCCGGCTCGCCGAGCCGCCCAATCGGAATCAGCGGCAGAATGTTCTTCTCCAGCACATCCTTCGGCACTGCCTGCACCATCTCGGTATTGATGTAGCCCGGGGTGATCGCATTCACGGTGATGCCGGCGCGCGCGCCTTCGAGCGCCAACGCCTTGGTGAAACCGATGTCGCCCGCCTTTGCGGACGAATAGTTCGCTTGGCCGAACTGACCTTTCTGCCCATTGATCGAAGAGATGTTGATGACGCGGCCAAACTTGCGCGCGCGCATCCCCTCCCAGAGCGGTCGCGTCATGTTGAACAGCGAATTGAGGTTCGTGTTGATCACCGCGTACCACTGGTCCGGCGTCATGCGGTGGAACGGCGCGTCCTTGGTGATGCCGGCGTTGTTGACCAGCACTTCGACCGGCCCGAGATCGGCTTCGACTTTCTTGAGGCCCTCGACGCAGGCCTCGTAATTCGAGACGTCCCACTTGTAGACGTTAATGCCGGTCTCGGCCTTGAACTTGTTCGCCGCCTCGTCGTTGCCGGCATAGCTCGCCGCGACCTTGTAGCCTGCGGCCTTCAGCGCCTTGGAAATCGCCGCGCCGATGCCGCGCGTTCCGCCGGTCACCACTGCTACTCGGGCCATTTGGTCCTCCCCACTTTGTTGTTCGTCACAGCTTAGAGACGTTCATGGCCGGGACAAGCCCGGCCATGACACAGATCAAATTGTTGGAACGGCTTACCGCTCCACGCACATCGCGATGCCCATGCCGCCGCCGATGCAGAGGGTGGCGAGGCCCTTCTTGGCATCGCGCTTCTGCATTTCGTAGAGCAGCGTGAGCAGCACGCGCGCACCGGACGCGCCGATCGGGTGGCCGATCGCAATCGCGCCGCCGTTGACGTTGACCTTCCCGGTGTCCCAGCCGAGGTCCTTGTTCACCGCGCAGGCCTGCGCCGCGAAGGCTTCGTTCGCCTCGACCAGATCGAGGTCGCCGATATTCCAGCCTGCCTTCTTGAGCGCGGCGCGTGACGCCGGGATCGGCCCGGTACCCATGATCGACGGATCGACGCCGGCGTGTGCCCAGGAGACGATGCGGGCGAGTGGCTTCTTGCCCGCGGCGGCCGCAGCCTTCGCGGTCATCAGCACGACGGCCGCGGCACCGTCATTGATGCCGGAAGCATTCGCGGCGGTGACCGTACCTTCCTTCGAGAAGGCCGGACGCAGCTTCGCGATCGAGTCTACCGTCACGCCGGCCTTCGGATACTCGTCCTTGTCCACCACGATGTCGCCCTTGCGCGACTTGATGGTGACCGGAACGATCTCGTCCTTGAACTTGCCGGCCTTCTGCGCGGCCTCGGCCTTGTTCTGCGAGGCGGTCGCGAACTCGTCCTGCATCTGACGGGTGATCTGGTACTTCGTAGCGACGTTCTCGGCGGTCGTGCCCATGTGGTAGCCGTTGAAGGCATCCCACAGGCCGTCTTTGATCATCGTGTCGACGAACTCGATCGAACCCATCTTCACGCCGTTGCGCAGATGCTGGCAGTGCGGCGCCATGCTCATCGACTCCTGGCCGCCCGCGACCACGATGTCCGAGTCGCCGTTCATGATCGCCTGGTAGCCAAGCGCGACGGCGCGCAGCCCCGAGCCGCACAGCTGATTCACGCCCCAGGCCGGGCTCTCGACCGGAATGCCGGCGCCAATGGAGGCCTGGCGCGCTGGGTTCTGGCCCTGACCGGCGGTCAGGATCTGGCCCATGATGACTTCGGAAACTTGGCCGCCCTCGACCCCGGCGCGCTTCATCGCTTCCTGAATCGCGGCCTTGCCCAGCTCATGCGCCGGCAAGTTGGCGAACGCGCCGTTGAACGCGCCGACCGGCGTACGCGCCGCACCAACAATGACGATATCGTCTGACATGAAAATCTCCTGATCCCGGCGGCGAGCCCGCCTGTCCGCCTTCACGTTAAGGGGCATTTGATACCCCACCGGAAGGCTGTCAATAAGCCATCGGTGCATGTCCGTTTTGCGGGGCACCATGATCTAGCGCAAAGGCCCATCGGCCTTTTTCGCCCGGCATACCGCCTTGCACAAAACGGTAGCCCGGGTCCCGCAAAAGTGCTTATGCTGACGCGGCTTACCGCGCAAAAGCCCGTTCGGAGTTTCAGCGCCATCCTCTACAAGGCACGAGCGAATGAGCACAGCGACCAAATCCGCCGAACCGGTCAAAATCAAAAAGTACGCCAACCGGCGGCTCTACAATACCGGAACCAGCACCTATGTGACGCTCGAAGACCTCGCCACGATGGTGAAGAACGGCGAGGACTTCGCGGTCGAGGACGCCAAGACCGGCGAAGACATTACCCGCTCGGTGCTCACCCAGATCATCTTCGAGCAGGAGAACAAGGAAGGCGCGCAGAACCTGCTTCCAATCAACTTCCTGCGCCAGCTCATCCGCTTCTACGGCGATTCCATGCAGATGCTGGTGCCGCGCTATCTCGAGACGTCGATCGAGTCGTTGGCGCGCGAGCAGCAGAAGTTCCGGGATCAGATGTCGCAAGCCTTCGGGGTGAGCTCATTCGGGCCGCTCGACGAGCAGGTCCGCCGCAACATGGAGATGTTCCAGCGCGCGTTCTCGATGTTCACGCCGTTCGCGCGCCGCGACGAGGAGACGGCGGCAACCGAAGAGAAGCCCGCATCGTCTGGAAGCGATCTCGATGAACTGCGCAAGCAGCTCTCCGACATGCAGAAGAAGGTCGACAAGCTGAGCGGCGGCGAAAAGTAGCTAGCCTGCGGCCGCCTCCGGCGCGCCGCTCTTCCAAGGCCGCTCGATGCTGGCGCGGCCGATCAGGTCGCCCTGCAGATAGTCGCAGCCCCAACCTTGGAGCAGTGCGGCTGTATCCTCGTCCTGCACCCACTCCGCCACCGTTTGCAGGCCCAGCGAACGCCCGAGCCCGATCATGGTCTGGACGAATGCCCGGTCGTCGTCCGAGCGCGTCAGATTCTGCACGAACGCACCGTCGATCTTGATCATGTCAACGCCGAGCCGCCGCAGATTGCGAAACGACGTATAACCGGCGCCGAAATCATCAATCGCAATGCGGCAGCCGAGATCCTTGGCGCGGGTCACGAAGCCGGCGGTTTCGTCGATGTTGTGGATCGCGGCAGTCTCGGTGATCTCCAGGATCATGCGCTGTGCGACGCCCGGCCGCGCGCGCAGCCGCGCACTGAACGCCGACCACCAGTCCGGATCGCTGATCGAATCCGGCGAGACGTTCACGCTCACTTTGACGTCGGGCGTTGCCAGAAGTTCCGCAACGACCAGCTCCATCACCCGGTGATCGATCAGCCGCACCAGGCCCAATTGCTCGGCGACCGGCACCACGGCGGTGGCGGCCACGACACTGCCATCGGCGCGTCGAATGCGCATCAGGCATTCATGGAACGCGATCTCGCGTGTCGATGTGGTCACCACCGGCTCGAAGGCGATCAGAATGCGCCGCTCGTTCAACGCCGTGATGATCTTGTCGGTCGAGCGAACGTTTTCGGCGCGCAACGCTTCGAGCTCGACGTTTGGCCGGTAGGCCACAAAGGTGCCGCGCCGCTTGGCCTTTGCGGTATCGAGGGATTCCTGCGCATGCGCGAGGATCTCGGCGACGGTGCGGGCATGGCGCGGAGCCGCCACACCACCGATCGTGATGGTCGTGGCCACAGGACCGTGCGCGGTCTGCACCACGTCCTCACGCACGGCGGCAAGAAACCGGTCGGCCGCCATCGTGAGATCGTCGGGCGTGCAGCTCTTCAGCACCACGCCGAACTTGTTGGAGGAAAAGCGGCCGAGCATGTCGCCGGCGCGCATGCGGCTGCGCAGGCGCCGTCCGACCGCGGCGATCACCTCGTCGGCGACACCGAAGCCATAGGACTCGTTGATGCGCGCCAGATTGTCGACCGCGATCATCATGAAGCCGCACGAGCCGCGGTATTTCAGCGCGTCCTCGAGCGTGGTGGCGAGTGTTTCGGTCAGCGCATTGCGGTTCATCTCGCCGGTGAGGCGATCGAAACGCGACAAGTAAGCGAGCTGCTGCTCGTTCTGATGCCGCTCCGTGACGGCGCGCACCACGCCGTGTGCGCGCGCGGGCCGCCCGTCAGGACCCGAAAACCAGCGTCCATTGTCCTCGACCCACAGCGCTGTTGCGCCGTCGGGGCCCGTGAGCAGGCAATATTCGGTCTGATAGGGAACGCCGGCCCCATAATCGCGGCCGCCTGCATCCATCACGGCGTCATAGCGTGTCGAGGTGTTCTTCGGATCGAGGAAGGCCGCATAACCGCGCCCCGTCCCGATGCGCGTCACGTCGCGTACCTGCAGGACCTCGGCGGCATTCGCGCCCCAGGTCAACGTGTCGGTGTCGATGCGCCAGTCGTAGGCGACGAGGCCGATCGACGCGAGAATGCCATTGGGATCGGCGCCACGGTGTGTTGCGCTTTGAGCGGAAAGCCGGTCGTCACGCGTCACGGGAAACCTGTTCTGGGTAGGCCGCAGGGCGCCCAATCTATCTGAAACCCCTTAAGAATTTGGCAAACAACCCAAAATCGCAGTTCCCGGCTGTGGAAAGCCGCGGCGGCACGCAGGTTGCGATTCCGAGTCTGGAAGCGGGCGTTCTGTCCCGTTTCGAAACAGGAAGCGGCCATGCGTATCGTCGGCGCCAATTCGTCGGTAACCGGTGTCCCGCGGCGGTTCGCGGATGACTGCTACGACGCGACGCCGGCCGTCGCGCAAGGCACTGCGCTGATCACGATCGAAGCGCCGCGACGAAGCAACCACGCTCCGCAGTCGACGCCCTACCCTTCGGCACCCTTCGTGGCGCACCTGATCGCAACCCGGATGCAGGCGCCGCAAACCCGTGAGCGCCGGCGCGCAGAGCCGGAGGAAGCGATCGCAGTCTATCGGTCAATGACCAAGCCGGTCACTGGCAAGCGCGTGTTCGGCGTGCGGGTTTAATACCCCAGCGCGCAGCCGTCCTTGCGCGGATCGGACCCGCCGATGAGCACGCCGCGTTCCCAGTCGATCGCAATCGCCTGACCGCCACCATGCGGCGCGGGGCGCAGCACCACGTTATGGCCGCGCGCCTTGAGGCCTTCGGTCGCCTGCGGCGACACGCCATGCTCGATTTCCGTGGTCTCATCAACGAAGAAGACACGCGGCGCGTCGATCGCCTGCTGCACGTCCATGCCGTAATCGACCATATTGGTGACGAGGTGCGTGTGGCCCATCGGCTGATAGTCCGCGCCCATGACACCAAACGGCATCACGCAGCGCCCGCCGCGCATCGCGAGTGCCGGGATGATGGTGTGCATCGGGCGCTTGCCCGGCGCAATCTCGTTCGGATGGCCGGCCTCCGTCACGAAGCCGGTGCCGCGGTTGTGCAGCATGATCCCGGTCTTTTCGGTGCAGATGCCGGTGCCGAACGCCGAATAAAGCGAGTTGATGATCGACACCGCCATGCGGTCGCGATCGACGACGGTCATGTAGATCGTATCGCTGGTCGGCGTCGGCGCCTTCGGCAGTGGCACGCGCTTGTTCGGATCAAGCAGCGCGCTGAGCTTTTTGGCGAAGCCCTTGTCGAGCAGCCCCGCGACCGGCTCGCGCATGAACGCCGGATCGGCGATGTGCGCGTCGCGCACGCCGAAGGCCAGGCGCGCGGCTTCGAGCGCGAGGTGGTAGCGCTCCGCGCCGAACGGATCGAGCCGCGCAAGATCGAAGTTCTCCAGAATGTTGAGCAGCACCAGCGCGGTCAGCCCCTGCCCGTTCGGTGGCAGCTCGACGATGTCGAGCCCGCGATAGTTCGTCGAAATTGGCGTGACGACATCGCCCTTGTGGCGCGCCAGATCGTCAGCGGCGAGATCGCCGCCGGCCGCCTGCACGGTCGCAGCGATATCGGCCGCGATATCGCCCTCGTAGAAGGCCTTCGCGCCGCTCTTCGCGATCGCCTTCAGTGTGGCGGCAAGCGCCGGCATGCGCATGATCTGACCGACCTCGGGCGCGCCGCCATTCACGAGGTAGTGCTTCACCGAGCCCTTGTGCGGCGCGAGCTTGTCGACCACGCCCGCCCAGTCCCAGGCGACGCGCGGCGTGATCGGAAAGCCATCCTCGGCATGGCGGATCGCGGACTGCAGCGCACGATCGAGACCGAGGCGACCATGCGCCTTGAGGATCGCCTCCCAGGCTTCGATCGCGCCTGGCGCAGTGACGGCATGCGGCGAGGTCGCCGAGATCTTGTGGGTGATGCCGTTGGCGCGAAGTTTCTCGGCCGAAGCAGCGGCGGCCGCGCGGCCCGATCCGTTGTAGCCCCAGACAGGTGTGTCCGGCTTTGCGACGAGGCAGAAGCAATCCCCACCGATGCCTGTCATCGCCGGCTCGACCACGCAAAGCGTGGCGACCGCCGCTATGGCGGCGTCGGCCGCGGTGCCGCCGGCTTTCAGCGCGTCGAGTGCCGCGACGGTCGCAAGCGGGTGCGAGGTCGCGGCCATCCCTTCGCGCGCGTAGGCAGGCGAGCGGCCGGGCAGATGAAAGTCACGAAATGTCATGGAAAGGCGGTCACGAAAGGTGAGAGGGCGACCTTAGCCTACGACCCGATCTTTTGCACAGGGTCGGCTTTCACCACGGGCTCGGCGGCCGGCCCGAAGGGAGAAGGCTCGACCCGTGGTGCTGGGGCCGGTTCGACGCGGACCGGCTCGGTGCGCACCACCGCGGGCGCAGGCGCAGGTGCCGGCGCGACGACAACGGGTGCCTGTTCGACCACGACCTTGCGTCGCGCCCGGCGCAGCGCGGCCGCAAAGCCTGCGAACAGATCGACCACGCAGATCGCAACGAACAGCGCGAAGGTCGAGTTGCCCATCTGCTGCGGCACGTTCTGCTGGTTCATCAGGGCGGCGGGATTCACCATCGCGAACTCGGCGCCGGCGCCGCAAACCAGCAGCAGGGCCAGGAAATGCTCGATCAGTGACTTGCCGTGTTTGGTCGACTTGATGACCTCGAACATCAGCATCAGCAGCGAGAACAGGATGAAGGCGTCGCTGGCGGTGGGCTCGAAGACAAGCCCCGAGGGCAGCCGGAACGAATAGAGCTTTGTGTTCCAATCGAACGGCATCATGAACGCGATCACGTTGTAGATCGCGAATGGAATGATCAGCAGCGGAAATCCGATCACGCGGGCCTCCCCGGAGTCGTCCGATAATAATGCTCGCTAATGAGCCAGTAAGGCAAAAATATCGCGCGCCGGTTCACCTTCCGGCGCGCGTCAATCTACGCCAGTTCCGAGCCTCAGGCCTCGGTCTTGACCTTGAGCACCTGCCGGCCGCGATACATCCCGGTCTTCAGGTCGATGTGATGGGGGCGGCGCAACTCGCCCGAATCCTTGTCCTCCACATACGTGGGGCGCTTCAGGGCGTCGGCGGAACGGCGCATGCCGCGACGCGAGGGCGAGGTTTTTTTCTTCGGAACAGCCATTGAAATCACTCCGGAAATCGGCGCGCGCGCCTGCTGGCGGTCGCCCGAAACTGTCTGGGAAGGCGCGCTTATAGAGGATCGGTCCCGCCAAGGCTAGCCCGGCCCGCGCAGGCATTCCGAGCCGATCCGGGCCGCGCGGGTCTGATAAATCCCGGCGAGCCGCCGCACACCCGGACCCGGCCGCGCAGCGCTCCGCATGTGCGGATTCGGCAGGATCGCCGTGAGAAGCGCCGCCTCGCGTGGAGTCAGGTCGCGCGCCGACTTGCCGAACGCATGCCGCGCCGCAGCCTCGGCCCCGAACTCCCCCTCCGGCCCCCACTCGGCAATGTTGAGGTAGATCTCCATCAGCCGCCGCTTGCCCAGGATGAGGTCGAGCCAGAGCGCCAGCGGAAACTCCAGCGCCTTGCGCACGACCGAGCGCCCCTGCCAGAGGAACAGATTCTTCGCGGTTTGCTGCGCAATCGTCGACCCGCCGCGCATGTCCGATATTTCGTCAGCATCCTGGATCGCGGCACGCAGCTCGCCGAAGTCGATCCCGTGATGGATGCAGAAGCGGGCATCCTCGGCCGCCATCACGCTGCGCGGCAGAACGGCCGCCATCTCGCTCAACGGCCGCCACGTCCGCGTAACGGGCTCACCCGTAACGCGCCGCCACAGCATCAAGGTCGAGACCGGGTCGACGACGCGATAGAGAGGCGCGACCGCGTAGGGTGCAAGCATCAGAATCAGAAGCACAAGCAAAGCCGCGCGCAGGATGCGGAACGCGGTCCTTCCCGGCTTTTTCGCCATGCCTTCCGGTCCATCACGCCTGTGTGCAGCGAAACACGCGGCCTTGAGCTAATCCGCAATTGAGGCTCGAATAGCCTCAATGACCTCCGAAAGCACCCATGCGCCGAATTACCCGCGCCGGCCGCCGCGCCTTGTTCGCATTATCCGGACGCGGCCGCGTCTGTTCATCTCGATCGCGGTCGGACTGATCGTTGCCGCGATTTTGTTTGTGGTCACCGACTGGCGCGCCGCCACCAAGCTTCTGATCGGCTGGGACACGGGTGTCGTGCTCTATCTGATACTTGCCGCCACGCTCGTGGCGCGCTCGGATGTCCATCGGCTCAAGCGTCGCGCCGCCAACCAGGACGAGGGCAATCTTGCGATCCTGTTCCTCGTCGTCGCGGCGGCGATTGCGAGTCTCGCGGCAATCTTTGCGGAGCTTGGCACGGCCGCGGGCCAGACCCGCCAGCCGGGCCAGCTTATCCTGGCAACCGCCACCGTGGTCCTGTCCTGGGCCTTCATTCATTCGATCTTCGCGCTCCACTACGCGCATGAGTATTACGGCGAAGGCCGTGACCGGCACATGGGCGGCATGGCGTTCCCCGACGACAACGAGCCGGACTACTGGGATTTCGCCTATTTTGCCTTCACGATCGGAATGTGCGCGCAGGTGTCCGACGTGACGGTGTCGTCCAAATCGATCCGGCGCACCGTGCTGACGCACAGCATCATCTCGTTCCTGTTCAATGCCGCGTTGCTGGCGCTCACCGTGAACATCGCGGCGAGCGCGATTTAGGGACTGCATCGTTCCTCCCAGGGCGATGTGAGATGGGAGGCGGCCATGGCAAGCAAGCGCAGCCCGCTCGAGATGGCGCGCGCCGCAAGCGCGAGCGCACGCGCCGCGGCCGACCTGCTGCAGAGGACGGAGGACCTGAGCCCGCGCCTCGCGATGCTCTACACGGGCGTGGTGCACGACGTGATGCGCGGCATGGGGCTGAAGGACTTCACGCTGCCGCACACGCTGCATCCCGTGACGGTCGCCCGCACGATTGCCGGGCCGATATTTACCGTGCGCGGCAAGGTGTCGCCGGAGGCGACCCCGCACGACACGCTGCTCGCCTGGACCGGCTTTCTCTCCAAGGCAAAGTCCGGGCACATCGTGGTGATCGCCGCCAACGACGAAGAGGTCGCGCACATGGGCGAGCTCTCCGGCGAAACGCTGATGCGCAAGGGTGTGCCGGGCGTCGTCGCGGACGGCGGCTGCCGCGATGTCGAGTTCCTGATCGAGATGGGTTTCCCGGTCTACGCGCGCTATGCGACGCCGCGCGATATCGTCGGATACTGGATGGTCGACGCCATGGACGTGCCGATCAAGATCGGCCCGGTGTCGATTGCGCCGCAGGATTATCTGCTCGCCGATCGCGACGGCATCATCGTTGTGCCGCGCGCACGCGCGGCCGAGATCGTGTCGGCTGCCGCGGTTGCGGTCGGCACCGAAAGCCAGATCCGCACCGCGATCCTGTCCGGCATGGACCCGCAGGAGGCGTACCTCAAGTTCGGGAAGTTCTAGGCCGTGGACTCAATTAACGCGCTGCAACAGCCGGATTGACCCAAGCTGGACGAGAGCGAGCCACGCAGCTTGTTGATCGCATCGACTTGATGGCCGCTCACTCATCGCCGGCAAGTTTGTTGCGCATGATTCGAGCCCTCGTTTACGGGCTTAAATTACGGTCTGGCGTGAGTTCTCCCGCAGCTCGGGGTCGTGGCATTTTGGCTGCTATCGGGGATAAAGCAGACGTTCTATGCGTGCTGTGAGTATGTCCGCTTTTGACCCAAATGTATGGTCCGGCCGTGCGTCGCAAGAGAGTTCGTCGAGTTGGTGGTGAGCGGTCTTGCATCAATGTATCCGGCCTTTG
>Ga0310810_10002102_pt1 | contig 21181 bp, 20 predicted proteins | sample NCmetagenome_FD_207641 | JGI IMG/M metagenome (GOLD analysis project Ga0310810, IMG submission 207641) | Soil microbial communities from experimental microcosm in Duke University, North Carolina, United States - NC | ecosystem: Engineered > Artificial ecosystem > Soil microcosm > Unclassified ...
CGGATGTAGAACTGCGGCCGGTAGCCGTTGAAAAACGGCGTGTGCCGCCCCCCCTCTTCCTTCGACAGGATATAGACCTCGCCCTTGAACTTCGTGTGCGGCTTGATCGACCCCGGCTTGGCCAGCACCTGCCCGCGCTCCACGTCCGTCTTCTCCACCCCGCGCAGCAGCACCCCGATGTTGTCCCCCGCCACCCCTTCGTCGAGCAGCTTGCGGAACATCTCCACGCCCGTCACGATCTTCTTCTCCGTCGGCCGGAACCCCACAATCTCGATTTCCTCGCCGACCTTCACCTTGCCGCGCTCCACGCGCCCGGTCACCACCGTGCCGCGCCCCGAGATCGAGAACACGTCTTCGATCGGCATCATGAACGGCTTGTCGATCTCCCGTTCCGGCAGCGGAATGTAGGTGTCGAGCGCCTCCATCAACTTCACCACCCCGGCCTGGCCTTCCGCATCGCCCTGCAGGGCCTTCAGCGCGCTCACCCGCACCACCGGCACGTCGTCGCCTTTGAACCCGTAGGTCGAGAGCAGCTCCCGTACTTCCAGCTCCACCAGGTCCAGCAGCTCCGGGTCGTCCACCGCATCGACCTTGTTCAGCGCCACCACCAGATACGGCACGTTCACCTGCCGCGCCAGCAGCACGTGCTCACGCGTCTGCGGCATCGGGCCGTCGGTCGCCGACACCACCAGAATCGCGCCGTCCATCTGCGCCGCCCCGGTGATCATGTTCTTGATGTAGTCGGCGTGGCCCGGGCAGTCCACGTGCGCGTAGTGCCGGTTCGCCGTCGAATACTCGACGTGGCTCGACGCGATCGTCAGAATCTTCGTGTCGTCGCGCCGCCCCTGCGACTCGCTCGCCTTCGCCACCTCGTCATACGGCACAAACTTCGCCCACCCCTTGTCGGCCGCCACCTTCGTCAGCGCCGCCGTCAGCGTCGTCTTGCCGTGATCGATGTGGCCGATAGTCCCGACGTTGACGTGGGGCTTTGAACGATCGAATTTTTCTTTTGCCATGCTCGCTCCGCTCGCTTCGCAAACTGTCGGGTGTCAGGTAGCAGGTGTCAGGCGCGGTCCAGGTGTCAGCCCCGCCTGATTCCTCTTACCTGCTTCCTGATTCCTAGACCACCCCTAAAACCTGATACCTGACACCTATTTAGTTCCCTGGATCCTCGCCACCACTTCTTCCGACACGTTCTGCGGTGCTTGTTCGTAGCGATCGAAGTGCATCGAATACGTTGCGCGCCCCTGCGTGCGTGACCGCAGATCCGTTGCGTAGCCGAACATCTCCGACAGCGGAACGCGCGCATTGATGATTTGCGTGCCGCCGCGATCTTCCTGCGACTGAATCCGTCCGCGCCGGCTGGCCAGATCGCCCATCACGTCGCCCATGTAGTCTTTCGGGACGACCACTTCGACGCGCATCACCGGTTCGAGCAGAACGGGCTTCGCTTTCTTCGCCGCATCCTGAAACGCCATCGAGCCGGCAATCTTGAACGCCATTTCCGACGAATCGACGTCGTGAAACGACCCGTCGTACAGCTGGATCTTCACGTCGTCGACCGGATAGCCGGCGAGGATGCCGCGCGTCAACGCTTCCTTGATGCCTTCATCAATCGGCTTGATGTATTCCCTCGGAATTGAGCCGCCGACGATCTCGTTCTCGAACACATAACCGGTGCCCGGCTCCGCGGGGAACAGATGAATCTTGGCGTGGCCGTACTGACCGCGTCCGCCAGTCTGGCGCACGTAACGCCCCTCGCCATCCGCCGGACGGGTGAGCGTCTCCTTGTAGGCGACCTGCGGCTTGCCGACGCTCGCATCGACGCTGAACTCGCGCTTCAGGCGGTCGACGATGATTTCGAGGTGCAGCTCGCCCATGCCGCGGATGACGACCTGCCCGGTCTGCTCGTCGGTATTGACGCGGAACGTCGGATCCTCCGCCATCAGCTTGGCGAGACCCTGACCGAGCTTCTCCTGGTCGCCCTTCGTCTTCGGCTCGATCGCCAGCGAGATGACCGGTTCCGGGAAGTCCATCGACTCGAGGATGATGGGCTTCTTCTCATCGCACAGCGTGTCGCCGGTGCTGACCTGTTTCAGGCCCACTGCCGCGGCGATGTCGCCCGCATACACCTCTTTGATCTCCTCGCGCTTGTTCGCGTGCATCTTGAGGAGACGGCCGACGCGTTCGCTGCGGCCCTTCGTGGCGTTGTAGACGGATGATCCGGACGTGAGCACGCCGGAGTAGACGCGAATGAATGTCAGCTGACCGACGAATGGGTCGGTCATGATCTTGAACGCGAGCGCCGCAAACGGCGCGTCGTCGGACGCCGACCGCTCGATGAGCGTTTCTTCCTTGGCCCGCGGATCGATACCCATGATCGCCGGCACGTCGATCGGCGACGGCAGGTAGTCGACGACCGCATCGAGCATCGGCTGAACGCCCTTGTTCTTGAACGCGGAGCCGCAGATGACGACGACGAAGGGCGCCTCCTCTTCACGCACCGACCTGATGACGCGGTTGCGAAGGGCGGCCTTGATCTCGTCCTCGTTGATGGGCGCGCCGCTCAGATATTTCTCGAGCAGCTTGTCGTCGTGCTCGCTGACCTTTTCAATCAGCTTTTCACGGTACTGCTGCGCGTCGGCCATCATCTCGGCCGGAATGTCCGATACGTCGTAGTCGGCACCCATCGTCTCGTCCTTGTAGGTGATGGCCTTCATACGAACGAGGTCGACGACGCCCCTGAATTTGTCTTCGCTGCCGATGGGGAGCTGAATCGCTACGGGATTACCCTGAAGCTTGGTTTCGATCTGCGACAGCGTCCGCTTGAAGTCCGCGCCGATGCGGTCCATCTTGTTGACGAAGCAGATGCGCGGGACGCGGTACTTGTCGGCCTGACGCCAGACGGTTTCAGACTGCGGCTCGACACCGGCAACGGCGTCGAACACGGCGACCGCGCCGTCGAGGACGCGCAGCGAGCGCTCGACTTCGGCGGTGAAATCGACGTGACCCGGCGTGTCGATGATGTTGATCCGGATGTCGCGCCAGAAACACGTGGTCGCGGCGGAGGTGATCGTGATGCCGCGCTCCTGCTCCTGTTCCATCCAGTCCATGACGGCAGTGCCTTCGTGGACCTCACCGATCTTGTACGTAATTCCGGTGTAGAAGAGGATCCGCTCGGTGGTGGTCGTCTTCCCGGCATCGATGTGCGCCATGATGCCAATGTTCCGTGTTCGATTGAGCGGTGTCTGACGCGGCATTGCTACGTTGTCCGATTCTTCTGAAAGCTGATACCTGAAACCTACCAGCGGTAGTGCGCAAAGGCCTTGTTGGCTTCCGCCATCCGGTGCGTGTCTTCTCGCTTCTTCACCGCGCCGCCGCGCAGGTTTGCCGCATCGAGCAGCTCGTTGGCCAGCTTCTCCTGCATCGTCTTGCCGTCACCACGCGACCGGGCGAAGCCGACCAGCCATCGGATGCTGAGCGACAACCGGCGGTTCGGATTCACTTCCACCGGGACCTGATAGTTCGAGCCACCGACGCGGCGCGACTTCACCTCGAGACTTGGCTTGACGTTGTCGAGCGCCTTCTTGAACACCTTGAGCGGATCGTCCCCAGTGCGCTCCTTGATGATGTCGAAGCTCTTGTAGAGGATGTGCTCGGCGGTGCTGCGCTTGCCGTCGTTCATCACGGTGTTGATGAACTTGGTGACCAGCGTGCTGGCGTACACCGGATCGGCGGCAAGTTCGCGCTTCGGAATTTCTCGTCTGCGAGGCATCTTTTCGTTCCTATTGCTTCGGGCGCTTCGCGCCGTACTTCGATCGACCCTGTTTTCGTCCCTGAACGCCGACCGCATCGAGCGTCCCGCGGACGACGTGGTACCGAACGCCCGGCAGGTCCTTCACGCGGCCGCCGCGAATCAGCACCAGCGAGTGTTCCTGCAGGTTGTGCCCAACGCCCGGAATGTAGGTCGTCACCTCGATGCCGTTGGTCAGGCGAACGCGCGCCACCTTGCGGAGCGCGGAGTTCGGCTTCTTTGGCGTCTGGGTGAAGACGCGTACGCAGACGCCGCGCTTCTGCGGACTGACCTGCAACGCGGGACTTTTCGTCTTGGTGACGATCTTCTTGCGTCCCTGACGAACGAGCTGGCTAATCGTCGGCATAAACGATCGCGGATCATTTCTTCGAGGACACGTCCAACGACGCTCTGGGATCGGGACGTCCTCGAAAATCGTCCCGACTCCGTACAACACGAACACACACGGCTGTCAGCGTCGCAGCCGGCGCGTCGTTTCAGGCCTGAAGACGCAGCCCCGGCCGCTTCTGGCACCTGAAACTGATGACCCTATTTGTGAGGCGCGAGGCAATCCGCCTGTTGGCGGCGCCGGTCGCGGACTACTTCCCAAGTGGTTGAGACTAGATAGGGTGTCCTAGTCCCACGCAGAACCTGACGAATATAGCACACGGTTCACGGCATCTACAACACAAACGGGCACATAGCGGCTACACTGCAGGCGTACTTACCGGAGGGACGCGAATGGCAGGGGCGCAAGCACAGGTCGAACGAGCCACGGCGGTCGAAGGAGGATTCCGGCGCGAATTGGGCCTGTTTGACTCGACCATGGTGGTCGCGGGATCGATGATCGGTTCCGGAATCTACATAGTCTCGGCCGCCATGGCCCGCGAGCTCGGCAGTCCCGGATGGCTGCTCGTGGCCTGGATCGTCACCGGCGTCCTCACGATCACCGCGGCCCTGAGCTACGGCGAGCTGGCGGCGATGATGCCGCACGCCGGCGGTCAATACGTCTACCTGAGGACCGCCTACTCACCGCTCTGGGGTTTTCTGTACGGGTGGACCCTCTTTACGGTCATTCAGACCGGAACCATCGCCGCAGTCGCCGTCGCCTTCGCACGATTCAGCGGCATCCTGGTGCCTTGGATCGCCGAGGACAACTATCTGGTTCCACCGGTTCACCTTTCGACCGGCTATGCGGTATCACTCTCGACGGCCCAGCTCATCGGTATCGTGATGATCGCGCTCCTCACGTGGACGAATACGCGTGGTCTCAAGTACGGGAAAGTCATCCAGAACATCTTCACAACGACGAAGACCGGTGCGCTGGTTGTGCTGATCGTGGCGGGAACTCTCATAGGGCGCAATGCGGCGGCGGTGACCGCCAACTTCGGGGACTTGTGGACCCCGAGAGGCTTTGAGCCCATTGCCCCGGGCGTCTCGGTCATCAGCGCGTTCGGCATCTTTGTCGCCCTCTGCGTCGCGCAAACGGGGTCGCTTTTCTCCGCCGACGCCTGGAACAACATCACGTTCACGGCCGGCGAAGTCAAAAATCCTCGGCGGGACATCCCGCTGTCGCTCGCCTTCGGCACGATGCTCGTCATCTCGCTGTATCTACTGGCGAATGTCGCGTATCTGATGACGCTGCCACTCGACGCCATTCAGCACGCGCCCGCGGATCGCGTCGCGACGGCAACCGTCAATGCGATTGTGCCCGGACTGGGCGCCACCGTCATGGCGGTTGCGATTCTCATCTCGACCTTCGGCTGCAACAACGGCCTGATTCTGGCTGGAGCTCGCGCCTACTATGCGATGGCGTGCGACGGCCTGTTCTTCCGCCGAGCCGGTACACTCAACGAAGCAAGGGTTCCAGCGTGGGGTCTGCTTCTCCAATGCGTGTGGGCGATCGTGCTCGTGGTTCCGCGGACGTTCGATCCGACGACGGGGCAGTACGGCAATCTGTACGGCAATCTGCTCGATTACATCATCTCGGCGGCATTGCTGTTCTATGTCCTGACGATTGCTGCCGTCTTCCGCCTTCGCAAGACGATGCCAGACGTTCCGCGCCCGTATCGGACATTCGGCTATCCCATTGTTCCCGCGCTCTATATCGTCGCGGCCGCGGTGATCATGGTTGTGCTCTTGATCTATCGGCCAGCCACCACCTGGCCCGGCTTCGTGATCGTGCTGCTAGGAATCCCGGTGTTCGCGCTGCTGCGTGGGCGTGCTCGCGAGCAGCCGTTGTCGCGATAATCGCGACGCTCTCGACCTCCGCCTGCGTACGGCCGCACGTCGTTGCTCCATCTGCAGGGACGACGCCGATTACGCTCGCCGTCGCCACGTGGAACATGCACGCCGGCAAGGGCGACCTCGTGCGGTTTGTGGACGATCTCGCATCCGGGCGGCTGACCGGCACCCCGCCGAGTGATTACGTCGTGCTGCTGCAGGAGGACGTCGAGCGTGACAACGAGCCGCTCGGCGCGGTCGCAGCCACGCGCCACCTGTTTGCGTTTTTCCTTCCGCTTCGTCGGGTACACGGAGCGATCAGCGGCAACGCAATGTTGTCCACCCAGCCGTTCGAGCAGCCGCGGATTATCCCGCTGCCGCGCCAGCGTCAACCGCGGGCGTCCGCGGCTGCCAATATCACCATCGCCGGCGAACGTTTGTTCATTGCCACCGTGCATCTCGAGAACCGGTTGCCGTGGTGGAGAGTGCTGTTTAGTGACACGGCACGTGGACGACAGGTGCGGGCGCTGCTTCAGGAGTTACCCGCGAACCAGCATGGTGTGTTGGGCGGGGATCTCAACACCTGGTTTGGTCCCCGCGAACCTGCATGGCGCGAGCTGCTGCAGCGATTTCCCAAGACGCGGTTCGATCGCCTCGAACCCACGTTTCAGAACCGGCTGGTGCTGGACCATTTGTTGTTTGATTTGCCGGATGAGTGGGCGGCCAGCTCGCACGTGGTGCAGGAGAGTTACGGGTCCGATCACCATCCCGTCGTGGCGGGAGTGGTGGCCGGACCCCGCAGGACTACCGATTGAAGCGCAACGAGGCGGCAATCGCCGGATGCCGCTTGCGTTCGATGTTGGCGGAATTGCTGTAGAGCGCGACATCGAGCGCCACCCGTGAGCTCATGTTGAGGCCAACGCCTCCCGCCGGATTCCACATCTCACGTGTGTAACCGGCGCCGCCGCGCACCTCGAGACGGCCGAAACGATATTCATAACCGCCGTGAAGAGAGTTGCCGCCGAATCCCTTCCCCGCCTCCGCGATCGCGGACCATTTGTCGGCGTTGTATCCGATATTTCCGCGATAGTTCACCGGCAGTTCGATGCGGGCTTCGCCGACGGGTATGGGCACGGTCTCGATAAAGGTTGAATCGCCAAGGAACGGGTTCCCCATCGAGTACGTCGTCTGCTCGAGGTCCTTCCAGTCGATGCGGTTGGCAATGCCGTTGATGCCGAAGCCAAAGTCCCACCGCGCGATGACCAGGCCGGCACCTACATCAATGGCTCGACCGGTACCTGAAGATGCGTTATTGCGCGTCACCACGAGCGGCGAAGGCAGAAACGGATTGATCGTCAGCAGGCCCGTGCGATCGGTGTCCAGCCTCATCGCGAGGCTGACATCTTCGTACAGGAAGCCGCGCAAAAAATTGTAATTGGCCGCCAGATAGATGCCGTCACGGTCCGACGTGGCGTTCGGCAGCGCGAACCGACCACGGTACCCGCCGGTAATGGCCATCGCCATCTGCCCGCGGTTCGCGTTGGTCAGCGGCATCTGCGTATTGGACAGGTAGACATCCGTCGGCGAGGCGAGGATTGTGGTCAGCTGAGGGTCGATGGCGAATTCGCTCCGCATCGAAAAGTACGGCCCCGCGCCGACGTACACTCCCTGAAATGCTCCGCCCGGTCCCCTGGCGATCTTGATCGTGCGCCCCCAATTCGGTGCCGCAAGCCCCTCGGCCGGCGGTTGGTTGGCGGGCACGAACCCACGGTAGTAATTCAGGTCGCGATGCAGCGTCGCATTGCGGATGTCCTCGACAAACAGCGAGCCGGAATCGGTCGTGTCGCGCCCGAAGGTGTAATGGAGCGGCGAGGCCGCGTATTCCATCGTCCGAATCAGATCGAATTGATCGTTGGTGGGCTTCAGTTTGTCGAAGTCCCGCATGACCTGAAACAGGCCGAATGGCAATACGACGCTGCCATAGTTGCGCGCCTCGTCAATCATCTGTGTCGCCAGGTTCTCGTCTCCGCCCGGCGAGCCGAGCCCGATTTTGCGCGCGTCGAATGACCAGTTCTGTGCTGAGGCCTGTCCCGCGACGAGCGAACAGGCAAGGAGCCCGAACAGAATTTTGCGTGACACCAGACACTCTCCTCGTGGATGAAGGCCAAGCCGGCCCGTTCACCTGCATTAACGTCGGACCAGCTTCGGATTAACGTCGGACCAGCTTCGCTCGATCATTTTTCGGAAGCTGCGCGACGCGCCTCCACCCGTTCGTTGCGTGCCTTTTTGGCGAGATCGATGAAGGTCTGTTTCAACCCGTCGAGATCTTTCTCCTCGAGTTCCTCGAGGTCGAGCAGCTCGTTGCGGGCGTGCCCCACGGCCCGGATCAGTTCATCGAGCTTCACCTGGATGGCTTCGGTATCGCGGTTCTGCGTGCTTTGGATCAGAAATACCATCAGGAACGTGACGATCGTCGTTCCTGTGTTGATCACCAGCTGCCATGTGTCGCTGAATCCGAACGATGGCCCGACAGCGGCCCATATGAGGATGACGCCTGCCGCAAGAAGGAATGTCGCCGGTCGGCCCGACGCGCGTGCGGTCACTTTCGTCAGACGCGTGAACCACGAAGTTGACTTGGTCGGTCTCATGATGGGCCGGATGTTAGTCGGAAATCCTCTTGGTCTCGGCTCGAGTCTTTTATTCGGCTTTGGAATTTGGAATCTGGGATTTGGGATTTAATGTATCGATGGCATTGATCGAACCAGGTAAGAAAGCGCCGGCGTTCACGTTGAAAGATCAGACAGGCAAGGTGCACAAGCTGGCCGACTACGCAGGCCGGCCTGTGATCCTCTACTTCTATCCGAAAGACGACACGCCGGGCTGCACCAAGGAAACGTGTTCGTTTCAGTCGTATCTACCCAAGTTCAAACCAAGCAAGGCGGCAGTGCTCGGCGTCAGCATCCTGGACGAAAAGAGCAAGGCGAAGTTCGCGAATAAGTACAACATCACCTTTCCGCTGCTGGCCGATCCGGACCACGAGGTCGCGGACAAGTACGGTGTCTGGCAACAGAAGGCCTTCATGGGTCGCAAGTTCATGGGCATCGTCCGCACGACGTACCTGATTGGACCTGACGGCAAGGTGCAGCAGCGGTGGGACAACGTGAAGGTGGATGAGCACGCGGACGAAGTGCTTGCGGCGCTCGCGTAAAGCATTCGAATCGCGAATCCCGAATCACGAGTCCGGCTCCCCCGTGCTACGCTCTCGCCCCGATGGATTCCTACCTGCACGGCCCCAGCCTGACGCCGCTGCTCGGAGAAACCATCGGCGCCAATCTTCGCCGGACTGTCGAGCGGTTCGCCGACCGCGAAGCGCTTATCGTTCGCTCGCAGGGATATCGCGCGACCTACCGGCAGCTGTGGGATCAGACGACCATGCTGGCGCGTGCACTCCTCGCGTCGGGCGTGCAGAAAGGAGACCGTGTCGGCATCTGGTCGCCCAATCGCTTCGAATGGGTGATCACCCAGTTTGCGAGCGCGCGGATTGGCGCGGTTCTCGTCAATATCAACCCTGCGTATAAGACGTCCGAGCTGCAGTATGCGCTGACGCAGTCAGGCGTCTCGCTGCTGATCCACGCCGCCGCGTTCCGGGCGAGCGATTACAGCGCGATGGTGCGCCAGGTCGGCGGTAATTGCCCGGAGCTGCGCGAAACAATCGTGATCGATACAGGCTGGCGCGATCTGCTCGAGCGCGCGACCCGTACGGCCGAGAGCGATCTAGCGGACCGTGAGTCTCGTCCGCAGTTCGATGACGCGATCAACATTCAGTACACGTCGGGGACGACGGGGTTTCCGAAAGGCGCGACGCTCTCACACCACAACATCCTGAATAACGGGTATCTCGTTGGGGAGATGATCAAGTACACGGAGCAGGACCGCGTCTGCATCCCGGTGCCGTTCTATCACTGCTTCGGCATGGTCATGGGGAACCTCGCCTGCAGCTCACATGGTGCATGCATGGTAATCCCCTCGGAAGCATTCGACCCGCTGGCGACGCTCGAGACGATTGCTGCCGAGCGGTGTACGTCGCTCTACGGCGTGCCGACGATGTTTATCGCGCAGCTTTCACATCCGCGGTTCAGCGAATTCGATCTGTCATCGCTGCGCACCGGCATCATGGCGGGCTCGCCATGCCCGGTCGAAGTGATGAAGCAGGTGCAGTCGTCCATGCACGTACCCGAGGTGACGATCTGCTACGGCATGACCGAAACCTCGCCGGTGTCCACGCAGAGCAGCTGGGACGACCCGCTCGAGCGGCGCGTCGCGACCGTCGGGCGTGTACATCCACATGTGGAAATCAAGATCGTCGATCCCGAGAGTGGGGTGATTGTGCCGCGAGGCGTGCCGGGCGAACTCTGCACGCGCGGCTACAGCGTGATGCTGGGCTACTGGGGCAATGAGGAGGCGACCCGCGAAGCCATCGATGCTGCCGACTGGATGCACACCGGCGATTTGGCGACCGCCGACGCCGAGGGCTACGTGAACATCGTCGGCCGCATCAAGGACATGATCATCCGCGGCGGCGAGAATGTGTATCCACGTGAGGTCGAGGAATATCTCTATACGCATCCCGCTGTGCTGGACGTCCAGGTGATCGGCGTTCCAAGTCCGAAGTACGGTGAAGAAGTGATGGCGTGGGTGAAGCGAAGACCGGGAGCGACGGCGAATGGTGAAGAACTCGCCGCGTTCTGCCGCGGCCGGATCGCGACCTTCAAGATCCCGGCCTATTGGAAATTCGTGGATGAGTTCCCCACGACCGTGACCGGCAAGATCCAGAAGTTCAAGATGCGCGAGATGGCCGTCGCGGAGCTGGGGCTGACGGCGGCTTCACAGCGCACGGCCTGAGCATCCGGCGGTAAACTCCTCCCATGAAGCTCCGGGTGGCGGCCGCGGGCGTCGCGATGTTTCTGATTGCCGGCGCTGCGTGGGCTCAATTTGGACGCGGCTACAATGCCAGCCTCTCCGCGCGCATGGCGCGGCCTGACAGCTTCGACGGACGCTTTCACTATTGCCGCGGACAGTACCGGATGAACCCGGTAGGCGATGGCGGCAGCTGGTTGACCGACTATCCGCTCGCAGACATCGATTTGTCGATCCGACTGGCAGAGCTGACGAAGATGCGGGTCGGGTTCGATGCGCCAGGACAACCGCAGCATCTCATTGTGCCGCTGACGGGCGCCGAGCTGTTCAAGTGCCCGATGATCATGATGCAGGAGGTCGGCAGGCTCTTCTTCAACGATGAGGACGCGGCGCAGCTGCGCAAGTACCTGCTCAAGGGTGGCTTTCTGTGGGTGGATGATTTCTGGGGATCCTACGCGTGGAACACGTGGGCGACTCAGATCACGAAAGTCTTTCCGCCGGGCGAGTACCCGATCGTCGACCTTCCGGCCGATCATCCGATCTTCCACACGATGTTCGATCTGAAGGCTGTCCCGCAGATTCCGGGTATCGGCTACTGGCGCGGCAGCGGCGGTGGCACGTCTGAGCGCGGCGCCGACAGCGCGCAGGTGCACGCCCGCGGGATCTCCGATCGTAACGGCCGGCTCATGGTGCTGATGACGCACAACACCGACGTGAGCGATTCGTGGGAGCGTGAAGGTGAGGATCCGAGATACTTCTATCGGTTCTCAGTCGAAGGCTATCAGGTCGCCATGAACGTGCTCATTTACGTGATGACGCACTGACCACTAATCACCTGCCGGGGCATCGCCCTTCAGCAGGCGCTGACGCGCTTTGTCGACATCGCGCTGGAACACGAACAGGCTGTCGGCGTTCCCCATCGGATCAGTGAAGTTGTACTGCTTGCCGCCCTTGATCTTCACCTTCAGGTTCTTGTCCAGATAATCAACCTCGAAGACCTCGAGATTCGTGAGCGGCACCATGAACGCATCGCCTTTGTTCGTCGTGTCGTAGCGGAGCCCCTGCGGCGTGGCGACCAGCGTACCGCGGCACGAGCCAACGCCGTGCTTGTGAACGACCTCGGCCTTCGCGTCGAGTCGCACTTCCCTGAATCGCACCGTCACATCTCGCGAGCCAGGCGACAGATCGATCGACTGCGCGTACTGGTCGTAGCCGGGCGCCGACACGTTGATCTGGTGGGTTCCAGGCTTGACATCCGTCGTGCTCACAGGCGCGGCGCCGATGAACTGCCGATCGATGAACACCTGCGCGCCTGGCACGTCGCTGTCGATGCGCAGCGTGACGCGATCGGCTGGTGGCGGCGCTTCGGCCGGCGGCGGCGTTGGAGTCACGGCGGGCGCCGCTGCGCGGCGAGAAGGGGTTCGCGGCGGTTCGGTGGCCGGCGGCGCGGCGACGGGAGGCGGCGGAGGCACCACGACGGGTGCAGGCGTCGTCGCGGCAGGCATACGCGCGGGCGCCGGCTCGGGTCGTGACATCAGATAGAAGCCGATCCCGCTGGCGACAAAAAGCAGGACGAAGACGCCAATGATGATCTGTCGATTCACGGTGAAGAATCGTAACTCACCTGTCGCGTGGGCGAACCTGAGGGTCCGCCTCTACGGGGCTCAGGCGCGTCGGATTTCTGGCGCTTCGACAACGCGCACGCTGCCGCTGGGCGGCGGGTTCTCAATCGCCCGGACCAGCGCGGCAACCATGTGGCGCAGTGTCACCAGCCCCAGGCGCAGCGCCGTTTCACGTTTCGACGGGACCAACCGCGCCACCGCATAGAAAGGCAGCAGAAGGTATGGCCATCGATGACCGGGGCCGAGCACGTACCACGGCCGCAGGATGGTTGCGGTCAAACCTGCGTCGGCAATCGCGCGCTCGCCCGCCGCTCGCGCCTCGATGTACGCGTGCATGACGGGCGCAGGTTGCGCAACGCTGACATATACGAGATGCATCGCGCGTGCGCGCCGCGCGGCGTCGACCGAGGCGAGGATCGATGGCACATCGATGCGTTGAAACTCCGCCGCTTTCGACGGCGACGGATGAGGCGTGCCAACCAGATGGACGATGGTATCGGCGGCTGTCAAGGCCGACGCGAACGTCGACGCGTCGAGGGCATTGCCCACGACGGCCGCCGCGCCGGTGGCGATTCGGCCCACTGACCCGGGACGCGCAAGCGCGCGGACACGATGGCCGCGCGCGACCAGCGCCGCCGTCAGACGCTGGCCGATATAGCCTGTCGCACCGGTAATAAAAACGTCGCGAGCAATAAGCCAGATAGTACACTGCGCGACATGAAGCGCCGGCGCAACACATGGCGCGCCATTCTCCTCGTTGCCGCTCTGCTCGGTGCGGCGGTTAGCGCGCACGCGCAGTTCCGCGGACGCGGCGGATTCGGCTTCCGCGCGCGCACCGCCTCGCCGCAGGATTTCGACGGCAGCTTTCACTTCTGCCGCATAGTTTTTCGCAACGCGCTCGAGGGCGACGGCGGGGGATGGAGCGTCGATTACCCGCGCGCGGATATCAATTTCTCGATCCGCCTCTCCGAGCTCACCAAGACCCACGTTGGCAAGGACCAGACGGGCGAACCGAAACATCTGCTCGTCCAGCTGACCGATCGCTGTTCGATTGTCCATTTGTCATGATGACGGAGCCTGGCGGGGCCGGCTTCGACAACGAAGAAGCTGCGAAGCTTCGGCTCTACCTGGAAAAGGGCGGCTTCCTGTGGGCGGATGACTTCTGGGGCGAGTACGCGTGGAACTGGTGGGTGGGCCAGTTGCGCAAGGCATTGCCGGCGTCCGAATTTCCCATCTTCGATCTGCCGCTCGACCACCCGTTGTTCCACACGCAGTTCGAGGTCAAGAAGGTCGCGCAGATTCCCTCGATCAATTTCTTCTTCGGCTCGAGGCGAACCTCGGAGCGCGGCGCCGACAGTGCGACCCCCCACGCGCGCGCCATCGTTGACAAGAAGGGGCGAATGATCGTCCTGATGACGCATAACACGGATTTCGGCGATTCGTGGGAGCGTGAGGGCGACGACGCGACGTACTTCGTGAATTTCGGTCCGGATGGCTACGCGTTCGGCATCGATGCCGTGCTCTACGCGTTGACGCATTAGCAAATCCCAAATCCCAAATCCGAAGGCCCAAATCCCAACGCAATCCGAAAGCCCCAATCCAAGCGCCGATGCGTGGCAACAAGATGTGGGTCGTCGCAATAGTCCTCGCGGCGGTTTTCGCGGCCATCTATGGGGACGCGCTCGGCCGCGGATTCGTCAAAGACGATTTCCGATGGATTGCAGCAGCGGATGTCCATTCCGTCGGTGATCTGCAGCGGATATTTGCAACCAATGTCGGTTTCTACCGACCGCTCGTCACACTGAGCTTCGCGATCGATCGCGCAGTCTGGAGCCTGGATGCGCGCGGCTACGCCGTCACCAATCTGATTCTGCTGGTCGCAAATGCGGGACTGCTCTTCACGCTCGCGCGGCGCCTGTGCCTGTCGTCCCCGGTCTCGCTGTTCGCCGTTGGCGTATGGATGTTCAACTTCCACGGCATCAACATGGCGCTGCTCTGGATCAGTGGGAGAACGGCGCTGCTGCTCAGCCTGTTTTCACTGGCTGCCGTGCTCGCATGGCTGCGCGGACGACGTCTCGTCGGCACGCTGCTCGTGCTCGCGGCAATGTTGTCCAAGGAAGAAGCGGTCGTGCTTCCGCTGCTTCTCGTGATGATCGATGTGCTTCACGTCGGCGATCGCGACAATCGCTCCAACAGCATCGGCCGCGCGCTGCTGCGGTCGTGGCCGCTCTGGATGGCCGCCGCAATTTATCTGATTGTCAGATTCCAGAGCGGCGCGTTCGGAATGTCGGACGCACCGCCGTATTACCGGTTGACGAGCGATCCGGGCGTGATCCTCAAAAACGCCGCCGAGTATCTCGATCGAGGCGCGACATGGCCGGCAGTCACAGCCGTGCTGATGTTCCTCTTTACATCCGCCGCAACGCCGTTCGACGACGTTGAGCGTCGCGTGATCCGATTCGGTGTTGTGTGGTTCGTCCTGATGTTCGCCATTACGGTGTTCTTACCGGTGCGCTCGAGTCTGTATGCCGTCGCACCGTCGATCGGCACCGCGCTCGCCGCCGCCTCCTTCGCATCGCGGGCGCAGCGCGCAGCGCCATATCGATTTGCCCGTGTATCCACAGCCCTGATCGTTGCCGCCGCCGCGCTGATTCCCGTGTACCGGATGCGGAATCAGGGACTCATCGGACCCGCCGATTTGTCCACGCGGTCAACCGCCGAACTCCAACGAGCCGCGCATCGCGGTGTTCGCGAGATCGTTCTCATCGACGAACCCGGTGCGGCGGTGACGCTGGAGGACGCATTCGGCGCGCTCGCGCCTGACGCGGTGCATCTGTTCGTCTCTCCAGATGTGCACGTCCGCACCGGCGATATCAGAGGCGCAATCGATGGAACGAACGACGATGTGCTGGTGCTTCGGCTGCGTGATGGACGCCTGGTTCAGGACCGCGTGCGAACGAACGGCTCGCCCGAGGACACGAGCGCTTCCCACCCGGGCTGACGCCGAAGATCGTCGAGCGACGTCGGAATTTCGGGCGACGCGGGGTGTCGTTGCAGAAGCAAATGCCACCAGCCGACGTCGTGCCATTGACCAAGCTTGAAGCCGATGCCTCGGTACACCGACAGCGGCAGGAAGCCGAGGGCCTCGTGGAACGCAACGCTGCGCGCATTCGGCAACGTGATTCCGGCGTATGCGTTGACGTACCCTTGCGTTGCGAGAATCGCGAACAGCGACGTGTAGAGTCCGCGCGCAACGCCGCAACGGCGGAAGTTCGGATCCACATAGACCGACGTCTCAACCGACCATCGGTAGGCGAGGCGCGTCCGATGCCACGAGGCATAGGCGTACCCCGCGATGACACCATCGCTGTCGCAGACGAGCCACGGATACATCTCGGTCGTTTCAGCAATCCGCCGCCGCATTTCGTCTGCGGACGGCGGCTCGGCCTCGAACGATGTGGCGTTGCCATCGACAAACGGCCCGTAGATGGCGGCGACGGCGGCCGCGTCGCCGTTGCCAGCCAGACGAATGACAGCACTCATGAATCAATCAGCCGTGAACTGCTGCAGCAGCGTCTCCAGCGCCAGCGGCAGTGGCGGACGCAGCGCTGTTCCAGCGAATGCAGCGGCGAGGGTGCGGGCGAGGCGTCCGTTCCGCGTGTAGTGCCGGCCGCCGCTCAGGGCGAACAACTCGGCGCAGAGCCGGGTCGCTTCCTGCGTCACATATGTTTTCGTGCGAAGTGCCAGCGAGGCATAGGCCGGTCCGGCCCCCGGCGTCCAGGCTCGAGCCGTTTCATGGAGATAAGCGCGCAGCGATTCCTCGCGCATCTGGGCATCAGAAAGGCGGACGCGCAGCGCAGCGGAGGCAGGCGCTGGAATGGATAGCTCGCGCCGGATGGCAGCGGCGCAGCCAAGCGGGATTGCCGTAAACAGGGCGTACCAGTAGCTGAGCGGCTGCACGACCTGAATGAAATTGGGAAAGCCGAGGATTCCTTCGGCGGCCGCGGCGTTGTAGCGAACGGTATGGCTTTCGGTCGACCGCATTCCGAAGCCGTCCCAATCGTTGAGGATCTCGACTCCCGCGGTGGTCGGACGGATGAAGAAAAACTCCACGATGCCGCACCCGGGCATTTCGGCAGGATCCACCTTCGCCGTGGAGAAGAACATTCCGGCGTACCGGCCGAATGACGCGAGAATCTTTTCGCCCGTCAGCTCGAACGTCGCGTTGTGCCGCCGCGCGATCGTCTTCGTCGCGTCAAGCGATCCACCGGCTCCCTTTTCCGAATTGCATGCGGCGTAAAGGATGCCCTGCCGATACTCTGCGGCAACGCGATCGATCTGTTCGCTCCACGCTCGCCGATGTTCAGGAGGTGCGACGTCAGGACCGACGGAATACACGCCCGCGAGGCCGAGCGGCATCGCCGCAAGCAATGCGGTTGACGGCGATGCGGCCGCAATCGATTCGATGGCATCGACCGCGTCGACCAGTGAACTGCCGCCGCCGCCGACCGACCCCGGGAACGGCGCGCGAATGACGCCGCCAGCCACGAGATCCGCGATGTTCTCCGCCGGGTAACGCTCGGAATCTACCGCGTCGCGTTCAGCCAGCCGCGGCGCCAGCGCCCGAACCGTCTCGGCCAGCGTGCTAACCACGACCGACCCACGGCATCTTGGTTGCCATCACCGTCATGAATTGGACGTTTGTATCAAGCGGCAATCCGGCCATGTACACGACAGCACGGCCAACGTGCGCAACATCGATGGTCGGTTCCGGCGCGAGTTGGCCGTTCGCCTGCAACACACCCATCGGCATTCTGGCCGTTAGTTCGGTGGCGGCGTTCCCGATGTCAATCTGGCCGCACGCGATGTCATGCACACGCCCATCGAGCGACGTGGACTTGGTCAACCCCGTCATGGCGTGTTTCGTCGCGGTGTACGCGACCGAATGCGGCCGCGGTGTGTGCGCCGAGATCGATCCGTTGTTGATGATGCGTCCTCCGCGCGGCGTCTGCGTCTTCATGATGCGGATCGCTTCCTGTGTGCACAGGAACGCGCCATTCAGGTTCGTGTCGACGACCGCCTTCCATTTCTCGAACGGCAGATCCTCCATTGGAATCGGCGGTGTGCCGATGCCGGCGTTGTTGAACAGGACATCGAGCCGTCCAAACCGGTCCCGCGTTTTCACGAACAACGCATGGACCGAGGCCGGGTCGGTCACGTCGGTCGGAACCGCCATGCAACGCGACGCGGATGATCCCGCGCACGTAATCGCGTCGTCGAGAAGTTCCGCACGGCGCCCGGCAAACACGACACTGTAACCGTCATCGACGAGGGCGAGCGCCACCGCTTTGCCGATACCGGTGCCGGCACCCGTCACAACGGCGACGCTGTTATTTGTTTTCATTGGCTATGAACATGACCATGGAGATGCGCCTCATATAAGTGCCGTCCTGTGACGATCGAACCACCACGCCCACAGAATGAGCACCACGGTACCTGCAATGCCGACGATCACGACCGCGGTGATATTCGGCGGCGGTGATCCAATGTTCGCAAAATAAATGACAAGAAGGAGTCCGACGAATGCTGCAAATGCCCATCGCCCGGAGGCGTCACGGGCGCGCGTCGCGCGGGCATACGTCCACACGCCGGCCGCGAACATGGCCACTTCAACAGCGATGGTCGCCGGGATCGAGTTCCAGAGCCCAAGTCCGAGTTTGATGCTTCCGGGATAAAGCGGCATATCCGGCCGGTGCGTGATCCAGTCGAGCACCCAGTGACTGACGACCAGCGACGCCGCAATTACCACGATCCTCCGGTCGTGAATGATCCGGGCGCAGATCAGGCCGAACATGACACCCCAGAGGCTGAGAAATACCAGCGAATGCGAGTAGGGATAGGAGACGAAGTCGAGCGGCGTGAAGGCAGTATTTCCCGGATCGATGCGCACCTGCTCAATGCCCAGGCCGACCAGAACAGGCCACATGACATCCGCCAGCTGCGCGGCGGCGAACAACGCCGCCAGCGACAGTCGCGGTGCGACGCGTTTGGCGGCGAAGCCCACTGCAAAATGTCCGATGAACATTGCGGCGCATCTTAGCCTTATTCGCGAGGTCCTCCCCGTAAGGGAAGACAGAAACGTAATCGATCGAAACCCCGACAGCCGCGACGTTATTACTCACCAGATTTACGACGAAGGAAACGCACCGGCCCGCCCATGCCGGATTTCGGCCTGAATACAGTGACTCGAAATGTCGCACGCGGGTATGTGAGTTGCCTGTCCGACCGGCGCCAATTTGCCCTGCCGGAGGAATTGAATGCATCTCATTCGTTCGACAGCCGGAACGGCTGTGTTTGCCGTCGTTGGCCTCATCGCGGCGTCGTGTGGTGGAAACGCCGCCCTGTCGTCGGTCGGGCCTTCATCCGCGTCTTCAGGCGCGTCAATCACCGGCATCGTCCGGGGAACCGCCGTCACGCCGACCCCGTCTCGGACCCTCAGTGAAGCGACGTTTACCACGCTCGACTCAAAGAGTGGTGTCACGATCTCCGTCGTCGGAACCGGTATTTCGACGAATGCAGACAACCAGGGACAGTTCACGCTCGACAACGTTCCCACCGGGAACGTTGTCTTGAACTTCAGCGCACCGAATTCGAATGCCACGGTGACCCTGCAAGGAGTCGGCGCTGGCGATCGAGTGCAGATCACCGTAACCGTCAACGGAAACAACGCGCACATCGATTCCGAGCACCACAACAACGGTGAGATTTCCGCGCGCATCACCTCGATTGATAGCGGGAACAGCAGCTTTCAAGCGGGCAACTTGACGATCAAAACGACAAGTTCAACGGTGATTCGGCACGGCTCGAAGACGGTCGCCTTCAGCGATCTCAAGATCGGGGATCACGTGCAGGTCCGCGGAACGCGGGGCGGGAGTATCGTCACGGCGTCCGAAATCAAGGTCGAGCAGGCCGGTCAGGGAGGCGACGCCGACGACGATGATGACAATGAGGACAACGATCACGGGGCCGACCTGGAGGGCAGAGTGTCCAACCTGGGGAACGCGTCATGCCCAGGTATCACGTTCATGATCGGCAATACGAAGGTCACAGCCGACCAGAACACGACCTACGGCAAGGGCACCTCGTGCAGTGCCATCAAGAACGATCTGAAGGTGGACGTGAAAGGAACGAAGCAGAACGACGGCTCCGTGCTCGCGAGCCGCATCTCACTCGACGATTGAGGAGTGCGCGAGAAGTGCGAGCGGGTGCAATCAGTGCGACAGGTGCACCGGTTGCACGTGTCGCACTCGTTGCACCATTCGGAACTACCTGACCGGCTTCGAGGGCGTCTTCTTATCGGAACCGCCAGTGGCAACAACCGGTTGCGCCGTGCGGTTCGGCGTCGGTTCGACCTTGCCCACGCGCTGCACTCTGCCCGAGTCCACCGTTTTGCCGGTGTCGGTGATCGCCTGGTAATACAGGTCGTTGCCGACAATCTCGACAATCATGAATGTGTAGCCGGAATCAAAGCCCTTCGCCGTGAGCTCCGTCTGGGTGATGTTGCCTTCGCGCAGCTTGGCCGAGCTGCCCGTGATGAAGTAGGCAATCCCCTTCTGCGGCTTGACGCGTTCGTAAAAATGTTCGTGGCCGGTGAGAACGACGTTCACGCCTGCCTTCACAAAGCGCGGCTCCAGCTGGGTACGGAGCGTCTCATTCGATCCGTGCGTCTCGCCGGAGGAATACGGCGGATGGTGGAAGAAGGCAATCTTCCACTCCGATCCGCTCGTCGCCAGCTGCTCGTCGAGCCATTTCAACTGCATCTCGTCCATGTAGTTGCTGTCGAGCGCGAAGAAACGCACGCCGTCAGCGGGCTTGAACGTGTAGTACCGCTCGCCGCTCATGTTGAACGGCTTGTAATAACGTTCGCTGGGGTCGTCGTGATTGCCGAGCGCGGCGTAGAACTTGATGTTGGCGTCGAGCAGCGGCTTGTACGGGATGGCGAACTTCCTGTCGTAGTCCTTCGCGGAATTCCCACCGTAGATGTTGTCACCCACCATGATGACGAACTCGAACGGGAACTTCGCGCGCGTCGCGGCCAGCTGCTTCGCCACCGCGAGCTGATGCTTGTCGCCGGTCCCCGTGTCGCCGATCACCGCGAACTTCACCGAACCGTTCTTCAAGGGAACGGTGAGGTCCTGCGCGACGAGCGCCGAAACGGCCAACACCAGGAGCATCAACACGAACAGAAGTGAGCGGCGCATGATATCCCCCTGCTTTTCCTACTGAATCGCGTTCGGAACGAAGTCGACGATGATGTTCGCCTCGACGTCGCGGATGATCAGGTTCTTGCCGATGATCCGGTACTCGAGCTGCTCCGGCAGCTTCGGGAGGTTCATCAGCACCTGCGGCGGCGTCGTCGGCAGCGGAGTGTCGGACGGATAGGTCGCATTCACCTTCAGCACGACCGGCTTGCCGCCTTCCTCCGTGCGCTCCTCGGCGTTCTCTTTCAGCTCTTCCTTCACGTCCGCCTTGACCGCGCGCCCCGAGGTGCCCTGCACCGGTGTGCCCGTCACCGGAACGTCCTTCACCGGCGATGGCGGCGCTGACTTGTCCTGCGCAGACGGCT
>Ga0310810_10002104_pt1 | contig 21179 bp, 15 predicted proteins | sample NCmetagenome_FD_207641 | JGI IMG/M metagenome (GOLD analysis project Ga0310810, IMG submission 207641) | Soil microbial communities from experimental microcosm in Duke University, North Carolina, United States - NC | ecosystem: Engineered > Artificial ecosystem > Soil microcosm > Unclassified ...
CCCAAGACGCACGGCATGAAGCTGTCCAGCATCGCCACCTGGACCAGTGGACCCACCTTGACGATCTCCGACTCCAGCTCCGATCCGGATCGCAACGGCGTCCTGACGGATCCACTTCCTGCGGGAACCTACTCGGGCGTGGCCGGCGGCGAACATGTGATTACCGTGAAAAACAAAGGAGGCATCGGCGGCGCCCGCGCGCCCGGCCTCTTTAACATCGATCAACGGTTCAGCTGGAAGTTCGACATACGGAGCAGCAGGAACCTCGAGATTTACGGCGATGTCTTGAACCTGCTGAACACCACGAGCTTCAGCGGGTATAGCGGGGACCGTCGGACCGATTTCCTGGTGGCCACCAACGTGTCCAACTCGCCTCGCACGCTTCAAATCGGCGCCCGGTTAGCGTTCTAGACAGCCCAAATGGGGCGCGGTAGTAATGATGCCGCGCCCCATTTCTTTACTCAGGTGGCCTTATGAGCAGCATGCAGAAAACACTGACGATTGCGCTGGCCGCGGCGCTTCTGTCGCAGAGCGGGGTCGGCGGTCAGGGAAGACAGGGAGCTCCCGCGGCACAAGCCGCGTCCGCGCAGAACGCCGGCCAGGACTGGATGTTTCACGGAGGCGATCCCGGGGGGACGCGCTTCTCCACCCTGACGCAGGTGAACACGGGCAACGTGAAAAACCTGAAGCGGGCCTGGACCTTCCACACGGGCGCCACGGCAGGCACGTTCGAGAGCACCCCGCTCGTCATCAACAGCGTGCTGTACTTCGACGCCCCGAATGGCGTGTTTGCGCTGGACGCGGTGACGGGCCAGCAGATCTGGAAGTACGAGGCCGAGGGCGTATCAACCCGCGGTCCGGAGTACTGGCCCGGGGGTGGCGGCTATACCCCGAGACTCTTCACCACAACCAGCGCCGGGCTGGTGGCCCTCGACCTCAAGACCGGCCTGCCAGTTAGAGAATTCGGCATCAACGGTGTGCAAGCGAAGACCGGGCGCTCCAGCTCGCCCCCATCGGTCTACAAGAATCTGGTCATGACGCAGGACAACGGTCCGAACATCCAGGCGTGGGACACGATCACCGGAGAGCCGGCCTGGAAGCTGGAGCTCGTCGCCCAACCCGGCGATCCGAACAACGCCACCTGGTTGAACGACTCATGGAAGTACGCGACGGGCACCGATGTCTGGGGACTCATGACGGTAGACAGAGAGCGCGGGCTGCTCTTCATTCCCGTGTCGAAGGCTGGTGGCGACTATTGGGGTGGAACCAACCCCGGCGCCAACCTTTACGCCGACTGCCTGCTGGCCGTGGACGCGACCACCGGCAAGATCAAGTGGTATCGCCAGCTCGTGCACCACGACGTCTGGGATTTCGACCTCGCCGCTCCTCCGGTGCTGGTGGAAACGAGACGGAACGGACAAGTCATTCCCGGCGTCGCGCAGATCACCAAGATGGGCATCCTGTTCACGTTCAATCGAGTGACGGGCGAGCCGATGTATGGGTGGGAGGAAAAACCGGTACCTCAAACCAAGGCTCCCGGCGAGTGGTCCGCACCCACGCAGCCTTTCCCGCTCAAGCCGCCGCCGCTTGCGCGCAACTCGATGACGAAGGCCGATCTGCCAGCGGTGACTCCGGAGCACGAGGCGTTCTGCAAAGGGTTGTGGGAAAAGTACGATATGGCGGATTCCGCGCCGTACGAGCCGTGGAGAACGGATCGAGTCATCGCGGTCTTCCCCGGAGCACTCGGTGGAGGCAACTGGGGTGGCGTGACCTTCAACCCCTCACTGGGGTTAATGATCACGAACATTCATAACACTGGGCAATGGGGCAAATTGGAACCGCCAGGCGCCGGCGGACGAGGCGGCCGAGGTGGCGGGCGCGGCGGGGCTGCCCCTGAAGAGGCCGCGGGGGGCGCCGCGGCGGCACCCGCAGGCGCGGGACGGGCAGGCGATCCGGCTGCGGCCCAGCGTGGAGGCCGCGGTGCGGGACGTGGGGGGCCCGGCGGCGATGCGCAAGGCGCGGGCCGCGCCGCACAGCCAGTCAATCCCAACGATCCGCCTGCACTGGGAAAGCGGACGCCGGAGGGGGGCCGGTTCTGGGATCCGGTGAAGCGCTGGAACTGCGCGGCCCCACCGTGGGGCGAGTTGATTGCCGTCAACGCGAATACGGGTGATATCGCCTGGCGCGTGCCGCTTGGCGCCTTCGATGAGCTCGAAGCCAAAGGCATCAAGACCGGCACGCCGCAGCTTGGCGGTGCCATCACCACGGCGGGCAACCTGGTGTTCATCGGCGCCACCATCGACAGCAAATTCCGCGCGTTCGACGCCCGTAACGGCGCCGAACTGTGGACGGTGCCCATCGACGCGCCGGCTCATTCGGTGCCGTCCACCTACATGGGCCGCGACGGTAAGCAGTATATCGTCGTGGCGGCCGGTGGCCGCGGGTTCCTTGGCAGCCCGCCCGCCGACACATTGATCGCCTACGCGCTTCCATAGGTTGTAGCACTTGTCTTATTCTTATAACATCCTACGGATCGAACTGGAGGGTGGACGCGCATGAAACGTTTTTCTGTCCTGCTGCTGATCGCAGTTCTTGGTCTCGCAGTGCTCGACGCGCAGACGCCGACCACTGATTGGCCGGCAGTCGGTGGTGATATTGGCGGCATGAAGTACTCGCCGCTCGACCAGATCACACCCGCAAACGTGAGCAAGCTCACGCAGGCGTGGGAGTACACCGGCGGCGGCGTGCCCATCGTTGTCGAGAACGTGATGTACTTCGCGTCGGGCGGCAACATCGTCGCGCTTAAGGCGGACACGGGTACCGAAGTCTGGAAGTACCTCCTGAGCCAGGCTACTCGCGGCACTCCGGTCCGCCGGGGACTGACGTACTGGCCTGGCGATGCGCAGCACTCGCCAAGGGTCCTCGTCACTATTGGTAGCGGAGCGCTGGTTCAGCTGGATGCAAAAACCGGCCAGCTCGTTCCAGGCGTCGGCGTCGTGGACCTGCTCGACGGCATCATGGACCCCATCCCCGGCGGCGAGGCATATACGATCGCCGTTCCGGTCACCACTTACAAAAACATCGCGATCTTCCCCGGGCGCACTGGTGAGCACAATCGTTGGGGCATTCCCGGTGATCCGCGCGGCTTTGATTTGCTCACTGGCAAGCAAGTCTGGCGCTTCCACACGGTGCCCCACCCCGGGGATCCGAACTTTGGCACATGGGGTCTCAACGGCTGGCAAGATCGCAAGGGACCGGGTTCGTGGGTACCGCAGACGGTCGACACCGAGAACGGTCTCGTCTTCATCGCGCTCGGCAACGCCGTGGACCAGGGATTTGGCAACAGCCGGCCCGGCTCCAACCTCTATGCTGCCAGCGTCATCGCACTGGACGCCATGACGGGCGCTTATAAGTGGCACTACCAGGTCACCCACCACGACGTGTACGACTGGGACCTCAACGCGCCGCCGATGTTGGCGTCCGTGAACCAGAACGGACAGCGGATTCCCGCCATCGTGCAGATGACGAAGTTCGGCTACATCTTTTTCTTGAACCGGCTGACGGGCGTGCCCATCCTGCCGGTTGAAGAACGGCCGGTCCCTCCCACCGACGCACTGGGCGACCAGACTTGGCCCACGCAGCCCACGCCGCTCAAACCTCCGCCCATCACGCGAACTGAAATGACGCGCGCGGATGTCTCAAAGATTTCTCCGCAGAGCGAAAAATACTGCACGGACATTTACGACCAGGCCGTGTCGATGGGACCGTATACCCCGTACGGCATGGTGCCGAGCATTTCCTTCCCCGGTTCCACCGGCGGCGGGAGCACCGGCGGAGGCGCCTTCGATCCCGTGCGCGGCATGGTGTTCGCCACCGCGCGGAATGTGGGAACCATCGGACAGCTCTCGGCCATGTTGTCGTCCGACGTGCTGCCGTCGTTCGGCAAGACGAAGATGCCTTTCGACTATTACCTCGACATCGAAGGCTACCCCTGCAACGCGCCGCCGTGGGCAGAGCTGTTCGGCATCAATGCCAACACGGGCGACATCGTTTGGCGCGTGCCGCTTGGCGAATACAAAGAACTGACGGCGAAGGGAATTCCGAAAACCGGAACGGCCACGAACTCCGGCGCGCCCATCGCCACCGCCGGCGGCCTTGTGTTCATTGGCGGGACTTCGGACGGACAATTTCGCGCGTTCGATTCGATGACTGGAAAGGAACTATGGTCCGTCAGCCCGGGGTTCAACGTGGGCGGCAACGCCGTGAGCTATCGAGGCGGAAATGGCAAACAGTACGTGGCGATCTCCGGCAGCAAAGTGATCGCGTACGCGCTTCCGTAGGGGTGATCCGTGGATAGAAGACAATTTCTTCATCGAAGTCTCGGTGCGGCGCTCGTGCCGCCTCTTCTCGCGGATCTGGCTTCCGCTCAGGCCCAGACGCAGGCGCCCGTGGCGCCAGGTCCGGCTGCGTCTCCGCGGAAACTGGTTCTGGACGTCTACACCAAGCAGCTTCAGTGGATCCGCTCGGCGGACGAGGTGGCTCAGGCGGCCATCGAAATGGTGGTGCCTGGAGTCTGTCCCACCGTTCAGGCCTATCCAGGGCACATCGACCCCGCGAAGGTCACGCAGGAGCTTCCGGCGTTCGTCAACCGGATCCGCAGTCATGGGCTGCGAGTGACTCAATTCAAGGGGCCCGAGGTGAGCGACGTCACCGCGGCGAATGTCGACGCGATGGTCGGCGCAGCCTCGCAGGCGGGCCTCACCCACTACCAGCTGGGCGGGTACACCTACGATCTTACGAAGCCGCTCAATCCACAGCTGGATGCCATCAAACTTCGCGTCGAAAAATTCGTCAGGCTCAATCAGAAGCACGGGATGACGCTCGTCTTCAACACGGCATCAGGCCCGACGGCCGTGGGCGCCAACGTGCTGGATTTGCTGTCGGTCCTGAAGAACTTCGATCCGCGGTATGTCGGATTCCACTGGGACACCGGGAACATGGCGCTGCACGGCGACGACATGTGGGAGCCGCTTCTCCGTCTCGCTGCTCCCTACGTCGCGGCCATCGGCTGGCGCGATCGCGCGTGGAAACAGGACCTCGGACTCCTTGGCGAAGGTGGACCCTATATGGGCCCCTACCCACGCGTCGAGCCTCTCGTGACTCAGCCCGACGGCAGCGCCATTCCCGGCACGCCCGCTCCGCCCGGAGCGGCACCAGCAGGCCGTGGTGCGGGTGGCGGTCGCGGAAGAGCTGGCGGCGGAGGCCCTGACGAAGGCGGAGGAGCGCCGCCCGGGGCTGGTGCTGGAGGAAGAGGCCCGGCGCGTGGCCCGGCCAACTCGGCGGGCGCCGGCAGCATCGACGATGCGAACCCGCTCTATAAGTCGAAGGACGGCGAAATGCCGAAGCGGCCCATCGGCGGAAAGAACGCCAAGGGCGCCGGCTGGAGCGCATCCAATACTTCGATGGGGACTGGCGTGCTGCACATCCCGCACTTCGCCACGGTCCTCAGGGAGATCGGGTTCAGGGGTCCGTCGGAGCTGCAGTCTGAATATGCCGGCATCGGTGGCGCGGAGAGCGGCGCAGACAAGATCAATCGCCCGCGGCAGTGGGTGATCGGCATGCTCAAGCGTGACGTGCTCGTCATCCGCAAATCCTTCGAGATGGCCGCCGCAGGCCTCGAGATTTGAACGTTCGAAGATCACAGCGATTCATTGTGGAGGGCGAGATGGTGAAGAAGATTCTTGGCGGCCTCGGCACGAGCGTGCTCATGGCGGCGTTGGTCATTGCACAGGCTCCGCAGGCGCCGGCAGGTGGGGGTGCAGGCGCCGGACGAGGCGCCGGAGCAGGTGCCGGCGGAGGGCAAGGTGCAGGCGGGGGACGCGGCGGGGGTCGGGGGGCCGGTGCCGCTGCCGGTGATCAGGCCGGCGGTGGTGGCGGACGCGGCGGTGGCGAAGCAACGGCGGCGCAGTGGGCTTCGCCGAATCCGGAAGCAGCGAAATGGATCGCGGAGGCCAAGAAGATCGCCGGCAACGATCCCGACCTGATCTTTGACGAGGGCATCTTCTGCCAGGCCGGGCGCGGGGCGAACGGTGAAAACCGGGCCACGGTCGGCGTCCCGAACAGCGAGCCGAAACTCCAACCGTTCGGCGCGCCGAACCCGCCGCAGGTCTTAGGCATGCAGCGCCTCTTCGACAACTTTTACTGGGTGGGCCAGACCGGGATCGGCGCCTGGATCATCACATCGGACAACGGCTATATCGTTTACGACGCGATGAACAACACCGCGGACGCGCGCGACATCATCGTGCCCGCCATGGTGAAGGCCGGAATGGATCCGAAGAACATCAAGTACCTGATCTTCGGGCACTACCACGGCGACCACACGGGCGGCGGGCGGTATCTCCAGAAGATCAGTGGTGCGAAGGCCGTCATGCACTGGGCGGACTGGGAGCTGTACCTCCGTCCCTACCAGGCCGCGAACCGGCCGACCACGGGTCGTGGCGGCCAGCCGCTTGACCCAGATGACATGGTGCCGATGACGCGTGACATCGACGCGACCGACGGAATGGAAATCACGATTGGCAATCGCCAGAAAGTCACCGTGACGATCTACCAGATGACCGGCCACACGCCGGGATCGCTCGGGATGATCGTGCCGGTGCGCTACGAGAATCGCGACCATCCCATTCTGATCGTCACGGCGGGCAATGCGTTCCCCAATATCAACGCGTTCATCGGTGGATACGAGCACATCTGGGACATCGGCATCCAGCGCAAGGTGGAGTCGGTGATGCAGGCGCACCCGAACACCAACATGAACCTGCTGGCGCGGACGAAGTACGTGAACGACAACTACGGCAAGATGCCCAAGAATCCGCTGCTCTACGGCCCGGAGCGGACGGCGAGGTACATAAATATCGTGCGGGCGTGCTCGCGCGCCCACATCGCCCTCACCGGAATGATGTAGCGCCCAGCAATCAACAAGGAGTACGAAAGGCAAACCACGAAGGCACGAAGAGAACGAAGATCACGAAGAGGTGGTTCGCCTTAGGGTAGATGCGCGCACTCATCAAAACCGCACCCGGCGTCGGCCATCTCGAGATTCTCGAGACGGCAGCGCCTGCGCCGGGACCGGGCGAGGCCCTCGTCCGTATCGGCCCGTCCGGCCTCTGCGGTACCGATCTGCTGTTGTATGACGATGTGTATCGCGGCCGGAAGAGGCCGGTGCCGTTTCCGCTGGTGGTCGGCCATGAAGCATCGGGGGAAGTGGTCGATCTCGGACCGGGCACCAGCTGGCCGCAGGCCGGGACGCGTGTCGGGATCGAAGCGGTCACCGGCTGCAGCTCGTGCTATCACTGCCTGCGCGGCAACTACAACCTCTGCCAGGACTGGCATCACATCGGGCTCACGCGCGCAGGCGTGCTCGCGGAGCTGGTGGTCGTGCCCACCACATCACTCCTGCCGCTGCCGGATGAGGTCACGCTGGAAAGCGCGGCATTCCTGGAGCCGCTCGCCACCGCGATGCACACGCTGGAGCGGGTGAAGCCGGCGCCCGGAACGTCCGCAGCGATTGTCGGTCCCGGCCCGCTTGGATTTTTGCATCTGCAGGTCCTTCAGGCCGCCGGGCTCGGACCCATTGTGATGTATGGCCAGCCGGGCGACGAAGCGCGGCTGGCTCTTGCAGCCTCGCTAGGCGCGAACGTGTTTCTCGGCGATCGGCAGGCGGTCGCCGCTCACGCCGATCGCACGACTGGCGGGATTGGGTTCGGCCTGTCGATCGAATCGGGGGGAACGTCCACCGCGATTCAGTCGGCACTGGACATCGTCGCCGGCCAGGGGACTCTGGTCAGTCTGGGCATCGTGCGCGCCACCGAGATCGATGTACTGCAGGTGATGCGAAAAAATCTGACCTGGATAGGCGTGGTCGCCAGTGTGCGCCGCCACTTCGCGGACGCCATCGAGTTGATTCGAATAGGCAAAGTGAGGCCGGAGGAGTTGATCACGCACAGGCTGGCGCTCGGGGACGCGCTCGCGGGCTTCCACGCGCTCCGCCAGCGCGAAGCCGTAAAAGTCATGTTCAGACTGTAGTAACTAGAGAACTAGGGAACTAGGGAACTAGGGAACTAATGAACTGGAGCGAGGCGCGCGTGTACGCTTCAGTTCCTTAGTTCTCTAGTTCTCTAGTTCACTAGTTAACGCGTTAGAGCTCTTCGGAATTGTAGAACTCGCCGAGCAGTTCCTGCTCGCTCGGCTTGTCTTCGGGGATCACCCGGCTGACCCATGTGGTGTTCATGTAGTGCTTGACGCTGATGTTCTCGCTGGTGATGTTGCCGCCCCAGGTGCCGCAGCCCAGGCTGGCGGTCTGGGGCATCCCGTTGGTAAACGACCCGGCATTACCGCGGACATTCGGCTGCCGCACCATGATCCGGCTGACGGGCGCCATGGAGGCCAGGCGGTGAATGTGATCGTCGTCGAACGACGCGATTCCGACTGAATGTCCTTTGCCGCCCACTTCAAACACTTGCGAGACCATCTTGAGCAGGTTGTCGAAACCGCTGTACTTGAAGATCGCCAGCACCGGCGACAGCTTCTCGCTCGAAAAGCGGTACGCCTTGCCGATCTTGTCCTCCTTCACGATGATGAACGACTTCCCGGCGGGCAGCGCGAAGCCCGCTTTCTCGGCAATGAGCGAAGCGGGGCGCGCCACCGTGTCCAGCGTGCGGCGGCCATCCTGATCCCACATCACAGCCTCGAGCTTGGCCTTCTCCGCCGGGCTGACGAGATATCCGCCCTCCTTCTGCAGCAGCTCCAGGAACGTGTCGTAGACCGTGGCCTCCACGAGAAGGTTCCCATCGCAGGAACAGCCGGAACCGTGATTCTGCGTCTTGCTGATGCGCGTGTTCATCGCGGCGTCGGCCAGATCCGCGGTCTCGTCCACAACCACGGTGGCGTTCCCTGCCCCCACGCCGTAGGCGGGCTTGCCGGAGCTGTAGGCGGCCTTGACCATCGCGGGGCCGCCGGTGGCGATCGTGAGATCGCAAATCGACATCAGTTCCTGCGCGAGCGGAATGCTCGGCCGTTCGAGGCACAGGATCAGATCTTCCGGCGCGCCCTGCTTCCTGAGCGCGGCGCGAAGCACGCGCGCGATCTCGAGCGCCGTGTTCCTGCTCATCGGGTGCGGCGAAAAAATGACCGCGTCTTTGCACTTGATGGCGTTGATGGCCATGTTGACCATCGTGACCAGCGGATTTGTCACCGGCAACAGCCCGGCGATGACGCCGGCCGGCTTGGCGTACTTCACAATCCCCTTTTCAGGCAGCTCCTCGATGATCCCCACGCTCTTCGTGCGAAGCGCGTCGCGAAGAATCCCCAGAATTTTCCAGCGGCGCGCGGGCACGCCTTCGGCGCTGCCCATACCGCTCTCCTCCACGCTCATCCGGGTCAGCCTGCCGAACGTCTGTTCGTTCGCGGTGGCGCCCGCCACCGCGCGGCAGAGTCGATCGACGGTGGCCTGGTCGTAATGGTCAATCTGGGCCATGGCCGTCCGGGCACGCTCCAGGAGCATTTGGGCGGAGGCGATTTCTTCGTCGGTGATTGTTCTCGCCATGCCGACATTATGATCGATCTTTCCTATAGGATCGAGGACGCGAGGGCGATGAATCAGACGGTTTTCGTGACAGCTCCCCGGCTTGCCGAAGCTGGGATGCGGCGGCTGGAACAGGCGGGCTTCCGGATTCTCTTTCTGACCGGCTCGCAGGACGGCGCCGAGGTGGAGCGCGTGATGGCCGGGAACGATGTCACGGCCGTGATCGCGCGGACGGTCGAGCTGTCCGCGCGTGCCATCGCCGCGTGTCCTTCGCTGAAGGTCGTCTCCAAGCACGGCATTGGCGTCAACAACATCGACGTTGACGCGTGTACCCGCCGGGGGATTCCCGTGTACGTGACGCCCGGGGCCAACGCACAATCTGTGGCGGAGCTGACGATCGCATTGCTCGGGGCGGCGGCGCGAAAAGTGGCCTGGATGGATCGGGAAATTCGTGCGGGCCGCTGGTCCCGTGCTGAGGACGGCGTCCAGCTTGCCGGCCGGACGCTCGGCCTGGTGGGCTACGGACAGGTTGGCCGGCGCGTGGCGCGTGTCGCCCGGGCGATCGGCATGGAGGTGCGCGTCTTCGATCCGGCTCTTCTCCCTCCCGGCGCCGCCGAGTCTGCATCGGACATCATCGTGGCTCAATCGCTGGCCGAGCTGCTGCCAGTCAGCCAGGTCCTGAGCCTGCACGTGCCGCTGACGCCGCGGACGCGCGGACTGATCGATGCCACAGCGCTCGCCATGCTGCCACTTGGCGCCATCTTGATCAACACGGCGCGCGGCGAGATTGTCCATCAGCCTGCCCTCGTCGAAGCTCTCGCATCTGGAAGGCTGTTTGCCGCCGGTCTCGACACGACCGCCGACGAACCGATCACTCCCGACAGTCCGCTGCTCGCCCTGCCCAACGTTGTGCTGACCCCGCACGTGGGCGGATCGACGCCGGAGGCGCTTGCTGCAATGGCCGGAGGCGCCGCCGACAACGTCATCGGATTTCTCGCCGGGGAGCCGCCCGATCCGTCGACGTGCGTGAATCCTGAAGTGCTTGCCAAGGAGAACCATGAGCTCTGCTGATTCCTCCGCGCCTTGGCCGGCCGGGTATCGCATCAACCCGAGGCTCGCAGGACCCGCGCCGAACCTCATCGAAGCATTCAGGCACGTGCCCGTGGCGGTGGCCGGTGACTGCATGGGACGCGCGATCGGCACGGTGGGGCTGACGGCGTACCACGGCGACTTGCGAACCGGGCTCTGCGGTCCTGCGATCACCGTGCGTGTCAGGCCTGGCGACAACCTCATGATTCACAAAGCGATGCTGATGGCAGAGCCCGGCGACATTATCGTTGTCGACGGCGGAGGCATCGTGAGTCAGGCCCTGGCCGGGGGTCTGATGCGGACCACCGCCCTTGCCCGCAAGATCGGCGGCTTCGTCATCGACGGCGCGATCCGCGATATCGCCGAGTGGGCCGAAGGCGGGATGCCCGTGTTTGCCAAAGGCCACACACATCGAGGTCCGAGCAAAGACGGGCCGGGTGAAGTGAACGTGCCGATTGCATGTGCCGGCCTTGCGGTGAATCCGGGCGACCTGGTGCTCGGCGATGCCGATGGCGTGATTGCGATCGCGGCGGTCGAAGTCAGCGGGTTGCTGCCCAAAGTGCAGGCGCAGATCGCCCTGGAGGCGAACCTTCGCGAGTCCAACGCCAAAGGGATCGCGGATCACGAGCGCTTCAATGCCTTGCTCCGGAGCAAGGGCGTTCCCATCTAGACGGACGGCCCCACAGTGCTGGCCACCCTCGGATTCGCCATGATCGGCACGTTCATCGTGCTGCTAATCACGCGCAGGTTGTCCGCGCTGACGGCGCTCATCCTTGTGCCCGTGGCGTTCGGCGTCCTTGCAGGTTTTGGCGGCACGATCGGCGCCATGGTGCTGGCCGGCGTGCGGACCGTGGCGCCCACCGGAATCATGCTCATCTTCGCGATGATGTATTTCATGATTCTGAGCGATGCCGGCATGTTCGATCCGCTGGCGCGGGGCATCGTTCGCGCGGTGGGCGGCGATCCTGTGAAGATCTTTGCCGGCACGGTCACGCTTGGATTCCTGGTGGCGCTCGACGGCGACGGGGCGACGGTGTACATGATCGTGCTCTCGGCCATGCTGCCCATCTACCATCGGCTCGGACTCTCGCTGCCGATGGTGGCGGCGCTGCTGCTTCAATGCACCGGCCTGGGCAACATGTTGCCCTGGGGCGGGCCCACCGCGCGCGCGGCCGTCTCGATGAAAGCCGAGATGAGCCAGGTGTTCACGCCGCTCCTCGTGCCGTTGCTGGCCTGCGTGGCGTGGACATATGTGCTGGCGTGGATCTTCGGTCGGTCGGAACGGCAGCGGGTGGGCGTCGTCTCTGTGCCATCCGAAGCGGCGGCAAGCGAGGTGGCGCCTCGTTCGAAACAGTGGCGGCAGGTTTTCAACCTCGTGATGACGGCGGTACTGCTCTGGTCGCTCGTCACTCAGTTGCTGCCGCTACCCGTGCTCTTCATGATTGCAGCGGCGCTGGCGCTCGTCGTGAACTTCCCGGCGGGTGAAATCCAGCGAGCGCGCATTGCGGCCCACTCCCCTGCCATACTCGCGGTGGCCGGCCTCATCTTTGCCGCTGCCGTATTTACCGGCATTCTGTCGGAGGGCGGGATGGCAAAGGCGATGGCCGATGCGATCGTGCGCGTCATTCCCGGGTGGCTGGGTCCGTATCTCGCGGTCGTGACAGCGCTGTTGAGCATCCCTGTCACTTGGATGGTGTCGAACGATGTCTTTTACTTCGGCATGCTGCCGGTGCTGGCGGAAGCGGCCGGCCGGTACGGGATCACGCCGGCGGAAATGGCCCGCGCGTCGCTCGTCGGACAGCCCGTTCATATACTGAGCCCGCTGGTCGCATCCACCTATCTGCTCGTCGGCATGCTGGATCTGGACTACGCGGCGAATCAGCGGTTTACTTTGAAGTGGTCGGCCGTCACCTGCCTGGTCATGCTCGTGACGGCCCTGGCCGCCGGCGTCGTGCCGTTTGCACGGTAAGCGGATTTCGGATCCAGAGCGGCGTTCATGCCACGTCGTTTCCGCCGACGCTTTGATGTCTTGTCGTCATGACAAGTATCACGATCTGGGCTATGATGGCGTCCATTCATTTTCATTCCATGAGTTGCGCAAGGGAGAAAGCCATGAAACGTCTGGTTCTTGCGATGACCGCGGGTGTGCTCGCACTCGGCGGCCTGGCCGTCCGCGCGCAGAGTCCGACGGACTGGCCGACGGTCGGCGGCGATCTCGGCGGCATGAAATACTCGCCGCTGACGGAGATCACACCCGCAAACGTCATGAACCTCCGGGAGGCATGGAGCTATTCACCGGGCGGGCCGTCGCCGGTCATGATCAATAACATGCTCTATTTCTCCGCCGGCGGGAACATCGTTGCCCTCAAGGCCGATACGGGCACCGAAATGTGGAAGATTCCGCTGGCTCTCGTCACCCCGGGCACACCCGTGCGCAGGGGACTGACGTATTGGCCGGGCATGCCCGGCGTCGCTCCTCGCGTGCTCGTGACAATCACCAGCGGCAAGCTCGTGCAGCTCGACGCGCAAACCGGCGAGCCTGCTGCCCCGGTCATGGACCTCGTCAACGGGATCATGGACAAGTTCGGGGAGCCGTACACGATCGCGTCTCCGGCGGCCATCTATAAAAATGTCCTCATCGTCCCTGGGCGGACAGGCGAGCAGGGCCGCTGGGGCATTCCGGGCGATCCGCGCGGGTTCGACCTGATGACTGGAAAGGAGCTGTGGCGTTTTCACACCGTCCCCTACGCCGGCGAGGAGAACTTCGGTACGTGGGGGCTGAACGGCTGGCAGGATCGCCGCGGACCCGGATCGTGGCAGCCGATGACTGTGGATACGCAGAACGGACTCGTCTTCATCGCGCTGGGCAACGCGACCGATCAGAACTATGGGGCCACACGCCCCGGTGACAATCTGTACGCGGGATCTGTGGTGGCGCTCGACGCGCTGACGGGCAAACGCAAATGGCACTTCCAGATCGCGCGACACGATATCTATGACTGGGATCTGAACGCGGCGCCGATGTTCGCGGAGGTGAACCGCAACGGCCAGAAGATCCCGGCCATCGTCCAGTCGACCAAGCAGGGGCTGATCTATTTTCTGAATCGGCTGACAGGTGAGCCGATCTTCGGCGTCGAAGATGTGATCGTGCCGCCGACAGACGCGGTGGGCGACAAGGCCGCTCGGACGCAGCCGTTCCCTGTCAAGCCGATTCCGTTGGCGCGCCTGTCGATGAGCCGCGATGAGATCGCCAAGCTCTCTCCCGAGTCGGAAAAGTATTGTACGGAGATCTACGACCAGTCCGTGCAGATGGGGCCGTACACGCCGTATGGCATGGCCCCGAGCCTCTCGTTTCCAGGATCAACCGGCGGCGGCAGCAATGACGGTGGCGCGTTCGATCCCGGCCGTGGCCTCGTGTTCGAGAACGTCCGCAACGTCGGCACGATCGCGCAGTTGACGCCCATGATGTCTTCGGGCGTCCTCCCGTCGTTCGGCAAGACGAAGATGCCCGGTGAGTACTACCTCGACCGCGACGGCTACCCCTGCAACGCGCCGCCATGGGCCGAGCTCTTTGCCATCAACGCCAACACCGGTGACATCGTCTGGCGCGTGCCGCTTGGCGAATACAAGGAACTGACGGCGAAAGGCATCCCGAAGACCGGCACGGCGACCAACTCCGGCGCACCCATGGCGACGGCCGGCGGCCTTGTGTTCATCGGCAGTACCTCGGATGGCCAGTTCCGCGCGTTCGAGTCGACGACCGGCAAGGAACTATGGTCGACGAGCCCGGGCTTCAACGTCGGCGAGTGGGCGCTGAGCTACAAAGGCGCGAACGGCAAGCAGTACGTCGTGATTTCGGGACCAAAGATAATTGCCTACGCGCTGCCATAGGCCGCTCGTCCATCCATTTTCCGTTCTGAGGTGGTGACCTGTATGGACCGCAGACAATTTCTCCAGGGCAGCCTGGGTGTCACGATCGCCGCGCCACTCCTGGCAGAACTCACCGCCGCGCAAGGGCCACCTGCCGCTCCGGTATCGCAGGCGCCGCCCCCGAACCCGTACCCCGCGCCTGCCATCACGCGCAAACTGATCCTCGACGCCAACACGCGAACGCTGCAGTGGATGCGGACTGCCGATGAGGTGGCCAAGGCTGCCATCGAGCTGACCTGCGGCGGCGTGTGCGTGAACATCAATTCGTATCCTGCTCACGTCGATCCCGCGAAGGTCAAAACGGAGTTGCCCGCGTTCGTGAGCCGCGTGCGCGCGGCCGGCTTGCGCGTGGCACAAATCAAAGGACCCGATCTGACGAACCCTGACGATCCAGCCGTGGAGGCGATCGTCGGGACGGCGGCGCAGGCGGGTTGCACGCATTACACGCTCGGCAACTTCACCTATGATCCGGCCCGCCCCATGATGGCGCAACTCGACGCGTTGAAGCCACGCATCGAAAAATTCGTGCGGCTGAACGAGCGGCACAAGATGACGCTGATGTTCGACACCAACCCCACCCCGAACGCCGTGGGCGCGGTCGTGTGGGACCTGCTCTATGTCGTGAAGGACTTCGATCCGAAGTTCGTCGGACTGCATTGGGACACTGGCAACATGGCGTTGCACGGCAATGCCATGTGGGAAATTCTGATGAGAACCGCGGGTCCGTACGTCGCAGGGATCGGGTGGCGGGATCGGGAATGGCAACAGGATATCGGCCTCAAAGGTGAAGGCGGCGCATTCCCAGGACCGGTGGCGCGGGCCGGGGGTGCGGGCGGCCGCGCCGGTGCGCCCGGGGCCGCAGGTGCCGGTGGGCGCGCAGGCGCGCCTCCTGCGCGCGGCGCTGGAGCAGCTGGAGCCGCTGGTGCTCCTGGTGCCGCCAGGGGACGAGGTGCGGCGGCCGGTGCGGACGGTGGTGGACCTGCCGAAGGCGGCGACGGTCCGCCCGCGGCTCGAGGCGGGGGTGGCGGTGGGCGCGGTGCGGCCAACTTTGAAATGCCCCATCGGCCTCTCAGCGGACTGATCGCCCGCGGCAACGGCTGGAGCGCCCCCGTGGTGATGATGGGGACGGGCATCGTGGACGTCACCCGCATCGCGGCGATCCTCAAGGACATCAACTTCGCGGGGCCCTCGGAACTGGAATCTGAGTACTCGTGGCTGGGCGGCGTGGAAACAGGCCAGGACAAGCTCGCGCGGCCGCGCCAGTTCGTCATTGGACTCATGAAGCGGGATGTCCTTACGATTCGCAAGGCGTTTGAAATGGCCGCGAACGGCCTGGGCATATAACAGGAGGATCTATGGCGACGATGGATCGCCGTGAAGTGCTGGGACTCGCGGTGGCCGCGGCGGTGGGCACCGCTCTGGGCAGGACGGTGTCCGCGCAGGGCGGCGCGCGAGGGGCCGCGCCCGCTGGCGCAGCTCCCAAGGTTAAACTGGACGCGTATTCGCGCACGCTCCACTGGCTTCGCACGCCTGAGGACGTCGCCCAGGTCTGCCACGAGATCGGCAACACCACCATCGATCTCACCGTGCGCCCCTACCCGGGCCATGTGGAGCCGGCCAAGGTGAAGACCGATCTGCCGCCGTTCGTGAACGCCTTGAAGCGTAACGGCATCACCGTTTCGATGATCGGCATGGACGTCTACGACGCCAAAACACCGAACCTGGAAGCGATGCTGGATACCGCCTCGTCGCTCGGCATTCATCACACGTGGTGGAGAGGCGTGAGCTTCGATCAGTCCCTGCCCTGGCCCAAACAGCTCGATGCGGTGAAGCCCACCGTCGCGGAGCTTTCGAAGATGCTGGAAAAATATCAGTTCAAGGCTTGTTATCATCCCGGCGGCAGCTTCCCCGAACTGATCGATCTGGTCCGCAACTTCGACCCGCGCTACATTTCTCTCCATTACGACACCGGGAATTTCGGGGAGTTCAATCAAGGGAATCTGGCCAAGCAAATCCGGATCGGCGGCCCGTACATCGGCGGATTCGTCTGGAAGGATTTTGTCATTGACCATCGTACGCCGGAGCAAATTGCGGCAGACGCTGCCGCGCGTGGAGCGGCGGCGCCGGCGGGCGCGCCGAATGCAGCTGCCCGAGGAGGAGGCGCGCGCGGCGCGGGGGCCGGTGGCCGCGGGGGCGCAGCGGCTGGAGCTGGCGCCGCACCGGCTGGCCGAGGCCGCGGCGGCGCGGGCGGCGGGTCGCCCAACGGATGGAGCTCGCGTCAGGTACCGGTAGGGACGGGCGTGCTCAATCTGCCATTGATCGCTCAGGCTCTGAGGGATATCAACTTCAATGGTCCGATGGAATGTCAGCCCGAATGGCCAGAACTCGGAGGTCCCAATCAGGGATCGGACCGGCTCACGATCCCCCGCGAGGAAGTCATTCGGATGTTGAAACGCGATTTCGACACGGTCACGGCCGCGCTGAAGACCGCCGATCTGGTGTAACAGAACATGATGCGGAGAACGATCCCGATTGGAGCCGCATTACTCGTCGTTCTGGCGATCGCTCCGTCGGGTCAGGAACGCCAGGGCCTTCCCGGCGGCGCCGATCCAGCTGCCGCGCGGGGCGCTGATGCCAACCTGCTCACTCGCCTCCCGAGTCCCGCACAGTGGGAGGCGAATCCCACAACCAAGACGTATCTCGCCAAGGCCACCGAGATGGCCGGCACCGACGCCGATCTGAAATTCGATTACGGAATTTTCTGCAAACCATCCGGCGGCTCGTTGACCACGGACCGAGGCACACTCGGCGTTCCGGAGGGCGCGCCCTACGCGCCTTTCCCCGCGCCGAATCCGGAAGTGGTGATGCCGCCTCAACACCTGTTCGACAACTTCTGGTGGTTCGGCAACACCGGAATCGGTGCCTGGCTGCTGACCACCAGCGACGGATACATTCTGTTCGACGCGATGGGGAGCGAAGCCGACGCGCGTGACATCATCCTCGGCGGGATGAAGAAGGTCGGGCTGGATCCGGAGAAAATCAAGTACCTCATCTTCGGTCATTCGCATCTGGATCACACCGGCGGCGGCGAGTACATCCAACGGACCTATCACCCCCGCGTCATCATGGGCCGCGACGACTGGACCGGGTACTTCAAAGCCATGAAGGATTCCTCAACCGCCACCGCCGGCCTCGGCGCGCGGGTGAAGGGACAGGGCACGATGACCCATGACACCGACGCGGTGGACGGGATGAAGATCAAGGTTGGGGACGTCACCGCGACGATTTACCAGATGGTCGGTCATACGCCGGGATCGATCGGGATGATTGTGCCGGTCAGGTATCAGGGCGCGCAGCACCCGATCCTGATCGTCACCGCCGCCACCGACGTCCACAACCGCGAGTCATTCGTGGGAGGCTACGAGCACATCTGGGACATCGGCATCAGCAACAAGGTGGAGTCGGTGATGCAGGCGCATCCCAACACCAACATGAACATGCTGGCGCGAACGAAGTACGTCACCGATCACTACCCCGTGAAGGTCAATCCCCTGCTGTACGGGGCCGACAAAACACGGCGTTATATCGAAATCATGCGCGCGTGCACGCAGGCCCGCATGGACGCGCTGGGCTGGTAGAAGCTTGATCCGTTCTGGTCCATTCACCTTTGCGCTTCTCGCCGCGGGCCTGATCTCCGCAGTCGCTTCGCCCCCTGCCCCAGCTCGATGGGTGAAACCGCGTCAGATAGGGAGAACAAAATGTTCAATACAAATTCAGTCGCAGCACGATTGGTTCTCGTAGTGATTGCGGGCGCGTGCTGCATTGCCGCGCAGCAGCCACAAGCGGGTCCGCAGGGAAACGGTCGAGGTGGCGCACCGGCCCCCAACGGTCGAGGCGGCGCAGCGGGCCCCAACGGTCGGGGTGGCGCACCGGCCCCCACTTGGAAGACTGAAGAATATCTTCTGCTCGGCGATGCCAATCGTGGCGCCGGTGAACCGATGATTGCCGTCGATCCCACGAATCCCAAGAACATCGTCGTCGACGCCATGGCCAGCCTGCAGCAACTTCCCCCCGAGTTGGCCGGGCAGAATCGCAACGAGATTTCCCGTTCCACGATCACGACACTGGCGGTGACCCACAATGGAGGCATTACCTGGAAGTTGGGTGAACTGCCGGCGCTCTACAGCCCGCTTCAGCGTTGTCCGGACCCGACCATGGACGTGACGAAAGACGGAATCTTTCTTGGTGGCTGCGAAGTGATCACGACCGTGCCGGGCGGCAATTCGGGATCTGTGGTCATGATCTCGTTAGACAAAGGCGAATCCTGGGGCCCGCGTGCAGAAACCGTGGGCCAGACCGTCAGCCGGTTTGCTCCAGGGATTAAGCCCGCCATTGGTCACGCCGCGCCGTTCGATAGGCCGTTCCTGGCCATTGACGACTCTACCGGAACGATTTATGGGGTCGCCCAGGGTGGCACGTCTGTCGGACCGGACGGCAATTCGAGATCCCAGTCCTTCATCACAGCTTCGACGGACGGTGGAAAGAGCTTCGGGACGATCTACGCCTGGGATTCCAACGGCACGGACTATCGTCAGACGAGCCGCGGCATAGGTGAGGCCGCAGCGTTTGGAGAAGTCGCCGTGATCTATGGCGCCGCCAACGTGCCTGCGTCAGAGCGTGCCACCTGTCCCTGCACCGTCTTTGGACTCAGCCACGATCAGGCGAAGACCTTCACGTATCACGTTCTGAGCCCTCTTCCTGGCGCCGCGCAGAGACTTATCGCCGATCAGACCAAAGCCGGCCGCTATTCGATTCTGAGGTATGTGTCCGCACCCACGCCGCATTACGAAGTCACCACCACTGAAGATCACGGCCAGACCTGGTCGCAGCCGGTCAATGCGGGCAGTACGCCGGAGGCCGCCTCTCTGACCAAGCCGGCCATCAAGTATTCGCACGGCGGAGTGCTGGCCCTGATTTGGCGGGCCATCTATCAAGATGGTTCCTACGATGTATGGGGCGCGATCTCGAAGAACCAGGGCAAGACGTTCAGCCGTCCGCTGCGCATCAGTCACGCCAAATCGCCGTCGCAAGATCCCATTCGCGTCGGGGCGAACGACGACTTTCAGGATGTGGCTGTCGACGACGCCAACGTCCACCTGGTGTGGGCGGATGCTCGTGCGGGCTTCCAAGGCGTGTTCTATGGCCGGGCCCCGTTTTTGGCCTTCGAATTTCCGTCGAACTGATCGTGCCAAGTCTGAGAGATGAGCTATTCTCTTCCCTTCCGCACTACCCAATAGAGGAGCCGAGGTGACGATGACTAAGTACACCCGAACAGGACTGACGATTGCCATTCTGGTTGGCGTGGCATGGGTTGCCACCGAGCGAGGTTCGGCACAGCAGGCGCCGGTCTCGGCCCCGCAGGCCTCCGCCGCGGATCCGTGTGCGGCACCGGCTGGAGGAAGAGGCGGCGCCAGAGGTGGCGGCGCGGCCGCAGCGGGCGCCCCGGCACCAGGTAGAGCCGCGGCCGCACCCGGCGCCCCGGCGCCAGGTAGAGGCGCGGCCGCAGCCGCCGGTCCGGCGACGGGCAGAGGCGCCGTCCCCGCTCGTAAGCGCGTGTTGGCGTGGGCGGACTCGCGCAACGGCAGAGCACAGCACGAGTATGTGTCTTATGCCTTGGCGCAGCTGCAGCGCATCGGTCACGACTCCGGCCTGTACAACGTGATCATCCGCACCGACTCGGACATCATCTCGTTCGCCCCGAAGATGACCGACGGCACGACGCCCGCGAGCGGCGGTCCGAGCCTGTGCAACATCGACGCGATCCTCTACGCCGGTCACAGAAATGTCCCGCTCCGTCCGGATCAGCAGCGGGATCTCGTCAGCGCCCTCAAGGACAGGGGCGTCGGGTTCGTGTCGTTGTTCATCGGCATGCTGCCGAACACGGATTGGCCGGAGATGCACAACATTCTGGGCACCGGGAACGCGGACAGTGACGTCCATGATCCCTTTGGGGGCTCATCCACCTTCATCAACGAACGTCCCGATTCGCCGTTCACCAGGCACCTGCCGAAGGTGTGGGAGCTTGCTAATGGCGCGGTCTACCACCCCGATAGGTACACCCGCGACAACATTGACGTGCTGCTGCGCAAGGATCTGTCCAAGCTCTCGCCCGTTGCCGACTACACGCGCACGGACGGCGACTATCCGGTGGCCTGGACGAAGATGTACGGCAAATCCAAGGTGTTCGTGTCCACGATCGGGAACAGCGAAGCCCTGTGGGACAACAAGGACCTTCTGAAGATGTACGACGAAGCGATCAAATGGTCGTTGGGCATGACCCAGTACGAGGTCAGGCCTCATCCGCTTCCGGCGGATGCACGTCCGCCCCAGGGCCCTCCGGCTCCTGCGCGGGCGGGACGCGGCGGTCGAGGCGCGGCTCAATAGACCGCAGCAAGAGGAACGGCGTGTTTACACGGATGAAAATGCCGAGCTGATCTTCGAGGAACATTCGGAGGCGGGAACAAGGAGATCGCATATGACAGGATGGATGAAAACGCTCGGCTTGTTGGCGGTG
>Ga0310810_10002105_pt1 | contig 21178 bp, 18 predicted proteins | sample NCmetagenome_FD_207641 | JGI IMG/M metagenome (GOLD analysis project Ga0310810, IMG submission 207641) | Soil microbial communities from experimental microcosm in Duke University, North Carolina, United States - NC | ecosystem: Engineered > Artificial ecosystem > Soil microcosm > Unclassified ...
CCACCGATTTTTGAAAGACCTTGCTATCATATTTGGCGCCGGTATTGATTTTACTTACCACATCCACCACTTTTCCTAATGGAATGCCCCGGCCATAGTCGCGAATGATCACCGTTTTTCCCTCGATTGTTAGCTCGATCGTTTTTCCATAGCCCATTGTGTATTCGTCAATACAGTTGTCCATTACCTCCTTTACCAACACATAGATTCCATCGTCGGGGCTGCTGCCATCTCCCAGCTTGCCAATATACATTCCCGGTCTCAGCCTGATATGCTCCTTCCAGTCCAGGCTCTTAATGCTTTCCTCGTTATAGTCAAAAAGATTGGTTCCTTTCGATTCTTTTACAGATTCTTTTTCTTTTGCCATCGCAAGTGTTTTCAAAAGATATTTTGTTTATCGATTGCGCCGATCCTGCTCGTCTTCACTAAATTCTTAATGCGCGAAATAAAAGCATCATACTCCCATTCGTGTTTCTGTTCAGATATGAGAACCAACTTGAATCGGATGAATGACACTTTTTATAATAAGTAAAATCCTCATAATCAAAAAATCCGCTCCAATACAGCGTCAACCTTTAATTTTTGCTGCGAATTTAGCTGATTGCAAATAAAATAGAATAGGACCTTTACGTTCAAACCCGACTTATCCACAGTGGGGTATAACTCCGTAAAGGACGGTTGTATTATTCCCTCGAGGGATCGTTAACCCCTTTTAGATTTTTCTTAACCGTTCGAATGGCTTTCATCATATAGTGTTCCCCATCAGGCAGCAGGGTTTCCCCTTTGGTAAGCCACGAGATTCCAAAGGCTTCCACGGCTATTGTTTCCAGTAGAAAGACAACAGGAAAATCCGTTTTAATTGTACCGGCATCCAGTAGCAGGAAGTAAACCAAAAGTAAGACAACCGAAACGATCATGGTCCAGCCGCAAATTCTATACACCATATTTCGTTTCGATTTTGCAGTTTTTTTCCCATCGGGTTTGATGGTCTTTGGGCTATCTGTTTTGGGAAAATATGCCAGCGTCACTATTGCCAACGAAATAAAGAAAACAGCGGCAAACACAAAATGTATTATGTGACCGCCAAAGTTTATGGTAGTATGAACACTGTTAGGATCAGTATTTACTGAACCCGTGGGGCTAAACGCAACGCCGATGGCACAAAATGCCGCCAGGGTTGTCAAGACTTTTTCCTTCCAGTCGTATCCGTTATAGGTAATCAGGAAAACGCCTAAAACGCTTAACAGAACGACAAGGATATCGCCATTCTTTGTATAATAATAATCGCTGATGGAGGGTTCCACAAACATGCCGTTAGCCTCTTTTGTAAACAACATCAGCACCAATGGTAACAACATCCCGCTAAACCCGATCAGGTTGCGCATTGTCGTGTATGATAGGACAAGTTCATTATCCTGTTCCTTTTGCCGGTCAGTTTTGTGTTCAATTAGATTTGATGCAGCAGGTTCCGCCATATAATGTCTTTAGCAGTAGCCCATTACTCCTAAGATGCGATTGGCTTCATTGATCTATCCAGGTATTTCAATGATTGAAGGCTGGCAGATGCAAGTAAGAGCGATAGAAGGGTTTTTGCCTTGAAAATTTATCCACAGCCGTTGGTAAATGTTAAGGAAACCATGGGTATTGTCGACGGATCAATGAAATCATGACCCCCTTCACGAATAAAAATTAACTTACAACAGGATCAAACCCGCATTCAACACTATCAAAATAAAATCAATGATGAAATTTCTTCGCACCACGCTTACGGGGGGCATTATATTCCTGCTTCCGGTAACATTATTATTTATCATACTCAAAAAAGCGTATGAAATCCTGGTAAGAATTGCGAAGCCCGTTTCTTCCAGGTTACCTGATTTTTTTTTCGGATTAGACGGCGCGACTATCATTGGAATCGTACTACTTATTGTTTTTTGTTTTATCGGCGGACTAATTTTTCGGTCCCGCCGCGTTAAACGGTGGGTTGGTAAAATTGAAGACAATGTCCTTTGCTTTTTGCCCGGATATACGCTTGTAAGATCCATTGCAGCAGACGCCGTAGGTGAAAAGGTTGAGCGAAACATGCAACCGGTGCTCCTGCAAGACGGAGATTCCTGGAATATGGGTTTCCTTGTAGAAGAAAGTGAAGGAGTTTGCACCGTGTTTATCCCCGAAATGCCACGGCTCGATTCAGGGAATGTAACGATTGTTCCATCTTCAATGGTTAAACGCGTTAACGTGCCTAACAATCTGGCGGCGCTGAGCTTTAGAAACTATGGAAAGGGAGCGATTAACTGGATAAACAAATCGCAAACCACATAGTCATGTCTTGGACTACTACGCGAGGACAATGAACAAGGCAATTTGAAATTGTATCACAATATCCAGAAGGACAGCGATCTCCCCGAGCAAGAGTCTAGCTTTTTGTCTCCAGCAACCCATCCACCGTAGCGTTGAATTCTTTTATGTATTCATCATATAGCTTACCGCTTCCGGGTCCATAAAAAGTTGAGTGGATCTCGTGCACGTTTCCTTTTTTATCAAGAAAGATAGTGGTAGGAAAAGCCTTAATCGGAGTTATTTGTGGCAGCGTTTTTTCTGTTCTTAATGAATCATTCACTGCAACTCCCGTAATCAGCATTGGATACTTTACGTTAAATACTTGCTGAAATTTTCTCAAACTCTTTTGAGATCTCTGGAAATCTGTACTGTATTCATATGCCAGCGATACTACTTCTATACCCCTGTCTTTGTTCCGATCATAGTAATCGCTAAGAAATTTGGTCTCATCGAGGCAGTTGGGACACCAGCTTCCCATGATTTGAATAATGACGACTTTGTTCTTAAACGTCTTATCACTTATTGAAACGTTATTTCCGTCAATATCCGGAAAAATAAAATCAAGTTTCGAAAATCCTTCCTTCATCCGGGGCGCTTCATATTCCGGCGGCATTGCCCTGGCATTCTTTTCAGCAACCCATGTTTCTTTTCCACTGATCCCGGCACCAAAAAATCCTGACGTAATTCTTTTTTTTGTGGCAATCCTTGCAGAAAACGTATAAGCATGGGCACCGTCGAAAGTTGAGAACAGTACAGAGTCACCTGTAACAATTCCATCCAGGTACCGGTAATCACCGGTCGGTGTTAAAAAAGTACCCGTGACCTGGTTTCCCTTCTGAACAAAATCAGCCACAGCCGGCCGTGTCGTACCATTGGGCCGGGTGACAGTTACTTCCCATCTCCCGCTTATATTATATTTTGCTACACCCTTTATTGCATCGAACCGGTTTTTGCCCGGCAAAGCCATAAATGGCCAATGCTGTGTTTTAGCGGCCGTACCTTTTATCCATTCTCCTTTTAGTGATCCGTCTTTCTGAATTTCGGTTCTGAACTCTGATTCAAAGGTTGGCATACGAAAAAAAAATGAATCACCTTTCACTAAAAGCTCTGTTGCCTGCAGCTTTTCGTTGTAATTCCTGATAAACAATTGTGTTTGGTCGCCGGCACCCGAAACTTCAATATTAAATACCACTTCCTTTCCATCTGCACGAACCAGTACGCCGCGATAATTCCCAGCCCCGGGTTGCGCTGCCGAAAAAAAAGAAGTAAAACTCAATGCTATTAAAATCGAGGTCCTATTCATAAAACGAACAAACAAGCTTGGCTAACATCGACCAAGAGTCGTATATACCGCTGTTTCATAGTAAATCCTGGTTGGAACGGAATAGTTGATTTTTTTCTGGCGCGCCCGGAATGAAGCACGTGACTTTTCTGTGAAATATCCATAGGCAGCAATGAGCAGCACAATGAATACCAGGATAAATCCTGCGATCAGCCACGGCCGTTGACGCGACAACGGTTGTCTGGGCACGTGCATCCCCAATTTGCGGTACTCCGCATCGCTCATAAAAACAATTTAATTCAGGAAGTTACACAAACTACAATGAACTTGGCCGTGCGTTCATCATTTATGCAGTCCCCGGGCTTTATTATATTTTTTTATCATTTTCTTTTAAATTTTTGCCATGAAGAATGTTTCACAAGGCTATCTTTTGTTGTAGCTTAGATCACGAATTCCTCGGACCCTCTAAAACTGCGGCTTAAAATTCCTTTCCAAAAAAGCCATTCCCGGCAGTTGCCTGAACTTAGTTAACCGATAAAAATTGACATATGAAAGCTTTCTACTTACTTGCTTTATTGTTTTTAAGTGGCCTGGTTGCTTCCGCACAGATAAAAGGAGGCTTTTCTTATTCCCTTTCATTGCCGCAAAAAGAGATGAAGGACAATATCAAGCCGATTCACAGCATGAACTTCGTCTTCATGTCTCATTTAAAAAAAATCAGCAGGCTTGCCTGGGGAATTGAGGCCGGTTTTGGACAATATGCTTCCTTTACCAAGGACCAGGAAGTTCGCTTTCCCGATAGTTCAGGGATCACAACGCAGGTTAGCTATAGCAGCAGTACACTGACGGCAGGGCTTATAACACGATATTCACTTTTCGATGAGGCCAAAGTAAATCCGTACGTGACCGGGAAGCTCGGTTATGCCAGTTTTTTCAGCAAAGTCTATGTCGCAGATCCGGAGCACGATGATGATTGCAAGCCTTTGGAAAAAAAGACACCTATTAAAGACCACAGCTTTTATGCCTCGTACGGAGCGGGTGTACAAATAGATATAAGCAGCTCAAAAAAGCCTAAAAATGCGTGGCTGGATATCTCAGTGAACCAGATGCACGGAACGACGCTCGAGTATATTAACATAAAAGACATCAAAGAAAATATCCAGAACGATCCCAGCAATCCTGCGCCGATTACAGATAAGAGTGCTCCCCTAAGCATCCGATTTATCAATGTATCCACCCAAACTATTCACGAACATCAAATGGCCGAGGTATACAGTAGTGCGTTACGCTTATTGGAAATGAAAATAGGTGTGATATGGCGCTTTGACAATGATTGATGAAGGGATATAAAAAATATTTTTTTCGTACAATCCGAACAAGGTACCCGGAAGCGGCCAACCACATAATTTCCGAACTTGATAATCATTTCGCAATTATTTCGATCGACACAAAGTTTGCGAAAACTTCTACCAATCCTATTGACAAAAGGCTTGACTTTACATCTTACTTTTTAGCCCTTATCAAAACGTTGGAGAAAAGGGGTGAATCGTTTGAAGACATAAGAATGGCTTGTCTTGAAATAGTGACTGAATATGTCAGGCCAAAGAATAGAATGCAGCAATTCTTACGGCAGGTTCCGGCAAATTTTACAAATACCTGGCTGGCCAATGCTGTCATAGCAAAATTCAATAAGAAAATAAATATACGGTCACACCCTGACGGTTTTGTGGCGACCATTATTACCGATAAGAAAGACACTTTCGGGCTCGGTTACGGTATCGATATACTGGAATGCGGGATTTGCAAGCTATTTAAGAAACACAACTACGAAAAATATTCTTCCATACTTTGCGAAGTTGACCACATAACCTCTGGCCTGGCCGGACTGGAACTCATTCGAACTGGCACTATAGCCCAGGGGGAAAAGAAATGTGATTTCCGATTTAAAAAAAAGAGCTGAGCAAGTAATCACACGAGAAATTATTTATGCCGCTGCCATACCTTGTAATTAAGATGCCGGTTTATATTAATAACTTTGACGTTTCCCTTATTTAAAACCCCATCAATGGACAAGGATAATAAAAAATCTTTTGTCGCCAGAAATTTTGAATGGATTGCGCTGTTGATCCTGGTCTTGGCGGGACTCATCATTGTTTGGCGGATATTTTATCCTGGCTTGTTCAGTTAATTTTTTCCCGAATTATTTCAGGCAATCGGTATTCTTTGCAATATCCTTTGATTCCGTCCATAAAATCCACTGCAGCAGCGTCCCCGTTAGCCGTCCCGGCGACTGAATGCCTTGTGCCACTTTATAGACAATTGTATCGGTTGTTTCGATTACCTGGTTTTCACCCTGTTCACCAATCTCGGAAATCAATAATGCATTGGCCCAGGCAGTCTGCCTGGCTTTACTGATACTGAAATTCAAAACAGCACCCGTTTTTTTAGGATTGATTTTTTTGATGAAAAAGACCGGAAAGGCAATTTTTGCAAGACTTGATTGCACCGCTCCAAAAAGAGTTCCGATTACATCGTTCACCCTATTGAAATCATTGTATAGCTGGCCAATCGTTTCAGGTGTGCTGATTTTGGCTGCCGCTATACCTAAATCCAGGTTGATATGCGCATTAATGCCCAGCAAAAGATGTTGCAAAACTGTTAGCTTGTCACTGGTCGTGGCGTAAAATGCGGTTTGCCATGACATCGTGGGTTTATTGCCTGAAATATACTGATCGTAAGCGTCAAGGTAACGATTGGCAAAACACACATCAAGTTTTTCCATTCTCGCCCCGTCCTCAAAGGCATTGCCGGCAATTGCATCCCTGATGGCATAAGTCATTTTTCGGTATAGGCAGGCAAAATAACCCAACCGTGATTTTGTGCGGATACTCTCGGCAATAATGGCATCGAGGCGATCGACCACTTCGTTGATGGTTATGGCAGGCGACATCTTTGAGAAACTTAGAACCGGGACAATTGACTACAACAATTTACAAAGGTTTTGAAACTGTCGAGGTCAATTATACCATTAAGCAAAAACCATCCGCCGCGGCGGATGGTTTCAGGAACCCATCATTACAAATAAATATTATGTAAGGGTGTAAACTAAAACCGAAAGAGCCGCTGTCAGGAGAAAAACAGTCGCAATAACAATTGTAGCGGTCAAATTTTCATTACGTGAACGAGTGTTGAATTTTTTCATGCACAAAAGATTTAAATGTGAATAAATACCGTTAAAGAAATTTCCCAAAGGAATACCGGAGTTTTCTTAAAAACTGTAAGACTCTTGTGTTTTGCAGCGGGGGATGGCTTGCCACAAACCTAACGAATTTGCAAACTCATATCAAAGATTTACATAACTTTTTTGCCGTTGACTGGCATGAAAAATTACTATTCGCCAAACCTCAATGCCGGCCTATTCTTAAAAACAGTAAAGTGTTTTTACTAGTCAAGAAAACATGGCAGCAAGGCTTTCATCCCAAATTAAAAAGTCCTTTGATTTTAATTTATCCACGGTAGTCAATTTGCTACTACGCTTTAAAAATTTCTTTTTGCGCGGCCTCCCACCCTATCATTGCCGTTTTACGCACTGCCCCCCAATGGTATTGTCCGAAAACACCTGAGGATTGAATTACACGGTGGCAGGGAATTAGAAATGCGACGGGATTATCTCCAATGGCAGCGCCAACTGCTCGTGAGGCTTTTGGATGCCGTATCTGGTTTGCAATTCCGCCATATGTGGCCAGCCGACCCATTGGAATTTTAAGCAAGGCTTCCCACACCTTTAATTGAAAGGCTGTCCCCTTGAGGTGAAGTTTTACTTTGTTAAGCCGGGACCAGTCATGAGTAAATATGTAGAGCACATTTTGCTGGGACATGTCTACCATTTGACGATATCCGGCCCTGGGAAACATGCTTTTCAAGACTTCCAACGCGGACTTTTCATCATCCGCAAATGCCAAATGACAAATCCCTTTTGGAGTAGACGCAACGAGAATATTCCCAAAGGGGCTTTCTGCAAAACTATAGTTAATAGTAAGCTCCTCACCTCCATTTTTATACTCCCCGGGCGACATGCCTTCGATATTGATAAAGAGGTCATGCAATCGGCCCGTTCCGGACAAACCAGTTTCGAACGCAGTCTCGAACAAGCTGGCTTGTTCATCCTTAAGCATTTTCTTTGCGTGCTCAACCGTGATATACTGCAAGAATTTCTTTGGACTTACTCCCGCCCATTCGGTAAACATTCGCTGAAAATGAAATGGACTTACATGAATCTTCTCAGCTACTTCTTCCAATCCTGGCTGTGCTTTATAATTTTCTGTGATATAGCCAATGGCTTCTGCAATGCGACTGAAGTTTGTTTGCTCCTGTTCTTTCATATTCTTTAGTTTAACAGGACAAAAATAAATTCACAATGAATAGCAAACGACCCGAAACTTGCTAACCTGGAGAATCGCTATAGAGAAATAGTGGTATCTAATACTTAAAGGTTTTGATACCTTCATAAACGTTTTTCTGATCTGATATGATGCTGAAGTCGGTTATATTTACTTTCACGCCTCCCTCTTTTTGCAATTCAAAAACTGCATCAAATTCGTTCGTTCCGAAAGTATTGTTCCCCTTATAGCCGATACCCTCTATGATCTGTCCATTTCTCTTTACAAAAAGCATATCGCCGTCCTTGTAAAACTCTACCAGGGATTTGTCATTCATTTCATAAATACCAGATAACTTTTTATATACTTCCTGTGACGGCTTAAATTCTTTTTTCATCACCACGTCAAATTCGACCATCTGTTCCTTCTTGCTATTCTCTTTTATCGTCAAAATCCGGTTAACTGCATCAGGGGATTTGGAAGAGGCATCTTTTTCGAGATGAGGATCATTTTTGAAATATATCTGGGTGATCAAATCCTGTTGTCCCTCACCTGAAATGCGCATGTGAATATGTGCAGGGCGATAAACCGTGCCTGCAGCATCAATTGGATAAGGAATGGGGTGAACGGTAGTAAATTGATATTTCCCGTTTTTCCCAACCCGTTGGGATCCCCGGTACCGGAACTCATCGGTGGTGTTATCATAAACCTTATGCTCATCACACTGCCATATCTCAACAAGGCAGTTTGAAAATGGCGTTTTGCCATCTTCCTTAAATACAGTACCGGAAAGATGAAATAAAGGCCCTGCAAAACCCGGCGGATTTATATTCATTCTGAGAGGCGCGTTAGGACGGTAGAACGGTCCGAGAATATCAGTAGTGGTTGGCGAGTCCCCAATAAATTTCTCATTTTCCCACATGATATTGCCAAACACGCCCACTCCAACAGCAACAAGGCCCGAATTCTGAATAAATTTTCTTCTTTGCATAAGACTTTATAATTAGGTAATGAATTGAGACTGTTTCACTGGAGATCCGGAAAAGCACGCTTCACGGGTTATGAGGAAGTTCAATGAATGTAAGAAAAAAAATTACACCGGTAGATTTTACTTTATTTGGCTGTCCCATCTGTGCAGCCTTTCTTATGACGAGGGCAATAGTTCATACCAAATCTCCACCTCGTACCCATCGGGATCCAGGAAAAAAATATAGGGAGCTCCAGCGACAAATTCACCTTCATCCCTGACAACTCCTCCGGCCTTCACTACTTTTTGTTTCATCAATTCAATATCTTCTGGTTGCCTAAGCCTAAAGCCAAAATGTGCAATCCCGCCTGAACTGCCGGTTGACGCATTCAGATTTTCCTGGAACACTAAAATATCATTGCATCCCGGTGTAGTTAGCTGGATCATGTTCTTTTCATGATACATAACCTCCATATCAAATACGGAGGTATAGAATAGCTTTGTTCGTTCAATATCCTTCACTGATATAGCCAGGTGTGTAAGTCCGTAGGTCGGTGAACTTCCTTTTTCCATTGACCGCTGTGCTCCCTATTTTAATCGTTTATAAAATACGTAATCCGTGACCATGGGCTCGAGGCCATGTTCCCGAAAATCCGCCGCAATCTGGCCACGATGATAGGTGGAATGATTAATAACATGAAATAAAATATCCCGTATACTATTTGTAAAAGGCTCGCCCTTTGAAGTGAGATAGTTCACCTCCGTTTCCAGTTTTTTTTCATCCAGGATTTTAAGTGAATCGAAATAGTTGGTGCGATCAATCCCGCTTAGCTCATCCATTTCATGCAGTTGCCATACGGCAAATTTATTTTCAACCGTCAATATTCGGCTGTTCCACACGCGATGCGCATTCAGAATATGACTAAACCACTTCATAGACTTCTCAGGAATCTTATCGCCTTGTTCCGCGAAAACCAATGCCAACTTGTGATTGTAGTGATGATTATATTCGAAAAGTTCTTTAAACAACTGAATCATTCTTTGTATTTATTAACATAAAGTTCAACAAATATCCAATAAGGAAATTTTTCGGAGCCGGCAGGTTAAGATTATTAATAACTTTATTTGTCACAACACAAATCCTACTGATCTCTGAAATTTTTTAAAATGGCAGAAACCACTACTCCCGTCACAAGCGGACAAAAAATTCTATCGATCGATATCGGCGGATCGAATGTTAAAGCCGTTTTGCTGGATGCCGCGGGACAAAATCTAACCGAATATGAAAAATTGGCTACGCCTGTGCCTGCGACACCCGAAAGAGTGATGGTTGTGATCGAGCAATTGGCCCAACGGCTGAATGGGTTTGATAAAATTTCTGCTGGTTTTCCGGGCTATGTGAAGGATGGCGTGGTGCACACAGCTCCGAACCTGGGCACGGATTTTTGGAAACAAACGAACCTTGCCCAAATGCTTGCAGCGCGGCTTGGGAAACCCGCCAAAGTAGTGAATGATGCTGATATGCAGGGATTGGGAATTGCAAGCGGCAAGGGATTTGAAATTGTGGCGACGCTTGGAACCGGTTTTGGTACGGCGTTCCTAAAAGATGGTATTCTCTTGCCTCATATTGAAGTGGGTCAGCATCCGGTGTCGAAAGACAGAACATATGATCAATATATTGGCGATAAAGCAATGATAGAAGCCGGAGAAGAGAAATGGAACAGGCGCATGAGAAAGGTTTTGGACCTTTTAAAAAGCACCTTCAACTATGATCACCTCTATCTTGGAGGAGGCAATGCCAAAAAAATAAAATTTCAGTTGGACGAAAATGTGACGATGGCCACAAACCGGGACGGAATAAAAGGTGGTGCACGTCTTTGGAATTGAAAATAATCCGCATTGAGTTTCTGTCATTTCAAACGCGACGGCACTTTATGTTTTAATCATAGATGTCAAATCTCGCAAGCGGAACCATTCTTGCCTATTCAACGAGAGATCATTTCCCAGAATGCTGTAATTGTCGGCTCTCAGCAAAACTTCATTAAGCTGATTTTCCAAACTCATATCCGGACATGCCATTTTCGTACTGCCAATACGTTTACATGTTTGATCTGAATAATACATGCCTATGATTCTTCTCGAATTAAGTGTTTATCAAATCCCAAACTCAACAATTTCTCATAAGCGTTCCATACCGGGGCAGGTATTTCCTGGTGTATTTGAAAACCTTTTGAGGGATATAATTTAATGCGCTGCAGGTCACCTGCCATAATATTAATTACTTTTTCCAGTGGAATCTCATCGGTGGCATATTCAAGCATTGCCATTTGAGGTGATGTCACCATTAACTCTTTCTCTGGCAAGTGTTTCTTAAATGTGGCATAACTTCTTCTTTCCATGTAAGGTTTTTGTACTACAATGAAGCTGTGCGGCTCCAGACCTTTTTTCTTTAACAGGAGCTGGGTGAGCAAGATATTCTCACCGGTATTTGTACTTTCATTTTCTACCAAAATGGCATCCGAAGGGACCCCCTTTTGTATAGCGATCGCGGCAAACTGGTCCGCCTCTGGCACCGTCCACATATCCTGTGTCAAATTTCCCAAACCCCCTGACATTACGATAAGCGGTGCCCATCCCTCCAGATACAATTCGGCGGCTCTATCGGCAACGCGCAAATCATGACTGCCCAATGCCAATATGCAATCCGATTTTTTCAACTGATGATTCATGTGATGATAATCCCAAAGCTGCTGTGCCAATCCCAGAATTTGTGGTGTGATCATAGAAAAATAAAATGTCAATCTGTTTGATCAAAGATAAATATCCGTGTGACATGCTACGGGAAAGAATATATAAATAAATTATAATAAGACGTCATTTTTTCTCAACAAAATGAATCGATAGAGACTTGCGTCTGCAAACATTAATAGCTATTTTGTCGCTCCAAAACCTCTTAAATTCAAACTGTTTGCTGAGAAGTTGTTTTTTTATCATCGCTTGTCATGTACTTACAATTCCCGGTGTTTCTCAACCCGTAATTCACTCATTCATTCCAGTTTCTGGAAATTCGGGTACGCCTGTAACAATTGAGGGCACCGGTTTTAGCACGACGCCGGCTAATAATATAGTTTATTTCGGGTCCGTAAGGGCTAACGTTGCAGGCGCTGCGGATACAACGTTGTTTGTTACAGTTCCCGAAGGCGCGACTTATCAACTAATCAGCGTTGCGGTAAGCGGCCTGGCCGGTTTTTCAAAAAATCCTTTTGTGGTGACCTTCGATGGAGGCGGTGGATCTTTCACTTCCAATTCGTTTCTTCCTAAAGTGGATTTCTCAACTGGCATGTATCCGCACAGCAGCACATTGGCTGATTTTAATAATGATGGCAAGGCAGATGTTTTGGTGGCGCGGGGAAGTTCCGACAAGGTATCAGTTTTTCGAAATACCAGTCAAAATGGGAATATACAGTTCGACAACAGGCAGGATTTTGCAACCAACGGATTCAACCATGAAGGATGCGCTACGGCCGACTTTGACGGAGATGGCAAGCTTGACTTCGTAATTACCAATAGCCATAATCTTCATTCTATTTCAGTTTATCGGAACAATAGCAGTAGTTCATTTATCTCCTTTGATGGTAAAATTGATTTTGCAGCAGAAAATACTCCCTATTCCGTAGCAACCGGCGATATTGACCTCGACGGTAAACCGGACATTGCAGTCGTCAATGCTTCGTCTGATAAACTTTCCGTGTACAGAAACACGAGCACGCCAGGTCAAATTTCATTCGATAACAGAATAGATATCCCGGTAGCTTATAGCCCGTATGGAATAGCAATAGGCGATTTGAATGACGACGGTAAACCTGAAATTGTGTTTACCACTCAAGCCGGCACTTCCTCAATTTATGTTTTAAGAAATATGTCAACTGGAAGTTCCATCTCCTTCGGCACACCGGTGGCTTTTGCAAGTTTTGCGGGACCGTTTACTGTGTCAATTGGCGACCTCGACAGTGATGGCAGGCCTGACCTGGTTGCTGCGGGCAGCGGAGCAAATTCAGTAATTACGTTGAGAAATACGAGTGATGGCGGCAATTTATCATTTTCTCTTAGCCAATATTTTAATGCAGGAAATTATCCCGTATGTGTTTCCATTAGCGATGTGAATGGCGATGGCAAACCCGACCTGGTTGCTTGCAACCGCTACTCAGAAGATGTTTCCGTACTTAAAAACATCAGTAACACCGGTGTGATTTTGTTTGAACAGCCAGTCAGTTATCCGGTAGGTGATGACCCATTCTTTGTTTCGACAGGCGACCTTGATGGCGACTCACGCCCGGACATCATTGCCTGCAATTCAGCTAATACAGTGATCTCGGTATTAAGAAATTTATCAGGATACGACGTTGCACCGGTAGTTACTTCATTCTCGCCCACATCAGGTATACAGGGAACCGTCGTAACGATCAAAGGAAGCAACTTTGAAAACGTCACATCGGTAAAGTTTGGGAACATTCCTGCGTCTTCATTTAATATCGACTCCAGTTCTGGTATCACCGCAACATTGGCCGGCGGTGCAAGCGGCGCTGTAAGCGTCATAAATAATTTTGGAACCGGAACGCTGGATGGATTTACATTTAATGGCCCCATTATCTATTCTTTTTCGCCTGCCGTAGCAGTTGCAGGAACGGTGGTGACTATTAGTGGAGTAAATTTTACAGGTACCACGGAAGTAAAGTTTGGTGAAACGCCTGCGACGTCCTTTACCGTCAATAACAATTTTCAGATTACAGCTACCGTTGCTAACGGTTCAAGCGGGACCGTATCTGTAGCGACTCCGAATGGCAAAGCTGAGTTGTCGGGATTCAGTTTTGGCGCTCCCACCATTACTTCAATTGATCCGTTGTTTGGGCCGGTGGGATCGACCGTTGCCATTACTGGTACCAGCTTCGATCCTACACCCGCTAATAATACGGTTTTCTTTGGTGCCGTAAAGGCAACAGTATCCGTTGCAAGTCCGACGCAATTAATTGCAGTCGTTCCGGCTGGTGCGACTTACCAGCCTGTTAGCGTCACTGCGAACAGGCTTACCGCTTATTCACCATTGCCGTTCAGCGTGAGCTTCAACAGTGATACTACCCAGATTACGCACAACTCTTTTGCCATTGCAGCAAATATTGGCACCGGTGTGTATCCGTTTGCCATTGCAATGTGTGACTTTAATGATGATGGCAAACCTGACCTGGTGACGGCCAATAGTGTTTCCAATAACGTCAGTGTTATTAAGAACGACAGCCGTGACGGAAGTCTTTCTTTTGTTCAAAAAATCGATCTTGTTTCAGGTCCGGATCCTAAGAGAATAGCAACAGCCGACCTCGACGGTGATGGGAAGAAAGAAATAATAGTTAGCAATGCCAACGCTGGCCTGGTAAGTACAATATCGATCTTTAGAAATACAAGTGCAGGCGGCGTCATTTCCTTTGATCCGAAAATGGATGTTTCAACCGGTAATGGTTCCATCGGTCTTGCCGTTGCCGAACTGAATGGGGATGGCAAACCTGATATTGTGGTTACCAGTGGCAACTCGGGTTTCTTTTCCATTTTCATCAACACTACTGCAGCAACCGGGGCTATAACATTTGCGGCAAAAAAGGATTACATCTTATTTTCCCATCCGGACAATGTGATCACGGCCGATATGGATAAGGATGGCCGTACTGATATTATCGTAGTTGGTTCCGCCAGCCCGGTGATCACCGTATTTAGGAACCTCAGTACGGGAGGCAATTTTGCAATGGCACAGGTCGGAGATCATGCTGTTGAAAACTTCCCAAGCTTTATTTCGACTGGTGATATTGATGGAGACCAAAAATTGGATGTGCTGGTTACAAATTACTCTTCTGGAACAGTTTCACTATTAACCAATCTAACCACTGGCAGCTATATTTATTTTGTACCCAACCAAAATCTAACACTTCCGATTACCAATGTCGCGGTGTCGGACCTCAATGGTGATCGCAAACCGGACTTGCTGGCGGGCCAATATCTAACAGGCAATATTTCTGTGCTCGAAAACTCATCGGCAAGCATCGGCATTCCGGCGTTCGCCGACACTGTGAATTTCACAACCGGGACATATGACACGTACGTTGCCGCGGGCGATCTCGATGGTGATGGCAAACCGGAATTGGCAGTCGCAAATACGATTCCTAATACTATCACGATTTTAAAGAACAGGATCAACCTGCCAACCATAGCCTCAGTCTCAGAAACTGCAAGCCGAAGTGGTACAACAATAGCAATTAACGGCACCAATCTGGCCGGTGCTACCGATGTTAAATTTGGTGGAACCTCAGCCCGTTCGTTTACCGTGGTGTCGTCAACAAAGATCAATGCGGAAGTTGGTGGCGGAGCGTCCGGAAATATTACTGTTTTCACCCCCCAGGGAACAGCAACTATTGCAGGGTTCCAGTTTATTCCGGAGATATTTGCAAGTGGACCTACTACGTTTTGCGGTGATAAAGTTGTTGTACTCAGTTCTTCGGCAGAGGCCAACAACCAATGGTACAGAGATGGCGCTGCGATTAGCGGGGCCACATCAAAAACATTGCAGATAAACACAGGCGGAACCTATACTGTAAGGACGACAAGCAACGGAATCACTACCACCTCTCCAAGTGGCATAACGGTAACGGTTACAACAACACCACGTCCCGTTATTACAAGAGATGCAAACAATAATCTCGTATCAAGTGCAGCTTCCGGCAACCAATGGTATTTCAACGGCACCATGATCAATGGGGCTAGCAATCAGACTTATCTGCCTGCGCAAGATGGCTTTTATACTGTTACAAGTACAATCAATGGTTGTACAAGTGAGCCGTCGGCTGATTATAATTTTGTTTTGACCGGAATAGTAAACCTTGGAAACGGCCAATACCTCAAATTCTTTCCTAATCCAATCAGGGACAAACTTTATTTCAACTGGAATATAAATAACGCGTCTCAACTGCAGGCAGAATTGATGGACTTGCATGGAAGGTTGTTGTTCACAGGCAGGAAAATATCCAATGGATCGTTTTTGGACCTTTCACATCTTAGTCCGGGGGTTTATTTGTTGAAGATTCACAACAAACCATTGCGGGTCAGCGAAACGATAAAAATAGTAAAACATTAACCGATGAACTGGAATTCCGAACACTCTAACTGCCTGGGTGTTATTAATGGCGATTGTTTCAAGTTTGCCTTAAGCAGGTCGCATATTCTTTTTAAATATGTATTAAGATTGGCGCGGTTATTTTGGTAAATTGCAGAATAATTCCAATATTTATAGAATACATTTTCTCACTTATCCAGCCCCCGAAAGCTTCTCTCTCCATATACTTATTGAATACCGGAATAAGTTCCTGAATTTCAACTTTGACATTCTTGTTTCAGTTTGGCGGGAATAATTTATGTGAATTCAAAATCCAGGTATTTTTTAGTGGCGGTATTTTCTGGCAGTAAGTCGTTTTGTCTACTGTTTCCTCCTGTAAAGAATATTTCGTTGTTGCCGTTGTCTTGTTGAAAAATCCGGGTAATAAAGCAACCCGATTTTTGAAACTTCTTTAATTGAAAAAAATATGAAACATTTCCCGGCAATATTAATTGTCCTGGTGGCAATATTCGCTTCGTGCAAAAAAGACAAAAAAGAGATTGCGTTGCCCGAGTTGACTACAGCTGCCATTACCAATCTCAGTTACAACTCGGCCACATCCGGCGGCACGATCAAAGGTGATGGAGGTGGACCCATCTCGGCAAGTGGCGTCTGCTGGAGCAAAACCAACAACACACCTACTTTATCCGATTCAAAGACATCAGGCACTACCTCCTCAGGGAGCTTTACATCCGTCATGAACAGCCTGGAGGAAAATACTAGTTATTATGCAAGGGCTTTTGCAACGAACAGTGCGGGTACAGGCTATGGCAATGTCGTAACGTTCAAAACGCCTATTAACACAACGTTGCCTGAATTGACTACAGCTGCTATAACGAATCTGGCCTACAACACGGCGACTTCGGGAGGAACAATCATTGGTGACGGTGGCGCTGCCATTACCGTAAGTGGAATTTGTTGGAGCAAAACTAACAACACTCCTACTCTATCGGACTCAATAAAGGCCGGCACGACTGCTTCAGGCAGCTTTACCTCCGTGATGAGCAACCTGGAGGATAATACCACCTATTATGTAAGAGCGTTTGCCACCAATAGTGTTGGTACAGGCTATGGCGATGTGGTGACGTTCACTACTCCCGTAGAAATAACGGTGCCTGAGTTGACTACGGCTGCGACTACCAATCTCAGTTACAATTCGGCCACATCCGGCGGCACAATCACAGCTGATGGCGGTGCTGCTATTACTGCAAGCGGAATCTGCTGGAGCAAAACTAACAACCCGCCTACTGTAGCTGACTCAAAGACCACAGGCACGACGGCTTCTGGCAGTTTTGCTAACGTGATGAACAATCTCGATGCAAGTAGCACCTACTATGTAAGAGCTTATGCAACGAATAGTGTTGGTACCGGATATGGCAATGTCGTAACCTTCACTACCACGGCCGACAGTAGTACGGTTACTTTTATTTACAATGGAGCAACAGTAACATATGGTGTTATTACAAGCCCTGTTACAGGAAGAAAGTGGCTGGATCGCAATTTGGGCGCCAGCCGCGTCGCGACGGCCTATAATGATCGCCAGGCTTACGGTCACCTGTTTCAATGGGGACGTCCGGCCGATGGGCATCAGATAATAAACTACACCAGCAACACGGTTGGATCTGGTGGGCCAAAGACCAAGACCTTAGCAACTTCTGATGTTCCCGGACATTCAACTTTTATAACTCCTGATAATACGGATACAATAAATGGAGTGTACGTTTATGATTGGCGGGATGATCAAAATACCAATCGTTGGGCAATCAATAACCAGGGCTCCTGTCCCAGTGGGTGGCATGTGCCATCAGCAGCCGAATGGGAGGCAGAGACGGGCATTACTAACTCAACCTCCGCTTTCTCCCAGTTAAAAATAACAGCGGCCGGATATCGATATGGTGATTTTGACGGTTCAGGAAGAGAAGGTACGGTAAGAACGGCAGGTAGCTCTGCATGGTATTGGAGTTCTTCCGTGTGGCCGGCAGGCGCTGGATTCTCGACGTATAAGGATATTTCCTCCGGTGCCAGCTATACTGATCTAGCCGGCAGAGCGTACGGGATGGCGATTCGTTGTATAAAAAATTAATTTTTGAATATAGTATACGCTTCATTCAAAGAAATTCCGTAAAAGGTAGTTCCTTGGGGTTGAATTGATAATGCATCTAGAGATTCTCATTTAAAAAAGCCGATGGCAATACCTGTGGCTTCTTGAGTGACCCCTCGGCATTCATCACCGTCTTCATTTGTAACCGTAAGGTTAAAAGCTGCACGTAACATAACAGCCAACCTTCTCGTCTTGCGGCTAAACAACTAATATTTGTCGAAGCAAATCTTTCACTGAACTACTTATCTATTTATTACCGAGTTCTTGCTGGATAATTTTTTTATATTGATTTGCTAAATTATTGTTCGGATTAAGTGATAAAGTAATGTCATACATCCTCAAAGCGTTATTATAATCCTTCATAAAATAATAAATCATTCCAAGATTTTCAAAAGCCTTTTCGTTTCTACTATCAATTTCTGTTATCTTTTTATATGCTTCCGCTGACTTATCCATGTCATGCTGATGCCAATATATAACGCCCAGGTCATTTAATGCACTGATATTACGATTATCTATGTCTAAAGCTTTTAAAAACTCGGATTTTGCGTGCGTGGTATCGTTCATCTGCAAATAGCTTCTGCCGAGAACATAATGGGCCAGGCTATAACCGGGATAACTGTTTACAGCTTTATGTGCGGCCGCCAATGCTTGATTAAAATACTCTTTTTTCGTTAACGAATCGGTTTGAGTGTTACCAAGCTGCCCCATTTGATTGGCATAAGAAAGTTGCGTTCTTACTGCATTCGAGTTTTGCTGTTCTGAACGGATTAAGGTCTCGGTATCCTTCCAATCCTGATTTCTGTTTATCGTTTTTACAGAATAAAGGCCCAGGATTAAAACCGTCAAAGCAATAAACGAAGGCTTAAGGTTTAACTTCGGGTTATTGTTGATTTTCATAAGCATCACGGCAAGAATAATACAAAAACCAAGCGATGGAATAAACATAAACCGTTCAGCCATGGTTGCGTCAATAGTTATAAAAAAGTTTGATGTTATGGAATAAACAATAAAGTAGAATAATATTCCAAAAGCGACTATCGATCTCCTTTTGATTTTTACGATGGCAAAAATTAATAAGCCAATATGGACAATTAAGCTCAGCAATACAGGCAAATTCCATAATTCCTGCGGCGCGATGGATCCGTATGAATAATCCCATGTAAGATTATAGGGAAAAATTAAAAGCAAAAGATATTTTCCTGCTACGAAAATTTTAGTCGCAAACAAGCTTGTGTCATCGGCGATATCAACTAATGAATTATTAATTGCCTGTGTTGCCTGGTGGGGCATGTTTTGCAAAAGCTGGTAACGGATTAAAAAATAACATAGTAAAGGAATAATCAACCAGGTGGTAATTTTTACAATTCTTAATAAGCTGGATGTTGAAAATACATATAGTGTCAGTGGAAAAATTGCTATAAACGTTAACGCATTTTCTTTGGACAATAAGGAAAAAAAATACGTCAACAATGCAAAAATCAAATATTTGATTTTTGGATTATCAAGGTATTTAAAAAGTAAATAACATGTAGCTATTAACCCCAACAATGAGAAAATTTCATCTCTGCTTTTTATATTGGCAACCACCTCAGTATGGATCGGATGGGCAAGAAAAAGCAGGGAGATTAACAACGGCATGTGGAAACTATACTTATTGAAAAGGTACTTTTTAAGAAGGAAGTATAAGAGTGTAACCGTCAAAATATAATACATCACATTGAAAAAGTGCATGGCGTGAGGATCATTCCCGAAAAACTGGTATTCAATAGCAAAAGCTACAAATGACATAGGACGATAAGGCGTAGCTACCTGGATACTATCGATAACCGCGAACGTAGTCTTTGATAACAAATCCGGTATACCTTCAAGACCTCTTTGCACCTGCTGATTTCCCGATATTAACCATGGATCATCAACAGTAAAATCATGCTGAAATGTATTTCCATATAAAACAAATCCTAATACTATCAGAATTAAAAAAGGAAACCTGCTGCTATTTTTGACCGGTGGGTGTGGTTTGATTTTTTTCTCCCTTAAGGATGATTCTTTAGCAGGAACTGAACGTTTGGTTGCTTTCTTTTTCATAATTTTTTATTGCATAAGCGCGCCATAGAAAAAGTTAAGGGATGAAATTATCAAATTTCTCCTTCGAAAATCAACAAACATTAAATCTACAAGAAGTTTTAGTCTGGTTGTATTCGCTACTTGTGTTTTGATTTTCGTATTCCCGGCATTGAGTTTTCCCCCGCCCTTTGAATCCAGCCGCGTTGGTGTTGGTAGCTTTCTCCAGGTTATTCACCAAATCGCCCACTTTTTTTGCAATTTTGGTCGTGAACCTTGAACCTATTGTTTGGATTTATTATGCTTTTGGTCGCTGAACAATCTGTTACTTTAAAAGAAATATTCTCCGTTATCAATCATGCCAATTGGAAATTCAGTTCTTTTTAGCCATTCTCTGGTTGATGTTCAGGGATTGGTTCTTAATTAATTTTTCTGTCAAAAATTTCTCTGGCCTTGTTAATAATATCCCCTTCGATATTTGAAGTCGCCCTTGTAAAAAAATCTAGCGCGGCCGGTGAAATTTCTAAAGGTAAAACTTGTGTCTTGCCACCAAGTTTAGAATGTGTATTTAGAATATTGCACTACTCAATGTTTTATGTTATATATTTTCAAGACCCCGCCGTTTGTTTATTTCTTCAAACGGCCATATCCTCGTCCTAACTATGTAAAAGCCATGCAAAGGGAAATAAAAAAGGGCTCCAATCTCTTGTAACCCTTTTAATATCAGGTGACCCCTCAGGGATTCGAACCCTGGACCTACTGATTAAGAGTCAGTAGCTCTAACCAGCTGAGCTAAGGAGTCGGGGCTGCAAATATAAAGCATCGAAAGAAATTCTGAAGAGGTGAAAATTCT
>Ga0310810_10002106_pt1 | contig 21175 bp, 25 predicted proteins | sample NCmetagenome_FD_207641 | JGI IMG/M metagenome (GOLD analysis project Ga0310810, IMG submission 207641) | Soil microbial communities from experimental microcosm in Duke University, North Carolina, United States - NC | ecosystem: Engineered > Artificial ecosystem > Soil microcosm > Unclassified ...
TGCTCAGCGACACGACGTACAGCGTCCCGAGGAGCGCAGTCTCGAGGATGTCGCTGCTGTCGGCACCGGTCTGCGGAACAGGTGGGCAGTCGGGCTGCGGCGTGTCAGGTGTTGCCGCCGCCGCCGTTCGACATGTCCAGTAGAGATACACCCAGTGCGTGGATGCGAAGTCGGAGCCGGCAAGCGACGTACCACGCGCACACCGCCACGCAAATTGCGCGTATCCCGTTGGTGCACGTGCAAACCCCGGTGACCGGCTGAAGCGGCGATCAACCGCTGCTGTTAAACCAGCGCCGAAAAAGAGAACCGAATCTCGTAACCCAGCCTGCGCGTGCTCAACCGCGAATCGCACGGGTTTCGCGGCATCGCGAACCGGAACCAAAGGCAAGTCATTTGCGCCGTCCATGACGGAGGTGCGAAGGCCTTGCGCAGCAGAGCCGCGATTCGAGGCGTCGGTGTGCTGATTGCGCTGATGGTTCCGTCGGTTTCAATGACCGATGTGGTCACCGTACGGCATACGGAGGGCGACCTGCACGGCTTCCTGGCGCTCAAAGGGTCTGATGGGCGTTTGTTAGCCGACGGCGATCTCGTGCAAACCGTCCGCGGGGCCGAGGTCACCGCCCGGATGACATTCCGGTTCCACGACGGTTCCACCTATGACGAGATAACGGTGTTCTCCCAGCGCCGCCAGTTTCGCCTGATACGCGACCGGCTCGTCGAGAAAGGGCCCTCGTTTCCTCAGCCGCTGGAGATGGTTGTCGACGTGGCCCGCGGAGTGGTCTCGGCGAACTATACCGACCAAGGCGAGAGCAAACAGGAGACGGAGCACATGCAGCTTCCGCCCGACCTTTCGAACGGCATCATCTCAACGGTCCTCAAGAATGCCGACCCAAAAGCGCCCCCCAAACGGCTGTCGCTCGTTGTGGCCACGCCGAAGCCACGACTCGTGGCCCTGGAGATTTCGGTGGCCGGAGGCGACCGGTTTACCACCGGAGGCGAGCGCCGAACCGCGACGCACTTTGTCCTGAAGCCGCAGATCGGTGGCATCAAAGGCCTGATTGCGCCGCTGGTGGGAAAGCAGCCGCCGGACGGACATGTGTGGACGCTCACAGGCAATTCGCCGGCGTTCATCCGATCCGAGCAGCAATTCTACGTAGACGGGCCGCTCTGGCGAATCGAACTCGTCGCACCGCAGTGGCCCCTCGATACGGTCTCCCTGATGGTCGATTCCACTGCGTGTCGTGACAAGCGACTGAGCCTTTAGCCGCCGTTACACGGTGGGCGCGACTGCACGGCGGCATGGCGGCAAATACGGCGAGAAATCGCCGTTGGCAGCGTTGACGTCCGATCCTGATACGCGCAAACCACCGTTCCTTCAAGCATCGCAGGCTCCCCGGAATGGATCATTCCGCGCACGCGATCACGCAATCTCTCTGGATTCCACCGCTGATGGGGCGGTCTTAGCTGAACGCTTATGCGCCGCCACCGACTGAATCCAGTAGACTCGCCTGCAAGTTCGCTGGATGGAGAGGGGGGCTGCCGTGCGCAAGGGAATCGTTGGACTGGCGTTGTGTCTGCTTGCGGTGGGGTTGCCTCGCGCGGAGGCTCCGTACTATCCACCGTCTGGCCAGTGGGCGCACAAGTCGCCCTCGGAAGTCGGCATGGACCCGGCGAAGCTGAATGAGGCCGTCGAGTTCATGAAGGCGCATGAGGCGAAGACACCCGCGCGCGACTTCTCCGACCAGGAGATCGTCAACGGCAAACTCCTCGCGTCGATGCCGACCGAACGCGCGGCGACCAACGGACTCATCATCCGTCACGGCTTCATCGTCGCCGAGTTCGGCGACACGACACGTCCAGATCCCACCTACAGCGTCGCGAAGAGCATGCTCTCGACGCTTGCAGGCATCGCGCTGCAGAAGGGTCTCATTCCCGGGCTCGACGACCCCATGTCGAACGTCATCAAGGATGGCGGCTACGACTCGCCGCACAACCGCGTGATCACCTGGCGCAACCACCTGCAGCAGGAATCGGAGTGGGAAGGCGAGATGTGGGGCAAGAACGCCAACTTCATCGGGCAGGAGGCGTTCGGGCGCGCGGAGATGAAACCGCGTGCCATCCAGAATCCTGGAGAGCACTACGAGTACAACGACGTGCGGATCAACCGCTTCTCGCTGTCGCTGCTCACGGTGTTCAAGAAGCAGATTCCCGATGTGTTCCGCGACGAGGTGATGAACCCGATTGGCGCGTCGAGCACATGGAAGTGGGTGCCCTACACCAATGCCTATGCGGTCATCGATGGCAAACGAATGGCGTCGGTTGCGGGTGGCACCCGCTGGGGCGGAGGCATGTGGATCAGCAGTTACGACATGGCGCGCTTCGGCCTGCTCTGGCTTCGCGCAGGACGCTGGGGCGATCGGCAGATCGTGCCGCCCGCTTACGTAAAGATGGCGACGACGCCGAGCGCGCATGGCCCGGACTACGGGTTCCTCTGGTGGCTCAACACGACCGGCAAGTGGGCCGGATCGCCGACGACGGCGTTCGAGGCGCAGGGGCAGGGCGGCAACGTCATTCACATCGACCCATCCAACGATCTCGTCGTCGTCTGGCGCTGGAGCGCGGGGGCCCAGGAAGGCTTCAAGAAGATCGTCGAGTCGATCGCGCACTCGTGATCGGCGGCTGACGCGCCGTATTGTTGCGGTCAGTTGACGTCCGGCAGACCGCGCGTCAGCTCCAGCTTCAGCCGCATCTTCACATCGCTGTCGGCGTAGAGCGACCCGTGGTGCTGCTTGACCGGGTGGATTTCCGCGCCGGCAAGCACTCCGCTCGATTCGGGGATCATCCCGTCGCCCTGCGCGGTCACGTCGAAGTTGGCCTTGCGGCAAGGGCGGCCCGGCTCGCGCTGGACCGTCGCGGCCGTGATCGTTTTCAACCCATACCCGAACACGCAGACCGACTTGACGGTGGCTGACGCCGCGAGCTCGGCGCGGAATCGACGTGCGTTCTGCACGAGCGGCCGGTGGCGATCCAGCACCCAGCTCTCGTCTTCGAGCACGCTGAATGGTGCGCGCTGATCGGCGACAAACGGGTAGGTCGGCAGGATCTGGTACCACGACGGATAGGTTGCAAGCACATCGCGCAGCGTGGCGTTCAGCAGGCCGAGCGGTAGAAGGTCGGGGCCCTGCAGCAGGCTCGCGAACGCATACGGAGTGCCTGCATGGGGAGCGCCGAGGTAGATCACGCGGTTGACGCGCGCGTGTCCGCCAAGCCGCTCCACGAAATAGCGCGCGATCAGGCAGCCCATGCTGTGCGCGACGATCGTGATCGGCGCACGCGTCCTCCAGGTGTCGACGAGCGCTGCGAGCTGCCGGGCGGAATCGCGGTTGTCCTGTCGGAAGTCGTACGCGAACTCCATCAGGTCGTTGCCAGCCTCGTACGACAGACCTTCTTTCAGGTAATCGGTGAGCGCGCTGTACTGATCCTGTTTGAGCAGGTTCGGCACGATCACGACCTCGTCGACCAGGCCTCGCGCCTCGAGCGGCTGCTCGAAGCGCAGGAGTTCTGGCCTGGTGAAGATCGTCCTTGGGGCCGGCCAGACCTGTTCGCTGCCGCGCCACAGCATGGAGCCGCCAAAGCCCGGCACGACGATCACCGCGGGTCTGGCCGCGGCAAGCGATCGCGCCGACTGGATCATCGTCAGGTCTTCGTCGACGAAGCCGCGCTTGAACACGAGCGTGGCGGGTCCGATCTGGACCGATTCGCCGTCGGCGAGCACGACGCTCGTGATGCGCTCGCCGCGTACCCAGCAGCCGTTACTGCTCTTCAGATCGCGCACGTGCACGCCTGTGCCGCGCCGCTCGATCACGGCGTGATGGCGCGACACGAGATGCGAGTCGAGCACGATGTCCGAGTCCGGATGGCGGCCGATCGTGAGCGTGTCTCCCGGCATCGGCACTTCCCGCGTGTCGGACAGCGTCGACACGGCGATACGAGGAACGCGCGTCTCCTGCAGGTGCACCGGCAGCCGCATCCCCGCCATCGTGGCGTCGACATCGCGCTCGGTGTCCATGCGCGTGAGTTCCGGCGAGTGATCGCCCGCGCCGCTCGCGAGCCGGAACACGCTCTGCCCGATGGTCACCTCGTCGCCGATTCCGAGCGGGGCTCGCCTGGACACGACGCCGTTCACTCGGACGCCGTTGAACGATCCGAGATCGATCAGTTCCCATCCAGCCGAGGTGTGCTCCAGCCGGGCATGAGAACGCGAGATGGCCGGGTCGCGAAGGACGATGTCGTTGGTGGGAGCGCGGCCGATCGTCACCGTCGCCTTCGACAGCGTGAATTCCTGCGTCGCCCTGTCGGGCCCTTCGAGAACGAGCCGCGTGTCTTCAGTCACAAGCCGCTCGTATCTCGAACGCACGTCGACCGCCAGGCTCTGGGCAGAACCGGCAGCCGGCCTGGAAGCCGCGGGATCACTGGTTCAGGTGCACGGCGAACGCCGACTTGGTGCCCGCCTTCTGGCCGCCGATCCCGAGCTGCATGGCGATGGGATTGGGACGGCCCATCAGCGTCAAGGCGGAGTAGAGGAAATTGTTGGCGAACCCGCGCGTGACGTTGATCCACCAGAGGCTCACCGCAATCGACTCGGTGACGTTGGCGACGCCGTGCCACACGAACGGAGGATTCCAGAGGATGTCGCCCGGCTCGAGGATGGTTTCGTGCCGATCGACCAGGCGATAGAGCGGGCACGCGTTGTAGTCGGGATCGCGGAAGTCCACGCGCGACTGCCAGTTGATGCCGCGCTGCGGTGCCGGATACATGAAGGGTGTCTGCTCGGGGGCGACGAGCACCCATTTCTTGCGGCCATACGCCTGCAGGTAGAGATTGCTCACGCCGGCGCAGTGGAACGAGGTGGCGGTTCCAGGACCGCCAACGTACATCTTCGCCAAAATGTTGCGTTGCCACGGCAGCGTGCGCCGCGTGTGCCCGTAGCGTTCCACGAACGACAGGTCCAGGTCGTTGCGCAGGTCGGCGTATTTGTCGAGCAGTTCGAGGAAGGCGCCGTACCACGCGCCGCCGTTCTTCACGGTCTCCATCAGGTCGCGCACGCGCAGCCGCGATTCGGCAGTCGAGACGACAGTCGTGTCGTTTCGGCTGACCGTCCAGTGCTGACCATCCAGCACATCGACTTCGTCGTTGCCGCAGAACTGCATCAAGTAGTCGGGCGACCATTTCTTGATCGCGGGCCAGTCGGCCGCCGCACCTTCGAACACGACGGGAATGCCGGTCGTGAAATAACGGTCGCGAAATTCTTCGAGGCTCAGGTTCCTGACCCGGTCCACCTGGTGGACCCGTCCGTCCTTCCAGGCCCGCGTCTTGGCAAGAAGGCGATCGTGGATGCCATTCCAGCGATCCGGACGCATCCTGTCAGCGCGTTCCTTGCCGAGGAGCCAGTCCGATGTGAACAGGGAGTTGAACGCCAGCTGGTTCGTTGCGCCAATCGACGGATAGGCAGCCATAGGCCTCCAGGTGCGCCCGGCGCATCCGGAATGTCGTGCGTTTGGTGGCACATCATATCCCGACCTGCGGTCTAGAATCGCGCATGCGAAAGTTCCTTCTCGCTCTGTGTCTCCTCTGCGGACTGACATCGGTCGCCGCGCAATCCACGGCCACTGGCTTCGGACAGTTCATCCAGCAGTACAGCGACGAGTGGATGCGCTTTCACACGAACGGCGCTTCAACCCGCCGCTACTTCAGCGGCGGAGAGCAGGAAGCGATGGAGCGGCAGATCGAGCCGGTGACGAAGGCCCACCGCGCCGCCGAACTGCAGCTGATCGATCGAGGGCTCGCCGGACTCGGGAAGTTCGACCGCTCACAGTTGAACGCCAGCGACCATCGCATCGCCGACATCGTCTCGTGGGACCTCGAGTCGCAGAAGGCGAGCGCGGCATTCGACGACTACTATTTCCCGTTCGCCCAGAACTACGGCGTCGACTCGAGTCTCGTCGCGTTGCTGACGGTCAACCACGCCGTCCGCACCGCGCGCGACGCCGACGCGTACCTCGCACGCCTGTCGCTGGTCGCCGAGCGGATGGACGAAGCGATCGTCGAAGGCCGGCGCCTGGCAGCCGAACGCCTGTTGCCGCCCAGGTTCATCGTCGAGGTCACCGCAAAGCAGATGCGCGGTTTCCTCGACATGCCACCGGCGTCGAACCCGTTCGTCGCGACGTTCGCAGAGAAACTCGCCGCCGTCAGCGATCTGCCGGCGGCCCAGCGCGAGAGCCTGCGCGCTGCGGCCGAGCGCATCACCACGTCGCAGATTTATCCGGCGTGGCGTCGAGCCCTGAACCTGGTCGAGAGCCAGATCCCGCGCGCCACCGACGATGCCGGGCTGTGGCGCTTTCCGAAAGGCGATGAGGCGTATCGCCGCGCGCTGGCCCGCTACACGACGACGAGCATGACGCCGGACCAGATACACGAAACCGGTCTGAAGATGGTGGACCAGATCGAAGCGCGCATGGATACCGTGCTGCGCCAGATGGGTTACACCGATGGTCCGTTGCGCACGCGCATGGCTGCGATGAAGTCTGCGCAGCCGCAGTTTCCGTCGACCGCGGAAGGACGCGCGCAATACAGCGCGATGATCGACGGAATCATCAGCGACGCGCAGAAGCGGGCGGCGACTCTGTTCGAGCGCGTGCCGAAGATGCCGGTGATCGCGCGCCCGTATCCGGCGTTCATGGCAGGACGCGCGGCCAGCTACTCGATCGGCACCACCGATGGCGCACGCCCCGGTGTCTACCAGTATTCAGTGAACGACGTCACGCTGACGCGGTACGGTGCGAGGACCACCGCGTATCACGAGGCGATTCCCGGTCACCATTTCCAGGGCGCGCTGGCTGCGGAAGACACGACGCTGCCCAAGGTGCTGCGCGATCGCGTGTTCGGCGGGAACTCCGCTATCGGTGAAGGCTGGGGCCTCTATGCCGAGAGGCTCGCAGCAGAACAGGGCTGGTATGACGGCGACCCGGCCGGTCTGCTCGGGCAACTCGACATGGCGCTCTTCCGCGCTCATCGTCTCGTGATCGACACCGGGCTCCATGCGAAACACTGGACGCGGCAGCAGGCCCTCGACTACCTGGGGCCGCTTCCAGGACTCAGTCCTGAGTCCGAAATCGATCGATATGTCACCGATCCCGGACAGGCATGCAGCTACATGATCGGTGAGTTGAAGATCGTCGAATTGCGCGAGCGGGCGAGGACGGCGCTCGGCGCGAACTTCTCGCTGAGCGAATTCCACACGCGCGTGCTCGGCTCCGGTCGCGTGCCGCTCAGCGTGCTCGAGCAGGATATCGATCGCTGGATTGCGACGAAGAAAAGCTGACGTATCAAACGGAAAGGGCCTCCAGCGGGAGGCCCCTTCTCCTCAGGTTCTCGCGGCTCGCGGCCAACTACGGGCAGGCGGGTGCCAACGGATGCGAACCCACCGTAAAGTTGCAACCGAAGTTCGGATTCGCAACCACTGCTGGTGACAGGATCGCGTCGCCACCCGGCTTCACGCCGTTATCGACCCAGTTCACGAGATCGGCAAAGCCGTGCTCGATTTCGGTCGTGTTGAAACCGCAGTGGTTGACGTCGCGGATGGCGCGCGTGACGAGCAGGCCGGCGTCGCCGTTTTCGGCTGCGCGACGCGCATAGATCTGCTCCATCGAAAACGGCACGAAGAGGTCACCGAGCGTGTGCATCGAGAGCACCGGAATGGGGAGCTCGCCCGCAATCTCCGGAATACCTGCGAGACCCTGCTTGTGCCTGGCCTGCGGATCCACGTCGATGCGCAGGATGTCGGCGTTCAGTTGAACTTCCGCTGCGGACAACGCGGGGTCGTTGTCGATTTGATAGACGGTGTCGACGTTGGTGATGGTGCCTTCGCCAAATCCGACGCCCTGGCTCAGAATGAAGTTCCCTCCAACGCTCCCGAACCTGAAGCCCTGATCGAACATCGGCCGCTGGCCGCCACTCAGGTTTTGCACCACGCCGTACCACTTCATGCCGAGCGGCGACAGCGTCTGGGGGAAACCTGGAGCCACTCCCCCGAACGCCGCTTTCAGCTGCGGTACGACGGTGGTCGAGTAGTTCGCGGGAAACGGGAACGGCTGCGGGAGGCCGGCGAGTGTCTGCGCGGTCAGGTGGTTCTCGACGAAGTAGTCGAACAGCTTGAGGTCCCCCATCACTCCGCACATCGGCAGCGCGCCGACGTAGTCGTGGGGAAACTGTTCGATGGCAACGCCGGTGATGTGGCCACCCATCGACGTCCCCGTGAACCACGTCTTGGTAGGGTTACCCACCAGTCCGTTGAACAGCGAACCGAGGTCGTGCGTGTCCTTGACGCCCTGCGTCACGTCATAACCATTGGTCGCATAGCTCGATGCCGCCCAGGCATAGCCGTGTTCGATCAAGTAGCGGCGAATGGGGTGGTTGCTGACCGTCAGCTCGAGGCCATTCCCGCGAAAGCCATGCGCGTAGAGCACGAGTTCGCCGTTCCAGCGCTCCGGCACTTCAATCCGGTAGCCGGCGCCTCCGTGCACGCCCCAGAGGCGCGTGGTCGTCGTGCCGCTCAGCGCATCGAACGGCAGCTTGGTCTCGTCAACGAAGAATTGAGGTGGCTTGTCGGCCTTGACGACGACCGAACCAGGTCCCGATATCGCCGACGACACCAGGACAGCAACTACGGCGAGTCCCGCTCCTCCGAGAAACCTGCTGACCAACGTCACGAGCCGGCGTGTGCGCATGCTGTCCTCGCTTTCCGGGTGAGTTGACGGACGCAGTGTCGAAGCGTGCCGGTCGGATCGTTCGGCCGGCGTGACGAAGCCGACGGGAGAGGGAGCGGTTTTAGCTCCGCGGGCACACGCTGTCAAATCAATTGGTTGGCATGACACACATCGCGAGTGACGATGCGCGCTACTGCCGAGGCGGGTCGATTCAGGGGCAGGCGACGCGGCGATAGGCGAACTCGATGCGGCGTTCGCGCCCGTTGATCGAGCCTTCCACCCACGCCAGCAACTGGTCGGCGCCGGCCCGCTCGTAGCCGACGCGCTGCGGAAAGTCGTGCGCCGCGTTTTCGAATACGACCCTGCTGTCGCTCGCCTCCCGGGCCGTGAACGTTGCGCTCGGTTGTCCCGATGGGTGCGCTTCGTAGGCGAGCGTGTCGCCATCCTGGCGCAGAAGCACAGTCTCGTACTCGACGAGCGTACCGTCGCGGGTCGTGCGCCCGACGCCCAGCATGATGCCGCCGCGCGGACGTGTCCATGCTTCTTCGACGACACGATTGCCGGAGGTCATTTCCCAGCAGCCCTGCAGCCACGCGACACGGTCGATGCCTTGTGCTGCCATGGGACTCGGCGTCATCACCAGGAGAACCAGTAGGGACGTGAGGACGAGGAACGTCGTCGGACGACCGCTTCCGCTCGCCGCCTCACAAACACGTGATCGGACGGGCGGTCTTCGCTGCAGCGGCCATCCAGCGCCACTCGCGAAGATGCTGCGTCGGATCGTCATCAGGTCTATCGCGCGTCAGTGAGACGGATGGACGATCCGATTTTCTGAAACACGTCCTGGAGCTGCGCGGCATCGGCTTCGGGCGCGATCGTGAGGTAGTAGAACAGCGTGCCATCCGCGAGGAACGTCGTGTAGATCACGATGTGCTCCTGGCCGCCAAGCGGAGACGGATTGACGAGCGGTGTCACCAGCGTGGACCGCCCTGAGATCTGGGTGGCCTGCTGCTGCCCGGCCAGCCGGAGTTCGGGATTGCCCCCCGCGACTGCGTTCAACCACGCTTTCGTCGCCTGCGCGAGATCGCGGGTCTCTGCCTTGGCGACGCCGAACTCGACGCCGTGCGTGAAGACCGTCTGGCCGTTGATCGCCCCATAACCGTTCTCTGGGACCACGCGGATGGTGCTTTGGCCGTTGAGCGCGGTCCAGTTGTCCGGCACCGACGCCTGGAACACCTTGCCGCCGGCGAAGGTGCGGTACTGCGATGACGGCCGCGGAATCGGCTGGCCGGGTGTTCCCACCGCCCTCTGCGCTTCTTCGAGCTGATTCCCGTTGCCGCCGCCACCCCCAGTGCCTCGACGCGCAAGGTCTGCGCTGGTCTTCGCCGCAGGCAGCGAGGCGAACACCGTCTTCATTCTTGCGAATTGCGCGGTGTCGGGCGGCGCTCCGATCGTCAGCGACTCGGCTTCCTTCGTGATGTACACCGTGCGATTTCCGGGATCGGGGTGACTGCTCATCCACTGGGGTCCACCACTGCTGGAATTCTGGGATTCCTTCTGAATCGTCTCGAACATGTGCGCGAGATCGCGCGGGTCGTAACCCGCGCGCGCCATGATCTGTGCACCGAGCAAGTCGGCCTGCTTCTCGAAGTCGCGGCTGTAGCGGAGCAGCAGCGTGCCGAGACCGAACTGGCTGCCCTGTGCGATGAGCGAACCTGCACCGCCGCCGACCACTGCACCACCGACCACGCCGGCCAGCTGTCCGAGCTGCAGCCACGGATTCTGCGCCTTGGTCGCGTTCGCCGTCCCGTGACGAAGCAGCACGTGCGAGAGCTCGTGCGCCATCACACCGGTCACCTCGCCTTCAGTCGACGCGGCGTCGAACATGCCGCGATGCACGAACATCGGTCCACCGGGCAGGGCGAAGGCGTTGATTTCTTTCATGTTCACCGGTGTGAACGAGTACTTGTAGACCGGCTGCTTCAATTCCTGCGGCGCCGCCGCCACCAGCCGATCGCCGAGCGACGTGAGGTAGGAGGTAATGCGCTCGTCGGTGATGACCGGGTACTGACGACGGACTTCGTCGGCCGCCTCGCGCCCCATCTCGACATCCTGCTGGGGCGTGAATTTGTTTTTGGGAAGCTTGATGGCCGTCTCCGCCATTCCCGTTGTCGCGCAGACGGCCAGAGCCACGGCAAGACCGGTCAGATGCAAGAGGCCAGGGCGCATGTGCAATCTGTACTTCATGGCCGGGCTCCGCGTCTATCGGGATCCGGCCTGCCGTCGAAACCGCGTGGGACACGTATACACTCGTCCCTGGGCGCGTCAGTTCTGACAGTGTCACGGAGAAAAGCTGGCATGAAGAAGAGCGGATCGAAGGCGGGCACGTCTCCTTCCGAGTTGATCGACGCGAGAATCGAGGAACTCGACGACTGGCGCGGCGCGATGCTCGCCCGGCTGCGTGCCCTCGTCAAAGAAGCCGATCCCGACGTTGTCGAAGAGTGGAAGTGGCGCGGAGTACCAGTTTGGTCGCACGCGGGGCTGATCTGCACCGGCGAGACATACAAGAACGTCGTGAAGATGACGTTCGCCAAAGGCGCATCGCTCGCCGATCCCGCTCGTCTCTTCAACTCCAGCCTCGAGGGGAACGCGAGACGCGCGATCGACTTTCACGAGGGTGAGACGATCAACGAGAAGGCATTGAAGGCCCTCGTGCGTGCCGCGGTCGCATTGAACGTGTCCAGGAAAGCACGCTGACCTCCGGTCACACGCGTCCGGTCATGGCAGACCATATCTACACGCACGGACATCACGAGTCGGTGTTGCGCAGCCACACGTGGCGTACGGCCGAGAACTCGGCCGGCTACCTTCTGCCCGCGTTGCGGCCGGGGCTTTCCCTGCTCGACGTCGGATGCGGCCCTGGCACGATCACCGTCGATCTTGTGCGCCGTGTGGCGCCGGGTCGCGTGGCCGGCATCGACCGCTCGCCCGAGGTGATCGCTCAAGCGGCGGCGCACGCGAAAGATCAGGGTGTGACGATCGACCTGCAGCCTGCCGACGTGTACGAGTTGCCGTTTGCAGACGCATCGTTCGACGTCGTGCACGCGCACCAGCTCCTGCAGCACCTGGCCGAACCGGTGCGGGCGCTCATTGAGATGCGTCGCGTGTTACGTCCGGGTGGGCTCGTGGCGGTGCGCGACAGCGACTACGCCTGCTTTGCATGGGCACCGCCAGACCCGTTGCTCTCGCGGTGGCTCGAGGTGTACCGCGACGTTGCGCGGCGCAACGGAGGCGAGCCGGATGCCGGACGCTTTCTCAAAGGCTGGGCGCTCGGTGCGGGCTTCAGCGAGGTACGCGCCACGAGCTCCACGTGGACCTACGCCGATCCGCAGGCGTGCGACTGGTGGGGCAGCCTGTGGGCCGATCGGTGCGAGCTGTCGTCACTGGGCGAACAGGCGGTGGCCTACGGCCTGTCGACGCGCGAAGAACTTGGCGCAGTGGCGGCCGCGTTTCGCAGATGGTCGACGAAGCCGGACGCCTTCTTCATGGTGCCGCACGGAGAGATCCTGGCGCGCGCGTAGACCTCAGCTCGTCGGCATCGCCACGACGCCAAGCTGGTTGAGCATCCCGAACTGATCGAAGGTATTCCACCCTTCGACGATCTTCCCGTTCCGGATCCGCACGAACACCATGCCGGCGAGCGCCGCGGTCCTGTGCGTCGCGGCAAATCCCAGCGTGTGTCCGCGGTGCGTGCCCTTGCCGCTCCAGCGCGCGGCAACGATGTCACCTTCGCCCACCACTTCATCGACGTCGATGCGGACATCGGGAAATGCCGTTCGGTAGGCGGCGTGAAACGGCTTGAAGCCTGCCGGTCCGTGCAGGTCGTCGCCGAACCCATGCACGACGCAATCGGGCGCGAGCATCTCGTCGATCGCTTCGACGCGACCCTTGTTCCAGACTTCATCGAACCAGCGCCGGACCAGCGCCTTGTTATCCTCCGCCAAGGTCGTCTCCTTCCTGCAGCAACGCGAGTGGAATCTCACGCCTGTATACCTCAAAACGTTGAAGACGGCGTGAACGCACTGATGTCGTCGGCACCTCGACCGTGACGCGCGTTCACTGACGTCGCCCGATCGCCACGTTGGTTGGGAAAATGGCTGCGGGAGAAGCGGGACGGGATCCGGTGGAGAGGGCTTGATGCGCGCCGAGCACTTCGACTGACAGAGCAGGCGGAGAACGCGGAGCGGGCCGATTCCGTCCGGAACCAGACGTCTCCGCGTTCTCCCTGTTCGCGGCGTCCTGGGACGGCCGCCTTTCAGGCTGAGAGGATTACGACGCGACCGCCAGCTTGGCCTTTCGCTGCGTAGTCTCGACCTTGCCCTGGATCGACGCCCCTTCGGCGATGCTGATCGTCGGCGCCGAGAACTCGCCTTCGATCTTTGCGGTCGCCTCGACGACGATCTTGTTCGATGCGGATACTCCGCCCTTCACGTGACCCTGAATGACCACGGTGTCGGCAGTGACCGTGGCGACAAGGCTTGCGCCGTCGGCGACGGTCAGCGTGTGCCCGTCGACCTCGACCGTTCCTTCAACCTGGCCGGCAATCAGGAATGGCTCCCGTGCCGTCACTTCACCCTTGATACGAATGGTCTGACCAATTCCCGCTGACATGTTCATCGACTCTCCCTGAACGGTGGTTGCTTCGAAAAGAGTGTGCTCCCGCCATGTATCGGCGCGTCGGGGCGAATCCTTTGGGGCTGACCGGAACAATTTCAGCGGGGGCAGTGTTACGCCACGATTCGTGGAACAAAAGGCCGTCGATTCGACCCCGAGTCGCGGCTCCACGTGACCATGGTTGAGCAGAGGAAGAAGAGCAGGTGGCTGACGTTGATGGCCGTCGGTGCCAGAAACGGCGCGGAAACCGGCACGACCAGGGTGAGTCCAACAACGATCAGCAGGAACACCAGTGGGTTGCAGAACGCCATCCACCGCGGATAGTGCGTCGGCTTGAAGCCGACCGTGAGCACATAGAGAAACGATCCAATCACGATTGCCGCCAGTGCCGGAATTGCGAGGCCGACGCGCGCGGTATTGAAGCTTGCGAGCAGATCCGTGAACTCCGCGGACGCGGCACCTGTGACTCGGCTCTGTGCCTGCAAAGTCAGTCCGACGAACACGAACGTCGCATGGAAGGTTGCACCGAGCATCGCTCCGAATGCGTTCACCAGGAAAAAGGGGAGCGCGTAGCGCTCGCCCGCCGGTTTCAGTGCGCGAGAGATCGCCCAGAAGCCGACGATCTCGAACAGGATGCCGACCACGCCGAGATAGTGTCCCAGCAGCAGGCGGGCTGGCGGGACGTCGAGCAGGTAGAGTGCCCGGCGTGACATCAGGTGTTCGGAGTTGGAGGTGTACTGCAGGAACAGATCGCCGGCGCTCCCCAGCAGAGCCGCCAGGATCGATATCAGGCCGGTCAGGCGGATGGCTGTTCGATCGAACCGGTGCATCGTAAGCTTCTCGGCATGTCGGTCAAACCCGTCGCGGTGCCCGAACCCCCGAACCAGTCCCGGCGGTGCGCCTGGGCGACGACCCCTCTCGGCATTGTTTATCACGATAGTGAATGGGGAGTGCCGGTTCACGACGACCGGACCCTTTTCGAGTTCCTGACGCTCGAAGGCGCGCAGGCAGGACTGAGCTGGGAGACAATCCTGCGGAAACGTGAAGCCTATCGCGAGGCATTTGCCGGTTTCGACCCCTCGCGCGTCGCTCGATTCACCCAGGCGCGGCTCGATCGTCTGCTCGACAACCCAGGCATTGTCCGCAACCGGCTCAAGGTGCTCAGCACCGTCACCAATGCCCGGGCGTTCCTGGAGGTCCAGCAGGAGTTCGGCAGTTTCGATGCGTATGTCTGGAAATTCGTCGGCGGTGCGCCCAGGGTCAACCGGCGGCGAACCTTCCGGCAGGTGCCGGCGCGCACGGCAGAGTCGGACGCGCTCAGCCGTGACCTGCTTGCCCGCGGTTTCAAGTTCGTCGGGTCAACGATCTGCTATGCGTTCATGCAGGCCGTCGGCATGGTCAACGATCACACCGTCGATTGTTTCCGGTACACGGTGACCGATCGCTAAGACCGTTTTCGTCAATTGACCGCAAATTGCGTCACGCCGCGCTTTCTACCTGACCGCACGATCCTGCTTCCAGAGAGGCGTCGACCGGCGCACAATGAGCGCCCCGTCCCATTGAGCGCCGCAACCGACCGTGAATCGACCTTCCGGTCGTGCCGGCCCAGGGTGGGGTAAGGAGCTTTCGCCATGTCACGACTGATCGGCGGCCTGTTGGCGGCGGTGTTGGTGGTCGCAGGAGTTCCAGGGCATCTGTTCGCGCAGGGGGGCAAGACCATGAACACCACGGGTGTGGTGTCCGCGGTGACGCCCGCATCGATCGCGATCAAGGACAAAGGGCAGGAGTTGAAGTTCGTCGTCGACAAGGACACGTCGGTGTTAGCGAAAGGCGCCACGCACAAGAGCCTGGCGATGAAGGCCGACGGCAAGTCCACGATGCTGACCGATTTCGTGAAGGTCGGTGACACGGTGGTCATCGAGTATCACGACATGGGGAGCATGAAGCACGCGGCAACGATCAACGTGAAGAGCGCAACACTGAAGTAGATCGCCCACTTCGCAGCCAGGGGTCCTCCGGTCCGGTCCGTCCGGGCCGGGATTCCCTGCGCGTCAACATCCCGATCGAAATCAGTTGCCAGCGGCTGCGCCACCCTGCCGGACGCGCGGATCCTCGGGCGCGGGCGAGCCGGACGACGCCTGCGCGTGAAGGAACTCGTAAAGCGCGCCCACATCTTCGGGCGCCATGCGGCTGAATGCCTCCCACGGCATGGGCGATCCATCGTAATGCCGTCCACCTACTTTGAAGCGGGCCACGAAGGTGGCGCGATCCGGAAATTTCATCAGCGCGCTGCCTTCGCGCGGCGTGATGTTTGGCGGCTGGAACCAGAGCGACGGATCGGCGCCCTTTTGGGCAGACGGCTCCATCACGTTGCCGCCCGAGAAGGTCGGCGCGATCGGCGTGCCGGTGATCTCGTTGAATGCCGTATGGCATCCGCCGCAGTTGGCAACCGAGCGCGCGATGTATTCGCCGCGGGCCACCGTTGGTTCCTGCGCCGGTGCCGTACGCGCCGGGTGCACGTCCATGTTCGGATGTGCGGCGGCGACGAACGTCCGCATGATCTTGCCGAGCGTCGTCCACTCGTTTTCCGGAACCACGTTGCGCACCGGAGGCTGCGAACGGAGGAACGAGAGAATGGCGACGATGTCCTCGTCGCTCATGTTTCCGAACGGCATGAGCAGCGGAATCGACGCCTGTCCATTCGGCCGGACGCCGTGGCGGAGCATGCGGGCGATCTGCGGGTCGGTGTATCGTCCGATGCCCGTTTCGGGGTCGGGCGTCAGGTTCTTCGAGTAGAGCGTCCCGAGTGGTCCGAGCGGGAATCGATACCCGCCGGTCAGTGTCACCGGTGTCGCGTCGTCCTCGTAAAAGCCCTGGAACTTCTCGAACGTCGAGACGTGGCACTCCGTGCAGTGAGCCGGGCCGGTAGCCAGGTATCGGCCGCGTGCGATGATGGCCGGGTCGGTCGAGGCATGCAGGTCGGGCGCCGGCACGTCCCAGGTGCGGTCCCAGTTCCGGACGACATAGATGCCCAGCACCGAGGCCGAGACGATCAGAACGAGCCCGAGCCACATGAACACGCGTAGCGCCAGTCGCAGCATGATCGGGAACGCGACATTCACCCGAAAACCCCGCAAGCGGGCCCGATGACGGTCGACCAGGCCGCGGAACTCATTGCTCATTCGAGCGTCGACGGTATGACGTGGGCCGACCTCGGCTGCGGCGAGGGGACGTTCACGCTCGCGCTGGCCACGATGTTGCCGGACCGCAGTGTGATCCACGCGATGGACCAGGATCGGTCGGCGCTTCGGCGGATTCCGTCCACCTACTCCGGTACCTCCATCGTGACGCACCAGGGAGACTTCACGCGTAAGCCGTTGCCATTCGACCATCTCGATGGCGTCCTGATGGCGAACTCGCTGCACTACGTCGAGGATCAGTCGGCGTTTCTGCGCGCCCTCGACCGCCTGCTGTCATGCAGGCGCTTTCTCGTCGTGGAGTACGACACCCGGCAGGCCAATCCGTGGGTCCCGTACCCGATCGGACAGTCTGCCCTCGCGCGCCTGTTCCGCTCGGCAGGTTATGAACGGATCGAGGTGATCGGCCAGCGACCGTCGGTCTACAATCGTGCGCCTCTTTACGCTGCGCTCATCGAGGCGTGATGCTGCGCGCGTGCGATGAAAGGACATCCGGCATGGCAATGAGTGCAGTACCCGACGCGACAGAGGCAGCGGAGTATTACTTCACCTACATCAACCAGGTCCCGCCAGGCGACATCGTCAGGACGCTCGAGGAACAGACCGGCAGGGTCCTTGAACTGGCGCGCGGGATTTCCGAAGATCGTTCCCTTCACCGGTACGCGCCTGACAGGTGGAGCATCCGGCAGGTGTTCAATCACATCAACGATGCCGAGCGGGTCTTCGTGCATCGCGCGTTCTGGTTCGCGAGGGGATACGAGACCGCTTTGCCCGGTTTCGATCAGGATGTCGCCGTGGCAGCGGCGGATCCTGACGCGCGTTCGTGGAGCAGCCACGTCGACGAGTTCAGGGTGGTTCGAGCGTCGACGATCCCGTTCTTTCAGCATCTCTCCGCGGAAGCCTGGAACCGGCGCGGCATCGCCAGCGGCAACCCCTTCACGGTGCGTGCGCTCGCGTACGTCACTGCGGGGCACGTCGCCCATCACCTGAGAATTTTGCAGGAGCGGTACCTGTGACCGACACGACTACGGGCAACGACCCCCATCGCACCGACGTCCGCGACTACCTGCGGCATGGCCTCGCGACGCTGGCGTATCGGGGTGGCAAGGCCTTGCGAGATGCGCCGAAGGACTTCGGGTCATTCCGCGTCGGAGAAGCGAGCCGCACGCCTTCGCAGATCCTGGCGCACGTCTGCGATCTGCTCGACTGGTGGTTGTCCCTGGTTCGCGGCCGCCAGGCGTGGCACAACTCGACTCCGGGTCTCTGGAACGACGATGTGAAGCGGTTCCACGACACGCTCCGCGTGCTCGACGCGGAGCTTGCCGAGCGAGACAGCTCCGCCTATGAATGGACGCGCGTGTTCCAGGGGCCGATCGCGGATGCGTTGACCCATGTCGGGCAGCTTGCGATGTTGCGGCGGCTGGCCGGCGGCGCGGTTCGCGGTGAGAACTACTTCCAGGCAGACATCGCGGTGGGGCGTGTGGGAGCGGACCAGTCAGCTCCGCGACGCGAGTTCGACTAGCTGGCGTAGCTGGAGAAACGAGGCAGAGATGCTCGGTACAGCAAGGCTCGCCGCCTTTGTTGCAACCGCCCGGCCGGACCGGGCGAAGCAGTTCTACAGCCAGACGCTCGGCTTGCGTCTCCTCAGCGACGATCAATTCGCCATCGTATTCGACTGCGCCGGCGTTCAACTGCGGATCCAGAAGGTCGAGTCGTTTCAGCCTCACGCCTTCACGGCCATTGGATGGGCCGTGCCCAGCATCCGCAAATCGGTCGCAACGCTTTCGAAGCGCGGGATCGTTTTCGAGCGCTACGGTTTTCTCGAGCAGGACGACCAGGGCGTGTGGCAGGCGCCGAGCTGGGCGAAGGTCGCCTGGTTCAAGGATCCCGACGGAAACCTGCTTTCCCTGACCGAAGCCGCGCCACCTGAGAAACGCGCGAAGCCGGCGAAGGCGCGCAAGAGCCGACCCGCACGCCGGCCGATGAAGTCGGCGTCGATCAAGGCAGCACGGCCCACGCGGAAGTCAGCACCCACACGCGCAAAACGCAGGCGGTAGTCAGCAGGACGTCTTGGGCTACGAACGTCTCGTCGTTGCCTTCCTTGCGCACGCAGACGCGACTGCGCACGACCGCCCCGATTCGAACTTCTGGGCGTACTTGCTGCTGCACCGCATGATCGATCGACGCCCGGAACGAGCCTGGCCACTGGTGGTGGCCATCGTCCAGCGCGCTCCGGATCCCGCAGTGCTGAACAACGTGGCGGCGGGTGTTCTCGAATACATCCTTTGCGTGCACGCAACCGAACTGATCGATCGCGTCGAGGCGCTGGCGAGAACCGACGACCAGTTCAGACGAGCGCTCGGGGATGTGTGGGGCTGGACCAGGATACCCGCGGATGTCCGGGCCAGGATGGATCGCGCCGTGGGGCGGCCAACCGTCAACGATGACTTGAAGGGATAGGCGTCATGACGAAGCTTGGTCAAATCGTTCCGGTCCTGATTTATGCGGACATTGCCGCGGCTCACGACTTCCTGGTGCGCGCATTCGGATTCGAAGGAGCGGGCGTGTACCGCGATGCCGAGGGCCGGGCCGTCCACGGCGAGGTCCGCGCCGGCGGCCACGCCATCTGGCTGCATCGGGTGGCGGCGGAACACGAACTCGGTTCTCCGCAGGTCTCCGACATCGCGAATTCAGGTCTCTTCGTAGACGTGGACGATGTCGACGCGCATTACGAGCACGCGAGGTCGGCGGGCGCTCGCATCGACGGGCCGCCAATGGATCAACCCTACGGACGGCGCGAGTACGGCGCGCGCGACCTCGAAGGGCATCGATGGTGGTTCGGAAAGCCGATCGCGGGTTCCGACAACGGCTGACCGGCCGTGTAGCTACGTCGACTTCACGACGTTGAGCGGGGAGGCGTGTTTCGGCTGGTAGACGCCAAGCGTCCCACCGCCTGGCAGGGTCAGCCGCGTGATCGAGCCCCATCGCTGCTCATCGACTGGTGAGCAGGGCACCTGCTGCGTCGTCATGTCGGCGACGAACGCATGGACGTCGTCGCACATCAGGAAAAGGTCATGCGCATTGTTCGCGTCTGACGGGTGCACGGCCAACTCGGCTGGCGGCAACGCGAAGATCAGCCATCCCTGGCCCGCATCGACCGACGTGTACTTCAGCACGTCCCGGAAGAATGCACGGTCAGCGTCGGCGTTCCTGCTCTGGATGATGACGTGAGCGCCATTAATCATGGGGCCGAGTGTATCCCTCGTGCGAAGATACCGGCGCTTTTTCCAGGCACATGGACTTGCAAGCCTCGCGGTTCCTGTTGATCGTTCGCGAGCGCGTGCGGCTCGGACGCGAAGCCGCGTACGACGACAACGAACGGCAGATCGCGGCGGCGTGCGCCGCCTTGAAATGCCCGCATGCCTACCTGGCGCTGACGACGGTCACGGAGCCCACAGACGTCTGGTGGCTGAACGCCTTTGCCTCGGTGGAAGAACAGCACAGCGTCGAGGCATCCTATGCGGGCAACGGTCCCCTGATGGCTGCAATCGCCCCGCTCGCCTCGCGCAAGCACACGTTCAGGGAATCAATTGCCAGCACGATGACAGAGTCTCGAAGCGACCTCAGTGCGTCTGCGCTTCGAATTGCCGGTTCACGCTTCTTCGTTGTCACCACCGTATCGGAGAGCCAGGCAGCCGTTGGCACTGTCTTTCAGGCGCCCGACGGCTCGCGATTCACCTTCGCTGTCGCACAGAAGGCTGACGCTGCCTACGATCTGGGCGCGCGCATGGGAACTTCGGCGAGGATTCTTCGGGTGCGTCCCGAATGGAGCTTTCCCGATCAGGACTGGATTGCAGCCGATCCCGGGTTCTGGAAGCCTTAGACTCGCGTTTTGAATCAAGACGTTCGTAGCCCGTATGTCCAGGAGGTGTCCGATGTTGTTTGCCGTCACATGGGTCCCCACAAGTGGGGGCTCCGAAGATCGTGATAAACGAACCCTCAAGCTGTTTACGAACTGGCGCCCGCCGGCAGGCGTCGAGTTCAAGGCGTTCTACGACTATGCGGACAACAATGGCGGCGTCGCGATAGTCGAAGCCGATTCGGCCGAGGCGCTGCTCGAGACCACGGCGCCCTGGGCGGCGTTCTTCACGTTCACGACCAGGCCCGTTGTGGCATCGGAGAAGGCCACACCAATCTTCCAGAAGGCGAACAGCTGGCGCGACACCATCAAGTAGCAGTTCACGCGGGAGCCATCACGCGTCACGAAACGAGAATGCTTATGAAACCGTTCGCGCTCGCGTGTGTGGCTCTCGCCATACCCACCATCGCATTCACGCAAACGAACCCCGCATCGCAGGCGGCACGACAATGGCGCCAGCGCCACGAGCACGCCATCGTCGACGAGTACGTCACGTTCCTGAAGATTCCAAATCTCTCGAGAGATGCGGCGAACATCCGGCTGAACGCCGACGCGCTCGTCGAGATGATGAAGCGGCGCGGAATCGAGGCGCGGCAGGTGTCGGTGTCTGGATCGAACCC
>Ga0310810_10002108_pt1 | contig 21163 bp, 25 predicted proteins | sample NCmetagenome_FD_207641 | JGI IMG/M metagenome (GOLD analysis project Ga0310810, IMG submission 207641) | Soil microbial communities from experimental microcosm in Duke University, North Carolina, United States - NC | ecosystem: Engineered > Artificial ecosystem > Soil microcosm > Unclassified ...
TCTTGAGCTGGCTAGCCGCGGCGAGCGCAATCCAATTCGCCTGCGTACATATGCGCTTGTAAAATACGAGATGTCGCGGAGCGAAGGGGCTTCTTCCGCAAAAATGGATTGAGAGGTTAGCCGGGGGTTGTGCGCATGCCGCCGCAAATGCCTGGGACAGACAGCCTCGCCGTCTGGTGGTCTCTGTTACAACGATGCTTCTGAGTGGCACGCTGCCGTCGCGCGAGTGCTTGAACTGGCTGCCACACGCACAGCGCCAAAAGCCATCCAGTAAACACGGCATCGGGGCACCATCGCCCACGCCCAATAAGACCCGGAGTGGTGAGGAGACTGATGTTCAAGAGGGGCTCGAGTACCGCGCGACGGTATTCTTTACCGAAAAATGTGACGAACTTGCCACAGGGTCGATAGGAACTCACAGAAAAAGCCCAAATATATGCGTTATTTAGGATGCGAGCGCAGTAATTGGGGTACGATCTACTCAACTTTTTTGAATGGCTTGGGGAGTTCCTTATGAAGAAAATTGCATCTTTTATCGCGGCTGCCGGTTTTGCGGTCGCGCTCGGCCAGACGGCAACGGCAGCCGACCTGCCGCGCAAAGCCCCTGCTTACCAGCCGCCGCCACCGGCGCCGCTGACTTGGACGGGCTGCTACATCGGCGCGAACGTTGGCGCAGTACGGGGCCGCTTCGAACTAGAAGGTCCGTTTGGTGGTGAAGCGTCTCGGACTGGTGAATGGGGCTTTGCTGGCGGCGGTCAGATCGGGTGCGATTATCAATTTGCCGGAAGCGGCTTCGTGATTGGCTTCCGCAACATGTTCGATGGGACAACCAACAGCAGAGACCGGACATTCTCATTCGTAACGCCAACTGGAACTGGAACACTAACGGCTGAATTCCATAATCGATGGTTCGATGCCCTAACGGGCCGCGTAGGCTATGCGGTGCAACCGAACTGGCTGCTCTACTTCCAGGGCGGCGCGGTCTGGAGCCGCGTCGAGGCAGACATAACGGTGGCCACGCCAGCCGGAGTTGGAGTCGCCTCATTTTCGGATACCAAAACCGGCTGGACGATTGGCGGTGGCGGCGAATACCGATTCTCGCCGAACTGGTCGGCGTTTCTGGAAGGCAATTACTACGACTTTGGCACGCGTGATGGGACCATATTCACTCCCGCCGTTGGGGGCTTCTTCGTTGCCGCCCCTCCGACCACTGCTTGTCAGTTCGGCTGTCCTTTCAGCGCCAAAACGACTGCGGTCAGTATCCTCGCCGGCGTGAATTACAGATTCACAGGGTTCTAAACTGTCTGACTCAATCGGAGCTACGAAAACCCCGAGCCATCGGCTCGGGGTTTTTATTTAATGCGGAGAAAGTAGCAGCTGGCGTAACGAGCTGGTTCAATTCAGAACCGTTTCACAGACATCGTGTTGGCCATGCAGCAGATCACGGGCTTCGGCCCTTTGTGATCGGCAGGCCCCGGAAAGCCCCAGGCACTCCGGGGCTTTGCTTTAGTGGATAGTGGAACTGCTCCAGACAAGATTGAAGGGAGTGGATTCAAGCAGCCTTGCTTCTTCCTCCGCCGTTAGAAGAGCGAATATTTCGCGCCTGTCTTCGTCTTCTTCTTCCTCAGCCAAGGCGGCGCTATACCGCGCTATATTGAGACCTCCCACACGTCTAGCCATGACAGCCACCCTTGAAGCAACCTGATACGCGGGGAAAACTGGCTGCGCACCCATTGGCGCGCTTTGATCTTGCTCAATTGTTGGAAGAGAAAAAAGAAGCGGTCCCAAGGCAACGGCTGGGACCGCTTTAGGCATCTCCAAGAGAACCAGAGCAGAAGACGGTCTAATACCCAATTAAATTTGACATAGAGAGGTAGATATTCACGGCGCGCAGCGCAGAACCCTGGCGCCGGCCGCGACAAGGGTTTTTAATGCAACCTTCTAATTATGGTTGTTCAACCACTTTGCCGCAGAACTCGGCTGCAAACTGATCCGCGATCGCACGTCGCGCAAAACAATAACGCAAATAAATTCGTTCGTCGCTTGTGATGCGTTCGATACGCTTCGTCCGAATGCCGCGTTGGCGATGGAATCCGCACACTAAAACAAATTCAGTCTTGATGTTTTTTGCATCCGATTCAATTTCCACAATATAAGGAAAGCCCAAACGCGCTATTTCGACCAGCTGCGGCGACAAGTTCGACCTCATTATGTTGTCCCCAAAAAACAGGCTAGAGCGCCCGCCAACATGGCAGCGGGGAGCAGAATGCTCCGCCACTCTCTCGGCGCCACACTTAAGCCGAGGGCGCCCACGAACAGCCACATTACTGCAAGCATCACTGAAACGTTGGTCGCAAGCATGAGTAAGGCCCCCGTAGGATACCCCCGCAAGCATCGTACAGCGATTCTCGTCCGCGACTGCGGAGTTTTGCTTGGCCCTTCTTTCAGTTTCGCTTGGATCTCAGGTTATTCGGCCTTTTTCGTGCTCTAAGATTTGCTGCCCTGCTGACGATCGCAATTTCGGCGCTGCTGCTGGCAGAATGCACCTGGCTGCATTACGGACTGAAGGCAAACCCAGCCGCAATGCCGCTGCCGCAGCCCCGGTCGACGGGTCGCATTATTTTGTCGACGTCCTCACCGGAATCGCGATCGCTATCTTGTGTCTCGTCCTAGCGCACAAGTTGGTCGGCCGAGTAAGCTTGATTCCGGCAACGACCATGCCTCTAGCTCGCGCCCGCTCAATGACGGGGCAGGGCGTCCAATTCGGCCGCGGGGCATCACGCGGCAAAGTGTCCGAGGTAGAGCGCAGAGGTTATCGTTCCGACCGGCGTTGATTTAGAATTGTCAGTCAAAAACCGCAGCCAACATTGAGCGCGATATAAACAGAGATCCAATCTCGATCACCACGATTAGGGCAAGCAATAAAACCCAAATCGAAGCTATGGCTGCCTCCGTGCGATGGTCAGAAGCCTCGGGCACCGTGTCATTTTCTGTCATGGTAGTTCGCCTCCCAATGACGGCTAACTTACCGAGCGACCGGCAGAGGACGCGTGAGCTACCTCACACACACTGCTCGCTCGCCCGTTGGCGGTCGAATTGAGAGTTTGACTATTAAAAAAACCGCGCCACGAGGGCGCGGTTTAGTGGGGAAGGAATACGCTTCGCCGCCAAAACAGCGAAGCATCACACCCGGTAATCATCGATGATCGCGTATAAAAACGGTGTTCTTTTTTTGCTCTTCTGCACATGGCGATTACCTAAGTCCTAAACTTAATCGCAAACGCTGCGGCTAAACTCGCATCGGTAAGCACCAGCGAATAACTGCACGCTCATCGCTCATCGGAGGCGAGCGCGCCTCGAACGAGCGATGGATTTCTTGTAAACCCTCCAGATAAAACCAAGTTTATCCAGGCGTCGTTTGCGTGAACGGGGCATTCCATTTTTGTGGCTCCGTTGGACCATGACCCAATGGCCCAGATGAACGCCATCTTCAATCTGGAAAGCAGCTACGCGACAGTGCCCCTCTCGCTTTTTGAATTTTCGAAGAGCGGCAAAGCCACGTTCCCAGAGCCAATCGCGTTGGCGCCAAACAAAACCAATTGCATTTAGTCGCTTTTTGCGCTCAGGAAGTAAGTGGCCCTGCAGACAATCATAACGTTGAACGGAGACCCATTGCCCGAGGCGAAAACCCCGCTCGATATGAGAGCGCGGCACAAGCGTATGGCCTTCCCGTTTTTTGAACGCACGCAATACGGCGAAACCCTTGTTCCATCGCCGATCGTACTCATCGAGTGGTCGAACCCTGCGACGGTCCACCGTTACGCCCCAAACTTACTCGCAAAATCTGCCGCTAAACTCGCGTCAGCAAAGCACCACCGAATAACGGAGCCTTTGACGTCGTACCTAGGCTTGCCGCGACGCGGCTTGATGCCGTGCTGAACGTGAAACTCGTACATCGCATCGAGCCGCGTGCCCAGACCGTTCGGCGGGACCAGTATGTCAACGTGGTACGGAAATTCCTGCTCGATCGACGATTCTGTTGGCTGGCTTTTGTAGCGAGTCATAGTCTTTTATTTTTCGCGTCGATCTAATTTTCCGAAAGGCAAATCGCGATCGCTGACAGACCAAGTCCGATCGCCAGGGTGATCGTTGCAGCCCAGACGCCCCACATTGCGTCATGGTAGCTTTCTCTCAGCACCCCCGCTAGGGGCTCACTTCCCGTCCAAATTAAAGGAAGGCCGGCTCCAAATGGAAGCCGACCTTCCTGAAGAGTGAAGAGTAATAGGAGTTATTTCGACTTCTTGTGAGTGTTATTGCTTCCCGCACCCGTGGTCGAACGTCCCGGGGCGTAGCCCGAAGCGCCCGGGCTGCCGGGATTCGGGTTGGCAATGTCTGGATTCTTCTTTTCTTGCCCCGGCGCATAATAGGACGAGCCTGGCGAGCCTTGATAGTTCTTTGGCGTCTGCTGTCCTGGAGCCGAGCCTGAAACACCTTGCGCAAAAGCCGCAGGTGCAGAAGCGATCAATACGGCAGTTGTAAACGATAAGATCCTTAGTTTCATCGAAAGCCTCCTTCAAAGTGGTTCGATGAAAACCGGCCACCCCGCACTTTCGTTTCGTGATCTGCGCGGGAACAGGCTTTATTCTAGAATTCTGCAACGCGCTTCAGAGTGTCGAACCCTGGCCCGAAGGCCCCCCTCCGGTACACCGGACTAGACTTTTCGCGGGTGGCAATGCCACCGCTACGAATTCCGGGCCCGTTGACAATTACTTCCAGGTTCAGCGACGGCACGATTGGCGCAGCTTTACTGGGGCAGGCGATCCCGTTCGCAATGCCGGGCGATGACATTGTCTGGGCCGGCTTTGGTGGCGTAGAAGTTGCGCTGCGCACGGGCAACATCGCGATGTTTCTCGCGGGCGAGTATTACGCCTTTTCAGACTCGAGCAACGTGGCCAGCACCAGAGGCGGCATTCGCGTCTCGTTCTAATGCGAAGATTGTTCAATGCAATCCGATTGCACGCACTGCCAGGCGTTATGCTTTTAGTTGCCTCTAGAGCGGCATTGTAATCGGGCGTGCCCACGACGGTGCCAACCATTGACCACTGGCGATGTCATTCAATAAGGCGGTTCCGGCAACGATAGATCAATGACCGGACGTCTTCCGGCAGGACGAAATACAGGATTTCTCAAGCTTTTACCCGGCCACGCCGGCACAGATGACCATGTATAACGCAAAAGTTTATTCCAATACCATTCGTGAAACAGTTGAGCAGACGAACGGTGCACTATCGAGCGAACTTCCGCCAAGCGTTAAGTCTCCATTTAGGTCCGCGCTCGATCATTGCTCGAGGGGGCCATGCCATGAGGCATCGGGGATGATACGCGCCGGACAACCAATCATCGAAGACTTGGAACCAAGGGACGTCGACAATTTACAAGCGCGTTGCGAGCCTGCGAGGGTTAGAGCCATCGGAAATGCAGGTTGGCGCAATAATCCACTCGAACGCGCACGCCTCGACCACATTCAAATTGATGTAAGCTTGCGAGCTTTGAGCCCGTCGCCTGATGGTCTCGCCGGGCGCCTTTGGCTTATCGTTGGCGCGCTCATTGCGGCAAGTGGTTGGGCCGTCATAAGCGTCCTGCTGTTGCCATTTGCTTCGGCACCTGTCGATAAACAACGCGCGAGTTCAGCCGCGTCGGCGGATGCTTCCGATTTCAGGAAGGGCGATCGCCTTCATATTGCCAAAGCGATTGTTCGCGAGCCGGCGTCCACAGAGAGCCGCGGAACGTCTGCTATCGTTGCTGCAGCAACGCCATCGCAACGTCAATCTTCCACCCAGCCCCAACAACAAAAAACGGGACAGGCAAACAAGGCGGCGCACCCCCGAGCGTTAATAAAGGCAAAGGCGCGGGACCGGGAGCCGCCGGTGCAATCAAGCCCGGCGCCGGAGACAAGACCGACAACGATTGAGGGCTGGATGCTGCGTGATGTCACAAACGGCACGGCACTATTGCAAGGACCTAATGGCATCTGGCGGGCGGCACGTGGCGACGCGGTACCGGGTCTGGGCAGAGTCGATTCCATTTTTAAGTGGGGTGATCGCCTGATGGTCGCCCTAGTAAAGGTTTGATTTCAACGCCCTAAATTTGTGGACCGAGGCAAAACCTACTCGCCTGGCTCGCGCTTTCGGCCGCCGAGGGTGCCAACGCACTTTTAGTGCGGTTTAATGGGATCCGCGAGAGCATTAGAGGCAGCGGCCACATCTGCCGCATCAACAGGCCGACACGTAACCGCATCCGAGCAATGCTGCGACTGCGTCAGAAAGTTCTGGCGCCCACACATGACCCAAAGCGGACGCGAACCGCGCTTCATTTCACGCGTTTACATCTCCTGTGGGAGATGATCATGAGGGCGCTCGTCCTATCGGCTAGTCTGTTGTTATTGTTTCTTGGTCCAGTTGACGCGAAGCACCGGGGTGCAAAACATCACGTCACTGCAAAATCTCTCGATGCCCAGGCGATTAACAATGCCGCATGGGATCGATCTCTCGTGCCGCGGAAAAGCATAAGTCCGGCTACGATCAAAACAGAAATATTGTTGGCGAGAGCTCGGATTTCTCCAGGCGAGATCAGTGGACGGTCGGGCGAAAATCTCAGCAAAGCGATCGCTGCTTTTGCAGAAGCGCAGGGGATAGCGACCGACAAGCTTAACGATCAGCTTTGGGACAAGCTCGTCTCGATCTCGGGTGCGCCCGTCGTGGTCGCATATACACTTTCGGACGAAGACGTTCGTGGCCCTTTCCTTGAAAACCTGCCAAGCAAAATGGAAAGAATGAAAGGCCTTCCAAACCTGTCCTACACCACCCCAACAGAGAAGCTCGCGGAAAAATTTCACATGAGCCCGGAACTGTTGGAAGCGCTCAATCCGGGGGAGAAATTTCGGAACGCCGGCCACACAATCATGGTGGCTAACATACCGGCCGATCCGTTACCGGAAAAAGTGAACCGCATTCAGGTCGACAAGAGCAGGCAAGAGCTGCGAGCATTCGACGGCGACGGCAAGCTGCTGGCGTACTATCCGGCGACGGTGGGCAGCGACGAGAAGCCGGCTCCAAGCGGCACTCTGAAGGTGACAATCGTAAAGAAAAATCCAGCATATCATTACAACCCCGCCTACGCATTCAAGGGAGTTCAAACCGACAAGCCATTCACGATCAAACCGGGTCCCAACAATCCCGTGGGTGTCGTCTGGATTGGTCTCACAGGTGAAGGCTACGGAATTCACGGCACAGCGGAGCCTGAAAAGGTAGGCAAAACTCAGTCGCATGGCTGCGTCCGTTTGACGAACTGGGACGCTCTGCAGCTTGCATCGGGTGTACGGAAGGGGGTCCTGGTGGATTTTGTTGGTGAACAATATCAGTCCGAAATTCGCAACAGGCGGCGGTCGACCAATAACCGCTACCCTCGATAACAATATGCCCCGTCACGATCTGAACTCAGGATTAGGGATAGGACTTAATAGGATAGAGATGGAAATTACTGAGATGGACATTCAGGAAGCATACAGAGCGCTTTCGTTGATGCACTCAAGCCCTCATCGGAGAGATGATGAGTTTTATCGTCTTGCAGGTGAATGGCTTCGGCTGAGGAACGTGAACGCCACCGACAAGAAGAAGTATCACGCCAAATTGGAAAAATGGCACGATGACGTGATCGAATATCTCGTCGAAATGCATCTTGAGGCTATCGAGCGCGGTCTAGTTCGAGATCCGCTGGCCTTCCTAAAAAAACAAAAAAATCCGCAAGGGATGTTTGCAAAAATCACAAATTATTTTCGACCACCGCGAAGGAGCTCAATCGTTTAGCTGGAAAGTTCCGGACGATACACGGGATATGCAGCCAATCCAGCGTTTTTAAGGATCTTAAAAATCGAAAGCCGCGTCGTTGCCTCTTAGACGCGACCCTCGTCGTCTCCAACGCAGGAAGATTTTGGAGGAAGCGACTCCAGAGACGACCAAACGATAACGCAAAAGGTGATTTTAGTTTCCTCGGTATAAGAGTTCCCACTTAAAATCTTTAGAACGTCGCATGCCACCAAACAATTGATTGATCAGGCGACTTTTGTTTGGAGGCAGATCATGCAACGCACATTGAAAAAGACAGCTATCGCAGTTGCCGCGTCAGTCGCAATTATTGGTGCTGGTATAACCCTTCCGACGACCGCGGATGCCAGGGGAGGTCACTGGCATGGCGGGCACGGCGGCGGCTGGGGCTGGGGCGGCTTCGGTGTTGGATTAGGAACGGGATTGCTGCTTGGCGCTGCGACATACCCGGCTTGGGGCGGTTACTATGGCTACGGCCCCGGCTACGGATATGGCCCATACGCTTACGACTACGGCTACGGCGGCTGTACCATAAGGCGTCGATGGGTCTTAGATGGTTATGGTAACCGCGTGTTGCGGCGCTACAGGGTCTGCTACTGAAGCAACCAGTTTGCCCCCATGAGCTTTGACCTAACGATCGCATCGCTTCCGGTTCGGCGCACGACCGGCGGTTTGCGCGCAATCGAGGCAACCGCGCAACCCGTTTAGCGGGTAGGTTGGGACATGAGAGTCATCAGCCTCTTACTGGCCGCTTCCGTAGGCATGTTCGCTGCAGGCGAGCCTGCAATCGCTCAAGATAGCAGCAACAATGTAAGGGATCGCCTTCCTAAAACAGAACAGAAGACACAGGGGGAGAGTGCATCGGCGCCAACAGAACCTATCACCCCCGAAAAGTCCATCCCCGCCGGAGGCGAACTCGACCAAGGTACTCGCGCGCGGACTCGCGACGACGTTATCCGCGATACCCTTCGCGACCGGCGGTCCAGATAGTTTGCGCAGATCAATCCGTCACAGGGGTTAGGGTGTGACTTACTGACGGACCGGCCCTGCGCGGTTCATGCTAAGGCTCAATTCCACCACCAAGCGCGACCGAGGCAGAGTGTCTGGCAAGTGTTGCGCAGCGCGGCGTTGTAAAATGTGGCGTTGACGCAATCACCACGCCAGCTGCCTGAAACAAGTCTCACAGGTTGGCCGGGTACCCAAGCCAGACATGCTGGCTCTACACCGTCATATCGATAACCGTTTATGACGAATCGTCCGCTGTAGGGCGGTGTAACAAGCTCTACGACGTGTCGACTTGCCAGAATGTAGGATCGTTGGCGCTTGTATGCCGGCTCGTCTGCAAACGCTGGTTGGCAAATCAAAAGGGCAAAGCACATCAATAGCCCGGGACGAATGTTCATTTTTTGGTTTTCCCTTTGGCGTGCAGCGGAGGACTTTAGCGCACCCGGCTTCATGTTGCATGCATGTCGCGTGGAGCTTCGGGGAATGTCGGGAATGCTTGAAAATCAATGAGAACAAACTGCAACACGCGCGACACGAATTCGTGCGGTGTCGTAGAGGCGTTCCAGTTTGTTTACCGCGCTCGCAATGCTACGGCATGAAATGCTGACCCTACCGCAGTGCTGTGACCGAATTGCCACAGTGCCTAGGTTGATGCGTCGTAAGCGATTACCGCGTTTGTTTTCGCTGTGCGTCGGAGTACTTTGTTTCCACGCATCGGGGTATTTCGTTTCCATAAGAGGCTAGGGGCTGTCATGCGCCGCGTTTCTGCTGCATTGATTTCCGGCGTTTCCACCATTGCACTGACGCAAGTCACGTCCGCGGCTGATTTGCCGCAAAAGGCGCCTGCCTACACGCCGCCGCCTTCGATCTATAGCTGGACCGGTTTTTATATCGGCGGCCACGTAGGTTACAGCTGGGGTTCGGTCGATACCGACACCGCACGTATTGGTCCGCCAAACCCGCCATTCCTGGCCACCCCGTTGATTTTTTCTTTTGGTCGCGACCTCAACCCGACCGGGGGTTTGGCTGGCGTTCAAGCTGGCTATAATTTCCAGGTCGCCCGCGTTGTGTATGGGGTTGAAGCGGATCTGTCGTGGACCGGTCAACGTGATTCCTTCAACTTCGCCAGCACGCGATTCGATCCGACGACAGCCGAAGATTTCAGCTATCAAGAAACGCTTTCCGCCAAACTGCGATATATGGGAACGGTCCGCGGTCGCATCGGATACGCTTTCGGTGAGTTTTTACCTTACGTCACCGGCGGCTTTGCATGGGGTCGCATGACGGTGGATTTGAATTCAACATTGCGGCAATCGCCGACGCCTGTCACCGCGTCGTTTTCGGGCTCGGACGCACATACGTTGTTTGGCTGGACCCTCGGCGCCGGCTTTGAATATGCGTTCGCTGAGCACTGGTCAGCCAAAGCCGAATATCTTTTTGTTGATCTTGGTGAGAAAACATATTTCGCCGGAATTCCAGGCAGCGGTTCCTTTGGTATGCAAGATCACATCGTCCGGATCGGGGTGAATTTCCGTCCTTGATTTTTCGGCTCGAGCGGCCGCTCTACGGGTCAAGGATCTGCGTTGGCTAGGCTGGATTACTGTCGCGTCATGCATGTCCGTGGCCATCAAGTCGGGACAGCGAGTGATCGAGTGGCATGGCGGCCCGAAGCTACCCGCAACTTGGTCCTTGTGCACGAACCCTTTGTTCAAGATCGGTCCGATCTCGAAGCGATCGCGCACGAGATCCACGCTAGTGCCCCCGACATCGAGGTTTTTGTCGCATCGAACGACACGAGCTCATCAACAACGCGCAAGCAGGCCAGCCGCCGGCCGACGCTTGTCTGCTCGCCGACGGAGCTCCGACGCTTTCAGCCAATGCGCGGGAAGATCTATGCAGGGTCTTTGATCAGCAAAGACGTGCAGCTGCGGCGGCTGTCCGAAGCCAGCATTCCAGTGCCGGATTTTGCCAAGTTGCACGACGATTTCGTACTCGACCCCGATCGTTTCGGTCCGATTGTTATGATCAAATCAATTGGCTCGACATCGCATGGCAGCGGCATCGAAATGATGCGATCATCCGTTTTGGAAGGATCACGGTGGCGCGAGCATCCGGCGATCAAGGTCTCCGGCCACGTGCCAATGATGGTGCAAAGATTCATTGATACGGGCGAGTATCCCTCACATTACCGGGTCCTCACACTGTTCGGCGAGCCGATCTTCGCATTTCGCGCGCTCTCGACGGTTCGACGTCCTCGCATCGATGCCGCGCCTGATGTGCTCGCTGCTGGGCCGTTCATGGCAAAACATGGTCAGCGTCAGCTTATTGTCCCCGTCGAGCCGGATGTACTGGATCTCGCGCGCAGAACTTTTGAAGCAATCTCAGAGGTGGCATTGCACGGGGTCGATATCATCCGCGACAGCCGGACCGGCCGATTGTTCGTGCTCGAGATTAATCCGGGTGGAAACACATGGTCGTTTTCATCGAAATGGGCTGGGCTTTTGCAGAGCGAATTAAACATGCCCGATCTCTCGGTTCAATTTGACGCCTGGAAGACATGTGCCGGGGTTCTCGTGCAACGGACGCGTTTGGAAGCGACGTGAAACAACAGGAGCCTTGGCTTCGGTCTGGTAATTAGAGTGAAAAAATCGGTTGCAGCGCCTGGCTAATTCGTCCGCGGAAGGCAGCAAGCGTGCGTTTAATCTACAATTTTGCAATTTGCGAGGAGCGAGGACTATTGCCGAAGATTTATTCAAGGATTGGCGGCCGCCACAGGGTGCAAGAAAAAAGTGATTGTTGCAAAAAAGCAACGGTGTCATTTCTACAGTTGGGATAGGCTGATTCAGCTAGGGTTTGCGACCGAGAGACTTTTTATGAAAACGCTGGGGCCGGTTTCCGCACTCATTACTACGTTCATTTTGGTCAATGGCGCGAACGCAGCAGATATGCCGGCGAAAGCGGCTCCTCAGCCGCCGCTCGCCACCGCAACACCTTGGACGGGCTTTTATGTCAATGGCGGCATTGGCTATGGAATGTGGGCCGCCGATACGACCGTGTCCACTATTGTAGGCACGTGCGCGAGTTGTGTGACTCAAGTACAGGGCGGAAAGGGGTGGCTAGGCGTCATTGGCGCTGGCTATGATTACCAATTTACGTCGCGGATAGTTGCGGGCATCTTCGGTGATTTCGAAATTGCAGATCTTGAAGGCACGATTCAAGATGGGGGTCCGTTCCGCGCCGGCCGGATCAAGGAGAAGTCGGCTTGGGCTGCCGGTGTTCGCGCCGGCTGGTTGGTTACGCCGAGGACGCTGAGCTATATCAACGGCGGTTATACCCGCGCCCGGTTTTCCAGTACAGATATGGTCACAACAATCACCGGCGCTTCGATCGGGGTCTCGACGCCGGCGACTAATTTCAATGGTTGGTTTCTTGGCGGCGGCCTAGAAACATCGCTAACGCCGAACTTGTTCTGGCGCACCGAATATCGTTACGCCTCTTACAACAATAAGGCGCTCCCCGAAATCAATACGGCGGGCATCATCTTTGATTTCATCAATTTCGAACCTCGAGTTCAAACCGTCACTACCCAGCTCGTGTACAAATTTAATGGCGGCCTTCCGGCGCCAGTTTATCCGCCAATCGCTGAGGTGCCGACCAACTGGACCGGCCCGTACATCAATGCCGGCGTCGGCTATGGTCTATGGACCGCCGACGAAAGCAGCATCAACCCAGTGACGGGAGTGTGCACGATCTGCGTGACGCAAAGACAAGGGGGAAAAGGCTGGCTGGGGAGAATTGGGGCTGGGTATGATTGGCAGTTCGCGCCCACGTGGGTTGTCGGCGTATTCGGCGACTTCGATTGGTCATCCGCCAAAGGGACTTTGCAGGATCATGCGCTTTTTCAAGCGCAAGCCATTTCGGGTGATATTAAGCAAAGATCCGCCTGGGCGCTCGGCCCCCGGTTTGGTTGGGTGATCTCGCCAGGAACACTGGCTTACGCGAACGGCGGTTTTGCCAGCACGCAGTTCTCCGGCACAACCATGTTCAATATCAGTCCGGTCACGCCGACTGGGACCTCGACTCAATCCTTTACCACCAACGGCTGGTTTGTAGGGGGAGGCGTGGAGATTGCTTTCAATTTATTTGGTTTGCTTCCCAAAGGCTTTTTTATGAGGAGTGAATACCGATACGCCAGCTACGAGAATAAGACGCTATCGGACACGGGTTCGATCACTGAAGCTAGCGTCAACTTCAAGCCGGTCGTGCAAACCATCACAACGTCAGTAATTTTTAAACTGAACTGAGTACGGCACCGCTTGCCGCCACCCGTTTGCGAATGTGAATGGCCGCTGAGATTGAGCTGGGGGAAAAAACACTTGTTTTCCTAGTCATGATTTCGCTGTGCGGAGCATTTCCGCTAACTCACTCCGACCAGGGCGATGGCGCAGACGGCAGGCTCGGCTGCAAAAAATGATCAAGATCTTGCGAAGGAGAACGAGGCATTAGGTCGATATCTCCGCGTCAACTACAGCCGCGTAGGCTTGAAACTTATGACATTGCCGAAGGCTGGAAGCCGGAAACTTTAATTTAGCCGCGCCGTTGGTCCATTTTCAAGTAACCAAGACTGCGGTGACGCTGTGTTATCGGCACAAGAAGGGCACCGACTATGTCTGCTTATACCCAAAGCGGACATCCGATACGTCACGAGGGCAAAAGCGGGCGGAAAAAGACCCTCCGCCCGCTCTCTGCAACATCACCACCAGTGCCGGCGGTAGTGATGACGCCAGTACCAGCGGTGGCGCGGGTAATAGGCGTAGGCACCGTAATAGTTTGGCCGCCACCAGCACCGATAGGGACCACAAACCCAACGCACCTGCTCTACGTTTGCATTTCCGGCCGCTGTGATCGGCGCAATCGGCGCCGCGAAAGCTGCGGTTCCGATAATCGCACTGCACAACACGGCAGCGCCTACCATCAGTTTCATATTGGTCATGCGCGTTCCTCCCAATTATACGCCGCCCTTAACGTGTCATATCGGGAGAAATTTCCGACGAAACTTGGTCAACTTGCTAAACGGCCGTTCAGGCAACCAAACATTTTGGTGATTTGAAGTTCCGCTTTCACTGGTGCGGTTGAGGTAGCTTGGCGGCCGTTACGTGGAGGCCGGCATGAGCAACCCGATAAGCACCGCAAGTATTGCCTGGCATCCTATCGATCCGATGCTCATTCCATTTTCCATCGTATTTTCCGTTTCCACGTTCGTTGGCGACTTTGCTAAGGCAAACTTTAAACGGTGCATGGACAATCGCGGCAATTTGGTTACGCGGCGTGCGATAATCTCCGCGAGGAATAAGATCGCTACTCTTGGCTAACCGCAGGCTCATCACGATGATGGGAACGGAGCCGGTCGCTGCCAGCCCCCGCCATTCGCCTCGCCGCTTCGAAGTGAAAACACGTTCTCGAGCTTGTCGCCAAACCAGTGAATGGCCACGGATTTGGACCCACTTTGAAGCCGGCTCATTCATTATTATCGCAAGTTTTGGGTTGGCATCCGTTATTTGGATGACAGTCGAGCCCGAGACTCGTAGGTTACACGCGTCAACAGCGAATTCGAAGTTATGCACTCCCAGCAGCGTATTTTGGTCACGGGCGGTTCAGGATTTCTGGGGTCGCATCTTTGCGAGCGGCTGCTATCGCGAGGGGCGGAAGTTCTTTGCCTGGACAATTTCTTTACCGGGGCGCGAACCAATATCGAGCATTTACTCAACCACAAGCGTTTCGAGCTTATCCGCCACGACGTGACGTTTCCGATCTATCTGGAAATCGATCAAATTTACAATCTGGCCTGTCCGGCGTCGCCAATTCATTATCAGCATGACCCGGTACAGACGACCAAGACCAGCGTGCATGGTGCGATCAACATGCTCGGCCTCGCCAAACGGGTGAAGGCAAAGATCCTGCAAGCTTCGACTTCAGAAATTTACGGAGATCCAAGCGTGCATCCCCAACGGGAGGACTATTGGGGGAACGTCAATCCAATTGGCCCGCGTTCCTGTTACGATGAAGGAAAACGCTGCGCCGAAACTTTGTTTTTTGATTATTGGCGGCAACATAAATTGCGGATCAAAGTTGCTCGCATTTTCAACACGTATGGCCCGCGCATGCAGCCGCGTGACGGACGGGTGATTTCAAATTTCATCGTGCAGGCGCTCCTCAACCGCGACATCACGGTTTACGGTGACGGCTCGCAGACCCGGTCGTTCTGTTACGTTGACGACCTGATCGACGGCTTGATCCGTCTTATGGATTCAACAGACGAGATCATAGGACCGATCAATATCGGCAACCCCGTCGAATTTACAATCGCGGAGCTCGCGAAAATGGTTGTTGAATTAACCGGATCGCGCGCCCGCATTATTCACCGTCCTCTGCCGCAAGATGATCCGCGCCAGCGGCAGCCTGATATTTCAAAGGCCAACGAACTTCTGGGCTGGAAACCTGTGACGCCGCTGGAAAAGGGGTTGGTTAGCGCGATCGAATATTTCGAAGTGCTCTTGCGCGATCCAGGCATCCGCCAATTGATCGAACAGGACGAGGGCAGATAGATAGTTGTCGCCGATCCGGATGAGAATGTATTCCGAGCTCGAATCGGAGCGGGAGGGGGGGTCAGGCGCTGTCTTCTGCGGCGTTTAAAAAGCAAGACCGGCAATCGCCGGACTCGAAATACCCAACGATTAGCGGCGCTTACGGGGCGAATGCGCTTGCGGAAACAGTGACCTAGATCACAGACAAGAAAAGTTATATAATTTAATAATTACTAACCTAAACAGTCACACACGGAGTACGGACGTGCAAAGCCGTTTTTTGGTTCCGGCATTACTGGTTGCGGGATTGGCGCTGCAATCGACAGCCTCAAGCGCTCAAGACGCGATCGGGAAAGCCACCTCCGTGAAGCCTCAGGCCGAGGGCATTCAGTCCGGTGCGACCCGCACGCTGTCAGGTGGTTCTGAGGTTTATTCGAAAGAGACAGTCCGGACCGGTCGAGCGGGCCAGGCGGATCTGCAGTTTCAGGACAACAGCAATCTCAGTGTTGGTCCTGACTCGAACGTGCGCCTCGACAAGTTCGTTTATGATCCGAACAAGTCAGCAGGCAGTGTAGCGGTACAAGCCACGCGCGGCTCATTTAGGTTTGTTACGGGGTCGCAGAGTAAAGGCTCCTATCAGATCAAGACTCCCTACGGGACGCTCGGTGTCCGCGGCTGAATAGGATCTGCTACCGCTCAACACATCGCTTAGGTCTGCGGATCGCTGCGCTGTTCGATTGGCGCCGATGACCACACCGGTTTTGTTGCTGGGCAGAGATCCAGTGGGGGCGGTACTGCAACTGGGCGGCCCACGGAGGCAGCCACAACTCGGCCGAATTTTGACCTCTATTTGGATCCGGAAGCAGGGGATGCGAGGGATTTCAGCTGAAACGCAGGGAACCGGCGGCGACGTCCGGCCGCGTTAACCTGTTCCCCAGAATGTCAGTGGCCGGTAGTGTATGTCAGCTTGGAGAGGGTGCACATAGAAGGCATTCTTTCGCTGATGTGGTGAGGGTGAGGGAGGCAATGCTAAAGCCGTTCGGCGTTTGTGGCGCATTGCTCGCTGCGGCTCTTTTGTTATCTGCTTGCTCTTCCGCTGCGGTCAGCGAGGCGGAGCAATTGTCTATGGCAGCTGTTGCAACCGCACCGGCAACGCTTCAGCCCGGCGATAAAATCAGGGTCGACGTCTTTGGAGAGGACAAGCTGGGCGGCGAATATCAGCTCGATCAGGCCGGCCAGATTTCGGTGCCGCTTGCTGGTACCATCAAGGCGCAGGGAATGACCCAGGCCGGGCTCGAGCAAGCGCTCGCCAAAAAATTCCGCAGCGAATATCTGCGAAACCCAAAAGTCACGGTGACGATCGCAACGCTGGCACCGTTTTACGTCATCGGCGAAGTGCAAAAGCCCGGCCAGTACGACTATCGAAGCGGACTGAATGTGCTGACGGCGATGGCGGTCGCCGGCGGTCCGACGTACCGGGCGCGCCGTGATAATGTCGAGATCCAACGTCGTGGCGAAGACAAAATGCGTGAATATCCGATTTCGGCATCGGTGCCGGTCTTGCCAGGCGACGTGATCAACGTGCCGCAGCGTTACTTCTAGTCCGAGATCGGCCGATCACACGGACCAGACCGCGAGTGACTTTGTAGCCGCAGTCCAAGGACATCCGCGAGCTGCGACTAGGCTGTTTGCGGTAATCGCATTGGTTTGCATTACATCTGTTGCGCAGGCGTAAAAAGCCGCTTCGGAAAAGAAATCCATCACAGCGGCGGACCAGTGTTCCGGTCTTGCTCTAAACTTTGTTTTGCTATTGATCCGTTAGAACGAGCACGTCCAGTCCGTCGAGCGCATGCGGCGCGAGCATGACGAGACGGCCAATTTGTACTGGCTTTCGACGGAGTTGCATTTTTACAACGTGTCGGCGATTCCAGCTTTGGCCATCTAGCATTTGGGCACGCACGTTCTATTTTACGCGTCCTAAACTATCCAAAGGTCGATCGCATGGCTATGACTCGCGATGCCGAGCGCGGCAATAAGCAGGAGGAATTGGCGAAATTACGGAATGCAGCGCTCGCCGAACTTGAACGCCGCGGTTATGACGTCCGCGGCAAAACACCTCGCCAAATTAGAGACGCGCTCAAGCGGCGCCCCCAACGATCGAACGTGAAATAGTTCATACTCATCTGCCGGTGGATCAATTTCGGGCGCGAATCCTTGCGTCGCGTAGCCGACACTCCTTAGGCCAGAGGCCGTCCTTTTCAACGATTCGTCGTTGATCTGTCTGTTCGCGGAAATGTCCGCGACTGGGCTTTTGCGCTGCACATGTCTGCTTTTGGCCCTTAGCCGACGTCGCTAGTTGCGCTGCACATGTCCGCGTTCAGGGTAAAGCAGACATCATCCTTTGCGAGAGTCCGCTTTCGCGGTCGCAATTGGGGTAAAGCGGACATGCGCATGTCCGCTTGTGACCCAAAGCGGACATCGGCTAGTGCGCCGCACATGTCTGTTTTCGGGGTAAAGCGGACGTAACTTTTTTGCGACGCGAATGTCCGCCATGCCCAAGGCGAACGTTCGATCTGATCACAAGTTCAAAACTCACCATCATATCGGACCAACAGAGATTACCTAGTCGCTTTTCACGTAACAGTGAAAAGCGTGCGACGTCACACCCTGAAAGAATATGGCAAGAGGATCGTTACCATGCGAGGTCGTCCAATGCGTAAGCGAGATATCAGACTAGTACGAGTTCACCGTCGCGCGCTGCTGGGCGCGGGAAGCATTTTGATGCTCGGTTCGTTTCTGGATTCGGCACGCTTACTCGCGCAGGCGAATCCCTCGCGCATTGGCGTCATTGGTTCAGGTAACATCGGCGGCACGATCGGCGGCCTGTGGGTCAAGAGCGGTCACCCTGTGATGTTTTCGTCGCGCCATCCGGACGAGCTGAAGGACATGGTGGCCAAGCTCGGGAGCCTTGCGCAGGCGGGCTCGGTAGAGCAAGCGATAGCGTTTGGCGATGTCCTGTTCATCGCTGTGCCCTATGGGGCAATCCCGCAAATTGGCAGGGATTATTCCGCCACCATGAAGGGTAAAATCATGCTCGACGCCTGCAACGCTGTATTGGCGCGCGATGGCGACATCGCCAACGAAGTGGAGCAAAACGGTATTGGCACGACGTCGCAAAAATATCTTGCTGGGGCGCGGATCGTGCGAGCCTTCAACACGATGTCATACATGACCTTTGCGCGAGAGGCGCACCGTCCCGACCCGAAATTAGCCATTCCGATCGCCGGCGACGATGCCCAGGCGGTGCAGACTGCGGTTGGACTCGTGCGAGATGCCGGGTTTGATCCCGTCGTCGTCGGTAATCTGGCCGAGGCCAGGCGCTTTCAGCGGGGGCAGCCCGGCTATGGGCAGCCAGTATCGGCTGCAGAGCTCAAGCAAAAACTGTCATTGCCATGAACTCGGTTGAATGCTGGTTGAGGCGAGTGATACCGGCGACGCCGCACGAACGTGCGGCTGTGCTGTGGTCTTTCGCGTATTTCTTTACCTTGCTTGCCGGCTACTACGTGTTGCGGCCATTGCGCGACCAGATGGGCATTGCGGGCGGCGTGAAAAACTTGCCTTGGTTGTTCACAGCTACCTTCGTTGCGCTGCTTGTTGCGCAACCACTTTACGGCGCATTGGTCGCAAGGTTAACGCGCGCGCGTTTTATCCCCATCGTCTATCATTTTTTCGTTTTCAATCTAATTTTGTTTTGGGGACTGCTGAGCCTCGGCATCGGGACCGCAATGATCGCACGAGTCTTTTTCGTATGGGTCAGCGTGTTCAATCTGTTTGCTGTGGCGGTGTTCTGGTCATTCATGGCCGATTTATTTACCTCCGAGCAGGGCAAGCGGCTGTTCGGATTCATCGGCGCTGGCGGCACCGCGGGCGCGCTTTTAGGCCCAATCATCACGATCGGGCTTTCGATCCCTTTGGGACCGATAAACCTGGTCATAGTGGCCGCCGTTATTCTTGAGGTTGCAGTGTTTTGCGTTTACCGGCTGGAACGCTCGGCAACAGGGCATGCAAGCACGCAGTCTTCCGAACAGAATATCGGCGGCGGTGCATTCGACGCAATCTCTGAGCTTGTACGCTCACCCTATTTGATGGGAGTGGCCGCCTGGGTCGGATTGTTGTCGTATGCCGCAACGATCATCTATTTCGAGCAGGCCCATATCGTGTCCGAAGCCGTTAAGACGGCCGGCCTGCAAACCCGTGTTTTCGCAACCATTGATCTTGCGGTGAATTTACTCACGGTGACGACCCAATTGCTGTTGACCGGCCCTGTTCTCAAACGTCTCGGCACCGGAATCGCCGCGGCCGCACTGCCTGCCGTCTACCTTGTGGGTTTCGCCGTCTTGGCTGTCATGCCGACCCTGGCAGTGGTCATCACAATTCAAGTCTTGCAGCGTTGGATGAACTTCTCGATCGCCAATCCGGCGCGCCAGGTGTTCTTCACGGTGATCACACGGGCAGAAAAATATAAGGCTAAAAATTTAATAGACGTTGTTGTCTACCGTGGCTCCGACGCGCTGTCCGGATGGATTTTTGACAGTCTGCAGGGGCTGGGACTCAAGATCGGCGCAATTGCGCTTTGTTCCCTGCCGGTCGTAGCGGGATGGTTCGTCCTTTCGATAGGATTGGGGCGCGCGCAGGAAAAGCGCTATGCACGAAGCAGCGAAACGACTCGTGACGAGGCCGCGCGTGAATATCGATATGACAAGGCGTGAATTCAGCAGATTTTGCGCGCTGAGCGCAATGCTACCCGTGGGTAGCGCAATTGTTGGCGGGTTGTGCTCATCGGCTCTCGCGGCAACCAACGTTTCGGCTGACGGCATGCCGCGCACTGTGAATTTTCGCGATGGCACCATCGTCCCGGCACTTGGTCAGGGCTCTGCAGGGCTCGCTGAGGAAAAGCGGCCGGCGCCTGCCGAGGAAGAAGCGCTACGGACCGGTCTTTCGTTCGGGATGACGTTGATCGATACAGCCGAGATCTACGGCAGTGGCCGGTCAGAAGAATTAATCGGCCGTGCAATTGCCGGTCAGCGCAACCGTGTTTTTTTGGTGTCTAAAGTGCATCCCAATCACGTGGTTGGAGATGGCATGGCGCGCGCCTGCGAGGCCAGTCTCGCTCGTCTTAACACCGATTATCTGGATCTCTATCTGCTGCACTGGCGAAATAGCGACACAAATCTCGCCGGTGTTGTAAGAGACTTCGAAAGTCTGCGTGCGGCGGGAAAAATTCGGGCTTGGGGCGTGTCCAATTTCAAAGTTAAGGACATGCAAGAGGTCTTCCGTGTTCCGCACGGCGATCGCTGCGCGACTAACCAGGTTTTATACAATATGAGCGAACGCGCCATTGAGCGTGACCTACTGCCGTGGTGCAAGCGACACGGAATGCCGGTGATGGCCTATACTCCACTCGGTGGCAGCGGCCTGTTGCGTGATCCCACGCTTGCACAAATCGGCGCGGCGCACGGGTGCTCGGCGAGTGCAGTCGCGCTGGCATGGACCATCCGCAGCGGGAACGTTATCGCTATTCCCCGCTCCGGTTCCGCGGCACACGTAAAGGAAAACGCGGTCGCACTTTCGCTGACGCTCACGCCGCAAGAATTTCAGACACTGGATTGGGCGCATCCGCTGGCCAGACGT
>Ga0310810_10002109_pt1 | contig 21160 bp, 16 predicted proteins | sample NCmetagenome_FD_207641 | JGI IMG/M metagenome (GOLD analysis project Ga0310810, IMG submission 207641) | Soil microbial communities from experimental microcosm in Duke University, North Carolina, United States - NC | ecosystem: Engineered > Artificial ecosystem > Soil microcosm > Unclassified ...
ATTGCAGCCGGGCATCAAGTCTCCGCACCGAAGCACCTTTGCCATCGCGAGCCTCCCTTCTACGTCCCGCTGAGGGCCGAAGACGCCCTCGGCGCCCGCGGGAGCACGATACCGCCACCGCCATCGTCTGCAACCAAAAACGCCCCGTCAGGATCGTTCGCTGATCGGAGCGTTTCGGCCTTGGTGCGCCTCCATACCTTCGTATGAATGATCAGCATCGGGCCCACCGCTGGAGATGCCATGCCGGTGTTTCTCCGGATCCGGAACGAAGCGATCGCCGATTTCGCGTGCTCCCCGACGCCCGCGTCCTTGCGTCGCTCGGCCGCGCGAAGGAAGGCGCGCTGCGCCTCTGGCGGCGACCGGACACGGCCGCGCTGTGGACCGAGGCCGCTGCGCTGCCGATGGGCCGCCGCCTCGCGCTTTGCTTCGACGGGACCGGCGCGCGCCTCGGCGTGCTGTGCGAGACCGAGGTGACCGCTGGGCACGATGGCGGCGTCACCATCTCCGACGCGGCCACTGGCGCGCCGATGCGCAGCTTGTCGGTGGCGCGATTGCGCCGGCCGTACGCGCAGCCGCGCGGCGTCGGCGCACCGGACGTGTTCGCGGTCGTCGGGACGCTCTCCCCTGACGGCTCGCGCGCGGCGGCCGTCACGATCGAAGGCACCGTGTACGCGTGGAAGGGACGTCGCGACAGCCAAGGAGTTGTTCGACCACGCAAACAAGCACGCGGCAGGCCGCCGCCCGGCTCGCTGCGGTTCGCCGTCGACGGCGGGCGGCTCGCGACAGCGCCGATCGCTACGGCATGCGTTTGAGTACCACCCTCGCGCTCGGTTGACGCGTGGCAGACGAATCACCTATCATGCGTTTGACGATATCCAGAGAGGCGCAGAGGGTTCTGGCCCGACGAAGCGCCCGGCAACCTGGTGAAGCCGCCAAGGTGCCAATGCCAGCCCGGAGACGGGGACGATACGGCTCGCACCGAGCAACCAACGGCGCGAGACCCCTCACCCGAGGGGTTTTTTCACGTCTCCGGATCTGGCCGCCCGGCCAGAACCCTCGCGCCGGGAGGCGACCATGCCGCATCAAAGCTGGAAGCACACCTGCCCTAAGACCGGATCGACCAGCTGGTCGGGCAACCCGGTCTGCCGAACTTGTGGCGAACCCGGCGAGTACGACGGCTGGCGTCGTGGGATGCACGAGGCGATGGCCGTGTACCAGACGTTCTATCGCCTGAAGCCGCTCGGCCGTCATCGGCGGATGGCCGACGACCTCTTCACCCCGATGCGCGCGACATGCGAGGCGTGCAAAGGACAGGGGCTTCGCGACGTCTTCGAGGGCGCTGCCTGGCGCTTTGCAATGCCTGTCGCGGCTTCGGTTCGATCTTCACGATGTCTCGCGACGAGATCGAGGCACTCAGTCAGCGCTTGCCGGTAGTGGCCCTCCAGTGTGCAGATCCTCGAACATCACCAAGAGCGGCTGGACCAGGCTCTCCCTGAGCAGAAGGCGCTTGACTGCATCCAGCGTGCGGTGCCGGCGCTGGGGCGGATCGAGCCGCTCCCACTGAACATCCTCCGGGGGGACATCGAGGAGCGTGAGATACGCCGCAAGCGAGGGCTCCAGGGCGCGATCCAGGGAGAAGACCTTGCCGGTGACCTTCTCACGGATTTTCCGCGGCTCATCCCGGGCCTCGATCTGGAAGTAATCCTTCAGCAGCTCGATCACCGGCAGGTACGCGGTGGCCTTGCCATAAGAGACCGAGCCACTCTCGAGGATCAGCCAGCCCTGGGTGCGATGAGAGTGCGTGAACTTCCAGTAGAGGCGGGACTTGCCGACCCCGGCCTCGCCGACCACGGCCACCACTTGACCGTGTCCGTTTCGAGCCTGGTCCAGCGCGTGACGCAACTGCTCGAGCTCGTCGTTGCGGCCCACGAAACGCGTGAGACCCCGCGCGGCGACGGCATAGAGTCGCGAGCGTACGGTCTCGGCTCCGACGAGCTCGTAGACGTCGATCGGCGCGTTCAGTCCCTTGACCGGCCGTGGCCCGAGGGGCCGCACCACAACGTAGCCCTCGGAGAGTCTCTGCGTCTCGGGGCTCATCAGGATGGAGCCCGGTACCGCCATCTGCTCCATCCTGGCCGCGAGGTGGGTCGTCTGGCCCACCGCCGTGTAGTCCATGCGAAGATCGCTCCCGACGGATCGCACCACGACCTCGCCCGAGTTCAGACCGACCCGGATCTGCAGCGGAACCCCGTGAGCCCGGTGCACCTCGTCGGCGTACCGGTTGATCGACTGTTGCAGCCGCAGCGCCGCGTAGCATGCACGCACCGCGTGGTCCTCATGGGCTAGGGGGGCTCCGAAAAGCGCCATGATGCCGTCGCCCATGACTTGATTGACGGTGCCCTCATAGCGATGCACGGCCTCCATCATGAGCTCGAGGACTGGATCGAGGATCTTACGTGCCTCTTCCGGATCACGGTCGGCGAGCAGCTCCATCGAGCCCTTGAGATCGGCGAAGAGAACCGTCACTTGCTTTCGCTCGCCTTCGAGCGCAGCTTTCGATGTGAGGATCCGCTCGGCGAGGTGCTTCGGGGTGTACGTATCCGGAGCGGCAGAGCGCGACATGGCCACGGTGACCGGCGCTCCGCACTTGTTGCAGAATCGCGAGCCCGCCGGGAGCTCGTTGTGACACGACGCACACGTCGACCCTAGCCGCACCCCGCACGCCAGGCAGAAATTGGAGTCGGTCGGATTGTTGTGCTGGCAGCGCGCGCACTCCATCCGCCTACCTCATCGTCCAGACCGATCAGAGCGGTACAGCGAGATTAGTGAGCCCCTCGTGTCCGGTCAACCGCCGAACCGCTCATTGTGCAGATGCCTCACGGAAATCGTTCGACTGACTCATTCGTCGTCCCGTAAGCCCACCGCGCCGGCATTGTTCGTCGCGGACGGAAACCTCGTGTCGTCTGGGCTCAAAGATGGACGACGCTCTTTCGGCGGTCGTCAGGCCGAGCACCTTGGCGGTCTTCTCAAACTGAGTCGCTTGCTCGACTCGCAGATCGCCTGGACGCGCACCCCGTACAATGCAATCGACATAATTGCTCGCCGCGAACGTCGATCCAAATGGATTGATCTCATATTATGCGGACGCCCTCGAGTACCACCGTCGCGCCGCATCCTACGTCGATCGAATTCTCAAAGGCGCCAGGCTCGGCGATCTGCCGATCGAGCAGCCCTCGCGATTCGAGCTGCTCATCAACCTCAAGACCGCGAACGCGCTCGGGATCACGCTCCCGGCGTCGCTGATGATGCGAGCGGATGAAATACTCCGATGACTATATAGGCAGAACCATGGCGGAGCTGTCACCGAGCTGGGCGGATTCGCCCCGAGCACCTCGCGAGCCGCATGATGAGACCGCCGATCTCCGACCCCGAGGGATAAGATGTGTCTCGTCGTCGTATGACCACGCGCAGGGAGATTCTCACGGGCGCAGCCTCCGTCGCAATGATCGGATTTGCGAGCGCAGAGCAGCGCCCCCACCGTCTCGCTTTTCTATCCGGAGCTTCGTCGGCGACCAGTGCGCCGTATCAACACGCCTTGTTCGCGGCGCTTGCCGACCTCGGCTACCGCGAGGGACACAACCTTGTGGTCGAGCGGCGGTTCGCCGACGGGCGGTTCGACCGATTGCCTGCACTCGCCGCAGAGCTGGTCGCGCTCAAGCCCGATGTCTTGTTCGCGGGCGGCTCTCAAGCGACCTTCGCGGCGTCCAAGGCGACGAGGACGGTCCCAATCGTGTTCGTCGCTGTCTCCGATCCGGTAGGGATGGGGATCGTCAAGACGTTCCGACGGCCGGGCACCAATGCGACGGGGCTCAGCAATCAGGCCGACGAGTTCGGGATCAAGATATTGCAGCTACTGAAGGAAGTATTTCCTTCGGCCTCGCGTGTGGCGGTCCTGCACGACCCGACGAATCTGCCCTTAGTACACATGCTTCCCGGTCTGAAGCGGGCGGCGGCGACTCTCACGCTCAACCTCAGGGTGATCGAGGTCAGATCACCGGAGGATCTCGTCCCGGCGTTCAAGGTGTTGAAGTCCGAGCGGCCCGACGTGCTCTATGTTCTCTCAGCCGCGTTCTTCTTCTCCCAACGCGCACGTATTGTCGAATTGGTGAACGCCCAGCGCCAGGTCGCCGTGTACGGGCTGAATGAATTTGCGGATGCAGGTGGGCTCATGTCGTACTCCTTCAGCGTGATCGAGCAGTACCGCTCCGGCGCCACCTTTATCGACAAGATCTTGAAGGGTGCAAACCCAGCCGAGCTTCCCGTGGAACAGCCGACGCACTTCGAGCTGGTGCTCAATCTCAAAACGGCGAAAGCTCAAGGTGTCACGTTCCCGCCGACGGTGCTCCTGCGCGCTGATCGGGTGATCGAGTGATCGCGGACGAGGGACGTACTTGTTTGCGGTTGCACAACTCATTACCGGAAAACGCTTCCCGCATTTCCACATGCTCCGGGACACGCCCCCGCCACCATCATCTCGGGAAAGCGGAGGGCACAGGGAACGCCAGGTTCAACCGCGCGCGGGACCGTGGCGCCGAACGGATTGCGCGAGAGCGCCGTCCGAGGAATGCAAGTCACGACGTAGCACTGGCATCGGCCGTGGCGCGATCGTCAGCGCCGTCAGTAGAGCCGCCGCGTCCGGGCCAACGAACGTCCGCGCACGCAGCCAGAGCTTTGCATCGATCGGAAGCCGAAGGTAAATGCCGCGAGCGACACTCGCGGTCCTTTGCGGCTGGCGATGCCATCGTGTGACTTCGGCAAGGTCGCGCAACTCGCTGTGTTCGGGCGTGTCGGCCCTCAAGCGGCATGCCCACCGCTCAACGTGATCGGTTGCCGCCAGCGATTGCTCTTGAAGCCATTGCACGTCGCATGAGCGACGACGAAATTGTCGAGGCCGTCGTCGGAGTATCGTGACCACGGAATGAAGTGATCGACCTGCCCCGTCGTGGCGTCGGCGACTCGTTCGTCGCAATAGAAACATCGGCGGTGCTGAGTTTCCCAGAGACCCGCACGGATCTTCGCAGTCTGCAGGCGATCCATCCCGAACAGGAACGCCTCTGGCCGCGCATCCTCGAGTCGGTTCAGCTCTGCCACCATTCACAGCTACCCGACCTGCTCGGAACGGAGATGATGTCGAGCGGGTGACCGATCAGTGTCTGCACGCGCTCCAGGATCTGGACGGCATGCGGTAAGCTCGCGTCCGTTCCGAACGCGCCCTCATCCTTTCAGCGCGATGGATGTAGAACAGCCGCGCATCTCGCGTCGATCGAAACGCGTGGATGCTCAGGCATCCCGGCTCCTTGCGCGTGGGCACGATGACGTTCTGGATGGCGTCCGCGACCTCGCTCGCATGACCGGCGCGCGCGTGAAATCGGGCGAAGATGAACAGCTCCATCTCAGGGCCGCGAAGGGTGCATCGGGGCGAGCGTACCGCCCGTCCGAACGTCCGCGCAATGTATCGGAAGTGCCGCCACTCAATCACTCGACGCCGCGCGGGGGACGCGAGATGATTGAATCGGTCTGGTAAAGGCCGCAGGAGGGTCACATGCGCGAGCTACGATGTCAGGACGTCGGCATGAAGGACTGCAAATTCGTGGCCCAGGGCAAAGACGACAACGAGGTGATGCAGAAAGCGACTCAGCACGCGAAGAGCGCCCACAACATGGCGACGATTCCGCCAGACGTTGAGAAGAAGGCGCGTAGCGTCATCCACGACAGCAAATGATGTAAGCCGCGCGTGTTGCCCCGTGGCCCCACGCGGGGCCACGAGGCAGCGGCACGCACAACCATCGCGTCTTTTGCCTAGCGTGAGGCGTACTTATTGCCGGCTAAAATCGGAGCGGTGAATTCGGATTCGCGCTACGGATTTCTCGTCGAGACGTACGCGAGCGAGCGCCTCAAGACGCTCGGCGTATGGACCATGTTCGCCGACGAGGATCTGAACGTTCGCCCGCACCCGCGCCTCGACCGCGACCGGACGCCGCGCGAGCACATGGTTCATCAGTGCATGAGCGAGGACAAATGGTTCTGCGGGATGTTCGGCATCGACGTCGCGGCGCCGCCGCTGCCGACCGACGAGAGCCGGCTGGCGTTCATCCAGCGATACACGGAGGACTCCGGCAAGCGCCTCGCGCAACTCGAGAAGAAGGACGACGTGTGGTGGGCGACTGACGTTGCGTTCTTCGACGTCCGTCACAGTCGCGCGTGGATCATGGTGCGGCGCATCGCCCACACGGCGCATCACCGCGCCGAGCAGACCACGCTGCTTCGCCTGCTCGGACGCCAGGTCTACAGCGTGTACGGCCCGTCGATCGATACCGGCGGACTTCCCGTCAACAATGCGCCGACGATCTATCCGTATCCCGATATTCCGTCGCTGATCACGGGGGAACTGCGCGGCGGAGCGAAAGCAAAACTTCCCGGTCCGGGCGAGAAGCCGAGCACGGAACGCACGAGCTGACTATCGCCCCGTGACGAGCACGGTGATCGGATAGAGGCAGCCGGATCCCTCAGTACGAACGCCGGCGTGCAGCGCTATGCCGTCGGCACCGTCGACGCGCGTGCGCGTCGCTTCGAGCGCGCCAGGGAGGCGTTCATGTGGGCGTGCGACGCGCACGCCAGCTGGTGCGCGCGCGCCGTGCAGGAGCCGGTCGGCTGAACGCCCGAGCAGCGAAGCCGGCTCACGCGGTCGCGCACGTGATGCTCACGGTGCTGTTCGCGGCTCTCGCCTTCGCAGCAGGCGGCGCCGCCGCGGAGCTCGACGGCTCATGGACGGTCGCCCGCATCGTCTTCGAGGGCAGCCCGCGGGCCGACGGCAAGCTGCTCAACGCCACGTGGACGTTCCGCGGCTCCGAGCTTCTCGCGCAGAGCGCGAACGGCGAGCGGCTCCGCGCGCAGCTCTCGTTCGACTCGACGACTCAGCCACCGGCGGTATACGTCTCGCCGATCGACGACCCGCAGCAGCGGCCGCTCTGGATGATCTGGGTGCGCCAGGGCGACGAGCTGCGCGTGGCGTTCTATGACGGTCTCGACGCTCGTCCCGTCGACTTCGGCCCGCGGCGCAAGCTGGTCGTGGTCACGCTCGTGCCGGCACGCGGCGCGCCCGTCGCGCTCGATCCCTGCCACATTCTGCGCGCGGCCGACGTCAATGGCCTGCTCGGTGGCTCGACGCAGCCGCGGTCCACGCCTTCCGTGGCGTCCGACCCCGGTTCGACGTGCGCGCTCGATCGCACCGATGGCTCTCGCGCAATCTCCCTCACGCTCATCGCGGCGCCAGCGGGAGCGGCTTACGTCGACGCTGCGCGGCAGGAAGCTGCAGACGAGGCGTGGGATGCAAATCGAAGAGGAGCGCGCGCTCGGTGCCGGCGCCTTCTCGGCCGCCAGCGGCTGGACGGTGATCGTGGTCGCCGAACGCCGCGGGGCGGCGATGGTTCACCAGACGGAGTGATGTCCGTCGAGATGCCGGCGGACGAGCCCCCCGGCGTTGACGCCGCTATCTCGGCGGGCTACTGTCGGCTGCCGTGGTCCGCCCCGGCCGATTTCGAGGAGGCTCGGCATTGAAGTGTCCCGGGTGTCAGCACGACAACCCTTCGCCTACCAAGTTCTGTCGTGAGTGTGGGACGCCCACCGGCGCCGTCACTCCTGCGACCTCATACGCGGATCTGCAGGCAGAGATTGAAGGGCTGCGGCAGGCACTTGGCGAATCGCTCGAGCAGCAGACCGCCACGAGCAACATCCTCAAGGCGATCAGCATGTCGCCGGCAGACGTGCAGCCGGTGTTCGACATGATCGCCGAGCGCGCCGTGAAACTGTGTGACGCGGAGCTGAGCATCGTTACCACGCTCAAAGGCGATCATTTGGAGCTGGCCGCCGTGTACGGCCTGACTTCCCAGGGCACCGAGGCCACTCGGGGCGCTTTCCCTATGCCGCTTGACGCTGAGTCGACGAGCGCCCGGGCGATCCGCAGCCGTGCGGTCGTCCACTTCGAAGACGTGATGGCTGACGCCCACTATCAGTACAAGCACACGGCAGAGATTGGGCGCTGGCGTGGAACCTTGGGCGTCCCGATGCTTCGGAAGACGCAAGTGATCGGCGCGATCATGGTCGCGCGGACAACCCCCGGCCGCTTTTCGGACACACAGATTGCCTTGCTCCAGACCTTCGCGGACCAGGCCGTCATCGCCATCGAGAACGCGAGGCTGTTCAAGGAGTTGGACGCGCGCAACCGAGACCTGACACAGGCCCTCGATCAGCAGACCGCAACGGCCGATGTACTGGCCGTGATCGGAACCTCACCCACCGATGTGCAGCCCGTATTCGACGCTATCGTGGAGAGCGCGCGGCGCCTTCTCGGCGGCTTCTCCAGCGGTGTGTTCCTTGTGGTTGGAGACGAGCTCCACCTGGTTGCCCTCACGTCGACAACCCCGTCCGGCGACGCGGCGCTTAGCAGGAACTTTCCCCGACCCCTTTCCGCCTATTCCACAGCGGGTGAAGTAATTCGCACCCGAACTCGCGTGGTGCTGACCGATATCGAGACCGACGCGCGCGTTCCGGAGGACTACCGCAGGAACATGCGCGAACGGGGTTTCCGCAGTGGGGTGTGGGTGCCCATGCTGAGGGAGGGGCAAGCGATCGGCGCGATCGGCGTCACCCGAAGCGAAGCGGGAGGCTTCGGGGATGAGCACATCGCGCTGCTCAAGACCTTCGCCGACCAGGCCGTTATCGCCATTGAGAACGTGCGCTTGTTCACGGAGCTCGAAGGTCGCAACCGCGATCTGACGGCAACCAGTGAGATCCTGCGGGTGATCGCCAGATCGCCGACAGATGTGGGACCGGTCTTCGACACGATTGCCGAGAGCGCCACGCGATTGTGCGAAGGATCCTTCGGCTTCGTCACTCGATTCGATGGCAGGATCGTTCACTTCATCGCGGGTCACAACCTCGGGTCCGCTGCGCTCCACGAGATTCGCCGATCATATCCGTTGGCGGCGGATCGAGACACGATCAATGGCCTGGCGCTCGTCGACCGACGGGTAGTTCACGTGACGGACGTCGAGCACGATCCTGACGTGCCTCCCCGAGGCCGCGAGCTTGCGCGGATCTTCGGCTTCAGGAGCGTGGTGGCGGTGCCCATGGTCCGCGACGCTGAGAGCATCGGGTCGATCTCAGTTGCGCGAGGCCAGGCCAAGCCGTTCACCGATAGTCAGGTCGAGCTCCTAAAGACGTTCGCCCACCAAGCGGTCATCGCGATAGAAAACGTTCGTCTGTTCACCGAGCTTCAGACGAGTAATCGCGAGCTGACGACGGCGCTGGATACGCAGACGGCGACCAGCGACATCCTGCGTGTCATCAGCCGCTCGCAGACGGATGTTCAGCCGGTTTTCGACGCCATCGTGGGCAGCGCTGTCCGCTTGCTAGGAGGTCACTCGGGGACGCTGACTCGGCTGGTCGGCGACCGGATCGAGCTCGTTGCCCTCACGAGCACCGACCTTGCGGGCGACGCAACGTTGAAGGCGGCCTACCCACGCTCGGTCCATGGGGACGATCCACACGCCCAGGCCGTTCGTAATCGTGCGCCGCTCAATATCGCCGACGCTCACACTGATTCCCGATTACCCGAAGCCACGCACACGTACGCTCGGGCACGTGGCTGGCGAAGCGCGGGTGTCGTGCCCATGCTCCACCATAACGAGGCGATCGGGGCGATCGGTATCACGCGCCGCGAGGCCGGCGGGTTCACGGACGACGAGATCGCTCTGCTCCAGACTTTCGGCGATCAGGCGGTGATTGCGATTGAGAACGCGCGCCTGCTCATCGAGCTACAGGCGCGAACGCAAGACCTGACCCGTTCGGTGGAGCAGCTCACGGCCCTCGGCGATGTCGGACGTGCCGTCAATTCATCGCTCGATCTCGACACCGTCCTCACCACGATCGTCGGCCGGGCCGTCCAGCTTTCGGATGCGGATGGCGGCACCATCTTCGAGTACGACGAAGGCGCGGAAGAATTTTCGGCGCGCGCCACGCTCAACGCCGACGAGGGTCAGTCCGCACTGGTCCGCGCGACGCGTCTGCGCCGGGGTGAGGGTGCGGTCGGTCAGATGGCGGAGACTCGGAAGCCGCTCCAGATCTCGGACATCGCGGCCGAGGGCGCCTACGAGGGGCGGCTACGCGGCGCGTTGCTTGCGGCCGGGACGCGCTCGGTGCTCGCGATCCCGCTGCTCCACGAGGATCGGCTCGTTGGCGGCCTCGTCGTGACGCGCAACAGGCCTGGAGAATTCACGGTGGACGTCGTCCAGCTCCTGCGGACCTTCGCCACCCAGTCCGCCCTCGCCATCCAGAACGCGCGGCTCTTTCGAGAAATCGAAGTGAAGAGTCGGGAGCTGGAGGCGGCGAGTCGCCATAAATCGGAGTTCCTGGCCAACATGTCGCACGAACTGCGCACGCCACTGAACGCTATCATCGGCTTCTCAGAAGTGCTGTCGGAGCGGATGTTCGGTGAGCTGAACGAGAAGCAGGAAGAGTATCTGAAGGACATCCACGCCTCCGGCCAGCACCTCCTGTCGCTCATCAACGACATCCTCGACCTCTCGAAGATCGAGGCCGGACGGATGGAGCTCGAGCTGTCGGACTTCGACCTGCCCATGACCATCGACAATGCGCTCACGCTGGTGCGTGAGCGGGCGGGCCGGCGAAGCATCGCGCTGCATACGGCCGTCGACCAGCGGGTCGGACACATCCAGGCAGACGAGCGGAAAATCCGCCAGGTCCTTCTCAACCTCCTGTCGAATGCCATCAAGTTCACGCCGGAGGGCGGTCGCATCGATGTCGAAGCGAAACCGGTAGAGGGCTCCGTTGGAGTATCGGTGAGCGACACCGGCGTCGGGATTGCCGCAGAAGATCAGGAAGCGGTGTTCGAGGAGTTCCGGCAGGTCGGGACGGCGGACAAGAAAGTCGAGGGCACCGGCCTTGGGTTGGCGCTCTCACGCAAGTTCATCGAGCTCCACGGCGGCAAGATCTGGGTCAAGAGCCAGGTCGGCCAAGGCTCGACGTTCACGTTTACGATCCCGGTGCGTCGTGGCGGATGAGCTCACGCGGTCGCGCACGTGATGCTCACCCTGGCGCGGAAGTCAGACCACCACCTCCCGGGACCGGCGGTCACTCCGACGTCATGACCGCCATACCTCCGGCAACCTGAATCGCGCCGGCGAGATCATCGACGACCAGCACGAGGTGGCCACGCGTGGTGACGTAGATCGAATCGATGTTGATACCGGCCTTTGCCATGACCAGCCCGACGTCGCCCAGCGTCCCGGGCTCATCCAGCACCCTGACAACGAGCACGTCGCGAGTGGTGTACGCGATGCCCGCGGCCTGCAGATGCTGCGCGGCGCGATCCGGCGCGTTACAGACGAACTGGACGCGAGTTGTTCCCTCACGACTGCTGCCCGCGATCGCCTCGATGTTGATGCCGGCGTCGCCGAGGACGGCGCCGAGTCGGCCCAGCGTCCCGGGTTGGTCTTTGAGGCTAACTCTGAACTCGGTTGGCATGGGCGGCCCTCCCTCAATGCCCGATACAGCATTGGAGGCGAGCGTCAGACGTCGGATCGTCGGAACTGCCGAATTTCCTCATCGGACAAGAGACGGCAGCGCTGCGCGCAGCCCTTGCGCCGGCCCCAGAACGTGCAGTCCGAAATCCGCCGGAGCGAACGGCGGCCAAGTGCCTCCGCCACCCCCGCGCGGCCGATGATCACACCTGCGTCGACGCCGACGACAGGACAGCGAACGAGCTTGTGGCTGCGGAAGTGGCCGCGCGCGGCGAACCCCACGGGAACGATGATGTAGACCACTGCCACGAACGCCACCGCACCGAGGATGAGCCACCCATTCATCACGCACCTCCTACCAGCACCGCGCTCTCACATCCCCTCGCTCCGAATCACCTGCAGACGAGCGTTGGAATCGTGGTGTGCGTCAACACCTTCGTCGTCTCGCTACCGAGCAAGAGCGCCGAGACGCCCCTCCGACCGTGAGAGGCCATGACGATCAGATCGCAGCCGCGCGTCTTGGCCGTTTCCACGATCGCTGCCCAGGGATGCTCGGCAACCATGTGGACGTCTTCGTAAACCACCCCAGCCACCCTCGCCGCGTCTCGCGGAAACGCGAGACGCCGCTCCGCGATCGTCACGACTTCTTTGTCATACTGCTCGCGCGTATCCGTCAGCATGGTCGGTTCGACCGCAACGACGTGGAAGGGCGGCACGGTGGTGAGGACAGTTACCTTGGCGTTCACGGTCGTCGCGAGCCGAAGGCCCTGCTTGATGGCGTCTTCCGAAAGTGGCGAGCCATCCGTCGGGATCAGGATGTGCTTGTACATGGTCTTCCCCCCGTTTCGATGTGTCTCTGTTTACGGGACCTGATGCGATGATTGCGCGCTCGTCCCGGGCGGCGCCGCGAGCATGGCTCCGAGGCCTGTGATGAAAGCGCGACGGTTCATCATCCGACTCGCAAGCCGATCACGAACGCGTTCGGGTCCATCAGTCGATGCGAAGAGACTGGTGCGTGCGGCTCCCGCAGACAGCGTTTTCTACATCTGACGACGGCCGCAGGCTGAAATGCCGAGCACCAATTCACGCCGAGAAAGTTCGACTCCGTTGCGTCTACCTGAAACTCTGCTCTTACTGCTCGTCGGCTCACCGGACACCAGAAGTAATAAGTCGCTGTCGGTCGCCGCGTCACGGGAATCCGGACGATTCTCCAGAGCAAGAAGAGGATGAGAGTCGTCCCGAGCATGATCACGACTACCGTCAGCATGTCCGCGCCCGCGATCTCGGTGCCGGCATGCAGGGCGGGGCCTACAAACGGCGCGCGGCTTTCGGCTCCGTTTGCTGTAGGAACGGCGTCAGTCGTTCGACTGAGAGCAAGAGCGTCCATATAACCCACTCCGCTCGCGAGGTTGCCGACAACTAGTCCATGATGACAACCTACGCTTGGCTGGATAGATTCGGCATCAGCCGTCTGCCCAAAAAACGTGATTCAAGCACGCTAGCCGGACGCAACATGTCCCTAGGAAGCACGGCTTCTCACGTGCTCGGCATCTCCAGTATCTAGGGTCCGCCGGTGCCCTCCACCGCAACTAATAGTTCTTTCCCGGGCCGGGGCGCCTGATATCGTCGAGCTGGTCGCTGTTCGACTTGGCGAAGGAGGGCCCCTACCGACCTAGAAGAAGGAGGAACGCGGACGATGCGGACGATCGCCGTCGTGAACCAGAAGGGTGGATGCGGCAAGACGACCACATCCATAAACCTTTCGGCATTCCTCGCGAGCTCACAGCGCAGGGTGCTGCTGGTGGATATGGACCCTCAGGGCCATGCCACCCTCGGTCTCCGCACCGGCCATGCTCCCCCGCCTTCGAAGACGATGTACGAGGTGCTCTCACGGCGCCCGGGCGAGCAGCCCGGCCGCCTTCGTGACGTCATCCTCCCGGTTGTCGATAACCTCGACGTGGCTCCTGCCGACATTCTGTTGAGCGCAATTCCGGAGAAGCTGGCCGGGCTCGCCGGGCGGGAGGATATCTTGTCGGACGCCCTTGCCGGGGTCAGAGGCGACTACGACTACGTCATCGTCGATTGCCCCCCGAACGTTGGCCTCCTGACGTTCAATGCACTGAAGGCCTGCTCGGAAGCCATCGTGCCGATGGATCCGAGCTTCTTCTCATTGCACGGGATCGGCAAGCTCCTGGAGACGGTCGACGTGCTGGCGAGGAAGTCGGATCACCATATCGAGGCCCGGGTGCTCGTCACGCTCTATCCGGGCCGGTCGCCGTTCGTGAAGGCGGTCGTCGATGAGCTCCATCGTCACCTCGACGGTCAGTACTTCGAAACGATCATCCGGTACAGCATCAAGCTCGCCGAGGCGGCCAGTCACGGCGTGCCGATCGTCCAGTATTGCCGCGACTGTGTCGGGTTCGACGATTACCAGTCACTGCTCACCGAAGTGTTGCGACACGAGAGCGAGGATCCGCGTGTCACCTTGAACGGCGATGCGACCGGCGCGCGTCGTCGCGACTGTCGGGCTGTGCCATTGTCCCCGATGGTGAACTCCCGGGAAGTCACGTTCGCTTTCGAAGCCCCCGAGGCCGGACACGTTCTGCTGGTGGGAGACTTCAACGAGTGGACGCTTGACGGAAGCGACATGGAGCCGATCGGCGGGGTTTGGACGAAGGTCATCAAGCTCGCGCCGGGTCGCTATCGATATCGTTACGTGGTCGATGGGCAATGGCAGAACGATCCGTCGAATGCCGCCATCGAGCCGAATCCTTACGGCGGACACGACTCCCTACTCGTCATGGACGATGCCGCGACTGCCTGGTCGCCTCTCGGCGACAGGCCGCTCATGACGCCGACCGAGACCGGGGTCGGCTCCTAGGATTGCGCGACATGGATCCGAACGACAACGCCGATGAGAACGGCTTACACGGCGGCCCGCTTGGGCGGGGACTGGAGCATGTCTCTCACCTGTTCCTGTCACGCAAAGCGCCTGCCTCTTCGCCCGAAGAGTCGTTTGCGCCCGGCGGTCCCGGCGGAAACGTCGTCGTGCTTCGACCGGTGCAGGTCACCAGAGATCGGCTGGCCGCCATCCTTCCGCTGGACTGGAGTGGGGCTCTCGAGACAGGGCTGCGTACGATCGACGCCAGGATACCGTGTGACCCGTGCGGCGAGATCGACGTGCTCGCCGTCGATCGTACGAGCAGGGTGACGATCATCGACTTCGACACGACCGCCAACGACGGGTTACTCCTTCGCGGCCTCGGTCATTTCGACTGGGCCCTGCGCAACGCGCAGACCATCCAGCGCATGTGTCCGGCCGAAACTATCGACTTTGCGTTACCGCCTAAACTGGTGCTCCTCGCCCCTCAATTCTCCGCCCTGCTGCGGCGGGTGATGCGGCAGTTCACGTTTCCACAAATCCAGTGGGTCAGATATCACACCGTCGACACGCCGGGTGGAGTCGGGATACTGTTCGAGCCCGTCACTGGCGAATGAGTTGAACCGGCCGCCAATTCCCCCCGAGGATCAACAGCTTCGTTCGTATCCCGCGACTAGAAGGAGAAGGAGACGCTGCCGCTGACCTTCGCGAAGAACGTTGTGCAGCGCCCCAGATACAGGGCGCGGAAGTGCGTGAGCGTTACTATGAAGTTGCCGGTGCCATTGGTCGTCGTTGGCGTGGTCACATCGGTAAGTGTTCCGACCACGCTGAACACCTGAAGGCCGCACCCGGGCGCCTCGCTAACGAGCGTGATCGAGCCGGACGAGAACGTGCCGTTGATCGCTTCGACGTCTTGGTTGGCGAGCGAGAACGTTCCTCCCGTGATCGCACAGCCTGACGCGCTGGACTCGCAGCCCGGCGAAAGCTTCTTGTGATTGACGACGGCTTGCCAAACCGCCTCGTCGCCGCGGTCTCCCGTTCCAGTGCCGACAAACGTGCCTTGTGTCGACGTGGCCGCGATCTCGACGCCCTCGATGGAGTAGCTCGTCGAGAGCGAGGCGGCTGCGACGGTCGGAAAGGTAAGTGCGACAAGAAGAACGACGATCGTTCCATACGCGCGCGATGACAGGACCATCATGTTCCTCTCCTCCAGAAACGTGTGCTGCTCTCGGTGTCGCTCGAGCCGTGCGGTATTGCTAATACCGGTGCGTCATCATGTCAAGGCGCGGTAATGGGATCGCGTCCCAATGGGGATCGAACTACGACCACACGTCGAACAATATTTATCGATAGGCGGTGACCACCGTCCTCGATCGCGTCGCCAGGCACCGCTCGAGGTGCTCGCTGGCTCGGGCGCGGCGGCCGGGCTAGCATCAAGGCGATGCCCGGGTTCGAGACGGCACCTGCCGACGTCAAGCCGCTGCTCTCCCAGCGGATCAGCGAGCTTGGCCTCAAGCTCGAGGGATCCCCGGTCGAGCAGTACGTCACCGACCTCTATCGCGAGCTGGAAGCCAAGGGTCTCAAACGGTTTCGGCCGCCCACGTATCTGACCGATGAGTGGGGCTGTCCCGATCAGGAGCCCATCATCGGCATCCCGTTCTATCTGGCCGACGCCAAGCTGGCGCAGCTGGAGAAAGCGATCGACGACGTCGAGGGCGCGCGCGAGATCCGAATGTACCTGCGTCACGAGGCCGGGCACGCCTTCAACTACGCCTACAGGCTGTACAAGACGCCCGAATGGCGCGCCCGGTTCGGCCCCTTCAACCGCCCGTACCGCGACCGCTACAAGCCGCTGCCGTTCGACCGCAGATTCGTGCGTCACATGGAAGGTTGGTACGCGCAGAAGCATCCCGACGAGGACTTCGCGGAAACGTTCGCCGTCTGGCTGACCCCGCGCTCGCAGTGGCGCCAGCGCTACCGGGGTTGGCCTGCCATGCGCAAGCTCCGCTACGTCGACCGCACGGTGCGTCGCCTGGGCGAGACCGAGCCCCTCGTACGTCTGGCCTCCACCGACATCACGGTGGAGGAAATGAACATGACCGTCGAAGAGTTCTTCCGGGCGCAGGAGCCCGCGCCGGAGCCCGTCGACGTGGCGCTCGAGCACGACCTGCCGGACTTCCTCGTGCGCCAGCGGCAGGGCGCGCGCCCCGCCGCCGACTTTCTGCGCGAGCACCGCGCTGTTCTCGTGAACCGGATCGAGTACTGGACCGGCGTGCGCCGAAGCGTCATCCGGGCGCTGGTCATGAAGATGGAGGAAACGTCCGCCCGGCTGAATCTCGCGGTGCCGGCGACCGAGGCCGCCACGCTGGTAGAGCTGACAACGTACGCGACCACGCTCGTGATGAACTTCCTCACTCACGGCCGGTTCATCCCCCGTGCACGCGGTTCGCGCCGTGGCCACCGGGGCCACAAGGGCAACGCCCACCATGCGGATCATCGTCGCCCACGGCGCTGACGAGTCGATCGACGGCGTCAAGGGCCGTCGCAAGACGGACGTGCAGGAGGTCGCCGCCGTCCTGCGCCGCGCCGGGCACGAGGTCGTGGGTCTGGCGGTGGACGGCACGCCGGAGTGCCTCCGACACCTCGCCCAGGCTCAGGCGGACCTCGTCTTCAATCTGGTGGAGTCCTTCGGCGGCGACGACACGAAGGAGCCGCACGTGGCGGCGTACTACGATCTGCTGGGCCTTCGCTACACCGGCTCCGGAGCCCGTGGCCTCACACTGGCCATGGACAAGGCGCTGGCCAAGAAGGTCTTCAGCTTCCACGGCGTGGACACCCCCCGCTGGGCCGTCGTATGGCGAGGGCGGCTCGAGTCCGCGCAGGAGATCGAGTTCCCCGTCATCGTGAAGCCTTCTCGGGAGGACGGCTCGATCGGCATCGGGTTCGATTCGATCGCCGGCAGCATCAAGGAGCTGATGGAGCGCATCGATCAGCTGCACGCCGAGTTCGATCACCCCGTGCTCATCGAGCAGTACATCGAGGGCCGCGAGATCTACATGGGCGTGCTCGGCAATCATCAGGCGCAAGCCTTGCCGGCCGTCGAGCTCGATCTCTCGCACTTGCCCCGGGGCACGCCGCGCATCGCCGGCAGCGAGGTGAAATGGGCGGAAGGCACGCGCGCCTACCGCGGCAGTAAGGTCCTGGTGCCGAAGCTTCCAGACGAGGTGACGGAGACGATGCGGCGCGCCGCGGTCACCGCGTTTCACGCGCTCGGCTTGCGTGACTATGCCCGAGTCGACTTCCGGTTGGCCCGCGACGGCAAGGTCTACCTCATCGAGGCGAATCCCAATCCCTACCTGTCCTCCGGCGCCGAGTTCATCAAGGGCGCCCGCGCCTCCGGCAGGACCTACGCGCAGACGATCCTGGAAATCGTCGACCTCGCCCTCGCCCGCTACGCGGCATCCTCGCCCGCGCGCTGACGAGCCGACGCGCGAGCGTCAACCGCGGCAGCGCCGCGGATGTGATCGGCAGCTCACCACTTGCACGCCCAGCACATCCTCCACCGCCGACATATCGTCCTTGTGGGCGCCCGGCGGGTCGGCGTTCGAGCGCGAGCGGCCGTTCCTCGCGCTTGGCGTGCTGCTGATCGGCATCGCTGTGGCCCGCACGCGAACTGGTGCGCGCGCGCCGTGCCAGAGCCGGTCGACTGGGCCGCCCGAGGAGCGAGGCCGGCTCAGGCGGCCCGCGCGCTTTTTGAGCGTGGTCCTTCGGACCGGATGCCGGCATTGGGCCGGCGTCCGTCGACGACGTTCACTTCATCTGGAAGTTCGCTCTGTGAACCGTCCCGTCGTTCAGTTGCAGGATGAGCTGCCGGCATCCTGTCCACGCCTTGTCGGTCTTCCACACGTAGACGTACTGGTCGGCGCCCGCGTCGTACGTCAAGCTGCTACTACCGGCTGTCACGGTCTGGTCGACGATGCTGACCGGATCCATCGACGTGCACGCTGTGACGCCCCACGCGGGAAACCCGGGCGCAAAGATCGCGAGTCCATGATTGCCGCGGAGGCTGAACTTCACGGGAATCGCGCTGCCGGCCTTCGTGACGTTCAGCACCGGCAAGTTATCCACGGGCTGGAAGAAGCCGCTCCAGTTGTACACTATCGTGAAGGCCGCAGAGTTGTACGTCACGTTGTAGTTGCTAAGTACGGCTTCCGGACTCAACGTCCCGCTGATCGTGTACGTGCCGACTGTCTCTCCAGGCGTGCGGGTGTAGGCGCCCGTAACTCCATCCCCAGGCAGGAAGCCGCTCAATGTTCCCGAAAGGAGCGGGTCTGCCGCACCGACTGTCTTGCTCGCCGCCGTCGGCGTTAGCGAGGCTGGGCGCTGCGTGATGGTGAAGCTGGCCGTGTTGTACGTGATGTTGTAGTTACCGAGCGCGCCCGCTGGGCTCAGCGTCGCGCTGATCGTGTATGGGCTGCCGCCGACCGTCTCACCCGCGGCGCGGGTGTAGGTCGCGGTCACGCCGTCGCTGCCGAGGAACCCATTGAGCGTGCCGATGAGCGTCGGGTCGCCATTGCCATAGACCTTGGTTGCGCTATACGGCGTCACCGAGGCTGGACGCTGCGTGATGGTGAAGCTGGCCGTGTTGTACGTGATGCTGTAGTTACCGAGCGCGCCAGCGGGGCTGAGCGTCGCGCTGATCGTGTACGGGCTGCCGCCGACCGTCTCCCCGGCCGTGCGGGTGTAGGTCGCGGTCACACCGTCCGCGGCGACGAACCCGCTGAGCGTGCCGGTCAACGTGGGGTCGGCATTGCCATAGACCTTGGTTGCGCTATTCGGTGTTACCGACGCGGATCGCTGCGTGACGGTGAAGCTGGCCGTGTTGTACGTGATGTTGTAGTTACCGAGCGCGCCAGCGGGGCTGAGCGTCGCGCTGATCGTGTATGGGCTGCCGCCGATCGTCTCCCCGGCCGTGCGGGTGTAGGTCGCGGTCACACCGTCGGCGGCGACGAACCCGCTCAGCGTGCCGGTGAACGTCGGGTCGGCATTGCCATAGACCTTGGTTGCACTATTCGGTGTTACCGACGCGGATCGCTGCGTGACGGTGAAGCTGGCCGTGTTGTACGTGATGTTGTAGTTACCGAGCGCGCCCGCCGGGCTCAGCGTCGCGCTGATCGTATACGGGCTGCCCCCGACCGTCTCCCCGGCCGTGCGAGTGTAGGTTGCGGTCACGCCGTCGGCAGGTAGGAAGCCGCTGAGCGTGCCGGTCAACGTCGGATCGGTATCGCCGTACGTCTTGCTGGCGGCGCTCGGCGTGACCGATGTGTTGCGCCGGTCGATGGTGAACGACGCGGTGTTCGCGGTGATGTTGTAGTTGCCGAGCACGTCCGCCGGGCTGAGGGTCGCGCTGATCGTATATGGGCCGCCGCCGACCGTCTCACCCGATGTGCGAGTGTAGGTCGCGGTTACCCCGTCGGTGCCGACGAAGCCACTGAGGGTGCCGGTCAACGTCGGGTCGGCGTCCCCGTACGTCTTGCCGGCGGCGTTCGGCGTGACCGACGCGTTGCGCCTGTTGATGGTGAACAGCGCGGTGTTCGCGGTGACGTTGTAGTTGCCGAGCACGGTAGCGGGGCTGAGCGTCGCGCTGATCGTGTACGGGCTGCCGGTCACGGTCTCCCCGGCGGTGCGCGCGTAGGTCGCGGTCACGCCGTCGGCAGGTAGGAAGCCGCTGAGCGTGCCGGTCAACGCCGGATCGCTGTCACCGTACGTCTTGCTCGCGGCGTTCGGCGTGACCGACGCGGTCTTCTTGTCGATGGTGAACGGTGCGGTGTTCGCGGTGACGTTGTAGTTGCCGAGCACGGTAGCGGGGCTCAGCGTCGCGCTGATCGTGTACGGGCTGCCGGCAACGGTCTCACCCGAGGTGCGCGTGTAGCTCGCCGTCACACCGTCGCCGGGGAGGAATCCGCTGAGCGTCCCCGTCAGCGTAGGATCGGTATCGCCGTACGTCTTGCTGGCGGCGCTCGGCGTGACCGATGCGTTGCGCCTGTCGATGGTGAACAGGGCCGTCTTCGCGGTGATGTTGTAGTTACCGAGCGCTGCCGCCGGGCCCAGCGTCGCACTGATCGTGTACGGGCTGCCGGCAACGGTCTCACCCGAGGTGCGCGTGTAGCTCGCCGTCACACCGTCGCCGGCCAGGAACCCGTTGAGCGTGCCCGTGAGCGTAGGATCGGCGTCGCCGTACGTCTTGCTCGCGGCGTTCGGCGTGACCGACGCGTTGCGCCTGTTGATGGTGAAGGGCGCGGTGTTCCCGGTGACGTTGTAGTTGCCGAGCACGCCGGCCGGGCTCAGCGTCGCACTGATCGTGTACGGGCTGCCGCCGACCGTCTCACCCGATGTGCGAGTGTAGGTCGCGGTTACGCCGTCGGTGCCGACGAAGCCACTGAGGGTGCCGGTCAACGTCGGGTCGGCGTCCCCATACGTCTTGCCGGCCGCGTTCGGCGTGACCGACGCGTTGCGCCTGTTGATGGTGAACAGCGCGGTGTTCGCGGTGACGTTGTAGTTGCCGAGCACGCCGGCCGGGCTCAGCGTCGCGCTGATCGTGTACGGGCTGCCGCCAACGGTCTCACCCGCGGTGCGCGCGTAGCTCGCGGTCACGCCGTCGCCGGGGAGAAATCCGCTC
>Ga0310810_10002111_pt1 | contig 21156 bp, 20 predicted proteins | sample NCmetagenome_FD_207641 | JGI IMG/M metagenome (GOLD analysis project Ga0310810, IMG submission 207641) | Soil microbial communities from experimental microcosm in Duke University, North Carolina, United States - NC | ecosystem: Engineered > Artificial ecosystem > Soil microcosm > Unclassified ...
ACCGTGATCTTCTTGTTGAGCTCGCCGCGGGCCACGGCCGTCGTCACGTCGGCGATGTTGCGCACCTGCGCCGTGAGGTTGCCGGCCATCGAGTTGACGTTGTCGGTCAGGTCCTTCCAGGTGCCCGCCACTCCCTTCACGTAGGCCTGGCCGCCCAGCTTGCCCTCGGTGCCGACCTCGCGCGCCACGCGGGTCACTTCCGACGCGAACGAGTTGAGCTGGTCCACCATCGTGTTGATCGTGTCCTTGAGCTCCAGGATCTCGCCCCGGACGTCCACCGTGATCTTCTTCGACAGGTCGCCGTTGGCGACCGCGGTCGTGACCTGCGCGATGTTGCGGACCTGGGCCGTGAGATTCCCGGCCATGCTGTTGACGTTGTCGGTGAGATCCTTCCAGACGCCCGCGACGCCGGTCACCTGGGCCTGTCCGCCGAGCTTGCCTTCGGTGCCCACTTCGCGGGCCACGCGGGTCACTTCCGACGCGAACGAGTTGAGCTGGTCCACCATCGTGTTGATGGTGTTCTTGAGCTCCAGGATCTCGCCCTTCACGTCGACCGTGATCTTCTTGTTGAGCTCGCCGCGAGCAACGGCGGTCGTCACTTCCGCAATGTTGCGGACCTGGGACGTCAGGTTGCCGGCCATCGAATTCACGTTGTCGGTGAGATCCTTCCACGTCCCACCCACGCCCCGCACCTGCGCCTGGCCGCCGAGTTTGCCCTCGGTCCCGACCTCGCGGGCCACGCGGGTCACTTCCGACGCGAACGAGTTGAGCTGGTCCACCATCGTGTTGATCGTGTTCTTGAGCTCCAGGATCTCACCCTTCACGTCCACCGTGATCTTCTTGGACAGGTCGCCGTTGGCCACGGCGGTGGTCACGTCGGCGATGTTGCGCACCTGGCCGGTCAGGTTGCCGGCCATCGAGTTGACGCTGTCCGTCAGGTCCTTCCACGTCCCGCCCACGCCCGCCACCCTGGCTTGCCCGCCCAGCTTGCCCTCGGTGCCCACCTCACGCGCGACGCGGGTCACCTCCGAGGCGAACGAGTTGAGCTGGTCCACCATCGTGTTGATGGTGTTCTTGAGCTCCAGGATCTCGCCCTTCACGTCCACCGTGATCTTCTTGTTGAGCTCGCCGCGGGCCACCGCCGTCGTGACCTCGGCGATGTTGCGGACCTGGGCCGTGAGGTTGCCGGCCATCGAGTTGACGTTGTCGGTCAGGTCCTTCCAGGTGCCCGCCACTCCCTTCACCCGGGCCTGGCCGCCCAACTTCCCTTCGGTGCCGACCTCGCGCGCGACCCGGGTCACTTCCGAGGCGAACGAGCTCAGCTGGTCCACCATCGAGTTCACGGTCTTGCCGATCCGAAGAAACTCGCCCATCAATGGCCGCCCCTCGATGTCGAGCGCCATGGTCTGGGACAGGTCGCCCTTGGCGACCGCCCCGATCACGCGCGCCACTTCGCTGGTGGGCTGGACCAGGTCGCCGATCAGCGTGTTGACCGAGTTGACCGAGGCCGCCCACGAGCCGCCGGCCCCGGCCAGGGCCGCGCGCTGGGTAATCCGGCCTTCTTTGCCGACCGCCAGGCTGACCCGCTCGAACTCCTTAGCCATGCCCTGATTGAGCTCGGCGATTTCGTTCAGCGTGTCCGCGATCTTGCCGGCCAGCCCGGTCTTGGCCACCGGCATCCTGGCGGAGAAGTCGCCCTTCCGCACGGCCGTGAGGACGCTGAGCAGTTGTTTGAGGTCGAGGCTGTCGGGGTCGGTGGCACGTGCGGCGGACGAGCGCTTCGCAGATCGACCGTTGGCGGTCGTCGGTGCGTTCGGCATGGGATCTCCAACACTGCTGGGCGTAATCGGGAGGGGACGGTTGAGCGTATTATATCTGTAGCGGCGCTACTGTGAGCCCGATCACAGCCGGGCGCTCTGGCCGAGCTCAGGTTGTTTCGTGGATCACCCCAGCTCAGCGCAGAGATAGACCGACGTCCCGCTCAACGGACGGGCACCTGGGTAACTGGACACCCCCCATGCCGGCCGAACCCCTGCGCGTTCTGATTCTCGAGGACGTCCCCATGGACGCCGAGCTCGTCGAGTACGAGCTCGAGCGGGCCCGCATCCCCTTCGAGGCGCGGTGCGTGGACACCCGGGACGCCTTCCTCGAGGCGCTCGACCACTTCCAGCCCGACCTGATCCTCTCCGACTACACCCTTCCGAGATTCGATGGCATGGCCGCCCTCCGCCTGGCGCGCGAGCGGGCGCCGTCGGTGCCCTTCCTGATCGTGACCGGGTCGGTGAACGAGGAGACGGCCGTCGGCTGCATGAAGGCCGGCGCCACCGACTACCTCCTCAAGAGTAACCTCGCCCGCATCGGCCCGGCCATCGAGGCCGCGCTGGCCCGGGTGCAATCCCGCTCGGAGAAGGCCCGCGCGGAGGCGGCCCTGCGCCGGTCGGAGGCCAACCTCCGGGCAATCTTCAACACCAGCCGGCAGGCGTTCGTGCTGGTGGACCGGGATGGCGCCATCCAGGCGCTCAACCCCACCGCCGAGGAGTGGTCGGAGCGGATCACCGGCCGGCGTCTGCGGGAAGGCGACCGCATCCACAGCTTCATCCCCGACGCCGGGGACGCCTTCCACCTCGCGCTGGCGGGGGAGTCCCGGAGCGCCGAGCGGTGCCTGCGGGACCAGAACGGGCCCGAGCGGTGGTACGAGACCACCCACGCGCCGGTGGTGGACGAGGGCGGCGCGGTCATCGGCGTGTGCCTCAACGCCCGGGACGTGAGCGAGCGGATGCAGGCCGAGCAGGCGCTGCGCGAGAGCGAGGCCCGCTACCGCGACCTGTTCGACAACGCCAGTGATCTCGTCTGTACCACCACTCTCGACGGCGCCTTTCTGTACGTGAATCCCGCCTGGCACGAGGCCATGGGCACCACCGACGACGGCCTCGCCGCCTGCCGGTTCCTCGACCTCGTGCACCCCGAGAGCCGGGAGCGGTACCAGGAGCTGGTGGACCGCGCCAAGGCCGGGGAGACGCTGGGGCACGTGGACCTGGTGCTCCTCACCGCCACCGGGATCGCGCTTACCCTCGAGGGGAACATCAGCTGTACCGCGAGCGACGGCGGCCCGCCGAGGGTTCGCGGCATCTATCGCGACGTGACCGAGCGGAAGCGCGTGGAAGACCAGCTTCGTCGGGCGGAGCGGATGCAAGCGGCCGGACGGCTGGCGGGCGGGGTGGCGCACGAGGTGAACAACATGATGACCGGGGTGATCGGCTTCAGCGAGTTCCTGATGCGGAGCCTGGATCCTACTGATCCGCGGCGGACCGAGGTCACCGAGATCATCAAGGCCGGCACCCGGGCGGCTGACGTGACCCGCCAGCTGCTGGCCTTCACCCGCCAGCAGTTCCTCCGCCCCGAGAAGCTGCCCGTGAACGTGGTGGTCCGGGACCTCGAGAAGATGCTCCGCCGGGTCCTGGGCGAGGACCACCAGTTCGACTTGGCCCTCGATCCCGACGCCGGCGAGATCCGCGCCGACCGGGGGCAGCTCGAGCAGGTGCTGGTGAACCTGATGCTCAACGCCCGGGACGCCATGCCGAACCGGGGCCGGGTCACCATCGCCACCGGCGCGGTGGATCTGGACGAGCCCTACGCCCAGCGCCACGCCGGCGTCGCGCTCCCGCGGGGCGAGTACGTGCAGCTCAGCGTGAGCGACACCGGCGTGGGCATGGAGCGCGACGTCCAGGCCCGGATCTTCGAGCCGTTCTACACCACCAAGCCGGTCGGCCAGGGCACCGGGCTCGGCTTGTCCACGGTGTACGGGATCGTCAAGCAGAGCGAGGGGTTCGTGTGGGTATACAGCGAGCCCGGCATCGGCACGACGTTCAAGATCTACCTGCCGCGGGTCGGCGCCGCCCACGCGCCGCCGCGCCCGGCCGACCGCGCGCCCGTCGCGCGCGGCGGCGCCGAGACCATCCTCATCGTCGAGGACGAAGACCTCGTCCGTGCCCTCGCCAGCCGGAGCCTTCGCGAGCGGGGCTACCGGGTGATCGAGGCGCGCCAGGGTGTGGACGCACTGCAGCAGCTCGAGCAGCACCACCTGGGGGTCGACCTGGTTATCTCCGACGTGGTCATGCCCGAGATGGGCGGACGTGAGCTGGCGCGGCGCCTGGCGACACTGCGGCCCTCACTGCCGGTGCTCTTCATTTCGGGTTATACGGGTGAGGACGTCATCCAGCGGGGGCTGATGGAGGCCGGCGCTCCGTTTCAGCAGAAGCCGTTCACCCCGGACGGGCTGGCCAGGAAAGTCCGTGAGATGCTGGACGCCGTCCCGGGCGCCCCGGCGGCCGCTGGCGGCTAGGCGGAGGAGCCCGCCTCGGCTTTGGGGCTGTCGTTCGGCACCGGGCGGAACTCGAGGTGGTCGGCCCGGAGGATCAGGAACCCTCGTGGCGTGGCCAGCCGACACAGCCGCTCGCCGGCCATATTGACCATCCGCTGCGTGACGCCAGGAAAGATCGGTGCGACCTCATACCAGACGGACGCGCTGAGATCGGGATATTTGCGTTGATGCTCGGACCGCAGACGGGCCTGAACGCCGGCCATCCAACCTCCTCATCGTGTGACGCCCCAGAATGTATACCCCGCGGGACGCGCGCGGCAGCGCCCCCGATGGACATTCCCGGGCTACCCGTATAGTGTGTAAGCGAATGGATGTTCGTGGCATCCATCCCCCCACTTCGGACTGACCAGCACACATGCCGGATGTCCCGGTCGCGCCGCCCGTCACGGCGGGCACCGCCAACTGCCTGATCGTCGACGACGAGCCAAGCGTACGCCGGTCGCTCGTCCGGATGCTGCAGGCACAGGGATTCACCTGCTTCGAGGCCGGCAGCGGCCGCGAGGCCCTCGGTGTGCTCGAGCGCATCGGCGAGGCGCCGCTCGTGATCTCGGACATGCGCATGCCCGAGCTCGACGGCATCGGTCTCCTCGACGCGGTGCGCCGGCAGTACCCCGACACCTCGGTCATCATGCTCACCGGCATGAGCGAGACGACGACGGCGGTGGACTGCCTGCACAAGGGCGCGGCCGATTTCCTGCTCAAGCCGATCTCGGTGAGCGAGCTCCAGGCGCGCGTGTCCCGGGTGCTCGAGAAGCGGTCGCTGGTGCTGCAGAACCGGTTCTATCAGGAGAACCTGGAGCGCCAGGTCCGGGAGCAGGCCCAGCGGATCCAGGAGCTCTTTCTGCAGGGCGTCCAGATGCTGGCCCGAGCGCTCGAGGCGAAAGACCCCTACACCCTAGGCCACTCGATCCGGGTGAGTCAGTATGCCGTCGGGACCGCGGGACAGCTGGGGTTCGCGGGGCACAGCCTCGACGGCATCCGGCTCGGCGGGGAGCTGCACGACATCGGGAAGATCGGGACGCGCGAGTCGGTGCTGCACAAGCCGGGGCTGCTCACGGCGGAGGAGTTCCGCCAGATCACCGAGCACCCGGCCCTGGGCGAACGGATGCTGTCGCCGCTGGCCCAGGAATCCCCCGACGTGCTGCGGATCGTGCGGTCGCACCACGAGCGGCTCGACGGCCGGGGATTCCCGGACGGCCTCAGGGGTGAGACGATCCCGATCGAGGCGCGGATCGTCGCGGTGGCGGACGCCTTTGACGCCATGACCACCGAGCGCCCGTACCGCGATTCCCGTCCCCCCGACGCGGCCGTGGATGAGCTGCGACGCGTGGCGGGGACCCAGCTCGATCCTGAGGCGGTGGAGGCCTTCATTGCCGCGTTTCCCGACCCAGCCGACCTGCCGCTCTCGGCCTAGTCCGTGCTCGCCTTCTTCGCGTCCCGGACCGGCTTTGCCCGTGACGTGGCGGGCGAGTCCTCGGCGAACGGCAGGCGTCCCTCGCCCCGCATCGTGGTCCGGGCGGCGGCCGCCAGCCTGGCATAGTGCTTCCTGAAGGCGTCGAGCTCGGCCTCCGTCAGGTCCTCCAGATCGGCCATGGCGGTCTCCGCGCCCTTGAGGGCCCGCAGGAGCTCGTCCAGCTTGATCTGCATGGCGACGCTGTCGCGGTTCTGGGTGTTCTGAATGAGGAAGACCATCAGGAAGGTCACGATCGTGGTGCCCGTGTTGATCACGAGCTGCCAGGTGTCGCTGAAGTGGAACAGCGGTCCGGTCGCGGCCCAAACGAGGATGACGAGTGCGGCGAAGCCGAAGGTGACCGCGTGGCCCGACGCTCGTGCCGTCGCCTTCGCGAACCGGGCGAACCAGCTGCTGTGGGCCATTTGATTATATTAGGGCCTGGGCGCTCAGGCGCTGTGCCCTGTCTCACCCGAGGTCGTAAGTCGTAGGTCATAGGCGAAAGTCTCCCCCGATGCACGACCCAGCCTATGGCTTACGGCTTACGACCTCCGCCGCCTAGAGCAGTCCTCTCCGCTTCAACCCGTGATACCGCGCCACCACCGCCTCGCCGGCGGCGGCCGGCGGCACGTCGAGCACCATGACGCCGCGTCCCCGCATCTCCGCCAGCGCCGCCTCGCGGGCCCCCAGCAGTTCCTCCGCGGCCGCCCGCTCGAAGGCGGCTGTCGCGCTGTCCGGGCGGCGGGAGGCCAGCGCCTCGATGGCGGGGTCGCGTAGGGTCACGGCAAGCGGGAGGTGCCGCGGCCGGAGCGTCGCGGCGTGCGCGACGAGCGCGTCGCTCGCGGTTCGGTCGATGACGTCGGTGAACAGCACCGTCAGGGCGCGCTTCCGATTCCGGGCGGCCAGGTAGCGGAAGGCCCCGGGGTAGTCGGACTCGGCCAGGCGACCTTCCGTGTGCGCCAGCCCCTCCAGCACGGCGCGGAGGCCGCGCCGCCCGCGCGCCGGCGCGACGTAGCGCTGCACCACGTCGGCGAAGACCATGAGCCCGACGTTGTCGTCGTGCTCGACCGCCGCACGGGCCAGCTGGAGTGCCGCCGAGATCACCGCCTCCAGCCGGGGCACGCCGTTGACCTCGGCGGTGAGCATGCGGCCGGCATCGATCACCAGCAGCACCTGTTGCCGCCGTTCGTCTTCGTACTGGCGGGCGATCGGTTTCCCGCGCCGGGCGGTGGCCTTCCAGTCGATCACCCGGGTCTCGTCTCCGGGCACCCACTCCCGCAGCCCCTCGAACAGCCGCCCCTCGCCCGGCCGGCGGATCGCCCGCAACCCGGCCTCGCGCCGGCGGGCCACCTGCAGCGGCAAGGCGCGAAGCGGCGTGTCGGGAACCGTGGGATACACCGTGGCCGACCAGGGCAGCCGGATCGTATCCTGGCGCCACGCGAGCCCGAGGGCCCCGAGCGCGCGGACCGACAGGGCGCCGCCCGTCCCGACGCCGCGGCGGACCGGCACCAGCTCGAGGCGCTCGTCGAGCCCGTCGCCCGGCGGCACCTCGAGCCGGCGCGTCGGCGTGACCGCGCCACCGAGCGGGGCCGGCAGCTGCTCGCGCACCTCGAGGGTGACCCGCCGCCGGGCAGGGTGGCGCCACCGGTACCGCACCGCGGCCGCGCGACCCACGCCGAACGCCGCCGGTGCCTCCCGCGTCACTGCGAGCCTGCGCGGCGAGGGCGTCCCCATCCAGTCCGCGAGCAGGGCGGCCACCCACAGCAGATCGAGCGCGGGCAGCAGACCCGCGGCCCACGGCCGGAGCAGCGCCAGCGGCGCCACCGCGGCCAGCAGGGCCGCCCCGACGAGCCAGCGGCGCGTCGGGATCGGCATCACCGCGGCGCCTCCACCTTATCGATGATGCCGCGGAGCGCCGTGTCGGCGGTGATGCCTTCGAGCTCGAGCTCGGGCGCGACCGACACCCGGTGCCGCAGCACGGCGGGCGCGAGCTCCTTCACGTCATCCGGCACCGCGTACGCGCGGCCATCGAGCAAGGCGGCGGCCTGGGCCATTTTGAGGAGGGCCACGCTGCCGCGAGGTGACGCGCCGAGCGTCAGGACCGGGGAGATGCGGGTCGCGCGGACGATCGCGGTGATGTAAGCGACCAGACTGGGCTCAACCCGCACGCGGCGGGTGGCCTCCCGCAGGCTCGCCAGACCGGAGGCTTCCGCCACCCGCCCGACTCCATAGCTCGACGGCGTGTCCGCCTCGAATCCCCCCAGCACCCGCTCGAGGATGCCCTGCTCCACCCGCTCCTCCGGGTAGCCCACCAGCACCTTCACCACGAACCGGTCCAGCTCGGCCTCGGGCAGCGGATAGGTGCCCTCGAACTCGATGGGGTTCTGGGTGGCGAAGACGGTGAAGCTCTCCGGCAGCTCGTGCGACGTGCCGTCCACGGTCACCCGGCGCTCCTGCATCGCCTCGAGCAGCGCGGCCTGGGTCTTGGCGGGCGCTCGGTTGATCTCGTCGCCGAGCACCAGGTCGCCGAAGATCGGCCCTGCCCGGAAGGTGAATTCGCCCGGCGCCGTCAGCAGGCTCACCCCGGTGATGTCGGACGGCATGAGATCGGGCGTGAACTGGATGCGCCGGAACTCGAGTCCGAGCGCCAGCGCGAGCGTGCGCACCAGCAGCGTCTTGGCGGTGCCCGGCACGCCTTCCAGCAGCACGTGGCCTCGCGCCAGCAGGGCGGCGACCGTCTCGCGCACCGCGGCCGGTTGTCCCAGCACGACGCTTCCCAGCGCGTCCACCAGCCGCTGGGCCGCGGCGGCGCTGGCGGTGGCCTCGTCGGGCCGGAGCGGGTTCGGTTCGGCGGTCATGTCGGGGTGAGCTCCTCCCACAGCGTTTCGACGGCGTCGGCCGCGCGCAGCACATCCTCGGCGCTGGCGGACCGGTGGCTGACGGATTGCAGCGTCTCGAGCGCGGTGCGTCCGGCCGGACTGCGGACCGCCGGCGCCAGGCCGTCGAGCCACGGTCCCACCGCACCCGGCGACGTCCGCCCCGTGGCGGAGAGCCGGCGGCGCAGTCCCTGCACGATCAGGCGCACCGCCACGTCGTGCCCTCGAGCGGCGGCCAGCGCCGTGGCGAGGGCGCGCACGTGCTCCAGGGGCGAGCGGCGGCGCCGCTCGATGCCCGACCGGATCGGTCCGAACCGAATGCCGGCCGCGAGGAGCGCGATGAGCCCGACCCCCGCGAGCTGCAGGATGGCCCAGCCCCAGGGCGACTGGAGGGTCCATCCGATAGTCGCGCCACCGAGGCTTTGCGAGGCGTCGTAGCCGTGATGATACTCGTCCACGATCATACGGTCGTACCGGGGAACCACCAGCCCGAGGACGAAGGGGCCGGCCGCGGTCTCGCGCAGCGCGCGGTTGGTGAACAGGCGGCCGTCCGCGACCAGCGTGGCGGTGCGACCGTCATCGAGCGCGAGCCGCACCGCGATGGGCTGGCCGGTGGTGGTGCGGAGCAGCGTGTCCACCGCGCTCGCGGCCGGGGCCGTACACCGGACCGGAGCGCCATCCTCGGCGTCCGCCGAATCCACCGCCACCGCCGAGTCGCGCTTGACCAGCACCGCGCGCGGCCGGGGGAAGCGCCGGGTCTCCGCACCCGGCGGCGGCGCCACGGCGAGCGAATCGTAGCGGTGCGCGCGCACGTCCCACCCCAGGCACCGGAAGGCCGCCCCGGCGCCGAGCCCGGCCACCAGCACGTCGGTCCGGAGACCGGCCAAGGCCAGGCCCTCCTCTGGGCTGAGCGGCGTGGTCGGATCGAGAAAGGCGAAGAGGGTCCGTGGGGCGGCGGCGGGATCGTAGGCCCCCGTGCGCCGGCGGAACGCGTCGACCCGAACGCCCAGCTTCCCCAGCGCCTCCGCGAATCCCCGCGCCCCTGACGGGCCGGCCAGGTAGGTCGAGCGCCGGGGGTCGATGTCGGACAGCTGCGCCCGCTGCACGCCGACCAGACCCGCGGTCACGGCGAGCACGAACACCACCCCGGCGCCGAGCGCCAGCTCAGTGTGCTGGCGCATGCCAGGGCCGGGCGATGTCCTCGCGCCAGCGGCGGTACTCGTCGGGGCCGCAGGGGCGACCCCCGAAGACATGCGCATAGAGCGCGCCCACCAGGGCCCGGAGCCGCTCGCGGTCCTCCCCCGCGAGTCGCGCCTCGCGCACGCACTCCGCCGGCGTCTTGCTGGTGTGGTATCGGAGCAGGCCCTGGCCATCCAGCGTGAGGGCCAAGCCCACGAACGCGAGCTGCAAGGCCTCGGCGGTCCGTCCCTCCCCGGCGGCCCGGTCAGCCGCGCGGAAGAACCACGCCGGGTCCCGGACCTCGCGCTGGGCGGGCAGAGGCTCGGCTTCGTCGGCGGTGGACGCGCCACGCACCGTGCGCCATACCACCCACGCGCCGTGGGCCAGCACGAGCACCAGCAGGATGAGCAGCGCGAAGACGAACAGGCGGAAGGCGGCTGGGTTTCCGACCCTCAGGCTTTCGAGCCAGCCGGTGAGCCGGTGCCACCACTCGCGGAGCATCCGAAGGACGGGCGGCTCCTCCACCCAGCGGTAGGCGGGGGAGGAGAAGACACTGTCGAGCACCGCGCGGAGCGCGGCGGACGTGGGGTCGCCGGGGGCGGCCACGGCGCTCACCCGCTTAGGCCGTCTGCAGCGACGACGCCAGCAGCTCCAGGTCGAACCCTTCCTTGCGTACCCGCAGGTCGTAGTAGGTCACCGTGAGCACGCAGTAGAATAGCGGGTAGATGAACAGCTGGATCACGCCGCCGATGGCCAGGGCCACGATGGTCGAGGTCGAGGCGGCGGCGAAGCTGGGCCCCGCGCCGCGCGGCAGCAGGACCGCCACGAGGCCGGTGATCGCCACCACCGGGATGTAGAGCAGCACGAAGAGGACGATGCCCAGGCCGAAGATCCGCCAGCGCGACCCGCGCGTCAGCTCCCACGAGCGGGACAGCGCGCCGCTGGCGCTCCGGCCGGGCTCGAGCACGACGGCGGGAATCGCCAGCGCCAGGCCCACGCCGAGGATGATGCCCGGGATCACGATCAGCATGAAGCCGAGGCCGACCACCAGCGCCATCAGCAGTGAGGCGATGAGGATCCGGCCCATGTACGGCGTGGCCCGCAGCAGCGCTTCCCGGGCGGAGAGCGGCCGGCCCAGGTAGCTCTCCGACACGATGAACACCGTGGCCCCCGTGGCCACCAGGCTCAGTACCACCAGGCTCAGCAGATATACCAGTGCGAGCGCGGGGTGGGCGAACAGTCCACCCGCAGCCTCCACGAACAGCCGCAGGACCAGCGGCAAACCGGTGCAGATCAGCGAGACCGTCGCCAGCGCGCCGAAGTGCCGTCGGTACAGCGAAAATGACGTGTCGAGGATCTCGCCCACGCTGAGGGGGCGCAGGATGGGAGGCGTCATGGCCGAAAAGATATTACAATCGCTGCATGTCCGCCCTGCCCACCGCGCCCCCCGACTATCGCCAGCATCTGGAGATCGAGACCCCCGAGCATGTCGTGCTCGACCTCGAGATCGCCGGCATCGGCAGTCGCGCGCTGGCGGCCGTGCTCGACATGCTGATTCTCGTCGGCTCGGGCCTGGCCCTGCTGATCGTGCTCGCGATCCTGTCGGGCTACGGGATCACGATCGGCCGGCTGGGTTCGGTGGTCCTGGTGCTGACCGGCTTTGTCGTCTGGAACGGCTACTTCATCCTGTTCGAGGGCCTGCGCCGCGGCCAGACGCCCGGCAAGCGGATCGCGGGCATCCGCGTGGTGATGGACACCGGGCATGCGGTGAGCTTTGGCGCCGCCGCCGTGCGAAACCTGCTTCGGGTCGCCGATGCCCTGCCCCCGCCCTATCTGATCGGACTGCTGCTGGTCGCCTTTCATCCCCGCGCCAAGCGCCTGGGCGACCTGGTCGCGGGCACCATCGTCGCCCGGGATCGTCCGCACGAGGCGCTGCCCGCGCCGGCCACGGCGGCCGGCAGTGTCGAGGAGCCGCCTTCGATTCCGGAGCTGGACGACGAGCAGTTCCGCCTCCTGTCGCAGTTCGCGGCGCGCCAGGCGCAGCTCGAGCCGGCCGCGCGGGTCCGGCTCGCGCGCGGCCTGGCGGCCCGCCTCTCCGAGTATCCGGCCGCCGCGGGGCACAGCGACCTCGCCCATGTGCTCGCGCTTCACGCGGCCGAGCTCGCCCGCCGGCAGGGCAGCCTGTCGGCTCGTGGCGCGGCGGGCGCCGGCACCCGGTTCGCCGCCCAGAAGCGGCCGCGCTGGGACCAGTTCGAGCGGCTGGCCGAGCGGGCCGCGCGCGACGGCCTCGACAGCTTCGCCTCGCACGAGCTGCCTGATTTCGCCGCTCGCTACCGGGAGGTCGCCTCGGACCTGGCCCGCGCGCGAACCTACCGGGCTGATCCCAGCGTCCAAGGTCGCCTCGAGCGGCTGGCGGCGGCCGGTCACAACGCGCTCTACCGCGATGAGCGCGGTACCTGGGGACGGCTCTGGGTCGCCCTCGCGCGCGAGTGCCCCGCGGCGGTCATCGATGCGCGCCGATACGTCCTGGTCGCGTTTCTGACCTTCCTCGTGCCGGCGGGGGCGGGCTTCATGCTGCTGCGCGAGCGCCCCGCTCTCGCGGCGGAGTTGCTGCCCGACGTGATGCTCCGGCGGGCGGAAGCCGGACGGGCCCGGAAGGCTGCGGGCCAGGGCTATGTGGAGGTGGCACCCGAGGACCGCGGCCTCATGGCTTCCGGCATCATCGTCAACAACGTGCGGGTGGCCATCGCCTGCTTCGCCGGCGGCGTCTTCCTGGGCGTGGGGTCGCTGGTGCTGCTGGCCTACAACGGTCTCGCCATCGGCGCCTTTGCGGGCCATTTCGCCAACGTTGGGCTGTTGGACTATCTGCTGACCTTCATTCTTGGCCACGGGGCCCTGGAGTTGTTCGCCATCTGGGTGGCCGGCGCGGCGGGGTTCCTTCTGGGTCGCTCCATCGTGGCCCCGGGAACACTCAGCCGGGTAGACGCGTTGGTGATCAGTGGACGGGTCGCGGTGCGAATGGTGGGGGCCACCGCCGTCCTGCTCGTGGTTGCGGGTATGATCGAGGGGTTCATCTCGGCGGGAGGCTACAGCGTCCCGCTCCGCATGGCCGCGAGCGCCGCCAGCCTGGGGCTGCTGATCAGCTACCTGGCCAGCGGGCTCAGATTTCGCGCAGCATCGTCCGCATCCGGATCGCCAGCGCCTCGATCTCCCTGAGGCTGGTCACCGTCCCGGAGTCGAGCTGGGGCTCGTTGAGCAGCAGCAGCTGGGTCTCGGCCAGCAGGGCCGAAAGCGGGTTGGACAGGTCGTGCCGGAGCTTGCTCAGCCGGTCGGCGTCCGACATATGTGACCTAGACCAGCGACAGGTACAACGCCCGCAGGTGATGTTCGGGAAGACTGCGGACCGACTCCCAGAGCTCCGGCTCCGACCCGCCGCAGAAGATCTCCGCAGTCTCGCGGGCGACCAGCTCCGGGTCGATGAACCGGAGACGGGCGCGCCAGGTGCCGTCGTCGTCGCGGCGCACGGTCAGATGGATGGCGATGAGTTGGTCGGACAGACGGAGGGGGGGAAGTTCGTGGACGACGGGGTCCCGGACGGCAGTCGGGCCGGACCGGTAGGGCTGAGCCGTCATCGCGGTGCCTCCGGTTGGGGTGCGGTGGTGTTCAAAGATCGTACGGGACTGCAAGTTATGCAATGCGGCACCCCCCTCTTGACTGGCTTCCCGGGGCACTCTAAGTTGAGGTGCTTCTTGGGTCGGCAGGAAACTCCCCGTCACACCTCATGCACCGCCAGCTCCGTTCCCGGGGCCTTTCATACATCGCTCCTCCGTCACCTAGACCGTCGTCCAGCCTGAACAAGGTTCATACGTGCATTTCATCCCACCGCCCGCCGCATCGCCGGCCGGCCCCCTCCCTCTGGAGTCTCGTCCGTGGATATCGCTGAGCTGAAGCAGAAATCGGTCGCGGAACTACACACGTTGGCTGAGCAGTTGAACATCTCCAACTACTCCGGCCTCAGGAAGCAGGACCTCATCTTCCGCATCGAGCAGTCGCTCCTCGACTCCGACACGGTCATCCGGGGCGAGGGCGTGCTGGAGATCCTGCCCGAGGGGTACGGGTTTCTCCGCAGTCAGGACTGGAACTACCTGTACGGTCCCGACGACATCTACGTCTCCCCCAGCCAGATCAAGCGGTTCGACCTGCGCACGGGCGACACGGTCATGGGGCAGGTCCGCCCGCCCAAGGAGGGGGAGCGGTACCTGGCCCTGCTCAAGGTGGAGCAGGTCAACTTCGAGGAGCCGGAAAAGACCAAGCACCGGATCGCGTTCGACAACCTGCGGCCGCGCTACCCCGACGCGCGGATCCGCCTGGAGCGCAAGAACGGCGACCTGAGCATGCGGGTGGTGGACCTGCTTTCCCCGCTGGGCAAGGGGCAGCGCGCGCTGATCGTGGCCCCCCCCAAGGCCGGCAAGACCATCCTGATGCAGAAGCTGGCCAACGCGATCAGCGAGAACCATCCGGAGATCGTTCTCATCGTGCTGCTGATCGACGAGCGGCCCGAGGAAGTAACCGACATGGAGGAGAACGTCAAGGCGGAGGTCATCTCCTCCACCTTCGACGAGCCGGCCGACCGCCACGTCCAGGTGGCCGACATGGTGATCGAGAAGTCCAAGCGCCTGGTGGAGCACGGCCGGGACGTGGTCATCCTGCTCGACTCCATCACCCGCCTGGCCCGGGCCCACAACGTGGTCGTGCCGCACTCGGGCAAGATCCTCTCCGGCGGCGTCGACGCCAACGCGCTCCAGAAGCCCAAGCGCTTCTTCGGCGCCGCGCGGAACATCGACAAGGGCGGCAGCCTCAGCATCATCGCCACCGCGCTGATCGACACCGGCAGCCGCATGGACGAGGTGATCTTCGAGGAGTTCAAGGGCACCGGCAACTCGGAGCTGGTGCTCGACCGGCGGCTGGCCGACCGGCGCATCTACCCCGCCATCGACATCCAGCGCACCTCGACCCGCAAGGAAGAGCTGCTCATGGACAAGGACGAGCTCAACCGGGTCTACCTCCTGCGCAACTTCCTGGCGGACATGCCGCCGGTCGAGGCGCTCGAGTTCCTGCTCGAGCGGATGAAGCGCACCAAGAACAACAAGGAATTCTTCGCCACGATGGCGCAGTAGAGGACGGAAGGACGGAAAGACGGAGGACGGAAGGACCCGCGGTGCCCCGTGAGGCCAGCTCGCCCCTCTCAGGTCATCGGTCCTTCCGTCCTTCCGTCTTTCCGTCCTTCCACCTTTACATTCCCCCATGCTTCCGCCCACCGGCCGCCTGCTCGCCGTGGACTGGGGCGACGTGCGTATCGGCCTGGCGCTCAGCGACGAGACCCAGGTGATCGCCACGCCGCTCGAGACGCTCGTCCGCCGTCCCGGCAAGCGATTTCCGATGCCGCGGTTCCTCGAGCTGGTGGCGGAGCACGCGCCGGTCGGGGTCGTGGTTGGCCTGCCGCTCACCGGCGAGGGCGAGGAGGGAGCCAGCGCCGCCGGCGCGCGCGAGGTCGCCGATGCCATCGGCCGGCGCACCGGGTTGCCGCTCGACCTGTGGGACGAGCGCATGAGCACGGCCCGGGCCCTCGCCGCCATTCGCGAGCAGGGCGGCTCGGTGCGCGGCCGCCGGGAGGACGTCGACGCTCTGGCGGCAGCGGTGGTGCTGCAGCACTACCTCGAGTTCCGGCGGGCGCGGGAGTCGGGGTCGTGAAGTCGCGCGCGCTCGGGCTGGCGCTGCTGCTGGGCACCGCCGCCTGCGCCGGCAGCAATACACAGGACGAACGGGTGACGCTCCCGCCCGGGGCCACCTTCGGCGCCGTGACCGACACGCTCGCGGCACACGGAGTGATCGCCAACCGGCGCCTGTTCCGCCTGATCGCCCGGGTCCGGCGGGTCGACCGCTCGGTCCAGGCAGGCGTCTACGAGTTTCCCCCGGGCACCACTCCCTGGCAGGTGCTCGACGTGCTTGCCAAGGGCGCGGCGGTGAACCAGAAGTTCACCGTCCCCGAGGGCCTCACGATCCCCGAGGTCGCCGCCCTGGCCTCGCAGCGGCTGGGGATTGCCGAAGACTCGACCACCGCTGCGGCGTCGAACGGGGCCGCCGCCAGCGCCATCCTGGGGTTTCCGGTCCGCTCGTTCGAGGGATTTCTCCGCCCCGAGACCTACATCTTGCCCCTCGGCGTGCGGGCCGACGACTTGGTGCGCATCATGGCCGAGAACTTCAAGTCGGGCTGGCTGCCGCAGTGGACGGCCCGGCTCGATTCGATCGGCATGACCCAGGCCCAGCTCGTGACCTTCGCGTCGATCGTCGAGGGCGAGGCCCGGGCGGACGACGAGCGTGAGACCATCGCCGGGGTATACCACAACCGCCTGCGGATCGGGATGGCGCTGCAGGCCGATCCTACGATCCAGTACGCCATCTTCCTGGCCACCGGACGGCGGAAGAGCCGCTTGTACCAGAAGGACTACCAGTTCGCCTCGCCTTACAACACCTACCTCCATCCCGGGCTCCCGCCGGGACCAGTCAACTCCCCCAGCCGGCGGAGCCTCGAGGCGTCGCTGTACCCGGCGAAAGTGCCGTATCTCTACTTCGTGGCCGGGCCGGACGGGCATCACCTGTTCGCGCGGACCTACGGCGAGCACCTGCGCAACATCGCGAAGCTTCGCCGAGGTCAGTGACGCCGGCTCACCACGCCTGGGCATAGGCCGCCGCGGCCGCGCGAACGTCCAGCGCGCCCAGGATCCCGGAGACCACCGCCACCCCGGAGCCGCCGGCCGCGCGAACCAGGGGCAGATCTCCCGGCCGCACCGCGCCGATCGCGAGGCACGGCCGTCCCGCCGAGAGGCGCACCAGGCGCGCGAAGCCGTCGGGACCCAGACCCTCGCCCGCGTCTGCCTTCGTGGTGGTGACCCGCCAGGGCCCGATGCCCCAGTAGTCCGCGGCCCCGGCAGCGGCGGCCTCCTCCATCGAGCCCACCGATGCTCCGACCACGAAGCCGGGCGGCGCGATCGCACGGGTCAGCGCGACCGGCAGATCGTCCGGGCCGAGGTGGACGCCCGCCGCCCCGGCGGCCATCGCGACATCGGGGCGGTCGTTGACGAGCACGGGCACCGTGAGCGCTTCCACCAGCGTTCTCGCCAACCCGACCTGCTCCCGAAGCGGCGCCCGCTTGAGCCGGAGCTGGACCGCGGTGGCGCCTCCCGCCTCGGCCGCGCGCGCGAGCGCCACGACGTCGCGGCCCCCGATCAGGTCGTCGTCGGTCACGAGCATCAGCCGAACCAATGCCGCTACATTAGGTGCCATGACCCCCCCGACCCCCCGCCTGCAGGGCATCCGCGGCGCCACCACCGTGGGGCGCAACGACGCGACCGAGATCCTCGAAGCCACCGACGAGCTGCTCCGCACGCTCATCGAGGCCAACCGCCTCCAGCCCGACGACATCGTGAGCGGGCTGTTCACCGTGACCCGCGACCTGGACGCCGCCTTTCCCGCCCGCGCCGCGGAGGACTTCGGGTGGAACATCGTGGCGCTGCTGCACGCCACCGAGATTCCGGTACCGGGCTCGCTCCCGCGGTGCATCCGGCTGCTGGTGCATGCCTATACCTCCCGGTCCCGGGCGGAAATCAAGCACTGCTACCTGCGCGGAGCCACGGTCCTCCGACCCGACCGCGCGTGACCGCCGTGCGCGTGAGCGCGCGCGGCGCCGAGCGGTGGGTCCGGGGCCATCCCTGGATCTATCGCAGCGATGTGACCGCCGGTGACGCGCCGCCCGGCATCGTGCCGGTCCACGACCCGCGCGGCCGCTTCATCGGGCAGGCACTGCACTCGCCCGCGTCCGAGATCCGACTCCGGCTGCTCGAGCGCTCCGACCGCCCGGTCGATCCGGCCTGGTGGCGCGAGCGCCTGGAGGCGAGCGCCGCGCGCCGGGCCGGCATCGACGCGACGGCCTGGCGGCTGGTGCACGGGGAGGCCGACGGACTTCCCTCCCTGATCGTGGACCGCTACGACCGCTGGCTGGTCGCGCAGCTCCTGTCGGCCGGCCTCGAGACCATGCGCGAGCCGATCGTCGCCGCGCTGGTGGAGCTGTTCGAGCCTGAAGGGATCCTGCTCCGGAACGACGCGGCCGTCCGGCGACGCGAGGGCCTGGAGGAGGCCGTCGAGCTCGCTCACGGCAGCGTGCCGCGCGAGATCGAGGTACGGGAGGCCGGGGTGCGCTACCTCGCGGCGCCCTGGGACGGGCAGAAGACCGGCGCCTTTCTCGACCAGCGGCCCAACCGGGTGCTGGCCGGTGAGCTCGCCGCCCCGGGCGGCCGCGCGCTTGATTGCTTTGCCTACCACGGCTCGTTCGCCGTGCATCTGGCCGGTCGGGCCGGGACGGTCCTCGCCCTGGACGTGAGCGGGGATGCACTGGGCCGGGGGGCCGCGAACGCCGCCCTCAACGGTCTCGGGAACATCGAATGGCGCGAGTCGGACGCGTTCGAGACGCTCCGGGAGTTCGCCCGGGCCCGTGAGCGGTTCGACACCATCGTGCTCGACCCGCCGGCGTTCGCCAAGAGTCGCGCGACCGTCGCCGCGGCGATCCGCGGTTACCACGAGATCAACCTCCGGGCGATGCGCTGCCTGGCGCCCGGCGGCACCCTGCTCACGGCCAGCTGCTCGTTCCATGTCCGCCTCCCCGAGTTCCTCGGGATGCTGAGCGATGCCGCGGCCGACAGCGGCCGGCGGATCTTCCTGCGCCGCGTGCTGGGTCAGGGCCCCGATCATCCGGAGGTGCTGACGATTCCGGAGACCAGCTACCTCAAGGGGGCCGTGCTGCAGGCGGAGTGAGCCGTTTCTCGGGGTTCTTGCTGCTTCGCATTGACACCGTCGGGCCGGTGTATGACTTTGCAGTCGATGCTCGCCGAAGACCCCGCCCTCCAACCGCTTCGTGCCACTCCGACGTCGCGCGCCACCCGCGCCGAGGCCGCGTGCTGAGCGCCACGCAGGTGCGCCACTCATCGCATCGGCGGCGCTCGCCGTATTCCGACAAGCAGTACTATCAGGAATACATCCTCCAGCGCATCGAGGGCTACAAGAACTCGATCTGCCGGGACGAGCTGCTGCGCCTGGGCGACGAGGCCGCAGCCGAGCTCCAGTCGGCGGCCGAAGGCCAGTTCCTTTTGACCGAAGTGCTCATGCTGGAGTCGGTAGACCGGCTCATCATGAAGCGGCTCTCGCTCCGGCCGTACAGCCGGTGGCGGCGCCAGTTCCTCAAGCTGCGCGAGGCGCAGCGGACGCCCACTCACTGGGGCTTGGAACCCGCGTCGGCATTGGCGCGGCTGCTGCCACGACTCGAGCCCGAGGACGTGGCGCTGGTGATCGGGAGCGGCGCCGAGCCCGCCACGTATCTGCTCGCGGCGTACGACGCGGCCGTCACCTTCCTCGCGGGCGACCTGGGCTGCGTCGAACGGGTCGAATCGCGGATGGCGGCAGAGGCGTTAGGCAGCATGTTCGAGGGCTACGTCGCGCAGACGGGTCCGTGCCTGCCGGACTTCGTGGACCTGCCGCGAGACCTCGACCTCGTGGTGCTCGATCCCGGCGCCTTGCTCGACCTGGGCGCCACCTGCCGCATGGAGTTCGTCGCGGACCTGCAGCGCCACAGTCGCCCGGGCTCGATCCACGTCATCCTGCCGTGCTGTCCATCCATGGCACCCGAGTCACTGTTGGCCTTCTACGATGGGTGGACCGTCGAGGAAGGCACCCGGCGGCGCCGGCGGGCCGGCGGCGCGCGGCGGCCGGATGGACTGGTCCTCGCGAGTCCCCTGTGTCCGCCCAACACGGAGGTCCGTCACTCGACTGCGTCATAACGACGCGGCCAAGGGCCCGACAAATTCGTCAAGCGACGGCGCGTCAATCGGTTGAGCCGGCATCTCGTGTGGCACGCGAGGTGCTTTTTTTCAGGGTGCTCCCCAATCACCTTCGGCCGATCAGGATCGCCATCATGAGCTCTCGCCAACTCGTCGTCCCGGCCTCACCCCTCGGCATCGTCATCAAGAACGGCGCGCCGGCCCCCAAGCCGGTCCGTTTCTGGGCCTACATGTGGGCGGCCGACGAGGAAGCCGGCGACGACCACTGGCACCGCCACGTGCCTGCCGAGCACGCGGCCTAGATAGCCGCAGGGCTGACCAGCCAGTCGGGCGGCCCGAAACGCCCCCGGACTTCGGTCCGGGGGTGTTTGTACGTCAGAAAGGAAGGACGGAAGGACGGAGGATAGGGGAGGACAGCTTCTCCGCATTTCGTCAATCGCCCTTCAGTTCTCTCGCCCTCTCGCCCTCTCGCCCTCTCGCCCTCTCGCCCTCTCGCCTTCTTGCCCTTCCGTCCTTCCGCCTATCGCCCTATCGCCCTATCGCCCTTAATATTCCGCCGACTTCTTTCCGAGCCTCGATGCGCGCACTCGTCAAGCCAGCTCCGGGTCCCGGCATGGTTGTGCGGGATGTCCCCGTGCCCTCCTGCGGTCCTACCGACGTCTTGATCCGGGTCCACCACGCCGGTGTCTGCGGCACCGACCTTCACATCTGGGAGTGGGATAGTTGGGCCAGCAACCGGCTCCGTCCGCCGCTCGTGATCGGCCACGAGTTCGCGGGCGAGATCGTGCAGCTCGGCCGTGACGCCGAGGCCGCCGGGCTGCTGGCCGTCGGCGACCGGGTCACCGCCGAGGGACACATCGTCTGCGGGCACTGCCTCCAGTGCCGTCTCGGCGCCGCGCACCTGTGCCAGCGCACCCAGATCATCGGTGTCGACCGGGACGGCGCGTTCGCCGAGTTCATCGTAATGCCCGCGTCCAACGTGATGCGCCTCGACGGCATCCCGACCGAGGTCGGAGCCATCATGGATCCGCTGGGTAACGCCGTTCACACGGTGCTCGAGGCCGAGGTACCGGGGAGCCGGGTGCTGGTGCTCGGATGCGGGCCGATCGGCTGTTTCGCCGTGGGCGTGGCCCGCGCGGCCGGCGCGTCGCTCGTCATCGCGAGCGACTATAACCCGATGCGGCTCGCCCTCGCGCAGCAGATGGGGGCGCACGTCAGCCTCAATCCCGGCTCCGACGACGTCCTGGCCCGGGTCCGCGAGCTCACCGGCGGCGACGGTGTGGACCTGGTATGCGAGATGAGCGGCCATCCGAGCGGCCATGCGCAAGCGTTCGCCGCGGCCCGGCTCGGCGGGCGGGTCAACCTCCTCGGCACGCCGAGCCG